>MRWF01032056.1_pt1 | contig 153012 bp, 143 predicted proteins | sample 1013331 | NCBI WGS metagenome assembly MRWF01 (sample SAMN06117577, study PRJNA244670) | biofilm metagenome | biome: Water; feature: Cathode Biofilm; material: Biofilm; isolation source: microbial consortium enriched at the cathode of a solar microbial fuel cell | place: USA: District of Columbia... | reverse complement strand
CATCCCTGTAGGCTCGGCCGGGCGGCGGACCGCTTTGGCCATCCCTGGCCAAACACGGTCCTGGACGGGCCCACCCGATCCCGGCGCTCCTGGGAAAATTTACCGCCACGGGCCAGAAAACCGCCAGGACCATTCTACGAAGCTCGGTTTGTGGGAGCTTGCCTCGCAAGCGAAAGGCCGGCTTTGCCGGCCGGCAGGATTCCAGAGACGCTGTTGGTGCTGCCGTTAGAAGAGCCTCTGGCATCCTGCCGGGAGCTTCGCTCCCTTTCGCGGGCTGGGCCCGCTCCCACAAGGCTTAATCCCACACCCCCAGCTTCGTAGAAAGGTCCGGCGCCGGCGATAACCCGGAACACCGGAATCTCACTCCGGAGCGTGTCTGTGTTATGCCCTTCCGGGACCCTGGAGGACAGGACGTCCGACAGGGAGCGTACAGGGACGTATTCACAGCGTTCCCGGAAGGGCATAACACAGACCCGCGCCCCCGGCTGGAGGGACCCCGCCCGGCTAAAGAGCGATGAACCATAAAAAAGCCCGGCGCGAAGGCCGGGCTTTTCAGGGGTGGATACCGGGTCGAGGGTTAGTCGACCAGGTTTTCCGCCAGGTAGAACCAGGTGCCCATCACCGAATCCGGGTTCAGGGACACCGAGGAAATACCCTGGTCCATCAGCCAGCGCGCCAGATCCGGGTGATCGGACGGCCCCTGGCCGCAAATGCCCACGTACTTGCCCTGGGCATTGCAGGCGTCGATGGCCATCTTCAGCAGCGCCTTCACCGCCGGGTCGCGCTCGTCGAACAGGTGGCTGACGATGCCGGAGTCCCGGTCTAGGCCCAGGGTCAGCTGGGTCAGGTCGTTGGAGCCGATGGAGAAGCCGTCGAAGTACTGCAGGAACTCGTCGGCGAGCAGCGCGTTGGTGGGCAGCTCGCACATCATGATCACCCGCAGGCCTTCGTCGCCGCGCTTGAGCCCGTTCTTGGCGAGCAGGTCGATCACCTGCTCGGCCTCGCCCGGGGTGCGCACGAACGGCACCATCACTTCCACGTTGGTGAAGCCCATCTGCTCACGGACTTTCTTGATCGCGCGGCACTCCAGTTCGAAGCAGTCGCGGAAGTTTTCGCTGATGTAGCGGCTGGCGCCCCGGAAGCCGAGCATCGGGTTTTCTTCGTCCGGCTCGTAGAGGCTGCCGCCGATCAGGTTGGCGTATTCGTTGGACTTGAAGTCGGACAGGCGCACGATCACCTTTTCCGGATGGAAGGCGGCGGCCAGCGTGGCGATGCCTTCCACCAGTTTCTCGACGTAGAAGTCCACCGGATCGTCGTAGCCGGCGATGCGCTTGTCGGCGGCCTGTTTCACGTCGCGCGGCAGGCTGCCGTAGTTCAACAGCGCCTTGGGGTGCACGCCGATCATCCGGTTGATGATGAACTCGAGACGGGCCAGGCCCACGCCCTGGTTGGGCAGCGTGGCGAAATCGAAGGCGCGGTCCGGGTTGCCCACGTTCATCATGATCTTGAACGGCAGCTTGGGCATGGACTCGATGGAGTTGCGCTGGATGTCGAAGTCCAGCTTGCCTTCGTAGATGTTGCCGGTGTCGCCCTCGGCGCAGGACACGGTCACTTCCTGGCCGTCCTTGAGCAGGTCGGTGGCGTCGCCGCAGCCGACGATGGCCGGCACGCCCAGTTCACGGGCGATGATCGCCGCGTGGCAGGTGCGCCCGCCGCGGTTGGTGACGATGGCGGAGGCGCGCTTCATCACCGGTTCCCAGTCCGGGTCGGTCATGTCGGTGACCAGCACGTCGCCGGGCTGCACGCGGTCCATTTCCTTGATGTTGGAGACGATGCGCACCGGGCCGGCGCCGATGCGCTGGCCGATGGCGCGGCCTTCCACCAGCACCTTGCCGGTCTGCTTGAGCAGGTAGCGCTCCATCACGGAGGCGTCGGAACGGCTCTTCACGGTCTCCGGACGGGCCTGGACGATGTAGAGCTTGCCGTCGTCGCCGTCCAGCGCCCATTCGATGTCCATGGGCATGCCGTAGTGCTTTTCGATCTCGATGGCCTGGCGGGAAAGGTCTTCCACCTGGGCATCGGTGAGGCAGAAGCGCAGCCGGTCGGCGCTGTCCACGTCCACGGTCTGCACCGATTTGCCGGCGCTGGCTTCGCTGCCGTAGACCATTTTCTGCATTTTGCTGCCCAGGTTGCGGCGCAGAATGCAGGGGCGCTTGTTCAGCAGCGTCTTTTTATGGACATAAAACTCATCCGGGTTCACGGCGCCCTGCACCACCATTTCGCCCAGGCCGTAGGAGGCGGTGATGAACACCACGTCGCGGAAGCCGGATTCGGTGTCCAGGGTGAACATGACCCCGGCGGCGCCGGTCTCGGAGCGCACCATTTGCTGCACGCCGGCGGACAGGGCCACCAGTTTGTGGTCGAAGCCCTGGTGCACCCGGTAGCTGATGGCGCGGTCGTTGAACAGGGAGGCGAACACTTCCTTCACCGCCACCATCACATGGTCCAGGCCGCGAATGTTGAGGAAGGTTTCCTGCTGACCGGCGAAGGAGGCGTCCGGCAGATCTTCGGCGGTGGCGGAAGAGCGCACCGCCACCGGCAGTTCGCCGTCGCCGCCGCCCATCTTCTCATAGGCGTCGCGGATCGCCGCTTCCAGCTCCGGCTGGAAGGGGGCGTCCACCACCCATTTACGGATCTTCTCACCGGTTTCCGCCAGAGCCACCACGTCTTCCACGTCCAGCGCCCCGAGCGCCTCGTTGATCTTGGTGGTCAGATCGTTGTGCTCGAGGAAGTCGCGGAAGGCTTCCGCGGTGGTCGCAAAACCGCCCGGGACGGACACGCCGGCCGCCGCCAGGTTGCTGATCATCTCGCCAAGGGAGGCGTTCTTGCCACCGACGCGCTCGACATCGCCCTTGCCCAGATCCTGAAACCAGACTACGTATTCCGCCAAGGTCGTCTCCTTAAGTATTGCTGGCCTGGGGAGCCTCCGACCCACTCTTGGCGCGCTCTGGCTTTACGCTTCAGGTCGCCGGGGGGTGTTTCGAGGCTCTCTTAACTTTACCGGAATGAATGGAGGCGCCATTCTACCCAAAACATCAGCGCTTTGCCCGCCCGGATTGGGCAATCTGTTACGACTTTTGTGGAAGGAGCATCGAGCCCATGGCCAGAACCGCCTTTTTTATCTCCGACGGCACCGGCATCACCGCCGAGACCCTCGGTCACAGTCTGCTGAGCCAGTTCGGCGGCATCAAATTCGACCAGGTGACGATTCCCTATGTGGCCTCGGATGACCTGACCCGGGAAGCGGTGGCCCGAATTGACCGGACGGCGCAGACCGACGGCGCCAAACCCATCGTCTTTTCCACCCTGGTCAACGACGACCACCGCGCCATCCTGCACACCTGCAAGGGCAAGGTGCTGGATCTGTTCACCGCCTTCCAGAAGCCGCTGGAAGACGAGCTCGGCGTCACCGCCAACCACAAGGTCGGGCAGAGCCACGCGATCCGCGATCAGCAGGCGTACCGCATCCGCATCAACGCGGTGCACTTCGCGCTGGACAACGACGACGGCGCGCGCACCCGCTATTACGACCAGGCGGATCTGATTCTGGTGGGGGTGTCACGCTCCGGCAAGACGCCGACCTGCCTCTATCTGGCGCTGCAGTTCGGCCTGTTCGCGGCCAACTATCCGCTCACCGAGGACGATTTCGACGATCTGCGCTTGCCCGATGCGCTGGCCCCGCACAAACACAAGCTGTTCGGCCTGACCATCAACGCCGACCGGCTCAGCGCCATTCGCAGCGAACGCAAGGCGGGCAGCCGCTACGCGTCACCGCGCCAGTGCGATATGGAAGTGCGCGCCCTGCAGGCGCTCTACAACAAGTTCAATATTCCCCACCTGGACGCCACCGAGCTGTCCATCGAGGAAATCAGCACCCGCATCCTCGCCACCACCGGGCTGCAGCGCCGGCTGCAATAACCGGCGCCGCCGGCGGCCGGTTCAGATCACGAACCGGTCCATGAACTCGTTGACCGGCGTGTCGTTGAGCCGCGCCGGGTCCAGACACAGGTCCATGATCTCCGCCACTCGGGCGGCCGGGAAACGGGTGGCCAGGTTGCGTTTGAACTTCTGCTCCAGCACCGGAATGCCCTCTTCCCGGCGCCGGCGGTGGCCGATGGGGTACTCCACCGCGACTTGGTCGGTGCTTGAGCCGTCCTTGAAGAACACCTGGATGGCGTTGGCGATGGAGCGCTTTTCCGGGTCGTGATAGTCCTTGGAATAGCGCTCGTCCTCGACGATCTCCATCTTGTCGCGCAGCTCGTCGATCAGCGGGTGCGCCTCGTGGAACTCGTCCTCGTAGTGCTCCGCCACCAGGTTGCCGAAAATCAGCGGCACCGCCGTCATGTACTGGATGCAGTGGTCCCGGTCCGCCGGGTTGGCGAGCGGCCCCTGCTTGGAAATGATGCGGATCGCCGAGTCGTGGGTCGTGATCACGATGCGGTCGATCTCATCGAGGCGGTCCTTCACCTGCGGGTGCAGGGTGACCGCCGCTTCGCAGGCGGTCTGGCTGTGGAACTCCGCCGGGAAGCTGATCTTGAAGAGGATGTTCTCCATCACGTAACTGCCGTAGTCACGCTGGAATTTGAACTTGCGGTCTTCCTCGGGCTTGAGCTTCTGGTCCTTGTTGGTCTTGGAAAACAGGACGTCGTAGAAGCCCCACTGGGGCGCGGACAGCGCCCCGGGGATGCCCATCTCGCCGCGCAGGGCGATGTCCGCCAGGCGCACCGCCCGGCTGGTGGCGTCGCCGGCGGCCCAGGATTTGCGCGAGCCGGCGTTGGGAGCGTGCCGGTAGGTGCGCAGCGCCTGGCCGTCCACCCAGGCGTGGGAGACCGCCGACAGCAGCTGCTCCCGGTTGGCCCCCATCATCCGCGCCACCACCGCGGTGGAAGCCACCTTGACCAGCAGCACATGGTCCAGGCCCACTCGGTTAAAGGAGTTTTCCAGCGCCAGCACGCCCTGGATCTCGTGGGCCATGATCATGGCCTCGAGCACGTCCTTGATGGTCAGCGGCGCCTTGCCGTTGGCGAGGTTTTTCTGTGACAGGTAGTCGGCCACTGCGAGAATGCCGCCGAGATTGTCCGAGGGGTGGCCCCACTCCGCCGCCAGCCAGGTGTCGTTGTAATCCAGCCAGCGCACGATGCAGCCGATGTCCCAGGCCGCCTTCACCGGGTCGAGCCGGTGCGGCGTGCCCGGCACTCGGGCGCCGTGGGGCACCTGGGTGCCCTCCACGAGCGGCCCCAGATGTTTGCTGCACTCCGGGAAACGCAGTGCCAGCAAACCGCAGCCCAGGGTGTCGATCAGGCAGTTGCGGGCGGTGTCCCAGGCCTCCTCGGAGTCGATCCGATAGTCGAGGACATAGTCCACGATGGCCTGGATTTCCGGATCGTAATCCGGGCGCAGGTTCTGGTCGACGTTGCTGCTCATGGGGCCTCCTTTCTGTCTAGAATGCGTCTCCGGGTACGCGCACCCAGCCTTCCATCAAGACGCGGGCGCTGCGGCTCATGCTGGCCTTGGTGACCACCCATTCGCCGTCCTGCTGGTGGGCTTCGCCGCCCACGCGCAGGGTGCCGGACGGGTGCCCGAAACGCACCGCGTCCCGTTCGCCGCCGCCGGCGGCCAGGTTCACCAGGGTGCCGGGAATCGCCGCCGCGGTGCCGATGGCCACCGCCGCCGTGCCCATCATGGCATGGTGCAGCTTGCCCATGGACAGCGCCCGCACCAGCAGGTCCACGTCGCCGGCGGCCACTTTTTTACCGCTGGACGCCACATAGTCGCGCGGGCCGGCCACGAACGCCACCTTGGGCGTGTGTTGCCGCTGCTCCGCCTCTTCCAGGGACTGGATCAGGCCCATGCGCAGGGCGCCGTGGGCGCGCAGGGTTTCGAACATGGCCAGGGCGCGGGCGTCCTCGTTGATGTCGCCCTGCAGCTCGGCGCCGGTGTAGCCCACGTCCTCGGCGTTGACGAACACGGTGGGGATACCGGCGTTGATCATGGTCGCCTTGATGGTGCCGATACCGGGCACGTCCAGGTCGTCCACCGGGTTGCCGGTGGGGAACATGGCGCCGTCGCCGTCCGCCGGGTCCATGAAATCGATCACCACTTCCGCCGCCGGAAAGGTCACCCCGTCCAGCTCGAAGTCGCCGGTTTCCTGAACCCGGCCGTCGGTGATCGGCACATGGGCGACGATGGTCTTTTCGATATTGGCCTGCCAGATACGCACCACCGCCACCCCGTTATCGGGGATGCGGTCGGCGGCCACCAGGCCGTTGCTGATGGCGAAGGCGCCCACCGCCGCGGTCAGGTTGCCGCAGTTACCGCTCCAGTCGATGAACGGCTTGTCGATGGAGACCTGGCCGAACAGGTAGTCCACGTCGTGATCCGGGCTGTCGCTTTTCGACAGGATCACCGTCTTGCTGGTGCTGGACGTGGCGCCGCCCATGCCGTCGGTGTGCTTGCCGTAGGGGTCGGGGCTGCCGATCACCCGCAGCAGCAGCGCGTCCCGGGCGGGCCCGGGGACGCGTGCCGCTTCCGGCAGATCGTTAAGGCTGAAGAACACGCCCTTGCTGGTGCCGCCACGCATGTAGGTGGCGGGGATTTTGATCTGGGCTGCGTGAGCCATGGTACGGATCCTCGCAATTGCGTTAGCTGGCGGCCTGCATGAAGTCCTTGGCGAAGCGCTGCAGGATGCCGCCGGCGGAATACACGGAGACTTCCTCGGCGGTGTCCAGACGGCAGATCACCGGAATGCGCTCCACGTCGCCGTTGGCCCGGTGCATCACCAGGGTCAGCTCGGCGCGCGGCGACGGCTCGCCTTCCACGTCGAACACCTCGGTGCCGTCGATGCCCAGGGTGTGGCGAGTGGTGCCCTCCTGGAACTGCAGCGGCATCACGCCCATGCCGATCAGGTTGGTGCGGTGAATGCGCTCGAAGCCTTCCGCCACGATCGCTTCCACGCCGGCCAGCGCCACGCCCTTGGCGGCCCAGTCGCGGGACGAACCCTGACCGTAGTCGGCGCCGGCGATGATGATCAGCGGCTGCTTGCGCTCCATGTAGGTTTCGATCGCTTCCCACATGCGCATCACTTCGCCTTCCGGCTCCACCCGGGCCAGCGAGCCCTGGATCACATTGCCGTCTTCGTCGCGCACCATTTCATTGAACAGTTTCGGGTTGGCGAGCGTGGCCCGTTGGGCGGTGAGGTGGTCACCGCGATGGGTGGCGTAGGAGTTAAAGTCCTCCTCCGGCAGGCCCATCTTGTGCAGGTAGGCGCCGGCGGCGCTGTCCAGCAGGATGGCGTTGGACGGCGACAGGTGGTCGGTGGTGATGTTGTCCGGCAACACCGCCAGGGGCCGCATGTTCTTGAGCGCGCGGGCCTCCGCCATGGTGCCTTCCCAGTACGGCGGACGGCGGATGTAGGTGGACTGCGGGCGCCAGTCGTACAGCGGGCTCACCGCCTTCGCGCCGCCCTCTTTCTTCTCGAACATGGGAATGTAGGTGCGGCGGAACTGCTCCGGCTTGACGCTGGATTTAACGATGGCGTCGATCTCGCTGTCGTCCGGCCAGATGTCCTTGAGCATGATCGGCTTGCCGTCCGCGTCATGGCCGAGCACGTCCTTCTCGATATCGAAACGGATGGTGCCGGCGATGGCGTAGGCCACCACCAGCGGCGGCGAGGCCAGGAACGCCTGCTTCGCGTAGGGGTGGATACGGCCGTCGAAGTTACGGTTGCCGGACAGCACCGCGGTGGCGTACAGATCCCGGTCGATCACTTCTTTCTGGATTTCCGGGTCCAGGGCGCCGCTCATGCCGTTGCAGGTGGTGCAGGCGAACGCCACCACATCGAAGCCGAGCTGCTGCAGCTCCGGCAGCAGTTCCGCTTCCTCCAGGTACATCTTCACGGTCTTGGAACCCGGCGCCAGGGACGACTTCACCCACGGCTTGCGGATCAGGCCCAGCCGGTTGGCGTTACGGGCGATCAGACCGGCGGCGATCATGTTGCGCGGGTTGCTGGTGTTGGTGCAGGAGGTGATGGCGGCGATGATCACCGCGCCGTCGGGCATTTCGCCCTCTTTCTCTTCCCAGGCACCGGCCACGCCGCGCGCCGCCAGGTCCGACGCCGGCAGCAGCGCGTGCGGGTTGGACGGGCCGGCCAGGTTACGGCCCACCGAGGACAGGTCGAACCGGAGCACGCGCTCGTAGTCCGCGCCCTTGAGGGCGTCCGCCCACAGGCCGGTCTCCTTGGCGTACTTCTCCACCAGGGCCACCTGCTCGTCTTCGCGACCGGTCAGTCTCAGGTAATCCAGGGTGTTGTCGTCGATAAAGAACATGCCGGCGGTGGCGCCGTATTCCGGGGTCATGTTGGCGATGGTGGCGCGGTCGCCCACGGACAGGCTGTCCGCCCCTTCGCCGAAGAACTCCAGATAGGCGCCGACCACTCGCTCCTTACGCAGGAACTCGGTGATCGCCAGCACCAGGTCGGTGCCGGTGATGCCGGGCTTGAGCTTGCCGGTGAGCTCCACGCCGACGATGTCGGGCAGACGCATCATGGACGGGTTGCCCAGCATCACGTTTTCCGCTTCCAGGCCACCCACGCCCACGGAGATCACGCCCAGCGCGTCCACCATCGGCGTGTGGCTGTCGGTGCCCACGCAGGTGTCCGGGTAGGCCACGCCTTCGCGTACCTGCACCACCGGCGACATCTTCTCCAGGTTGATCTGGTGCATGATGCCGTTGCCCGGCGGGATCACGTCGACGTTATCAAAGGCGGTCTTGGTCCAGTTGATAAAGTGGAAGCGGTCCTCGTTGCGGCGGTCTTCCACCGCCCGGTTCTTCTCGAAGGCGTTCTCCTCGAAGCCCGGGTGTTCCACCGCCAGGGAGTGGTCGACGATCAGCTGGGTGGGCACCACCGGGTTGATCTTGGACGGGTCGCCGCCCTGCTCGGCGATGGTGTCACGCAAACCAGCCAGATCCACCAGGGCAGTCTGGCCGAGAATGTCGTGGCACACCACGCGCGCCGGGTACCAGGGGAAATCCAGATCCCGCTTACGCTCGATCAGCTGTTTCAGGGCATCCGTCAGCGCCGCGGGCTCGCAGCGGCGCACCAGCTGCTCGGCGAGAATGCGGGAGGTGTACGGCAGCGTGTCGTAGGCGCCGGGCTGGATCGCGTCCACCGCGGCTCGGGTATCGAAGTAGTCCAGATCCGTGCCTGGAAGGCGTTTGCGGTATTCGGTGTTCATGCCTGGGAGTACCTGAGTAGAAAATGGGGAGTGCGGGGCGAGCACGGCGGACGTTCGACGACGCGAACGCCCGTCCGTTCTCGTTCAAGGCGTGCCTTATCGCTCGGCGATCGGCGTGACCTTGCGCAGTTCCGGGCCGGTGTAGTCGGCGCTGGGACGGATAATGCGGTTGTCCGCGCGCTGCTCGAACACATGGGCGGCCCAGCCGGTCAGGCGGCTCATCACGAAGATGGGCGTGAACAGCTTGGTGGGGATGCCCATGAAGTGGTAGGCGGACGCGTGGAAGAAGTCGGCGTTACAGAACAGCTTCTTCTCGCGCCACATCACTTCCTCGCAACGTACCGACACCGGGTACAGGGTGGTGTCGCCCACGTCCTCGGCCAGCTTCTCGGCCCAGTGCTTGATGATCGCGTTGCGCGGGTCGGACTCGGTGTAAATGGCGTGGCCGAAGCCCATGATCTTCTCTTTGCGCTCGAGCATGCCGAGCATGCCTTTCTCGGCGTCGTCGGCGTCGCTGAACTTCTCAATCATGGCCATCGCCGCTTCGTTGGCGCCGCCGTGCAGCGGGCCGCGCAGGCTGCCGATGGCGCCGGTGACACAGCTGTGGATATCGCTGAGCGTGGACGCGCAGACGCGGGCCGTGAAGGTGGACGCGTTGAACTCGTGCTCCGCGTACAGGATCAGCGATACGTTCATCACCGTCTCATGCAGCTGGTTGGGCTTCTCGCCGCGCAGCATGTGCAGGAAGTGGGCGCCGATGGAATCGTCGTCGGTCTCGGTGTCCACGCGCACGCCGTCGTGGCTGAACCGGTACCAGTAGCAGATGATGCTCGGGAACGCGGCCAGCATGCGGTCGGCCTGGTCGTCCTGCTGGTCGAAGCTGGTTTCGGTTTCCAGGTTGCCGAGCATGGAGCAGCCGGTGCGCATCACATCCATGGGATGGGCGTCCTTGGGGATCCGCTCGAGCACTTCCTTGAGCGCCTGGGGCAGCCCGCGAAGGCCTTTCAGCTTGGTTTTGTAGGCGTCCAGCTCGCTCTGGTCGGGCAGCTCGCCCTTGAGGATCAGGTACGCCACCTCTTCGAACTGGCAGTTCTCCGCCAGATCCTTCACGTCGTAGCCGCGATAGGTCAGGCCGGAGCCGGATTTGCCCACCGTGGAGAGCGCGGTCTTGCCCGCTACCTGGCCACGCAGCCCGGCGCCGCCAACTTTCTTCTCTGCCATCGTCGTTTTCCTCTGCTCAAGAAGTGAAACACTGCCGGCCCGGCGTGACCGGGCACCAGGTGCCGTCACCGGCCGGCAGCGGGTTGATTTATTCGCCGCGTTGCTGGGCGAACAGTTCGTCAAGCTTGCGTTCGTAGTCGTGGTAGCCCAGGAAGTCGTACAGTTCCATGCGCGTCTGCATGGTGTCCACCACGTTTTTCTGGGTGCCCTCTTCGCGAATCGTGCGGTACACGTTCAGCGCCGCCTGGTTCATGGCGCGGAACGCGGACAGCGGATAAAGGATCATGCTGGCGCCGGCGTCGCTGAGCTCCTCGCGGGTGAACAGCGGCGTGGCACCGAATTCGGTGATATTGGCCAGCAGCGGCGCGCCGCCGAGGCCTTCGGCGAACGCCTTGTAGTCTTCCAGGGTGTGCACCGCCTCGGCGAAGATGCCGTCGGCGCCCGCTTCCAGGCAGGCGCGGGCGCGATCGACCGCCGCGTCCAGGCCCTCTTTCTGGAACGCGTCGGTGCGCGCGATGATAAAGAAGTCCTGGTCGGTGCGGGCGTCGGCGGCGGCCTTGATGCGGTCCACCATCTCCGCCTTGGAGACGATTTCCTTATTGGGGCGGTGGCCGCAGCGCTTCTGCGCCACCTGGTCTTCCAGGTGCACGGCGCCGGCGCCGGCGCGGATCATTTCCTTCACCGTGCGGCCGATGTTGAAGGCGCCGCCCCAGCCGGTGTCGATGTCCACCAGCAACGGCACGTCGGTGGCGGCGCTGATGCGGCGCACGTCCTCGAGCACATCGTTCATGGTGGTCATGCCCAGGTCCGGCAGCCCGTAGGAGGCGTTGGCCACGCCGCCGCCGGACAGGTAGATGGCGCGGTAACCGACCTGCTCGGCCATCATTGCCGTGTAGGCGTTAATCGTGCCCATGATCTGCAGGGGCTGTTCCTCGGCCAGGGCGCGCCGGAAACGGGCGCCGGCACTGTTCGACTGGGTCATTGTGGACTCCTTTGCTGGGCCTGCTGTTCGATGTTTTCCCGTGCCCGGCTGATATGCCGGCGCATCAGCAGCTCGGCCATTTCGGCGTCACGCGCCTCAATGGCTTCGACAATGCGGCGGTGCTCGTGCAGGGCTTTTTGCGGCCGGTTGGCCACGGTGCTGAATTGGTACCGGTACATGCGCACCAGGTGGTAGAGCTCGCCGATCAGCATGCGGATCAGCGTGCGATTGTGGCTGCCCTGGATGATGCGGTAATGAAAATCCAGGTCGCCCTCGCGTTGAAAATAGGCGGTGTCGTGGCGCAGGTCCTGCTGCTGCTCGTGCTGGCCGAGCAGCTCGGTGAGGCCGGCCACCTCCTCGGCGGTCATCAGCCGGGCGGCGAGGCCGGCGGCCAGCCCTTCCAGGGCCTCGCGCACATGGTAGATTTCGATCAGGTCGTCGAAGCTGAGCGACGCCACGCGGGTGCCGACGTGCACCTCGCGCTCCAGCAGCTTGCGCGATTCCAGGCGGCGGATCGCCTCGCGCAGCGGCCCCCGGCTGACCCCGTAGCGGCCGGCCAGGTCGGTTTCGCTGACCTTGCTGCCCGGGGCGATCACGCCGCGCACGATATCGTCCTGGAGCCGGCTGAAGACCCGATCCGCCAGGGTGCGCGAGCTGTCTACCAGGACTTCGTTCATGGGGGGCGCTCATTCCGGTAGGCCGGGTCACCGTTCGGCGGCGGCCATTGTCGACAATTGTTCCAAGTGGCGGGCACTCTACCCGCACCGCCCCGACCTTTCAATGGTTATTGTCGACAATGGCGCCGGGCTCGCGGGCCGCCGCCACGGGCGCTACACTACGCGCTCCCCGCGGCCGGGCGCCCGCCCCGCCGCCATCGCTCAGAGAATTCAGGGTCGAAAGCGTGCAACCTGTGCAAGTTGTGGTGACTCGAAACGGCGAGCTCCAGGCCCTGGGGCCGCCGGCGCTGACGCTGCGCGCCGACAGCGCGGCGGACATCGAAGCCCTGCCCGCCCGCGTCGAGCAGGCCCTCGCCGAAGGTTGCCGGTTCGCCTGCGGCCTGGTGCCCTACGAAACCGGCGCCCTGCTGCACGGGCTGCCGGTGGCCGGGAAGCGCACCGGCATCACCGTGCACCTGTTCGATCACCCGCCCGGCCCGATGCCGGAACAGCGCGCGCCCTTTCAGCTGCGCCGGGAATTCGAAGCCCAGCAAAGCGCCGCCGACTACCTTCAGGCGCTGGCGCGCATTCAGCACTACCTGCGCGCCGGCGACTGCTATCAGGTCAACTACGCGCAACGCTTCGAGGCGCGCTGGGACGGCGACGCCCTGGGCGGCTTCCAGCGGCTGGTGGCGGCCCACCCGGCGCCCCACGCCTGCTTCTTCCGGGACGGTGAGGATGCGGTGTTCGGCGTGTCGCCGGAGCGCTTTCTGAGCATTCAGGGGCGGGACGTGGTGACCGAGCCGATCAAGGGCTCCCGGCCCCGCGGCGCCACCGAGGTGGAAGACCGGGCCCTGGGCCGCGCCCTGCTCCGCCACCCCAAGGACCGCGCCGAAAACCTGATGATCGTGGACCTGCTGCGCAACGACCTGGGCCGCTTCTGCGACGCCGGCTCGATCCAGGCGGACCCGCTGTTCGAACTGCGCCGCTTCAGCAACGTGCAGCACCTGGTCTCCACCGTGCGCGGCCGGCTGCGCGACGGCGTCGCCCCGCTCGCCGCCCTGATCAGCGCCTTCCCCGGCGGCAGCATCACCGGCGCCCCCAAGAAGCGCGCCATGCAGATCATCCAGGAACTGGAACCCGCCCCCCGCGGCGCCTACTGCGGCAGCCTGTTCTGGCAGGACGACCAGGGCCGCTTCGACAGCAACATCCTGATCCGCACCCTGCAAACCGACGGCGACCGCCTCCACTGCCACGGCGGTGGCGGCATTGTTTTCGATTCCGATCCGGACGAGGAATACGCGGAGAGCTGGTTTAAGGTCCGAAAACTAATGACAGCAGTTAACAGTTAACAGTGAATAGTTAACAGCGCGCGGGTGGGATTGGCAGAGGCGTCGAAAGCCATGCCCGCGCACATTGCGTTTAAGCAACCCAAACCTTGCTAAATCGCAAACCTCGCAGCCGCGCTTTGTTTCCCGCTATTAACTGTTCACTTTTAACTATTAACTGCTCTCAACGAAGCCTCTAGCTAAGCGGAATATCCCTTTCGCTCGCCTTAATGATCTCCCCTTTCAGGTCCTCATACGTTTGTACTGAGGGGAATTGGGGGAATTCGGCGATGACGTTGTCGGGGGCGTGGAACAGGATGCCCTGGTCCGCTTCGCTGAGCATGGTGGTGTCGTTGTAGGAGTCGCCGGCGGCGATGATGCGGTAGTTGAGGGTGTGCAGGGCTTTCACCGAGGCGCGCTTGGGGTCTTTCTGGCGCAGGATGTAGTCGGTGATGCGGCCGTTGTCGTCCACCGCCAGGCGGTGGCACAGCAGGGTCGGCGAGCCCAGCTTGCGCATCAGCGGGCGGGCGAACTCATAGAAGGTGTCCGAGAGGATGATCAGCTGGAAATGCTCGCGGGCCCACTCGACGAATTCCACCGCGCCGTCCAGCGGGTCCAGGGTGTCGATCACCTTCTGGATGTCCGGCAGGCCGTAGCCGTGCTGGTCGAGGATGCCGAGCCGCATTTTCATCAGCTCGTCGTAGTCGGGAATATCCCGGGTGGTAGCGCGCAGCTCGTCGATACCGGTGCGCTCGGCGAAGTTGATCCAGATTTCCGGAATCAGCACCCCTTCCAAATCGAGACAAAGCAATTCCACGATGATCCCCTAGGTCGTTGAAGGCGGGCACAATGTAGCCGCGCGCCCGGCGCTTTGCAACGGCCAGGGGCCGCCGCCGGGCGCGTCAGCGCACCGGCAGGTCCAGGTCGGCGAACAGCACTTCCCGCTCTTCGCGGGTGCTGGCGCGGACCGCCGCGTCCACCCGCTCGCGGGTGAGATGGGGGGCGAAGGTCTGCAGGAATTCGTACATAAAGCCGCGCAGGAAGGTGCCCTTGCGGAAGCCGATGCGGGTGGTGCTGGGTTCGAACAGATGGCCGGCGTCCAGATTCACCAGGCCTTTGTCCTGCACCGGGTCCACCGCCATGTGGGCGACGATGCCCACGCCCATGCCCAGGCGCACGTAGGTTTTGATCACGTCGGCGTCGGCGGCGGTGAACACCACCCGCGGCTCCAGGCCCTTGCGCGCGAAGGCGTCGTCGAGCTTGCTGCGCCCGGTGAAACCGAACACATAGGTGACCAGCGGGTAGTCCGCCAGGGCTTCCAGGGTGAGCGGTTTGACCTCGGTGAGCGGGTGCCCCTCGGGCACCACCACGGTCCGGTTCCAGCGGTAACAGGGCATCATCACCAGGTCGGAGAACAGGTCCAGCGCTTCGGTGGCGATGGCGAAATCGACGCTGCCGTCGGCGGCCATCTCGGCGATCTGCATGGGCGTGCCCTGGTTCATGTGCAGGGATACGTCCGGAAAACGCTTGGTGAACTGCTGGATCACCGGCGGCAGCGCGTAGCGCGCCTGGGTGTGGGTGGTGGCGATGCTCAGGTCGCCCTTGGTTTCGTCGCGGAACTCCTGGGCCACCCGTTTGATCGATTCGGTCTGCTGCAGGATTTCCCCGGCGATACGCAGGATCGCCTCGCCGGCGGGCGTCACATGGGTCAGGTGTTTGCCGCTGCGGGCGAACACTTCCACGCCCAGTTCATCCTCCAGCATGCGGATCTGCTTGCTGATGCCCGGCTGCGACGTATACAACGCCTGGGCGGTGGCGGATACGTTGAGGTCATGGCGCGCCACTTCCCAGATGTAGCGTAGCTGCTGCAGCTTCATCGAATGCTCCTTGCCGGCGACACCCGCCGTTTACGCGGAGTTATAAGAATAGCCGAAATTATGCATTCCAAGCATAGAGGCAAGCAAAGACGCTGGCAACGGGAAGCCGGCGGGCGCGTCAGGCGTCTTCCGGGCGCGGGTTGGAAATGCCGTGGGGCACATGGCCGGCGGCCACATGTTCCCGGGCCGATTCGCAATGGCCCTGCTGATCGTCGAAGAACACATCCGCGCCGAACGCCTTCAAGAAGGGCCCTTTGGGCAGCCCGCCCAGGAACAGGCTTTCGTCCAGGCGAATGCCCCAGCCGCGCAGGGTGCGCACCACCCGTTCATGGGCCGGCGCCGAGCGGGCGGTGACCAGCGCGGTGCGAATCGGGCAGCGTTGCGGGGAAAACTCCCGCTGAATCTGATGCAGGGCTTCCAGAAACGCCTTGAACGGACCGTCGCTGAGCGGCTGCCGGGCGGCCTGCTTTTCGCTGGCGGTGAAGGCTTCCAGCCCGCTGCTCTGGAACACCTGCTCGGACTCGTCGGAGAACAATACCGCGTCGCCGTCGAAGGCAATGCGCAGCAGGTCGTCCTTATGCTGCAGCCCGGCGCCGGAAAGAATGGTGGCGGCGGCGTAGCCGGCATCCAGAACCTGGCGCACATCCTCGGGATCGGTGGACAGGAACAGATGGGCGCCGAACGCGGACACATAGCGGTGCGGGCTTTCGCCGCCGGCGAACGCCGCCCGGGTGATCGGCAGACCGTAATGCTCGATGGAATTGAACACGCGCAGGCCGGTGTCGGAGCTGTTGCGCGACAACAGGATCACCTCCACCCGGCCGGCGCCCTCTTCCAGCTCGTTGATCGCCAGCAGCTTGGTCACCAGAGGGAAGGCGTCGCCGGGTGGCAGCACGTCGTCCTCATGGGCGATCTGATAATCCTGGTAGGCGTCCAGGCCTTCCTTCTCGAACACCCGGTGGCTGTCGCTGAGATCGAACAGGGCCCGGGAGCTGATCGCCACCACCAATTTTCCGTCAAAGGACGCCGGCATAGCCCACCTTTTTTCCACCGTCATTCAATTGGGCGCAGTATCACCGCTGTCCGATAAAACCACAACACGACCACCGTGTTACAGGAATTGACCAGAAAGCCTGCAAAGCCAACCCCCTTGGCGGTTGTCCAGCTTAAAAATGTGACATACAGTTTCCTGGACGTCCGCACCGCGGACCCAAATCAGCACGGGGAAAGGGAGTCATCCATGGCCGTTAATAAGGTAAGAGATCGTCTCGACGAACTGCAGGCGCAGATTCGCAAACTCGCCGAGCGCTTCGACAATGAACGCGACAAGCAAATCGCCCAGCTGGAATCCCAGCTCGAGAAAGCCCGCCAACGGGTCAGCGAAGAAATGAAGCGCCGCCGCGACAGCCTCAACCGGCTGGAGAAGCTGCAGAACGAGTACCGGGACAAAGCCAACGCCACGGTGCAGCGCCAGCTCGACCGCGCCCGCAAGGCCGTGGACGACGCCCGCAAACGGGTGGACGACTCCGAAGCCCGCAAGCGCTTTCTGGAAACCGAAGTGAAGGTGCTCAAGGCCACCGCCAAACAGGCCAACAGCCTGGCCAAGGTGATCAACCAGTACCAGAAGGATCTGGAGAAGCGCGCCAAGGACATCGAGAAGCGGGTCAGCCCTTCCGCCCGCAAGGCATCGGCCAAGAAAGCCGCCGCCAAGAAAAGCGCGGCTAAAAAGAGCCCCGCCAAGAAAGCCGCGGCCAAGAAAAGCACCGCGAAAAAGAGCGCCGCCAAAAAGAGCGCGGTGAAGAAAGCCCCGGCCAAGAAGAAGGCGGCCCGCAAGACGCCCGCCAAAAAGGCGGCGAGCTCCGGAGACTCCGGCGGCGCCACCCCCTCAAGCTGAACGCAAAGCGGCCCGGGCATCACCACCCGGGCCGCTTCGCTTCACGCCGGCTGAACGGGTTACGGCTGCAGCAGCAGCGACTCGAAATACGCCACCACCGGTTTCTGGTGGGATTTTTCCATCGCCGGAATGCCCTTCTCCACCGAGGACGCGGACGCCTTCTTGATGGTGGCGCGGGCACCGGACACCAGCCCACGATTGATACGGCCCAGCTCCAGATTGCCCACGGTTTTGTCGAGATAGTTCTCGATGGCGCCGGCGCTGATGCCGTCCATCACTTCCACCAGGCGCGGCATCTGGCCGTTGCCGTCGGCGAATTCCTGGAACACCAGTGAGGCACGCTCGGCCAACGCCGGCGACAGCGGGTAACCGATGTAGACCTGACCATCCTTCTCCAGCCGCAGGTTGCGGAAGTGCTCGGCCAGCGCGCGCTGCTCTTCAACGCTGGTCTTGCGCATCAGGCGCCCGGCCAGGCCGTGGGCGGCTTTACTGATGACCTTCATGGCACCAAGGATCACGTTCACCGCGGTGCCCTTGGCGTTGACCGCGTCGATGGGCCCGGTGAAGTAGGTGTGCAGCACTTCGTCGAGGAAGGGATCCATGATCGCTTCCAGTTCCTGCACATGGTTGCTGTCCGGTTCTTCGCGGGTAATTTCCAGGAAGGCGTCGATCCGGTCGCGCAACTCGTCGGAGGCCGGAAAGGCCACGTAAAGGGTGGGTTGGCTCATAATTATCGGCTCGGCTTACTGCGATTCAGAAGCCGCGGATGATAATTCAAGCCCGCGCCGGAAACGTCCGCCTTCGCGACTGCGGGCCTTGTCTGTGGGGTCAGTCGAAGCGGATCAGACGGCGACCCGTGCACGCCAGGCGTCCAGCACGCCGGCCAGGCGCTCGGCGGCGGCACGCACCGCCGCGCCCTGCTCTTCCTCCAGGCGCAGCCGCGCCACGTCCTGACGGTTGCGCTCCGCCGGCGCCAGCTCGCGGCGCTGCTCGCCGCGGGTGAAGTGACCACAGTCTTCCGCCAGACGGTGGATCGCCGCCAAATCCACTTTCGGCTCAATGCCCTGGGGCAGGCAGTCCAGCAGCACGCTGATGCGGATGCTGGCCTCGGCGCTGTCCACTTGTTCCTGCAGCAAGGCGCGGCAGAGAATGCTCAGGTTCTCCAGCACGTCGAGATGCCGGGCGGCCTGCCGGCGCCGCTCTTCACGTTTGCGCGAAGCCCGCAGGATCAACATCCCCAGCAGCGCGCCTATGGCGAGCCCCATCAGGGCCACGAGTACCAACTTCCAAGCCATGCCGGTGCATCCTTAAAGCGATTGATTTGCGACCTACAAGCCACCATTGTACGGCACGTGGCATCAGCAACCCATGAACACCACCGCAACGCCGCCCACGGAGAGACAACGCCTTTGGATCTGAACCTCCAGCGCGACTGGCAACCCCTGCTCGAGCAGCTCCAACCGCTGCTGCCGATTCTCACCGCCGCCGGCGTGGTGATGGCCGTGGCGTCGATGCTGGCGATTCCCTGGCTGCTGGTGCGCATGCCCCAGGATTACTTCAACACCCCCAGCCGGCCGCTCCATTACCGGGGCCCGCTGGGCTGGTGCCTCTGGCTGGTGCGCAACGCCCTGGCGCTGGTGCTGCTGGCCGCCGGCATCCTGATGCTGGTGCTGCCCGGCCAGGGCATTCTGACCATTCTGATCGCGCTGATGGTCAGCACTTTTCCGGGGAAATACCGCATGGAACGCGCTATCATGCGCCGCCCGAGGGTGCTGCGCGCGGCCAACTGGATTCGCCGCCGCTACCACAAGCCCGAGCTCAACCCACCCCGCGACACCGAGAGGCCCTGAATGCCCATTGATAGTCCCGCCATCCGCTGGCTCGACGATCATTTGCTGCTGCTGGATCAACGCCATCTGCCGTCACGCACCGAGTGGCTGGCGATCCACGACGCCGCCGGCGCCGCCGGCGCGATCCGCGACATGGCGGTACGCGGCGCCCCGGCGATCGGCATCACCGCCGCCTACGGCCTGGCGCTGGAAGCCCTGGGCCTGGGCCGGCGCGCGTCCCTGGAAACACTGCGCCCGGCGCTGGAGACCCTGGCCGCCAGCCGCCCCACCGCGGTCAATCTGTTCTGGGCCCTGGAGCGCCTGCAGCGGCTCGGCGCCGACCTGGAAGGCGAGGCCCTGGGCCGCCGCCTGGCCCGCGAAGCGGAGAGCATTCACCAGGACGACCAGGCCGCCAATCTGCGCCTGGGCGAACTGGGCGCCGCCCTGCTGCCCCACGACGCCCGCGTCTATACCCACTGCAACACCGGCGCGCTGGCCACCGGCGGCCACGGCACCGCCCTGGGCATCATCCGCTCCGCCTGGCGCGGCGGCCATCTGCGCGAGGTGATCGCCGGCGAGACCCGCCCCTGGCTGCAGGGCGCCCGGCTCACCACCTGGGAGCTGATGCAGGAAAACATTCCCGTCACCCTGGTGGCGGACAGCGCCGCCGGCATGTTGATGGCGGCGGGCCGCGTCGATGCGGTGGTGGTGGGCGCGGACCGCATCGCCGCCAACGGCGACACCGCCAACAAGATCGGCACCTACGGGCTCGCCGTGCTGGCCCGTCACCACGGTCTGCCGTTCATCGTCGCGGCGCCGGATTCCACCCTGGACCCGGCCATGGCCGACGGCAGCGGTATCGTCATTGAGGAGCGTGCCGCCGACGAAGTGCGCCGGGTGGGCGGCCAGCCTCTGGCACCGGAACAGTGCCCGGTCTACAACCCGGCGTTCGACGTGACGCCGGCCGCGTTGATCACCGCCATCGTCACCGAAAGCGGCGTGGTGCACTCGCCGGACGCGGCCAGCGTCGCCGCGCATCTGTCGCGCCTGAACCGGAGGTCCTGATGAGTCACCGCCCCTACTCCACCAGCGCCTACCGGGAAGCGGCCCGCGCCCTGGCCGCCACCGGCCGCCGCATCTACGGCCAGGGCTGGTCGCCGGCCACCAGCAGCAATTATTCGCTGCGCCTCAACGAGGACCACGCGGCGATCACCCGTTCCGGCCGCGACAAAGGCCTGCTGGAAGAGACCGACATTATGGTGGTGGACATGGAAGGCGCCGCCGTCGGCGACGGCAAGCCCTCCGCAGAGACCCTGCTGCACACCCAGCTCTACCGCCGGCTGCCGGACTGCGGCGCGGTGCTGCACACCCACAGCCACGCCTCCACGGTGCTGACCATGCACTGGCCCGCCGACCACATCACCCTGGAAGGCTACGAGCTGCTCAAGGCCCTGGACGGCGTGCAAACCCATGACACGCGGCTTACCATTCCGGTGTTTGAAAACAGCCAGGACATCGCCGCGCTGGCGGCCGAGGTGGACCGGGCCATGGACGCCGGCGACGCCGGCCACGCCTACCTGATCCGCGGCCACGGCCTGTACACCTGGGCGGCGGACATCGGCGCCTGCTATCGCCAGCTGGAAGCGCTGGAAACACTGCTGGCCGTGGAACTGGACCGGCGCCGCCTGGGCTGATCGGCGGCGGCCCCCTGAGGAGGAAGACCCCATGAGTAATTTGAAAGTGTTTCGCGACGGGCATCCCGAGCAACCCGAACAGATCATCAACGACAAGCTGGCCATGGCCGAGGAACTGGCCAAGGTGGGCATTCGCTACGAACAATGGCAAGCCGTCGGCGCACTCACCGAGCAGCCCAGCCAGGAAGAAGTGCTGGACGTCTATCGCCGGGAAATCGACCGGCTGATCGACGAGGAAGGCTACCAGAGCGTGGACGTGGTCAGCATGACCCCGGAGCACCCGCAAAAGCAGGCGGCGCGGGAAAAATTCCTCGAGGAACACAGCCACAGCGAAGACGAAGTGCGGTTCTTCGTCGACGGCCAGGGCCTGTTCAGCCTGCACATCGGCGAGCGCATCTACGAAGTGCTGTGCACCAAGGGCGACCTGATCTCGGTGCCGGCCAACACCCCGCACTGGTTCGATATGGGGCCCAACCCCAACTTCACCGCCATCCGCTTGTTCAATAACCCGGAAGGCTGGGTCGCCAACTTCACCGGCAGCGACATCGCCCAGCGGTTCAACCGTCTGGAGAATTGATGATCCGCGCCATTCTCACCGACATCGAAGGCACCACCAGCAGCATCCGCTTCGTCAAGGACGTGCTGTTCCCCTACGCCGCCGAACAGATGGGCGACTTTCTGGCGCGCCACTGGGACGACCCGGCGGTGGTGGAACAGGTGGCGGCGGCGCGGCGCGACAGCGGTGAAAACCTGGCCACGCCGGAACAGGCCGCCGCGCTGATGCGCGCCTGGATTGATGAAGACCGCAAAGCCACGCCGCTGAAAGCGCTGCAGGGCATGATCTGGGAAAGCGGCTACCGCAACGGCGATTACCAGGCGCACCTTTATCCGGACGCCGCCCGGCGGCTGCGCGACTGGCACCACCAGGGCTTTCCGCTGTACGTCTACTCCTCCGGTTCGGTGGCCGCCCAGAAGCTGTTCTTCGGCTACTCGGAAGCCGGCGACCTGACGCCGCTGTTCCAGGGCTATTTCGACACCACCAGCGGCGGCAAGAAAGAAGCCGCCAGCTACCGGCGCATCAGCGAGGCGATCGGCCTGCCCGGCCACGAGATTCTGTTTCTCTCCGACGTGGAAGCCGAACTCGACGCCGCCCGCGAGGCCGGCCTGCACACCGTGCTGCTGGATCGGGACAACGCCCTGCCCGACGGTGCCCACCCCAGGGTTACCGACTTCGACGCCATCGATCCCGCTTCCTTCTAGCGCTCGGCGTTTAGCCCGGGGGGGTTCCCTCCAGAGGCTGTGTCAGGCCCTTGTGGGAGCGGGCCCTGCCCGCGAAAGGGAGCGGAGCTCCCGGCAGGATTCCAGAGACCTTTATCGTTCCGGTGTTCGGTTGCTCCGTATCCGAGACGCGGTGCAATGGTGGTGCCTTCCGGGATCGCTCAAGCCATCCCTGGCCGCTCTCATTTGGCCATCCCTGGCCAAATAGGTCCCTCCAGGCACCACCATTGCCCCGCTCACTTTGCAGCGGCACCGCCACGGGTCAGAACACCGCCTGGACCTTTCTACGAAGTGGGGTTTGTGGCGGCGAATCTCCCAAGGAGCCCCGGGATCGGGTGTGCCCATCCAGGACCGTGTTTGGCCAGGGATCGCCAAAGCGGTCCGCCGCCCGGCCGAGCCTACAGGGATGTACTCGTGGCGTGTCCTGGATGGGCACACCCGATCCCGGGGCGGGCTCTCTGGAGAGAAAAGTCTCTGGGATCCTGCCGGGTGGCTAATGCCACCCTTTCGCGGGCTGGGCCCGCTCCCACAACCCTGCCCGGTACCTCGCCCCTGATGGAGAGTGCTCTCCCACTAAGGGCTGCCCTTAATGCAGCGAAAGATGACGAACTTGGTGTTGCGGGCCACGGTGTCCACGCGCCGGAACAGCTTGCCGAGCGGGCGCTGGTAGCCGAGGTGCTGGTTGGCGACCACCCGGAGTTCGCCGCCGGGGGCGAGCCGGCGGGCGGCCTGGCGGAACAGGCCGCGGGCGACCCGGTCGTCCACCGCGTGGCCGCGGTGGAACGGCGGGTTGAGCAGAATCAGGTCGAACTGCTTGTCGATGCCTTCCAGGCCGTTGCCCAGGTGGAAGTGGTGGCGCTCCGGTTGCCGGTCGTGGTCGGCCACGTTGGCGCGGGCGCTTTCCACCGCCAGGAAGGAGACGTCGCAGAAGGTGACCCGCGCCGCCGGGTTGTCCGCCGCCAGGCTCAGCCCGAGTACGCCGTTGCCGCAGCCCAGGTCGGCCACCTCGCCGCTGACGCCGGTGGGCAGGTGGTCGAGCAGAAAGCGGGCGCCGATATCCAGATGGCGGCGGCCGAATACGCCGGGGCCGGCCTGCAGGGTCCAGCCCCGTTCGGGAACGGCCACGCGGGCCGGTTCCGGCGCATCGCGCAGGGCGGCGCCGGGTGCTTCGGCGGTGAACAGCCGCGCTTTTTTCCAGCCGAGCCCGGCGCGGCCGTTGCCGAGCCAGTGTTCCAGCAGCGGCACCAGTTGCGCCGGCAGATGCTTGTCCATGCCCGCCAGCCATACCGGCGTGCCCGCCGGCAGGCAGTCCGCCAGCCAGGCGAGCTGCGCTTCCAGCAGGGAGACCGCCTTGGGCAGTCGCAGCAGCACCTGATCGGGCGCCCGGGGCGGCGCTTGCCAGGGCCACAGCCAGGCGTCGCCGGGGGGCGCGCGGCCGTTATCTTCGGCGTTGGCGACGGCGGCGCGCCAGCACAGCCAGTCGTCGCCGGCGCTCCAGGCCGGGCCGGACGCGGCGGCGGTGAGCCAGAGGGCGCCGCACTGGTCGTTGAGGACCAGCGTGGCCGGCCCGCGCCGGTGCTCGTCGAGTTGTTTGAGCAGATAGCGGTCCGCCGCGTCGAACGGCAGTAAGGGGTCGCCGCGTCGGTGCGGCCAGCGTTTCAGGGCCAGCGGGCCCAGGTTGGCTTCGGCCATAATCAGTGTGGGAGCAAGCTCAGGAAGCGCGCATTGTGCCCGTGGCACCCGGCTTTGGCCAGAATATGCGCAACCGGTACATCCGCCGGGTTAAAACGGTGGCATTCTCAAATTTCGCTGCTAGAATACGCCGCACATTCGGAGTATAGCTCAGCCTGGTAGAGCACTACGTTCGGGACGTAGGGGTCGCAGGTTCGAATCCTGCTACTCCGACCAAATTAAAAAAGCCGACCCTCGGGTCGGCTTTTTTATTGCCTGGCGATCGGCAATCAGAAGGTGTAGACCAGCGACACACTGGTTTCCTGATCGGTGTTGTGGGTGCCGTCAGGCACTTCGGAATCACGGGTCACCAGGTGGCTCAGGCGCATGGCGAAGTGATCGTTGATCTTCGAGGTCAGGGACGTTTCGGAACGCACCGAGGTGTTGTCCTCGCCCACTTCCGTGGAGACGGCCTGACGGAAGGAAGCGTTTTCGCTGATCGTCCATTTGTAGTTACCGGCGAAACGGGCGATCACGCTTTCATCCTTGTTGTCACAGCCGGTATAGGAATCCTCCGGCTCCAGACACTCCACGCGGTAACCGGGACCGGCTTCAAGGTCCAGGGTGTGCGCCGGCGTTTCCAGGAAACGGCGACCCAGACCGAGCGCGTAGCTGGCCTGATACTGGAACCCCGAGAAGTTGTCTTTGTCGTAGGTCAGCACGTTGAACAGATAGTTGTTGTCGGTCAGTTTGCGGTCGAGCTTGTAGGAGGCGTAGTAGCGTTCCGCGGTGCGCTCTTCCTCGCCGTCATCGTTATCGCTCATGGTGTTGACGGCTTCCGCCTTGGCGGTCTGGCGCCAGTTGACGCCGTCATGGGCGGCGTTGACCTTGCCGACAATCGACTCGGATTCGCTGTTGCCCCGCGAGAGGAGGTAGGACGCCTCCGTTTCGATGTCCCAGGCGCGCTCCTGAGCACTCTCCTGCTCCGCTTCCTGGGCGTGAACCATCGCCGGCATTACCGCCACGCCGCACGCCAGGGCCAACCAATTTTTACGCATTATTCCTCCTCGAAGTGATTGTCGATCCGGTACCCGGGGATATCGCTTTGAACGTACGGGTGGCCACGGCAAGCCAACGCGAACAGAGCTTGCCGCGGGCCTCGATCAACGGGATTCGGTGCTCTGTGTGTGCGGCTGGTAGCGCTCCACCAGCTGGAAAACAGCGAAAAAGAGCACGGTGAAAAACACATTGCCGGCCAGGGTCTTCCACAGGAACGGCAGACCGGCGGCGTAGCTGGCCAGCAGGCCGGAAGCGTCCGCCGGATACAGCACGCCGGCGGCCCAGACGCCGAAGTTGGTGACGGCGTAGAACAGCAGTGCCGCCGCCACCGCGCCGCCGGTGTGGGCCAGCAGGCCCCGCCGGCGCAGCAGCACCCCGCCCAGGGCGATCACGGCAAAGGCGCCGTAGACGTACAAGGCGGTATCATGGAAGCCGAGAATCAGATCGGACGCCACCAGGGTGGCGAGCGGCACCAGTACCCGGGCCAGGGGTTGGCGCAAATAGGCCCCGGCGAACAACGCCAGCGCCCCCATCGGCGTCATATTGAAATCGTGCGGCACCACGCGCCACAGAAAAGCGAAGCCGGCCAAAGCCAGCACTACGATCACGGTACGACGCATCAAACTCCCCTTACAATGTCCTAAACCGCCGCGGGAGAGCGGCGCTGTTCGATGGGCGGGAGTATAACGCACCTGCCCCGTTGGGTAACCCGGCCACAGCCGGTATAATGCGCGCCCCGGTTTTCCACGGGCCACACAATGATGGAGCCTTGCATGTCCTCGAACCGCCGCGAACAACTCACCGCCCTCCTCCGGGAGCGAATCGTCATTCTCGACGGCGGCATGGGCACGATGATCCAGCGCCTGGAGCTCTCCGAAGCGCAGTATCGGGGCAGCCAGTACGCGGACTGGCCTTCCGACCTGAAGGGCAACAACGACCTGCTGAGCATCACCCAGCCGGAGATGATCGAACAGCTGCACCGCGATTATCTGAACGCCGGCGCGGACATCGTCGAGACCAACTCCTTCAACAGTACCGCCATCGCCATGGCGGACTACGATATGCAAGATCTCGCACGCGAGATCAACGTGGCCGCCGCCCGGGTCGCGCGCCGCGCGGCGGACGCCGTCGCCACCCCGGAGCGCCCGCGCTTCGTGGCCGGCGTGCTGGGCCCCACCAACCGCACGGCCAGCATCAGCCCCGACGTGAACGACCCGGGCTACCGCAACACCGATTTCGACCGGCTGGTGGCGTCCTATCTGGACGCCATCGACGGCCTGGTGGAAGGCGGCATCGACCTGATTCTGATCGAAACCATCTTCGACACCCTCAACGCCAAGGCGGCGGTGTTCGCCGTGGATCAGTACTGCTACGAGAACGGCCTGGACCTGCCGGTGATGATTTCCGGCACCATCACCGACGCTTCCGGGCGGACGCTGACCGGCCAGACCACCGAGGCGTTCTATAATTCCCTGCGCCACGCGCGGCCGCTGTCCATGGGCCTGAACTGCGCGCTCGGGCCGATGGAACTGCGCACCTATGTGGAAGAGCTGTCGCGGATCAGCGAATTCCATGTCTCCGCGCACCCCAACGCCGGCCTGCCCAATGAAATGGGCGAGTACGATCTGGATGCCGACACCATGGCGCGGGAAATCGGCGAGTGGGCGGACTCCGGCTTTCTGAACATCATCGGCGGCTGCTGCGGCACCACCCCGGAGCACATCGCGGCGATCGCCGAGGCGGTGCACGGCAAGGCGCCGCGCCGCCTGCCGGAGATTCCGGTGCAGTGCCGCCTGTCCGGCCTGGAGCCCTGCAACATCGCGCCGGACGACCTGTTCGTGAACGTCGGCGAGCGCACCAACGTGACCGGTTCCAAGCGCTTCCTGCGCCTGATCAAGGAAGAGGATTACGACACCGCCCTGGACGTGGCCCGCGACCAGGTGGAGAACGGCGCCCAGATCATCGACATCAACATGGATGAAGGCATGTTGGAGTCGAAGGAGTGCATGGTGCGCTTCCTCAACCTGGTGGCCGCGGAGCCGGAGATCTCCAAGGTGCCGATCATGATCGACTCCTCCAAGTGGGAGGTGATCGAAGCGGGCCTGAAATGCATCCAGGGCAAGGGCGTGGTCAACTCCATTTCCTTGAAGGAAGGCGAGAAAGCCTTCCTCGACCAGGCCCGGCTGATCCGCCGCTACGGCGCCGCCACCGTGGTGATGGCGTTCGACGAGGACGGCCAGGCGGAAAGCCGCGACGAAAAAGTCCGCATCTGTACCCGTGCCTATAAGTTGCTCACCGAGGAAGTGGGCTTCCCGCCGGAAGACATTATTTTCGACCCCAACATCTTCGCCATCGCCACCGGCATCGAGGAACACAACAACTACGCGGTGGATTTCATCGAGGCGGTGGCGGAAATCAAGCGCACCCTGCCCCACGCGATGATCTCCGGCGGCGTGTCCAACGTCAGCTTCTCGTTCCGGGGCAACAACCCGGTGCGCGAAGCGATCCACGCGGTGTTCCTGTACTACGCCATCAAAAACGGCATGGACATGGGCATCGTCAATCCGTCGCAGCTGGCGATCTACGCGGACATCCCCGACGAACTGCGCGACGCAGTGGAAGACGTGGTGCTCAACCGCCGCGACGACGGCACCGAGCGGCTGCTCGACCTGGCCGAGAAGTACAAAGGCTCCGGCGAAAAAGAAGCCAAGAAGGAAGACCAGGAGTGGCGTTCCTGGCCGGTGGAGCAACGCCTGGAGCACGCCCTGGTGAAAGGCATCGCCGATTACGTGGAAGAGGACACCGAGCTGGCACGCCAGAACGCGGAGCGCCCGCTGCACGTGATCGAAGGCCCGCTGATGGACGGCATGAACGTGGTCGGCGACCTGTTCGGCGAAGGCAAGATGTTCCTGCCCCAGGTGGTGAAGTCCGCCCGCGTGATGAAAAAGGCGGTGGCCTACCTGCTGCCCTACATGGAAAAAGAGAAGGAAGAGCTCGGCACCCAGGATGAGGCCAACGGCAAGATTCTGATGGCCACGGTGAAAGGCGATGTGCACGACATCGGCAAGAACATCGTCGGCGTGGTGCTGCAGTGCAACGGCTACGACGTGGTCGACCTGGGCGTGATGGTGCCCTGCGACAAGATTCTGGAAACCGCCCGCCAGGAGAAGGTGGACATCGTCGGCCTGTCGGGCCTGATCACCCCGTCGCTGGACGAGATGGTGCACGTGGCCAGTGAGATGGAGCGCCTGGGCATGGAGCAGCCGCTGATGATCGGCGGCGCCACCACCAGCCGCATTCATACCGCGGTGAAGATCGACCCCAATTACCACAATCCGGTGATCCACGTGGCGGACGCCTCCCGGGCCGTGGGCGTCGCCTCACGCCTGCTGTCGAAAACCCAGAAAGCGGACTATGTGGCGGAGATCAAACAGACCTACGAGGACCTGCGCGTACGCCGCAAGCAGCAGCAGGTGGACCGCTCGCTGATCAGCATCGAGCAGGCCCGCGAGCACCGTTTCCAGCCGGACTGGGACAACTACACGCCGCCGGAGCCGAAGGTTAAAGGCCTCAAGGTGTTCGAGGAGTACCCCCTCGACGAGCTGGTGGAGCGCATCGACTGGACGCCCTTCTTCCGTTCCTGGGAGCTGGCCGGCAAGTTCCCGCGCATCCTGGAAGACGAAGTGGTCGGCGTGGAAGCCACCAAGCTCTACAACGACGCCCGCGAGATGCTGGATAAAATCGTCAACGAAAAGTGGCTCACCGCCCGCGGCGTGATCGGCTTCTGGCCCGCCCATTCCGACATGGACGACATCCATCTGTACCGACAGCCCGGCGACGATCAGCCGTTCATGACGCTGCACCATCTGCGCCAGCAGCTGGACCGCAGCAAGAACCAGAAGCCGGACTACTGCCTGAGCGATTTCATCGCCCCGAAGGAAAGCGGCAAGACCGACTGGCTGGGCGGCTTCGCGGTCACCGCCGGCATCGGCATCGACGAGCACGTGCAGCGCTTCGAAGCCGACCACGACGACTACTCCTCGATCATGATCAAGGCGTTGGCGGACCGTCTCGCCGAAGCCTTCGCGGAACGCCTGCACGAACGGGTGCGCAAGGAATTCTGGGGCTACGACAGCGACGAAACGCTCAGCAACCAGGACATTATTTCCGAAAAGTATCGCGGCATCCGCCCGGCGCCGGGCTACCCCGCCTGCCCCGACCACACCGAGAAAAGCCTGCTGTGGGAACTGCTGGAGCCGGAGAAAAACGCCGGCATGACGCTCACCGAACACTACGCCATGTTCCCGGCGGCGGCGGTGTCCGGCTGGTACTTCTCCCACCCGGAATCCAAATACTTCGGCACCGGCAAGCTCGGCAAGGACCAGATGGACGACTACGCGGCCCGCAAAGGCATGTCGCGCAAGGACATCGAGAAGATGGTGCCGCACCTGCTCGGATACATAGACGACAATTAATAGTTAAGAGTTAACAGTTAACAGTTCGCGGGTGGGGCCTTCGGACTGATTCTTAGGCCGTGCCCGCGCTTTTTGGCTGGCAGGCAGCTCGCCGCCTAACAGCGCGGGCACGGCCTTTCCGCTCCCCCGGCCCCACCCGCGCCACTATTAACTTTTCACTGTTAACTGTTAACTGCTCTCGCTGTTAACTATTAACTCGCCACGCTCGCCGTCGAGCGTGGCGCACGTTCCGTCAACGACGCTGTGCATAACGTCGCTGACGTCCCAGACCGCGGGGATGGCGCAGGCGACCGCGAGGCTGGCGGCGACGTTGGCGGGGTCGCGGCCGGTGATCACCAGGCCGGCGGCCTGGACCAGCCAGGGGGCCCAGCTGGGGTCGACCTGGTCCACCACCACGATGTCGCCGGGTTGCAGCCGGTTCAGGGCCCAGGCGCTGCATAGGCGGCGCAGCGGGCCGCTGGCGGTGCCGGGCACCAGGGTGGCGCCGCGCAGTACCGGGCTGAGCCGGCCACCGCCGCCGAAGCCGAAGCCGATGCGGTCCATCTTCCAGTCCGGGGCGCCGGCGTGGGCGTCTTCCAGGTAGCGCACCTTGCGCTGGCCGATCACGTCGCCGGAGGCGGACGCCGGCACCCTGCCCTGCATCCACAGTTCCCAGAGCTCGTCGAAGTAGAGAAAGAAGACGTCGTCCGGGTGGGCGAGCAGCTTGTCGCGCACCAGCAGCGCGGCCACGTCCACCAACAGGGTGCGCAGCCGGTTGCCGACGGCGAAGCGCAGCCCGCGGGCGCGCCGCGCCAGCCGCAACAGGCTTTGATCCAGGTGCGGCGGAATCTCTTCGTGCAGTGTCGGCGGCCGCGCCGGCGTGCGCAGGCTCTGGAACTGCGCCGGCTGGTCGCACAGCGGGGCGTGCACCGGGTCCGCCCCGGTGCGCAGGCGGCTGGCCTCGAGCGCGCTCCGGTCGCCGGCCAGCACCGCCCGCAGGGCGGCCATTTCCACCTCGCTGAGCAGCAGCGCCAGAGGAACCGGGTCGCGCTCGGCGAGCAGGCGGTCGGGCAGCGACAGATAGGCCAGCGCACCTTCCTGGGCGGCGAGACGCTCGCCGATACGGTCCAGTTCCATCAGGCTGCGCCACAGGCGTTCGCGGTCCCGGTGCGGCGCCCGCCAGCCCTTGAGCCGCCGGCCGATCACCGCCAGTTCGCCGCTCTGCCGCCAATGCTGCAGCCGCCCGGCCGGTTTGCCGGCGCCGGGGTAGCCGGCCACGCTTTCCAGCGGTTGCCAGGCGGGCGGCACCTTGGCCGCCGCGCCGGGGTGGTGCTCGCGCAGGCGGCGGAAAAATTCGCTGTTGGTGTAGAGGTGGCTTTGCTGGCGGCGGTAGGGTTCGATCCGCGCGAGATCGTCCCAGCCGTGCTTCTCAACCAGGCGTCGCCAGAAATGGGTCTTCAGCCAGCGCCCGGCCAGGGTGTACCAGAGCGGGGTCAGCGCCTGGTTGAACAGGGCCGGGGTGGCGCGGCGGGTCCAGACTTCCTTGGGCACCGGCAACGAGCCCACCGGCAGGGTCTGCAGCAGCCACAGCCGTTCGCCGTCATGGATCCATTCGCCGGCCTGGGGCCGTTCGAAGCCCCGTTTGAGTTGCTCGCCGAGCGCCAGTAACTGGGACGCGGGCACCGCCTGATCCAGGGCCACCGCGTCGCTGTCGGCGCGATACACCAGGCGCCCGTCCTCATCGAAAATCAGGCGCTGCCGTTCGGCGCCGCCTTCGGCCACGCCTTCCACCACCATGTGCGGCAGATCCTGACGCAGCGGGTGGCGGGTGAACAGCACCCCGGCGGCACGCTGGCGGGGCAACGCCTGCACCACCACCTGCTCGGGGGCCGGGTCGCGGCCGAACACCGTGGTCAGGGCCGCCGCCAGGGCTTCGTCGGAATCCAGGTTGAGCAGGCTCTCGCGCTGGGACTCCGCGTTCATGGCCCCCTGGTGCAGCACCCAGTAACGCTCGCCGTTGAACATGCGCGGCAAGGCGCGCAGCCGGCGCACCAGGCCGTCGGTGTCCTGCTCCAGCACGGCCTGGCGGGAAATACGCCAGCTCGGCGGCACCGGCAAGCCGGAAGCCAGCCAGCGTTGCACGTTCTCGTCGCCGCGCTCGTCGGCGGCCAATACATCTATGCTCATGAATATCTAATTATCAGAGTGGGCCGCGGCGCAGGCGCCCGATCAGCCAGAGACCGCCACGGTAGAACAACGGCGTGAGAACCAGGGTACCCCCCACGAGCACCACGGCAATGCCGCCAAACAGCACCGGCGCCTTCATCAGCGTGCTCATCAATGAGTCCTGCCAGTAGAAGAACCACTCATGGTCGGCGGGAAACAGCCAGATATGGAATTGGTAGAACACCGCTTCAGGCCCGGAAACGAGCAGCCAAACTACCATAGCCAGCAACGGGGTCACAGCGACCAGCGCCCGCCGCCGCCAATCCGGCGGAGGCCGGCGGGCCACCCCGGCGGCCAGCGGCAGCCAGACCAGGAAGGCCACCGCCAGGGCCCAGCGGCCACTGTCGATAAGATGGGCGACGTCGCGCAGGTGTTGCACCTCGGCGGGCCGCAGCAGGGTCACCGGCGTGCCCTGGCGGTCCGGATAGCGGATCGACGCCAGCCCCTCGCCACCGTCGTGTACCGCCACCCGGATGCGGTGAAACAGCTCGATGTGCTGGTCGGCGTCCAGCGCCTCGAAATCCGCCCGCTGGAACCGGTTCAGGGGACCGTACTGCTCAATGTGCCGGTCGATATCCAGCGTTTTATACCAGAAGGCGTAGCCGTAATCGGCCTGGGCGTAGAGGGCCCAGGTGACCCCCAGGGCCAGCACCACCGTGGTCAGCGCGTAGCAGAACCAGGCGGTGAGCGCGGCCCCGCCGGTGGCGCCTGGGGCGCCGGCGGGCCGTCGCGGGGCTTTTTTGCGGGTGGCTTTTTTCGCCACGGATCAGCGCGCCAGGGTGGCACGCAGGGAGGCGGTGCCCGGTTTGTCGCCGGCGCTCATTTCCATGGTCGCCAGGGTCAGGCCCTTTTCCTCCATGGCCTGCAGCCAGAGCAGCATCTCGCTGGCGGGCTGGTTTTCCATCTGGATGCGCACCGAACGGTTACCGTCCGGTGTGAAGCCACGCAGGGTCAGCCCGTAGGACTGCACCGAACGGCTGATATTGCTGGTCCAGTTGGGGCCCAGGTCGGCACCGGTATTGCCGCCGCCACCACGGGCCGCGCGCACCGCGTCCGCGTTGCTTTCAATCCAGGCCAGGGTTTCCTGGTTGGCGAGATAGCGCTGGCGGGCCGCGTCGCGGGCGTCCCAGGCCGGCTGCCAGATCAGCCAGTACACCAGCGCCGCCGCCACCAGCAGCGCCAGGGCCTGCAGAATGCGCTGTTCGCGGGGTTCCCGTTGCTCGTACCAGGCGCGGGCCGGCGCCAGTTTGGCGTCCAGTTTTTCCCGTGCCTGTTGCAGATTCTTATTCATCCCGCCTGCTCCACTTTCACCCGGGCGGTGACGCCGGTGGCGCCGTTCCGGTAGTTGGCAATCGTGGCGCGTACGCCTTTCTCGTTGAGGGCGCCCTGCAGCTTCTCCACCTGGTTGTATTCCTTGGCGCCCAGATCCAGCAGCAGGCTGCCGTCGCGCTGGTCGAACTGCAGCCGCTTGGGTTCCACTTCGCTTTGCGACAGCGTCGAGGCCACCGCCGGGAGAACGCGGAACAGGGTCCCGCCGCCGCCGTCCCCGTCACCGCCCAAACGGGCCAGGCGCGCCTGGAACTGGCGGCGCAGGCCGGAGGTGGCGCGGTCGCCGGGGAACAGTGACTGGTACAGCTCGGCGGCCTGGGCGAAGGTCTCGTCGGCCGCTTTCTGGTAGCGCCACTGCTGGGCCCAGACCGCCGCCAGGGCAATAAAGAACACCGCCGCGGCCAGCCCCATGACCGGTTTCCACGGCTGCCAGGGGGACGGGCCGCTGGCCTGGTTCTGCCGTTGTGAAAAGGCCCCCTGCAGCATCTCCACGCCGTGATCGGCGGCCAGCGCGGCCTGCAGTTGATCGCACAGCGTGGCCGGGTCTTCCAGGCGGGTGAAATGCAGTTCGTCGTCGCCGTGCAGCGCCAGCACCGCTTCGCGCTGGGCTTCGTCGGCCACCAGCGCCTGGTCGCGCTCCAGAATCAGCGTGCCCCACCCTTCCACGGTGATCAGCACCGGGGTCTGGGCGGCCAGCAGGTCGGCGTCGGCTTTCAGGCTCTGCGGGCGCACCCGGTGCTCGCGGCACAGGTCGATCAGCGCTTCCAGATTGGGCCGGTTGATCACCGCCACCGGGTAGCGGCCGTGCTCGGCCTTGCCGGACGCGAACCAGAGCTGCTCCGGCGCTTCCAGCAACTGCTCCTCAAGCAGATAGGGCAGCACCCGCTGCAAATGGCGGGCCTGCTTGCGCGACAGGGTGACGCCGGTGAGCAGCGCTTCGGCGCTGGTCACCACCAGGTTCACCGCCCGCCCGGAGAGCGCTTCCAGCGCCTCGCCCAGGCTGCCCTGGCGCGGGCTGTCCGCGCGGCTTTCCTGGAACAACACCCTGGCGTCGGCCAGTGCGTCCTGAAATGCCCCCGGGGCCAGATAGATCAATGCTGAATCGGCCACAATAAGAATCCTTTACGTCCCTGGAATACTGTCTATCACATTGTTGTTGTCATCGCCCGCATTGTAAAAGGGATTGCAGGCGGGTTCGAGCGGCGACAGCAGCGGCTTCACCTGGCGGCTGTACACCCGGGTGCCGTCCGCGCCGCCGCCGGCGGAGCGCCGCACCCGGCTGACCAGACGGCTAAGGTTACCGGCCACTTCCACGTCCACCATCACCTGGAAGTACTCGCTGGCGACCCCGAGACGGTCGCTCAGGGCCTGCTTTTGATCCGCGTCCAGGCTGCTGAACGGCTCCTGCTGCATCAGGGTGCCGATGTCCTCGATGGGCTCTTCCTGGCGCAGCGACACCACCGCCTCGGCGGCTCCGGAGCCCGCCAGCGACCCGAGCACGGCGTCCAGCACCGGCAACGGCGCGGTGTTCACGTTCAGCGTGGTGTCCGTGGGCAAGGCGGTGAACAGCCCCCAGACGGCCGGGTCCGGAAACAGATCCTGCACCGTGAAGCTGCGCAGGGCGCGCAGTTCCGTTTCATGGGCCACCGGCATGTTGGGCGTGCGGCTGAGGCGGTATTCCGCGTCTTCCGCGCCTTCCACGGCGTCGACGATATTGTTGCTGTCGATCCAGTCGGTCATCTCGTTGGCGAGGATGCTCGCCTTGCCCGGGTCCGGCAGGGTCTGCTGCAACAGCCGTTGCAACATATCCCGGGCCTGGTCGTCGCGGGTGAAGCCGGCGCCGTTGGCCTCCACCAGCCAGTTCAGGTTAAAGCGCCCCTGCAGATCCTGAACGCTGGCGCTGAGGATGGCGTCCTCGTAGGGCGTGGGCGTCAGCTGCACGGCCCACTGCTCTTCAATGCATTCGTCCAGTTGCTGGTTGGTGCGGCGGTCTTCGTCCAGGTCGTCGATCAGCCCCTGCACCGCCACCACTTCGGCGGCCATGGCGTACTGGTAGCGCTTGTCCCACTCGAGCAGGTTCTCGGTGCGCACCCGGAAACGGTCCTGGCGGAACATCACCTCGGTGGTCACCGCCGCCAGGATCGCGAACAGCATCAATACGATGATCAGCGCCATGCCCTGCTGGCGGCGCCGCCCGCCGCTGCGCGGGTGTACGATCAGGACGCCCATGGGTTCACCACCGTGCGGAAGTAGCGGTGCAGGGTTTGCCCGTCTTCCATTTCGATGTCGATTTCCACGCTTTTCGGCAGCCGCTGCTGCCACACCGGCGTGTTGGCGAGGGCCGGCTCGGGCCAGAATTCCAGCCAGCCCACTTCGCCGGTCTGCGCCTGGTCGAGATAACGGACCTTAAAGTCGGCGACGCCGTCGAGCAGCACGTCTTCCTGGAATTCGGTGGCCACGTTGGTGTCCAGCACCGGCCAGTAGCGGCGGTAGAGCTTTTCGTCCTCGAAGGCGTAGACCACGCGCTGCATTTCGCTGCGGCGGCGCAGCGCGAAGGGGTTGGCCCAGCCCAGGCGGGTGAATTCCACGTAGTTGTCGTTGCCGATCAGGGCCGGTTGCGGATCACCGTAGGGGTCGCGCACCGGCCGGGCGATCATCTGTTCGAAATCCAGGGTCAGGTAGGTGACCGCGCGCTGGGCGTCCTCCAGCTCGGTGGCGCCCTCACTGAGGGTGTCGCGGTTGTTCATGGCGCTGCTGAGAAATTCCACCGCCACCACATACATCAGCGCGAAGATGGCGATGGTGATCAACATTTCCAGCAGGGTGAACCCCGGCTGCCGTGCCCTGGAATCGCGCATCAGCCCCCCGTCATATCCTGGCCGCCGCCGCCCTGCTGACCACCGCCGCCCTGCTCGCCACCGGTGAGGGACTGCCCCTCCTGGGCCGGTTTGCCGATCAGGCTGGCCAGCTCGTAGACCAGATCGCCTTCGTCATCGTCGCGCATTTCGCCCACTTCGATGTCGACCCGGCGGGTGTCCGGATAGGGCCCGGCACTGATGGTGGTGCGCACCCACCACTCGCGGTCGCCGCGGGTCACCTGGTCGTCGTTGGTGCCGGTGTTGGGCCATTGCTGGTAGACCTGCATCTCCACCAGCTTGTCGGCGGCGACCAGATAGGCCTGGCGGGTGTCGTCGATATTGCGGTAGGCCACGGCGCTGGCGCCCAGCGTCTGGCCCAGGGTGACCATGGCCAGCGCCAGCACCGCTACCGCGAGCACCACCTCCACCAACGTGAAGCCCGCCTGGCTGTGTTGCCGGCCGCGCGAGGTCATGGTCAATCCTCCAGAAAGTCGTCGTCGATCAGGCTGTCGTCCGGTTTTTCATCCGGCGCGGTCAGGGCCTCTTCTTCTTCGTCCCGGTCCGGGTCGCGTACCTTGCCCAGGGCGGTCATCTGTCGGCGGGCTTCCAGGTCCAGGTCCTGCCGGGAGCGCACCGTGAAGGTGATCGGCGTGGTCTCGCCGCTGGGGAAAAAGAACACCTGGGGCAGCGGCTCTTGGTCCTCTTCCTCCTCGTCACGTCCGTCTTCCGGTTCGTCACGGTCGTCGCCGAGCAGGCCCTGGTCATCGCCGCCGAACGGGTCGTCGCTGACCAGTTGCTTGGCGGCGTCCTGCAGGGACACCCGCTCTTCGTCCTCGTCGTCGGGCAGGTCGTCGTACTGCCAGGTCAGTTCCAGGCTCTCGGGCAGGCGGTTGGCCTGCAGGCCGTTGCCCTGGGCGGGCACGAAGGCCCGCTCGCCGACGTCGTAGGTCAACGGCGTCCAGCCCCGTTCCGTGACCCTGAGCGCCATCAGACGCCCGGAGAACAGGCTCTGCTCGTTGAGCATGGTGAGGGTGTCGGCGAGGCTGGCGCTTTCGCTGTCCAGCTGGCGCTGGTCGTCGACCCACACCGGCACCACCAGCACCGCCAGGGACAGCATCGCCACCAGCCCCACCACCACCAGGATTTCCAGCAGGGTGAAGCCACTTTGGCGGCGGCCGCGCGGCTTGGCGTCAGGCCCGGCCCGCCACATCAGTTGTCGCTATCGCGCCAGCTGATGTCCGCGTCGGTGCCCTCGCCGCCTTCCGCGCCGTCGGCGCCCAGCGAATACAGGTCGAACGGGCCGTCCACGCCGGGGCTGATGTACACGTACTCGTTGCCCCAGGGGTCTTCCGGCACGCTCGGCAGGTAACCGCCCTCGGGCCACTTGCGCGCCGATGCGGAGCGCTCCACCAGGGCGTTGAGGCCCTCTTCGGTGGACGGGTAAGTGCCGTTGTTGAACTTGTACATATCAAGCTGCTGGACCACCCGCGACATATTGGTCTTGGCGATGTCCACCTTGGCCTGTTCCCCCTGCCCGATCACATTGGGCACGATCATCGCGGCGAGCAGACCGATAATGGCCACCACCACCATGATTTCCAGCAGCGTGAAACCGCTCTGGGTGCGTTGCATCTTTTTCATGAGACACCTTTTCGTGTTGTCTGGAAGTCACTTCCTTGTTTTTGGGGATTGCGCTTTTTCTTCTTGCCGGCGGGTCAGCCGGCCATGAAATTGTTCATCTGCATGATCGGCAGCATCACCGCCAGAACAATGAGAATCACGAACCCGGCCATGGTCAACAGCATCAGCGGGCCCAGCAACCCCACCATGGTTTGGACCGTGCTGGTGAGTTCCCGTTCCTGGTAATCCGCCGCCCGGGTGAGCATGTTGTCGAGCTCGCCGCTGGTCTCGCCGCTGGCGATCATCTGCACCAGCATGGGCGGGAAATAGCCGCTGGTTTCCAGGGCCCGGCTCAGGCTGCCGCCCTCGCGCACCCGGGCGGCGGCGGTCACCACCGCCTCGCGGATCGCCAGGTTGCCGACCACCTGGGCGGCGATGAACAGGGCGTCCACCAGCGGCACGCCGGAGCGCCCGAGAATCCCCAGGGTGCTGGCCAGCCGGGCGCTGTCGGAGGCCCGCATCATGGTGCCGATCAGCGGCAGCGCCGCCAACCGGCGGTGAACGCGCATTTTGAACGCCGGCTCGCGCATGGCGCGGGAAAACGCCACCACGGCGCCCACCACCACCAGCGCCAGCAGCCAGCCCCAGGCGCGCACGAAATCGCTGAGCGCGATCACCGCCACGGTGATAAAGGGCATGGCCTGCTCCCGGTTGTCGAACACGGCCACCATCTTGGGCACCACGAACGCCATCAGGAAGCCTATCACCAACGCCGAGAAGATCATGATGAAGGCCGGGTAAATCATCGCCTGGCTGACCGAGCGGCCGGTGTCGTCGCGGGTTTCCAGGTAGTCGGCGAGCTGTTCCAGCACCTGTTCCAGGTGGCCGCTCTGCTCGCCGGCCGCCACGGTGGCGCGGTACATTTCCGGGAAAGCGCGCGGGTATTCGGCCAGCGCCCGCGCCAGGCTGAAACCCTCCAGCACCTTGCCGCGCACCGCCATGACGATTTTTTCCACGCGCGGGTTGCCGGCCTGCTTGGCCACCGCGCCCAGGGCCTGCTCCACCGGCAGGCCGGATTTCAACAGAGTGGCCATCTGCCGGGTGATCAGCGCCTGTTCGCCGCCCTTGAGCTTGCCGGTGCCGGACAGGCGCGCCGACAGACCGCCCCCGGACTGGTGGTCCTTGGCCTCGGACACCTCCAGCGGCACCCAGCCCTTGCCGCGCAGCTGCTGGCGCACATGGCGGGCGCTGTCCGCCTCCAGGGTGCCACGTTTTACTTTGCCCCGGTGATCCAGGGAGCGGAATTCAAAAGCGGGCATCAGTCTTCCTTGGTGACGCGCAGTACTTCTTCGATGCTGGTGTCGCCGGCCAGCACCTTGCGCCAGCCGTCCTCGCGGATACTGGGGGTCAGCTTGCGGGCGTGCCGCGTGATCTCCAGCTCGCCGGCGCGTTCGTGGATCAGTTCGCGCATGGCGTCGTCGATGATCACCAGCTCGTAGATGCCGGTACGGCCCCGGTAGCCCTGGTGGTTACAGGTCTCGCAGCCCTCCGGGTGGTACAGGGTCACGTCCTGGTCCGGGGCCAGGCCGAGCATGCGGCGTTCGCTTTCACTGGGCTGGTAGGGACGCTTGCAGTCCGGACACAGCACCCGCACCAGGCGCTGGGCCAGGGCCCCGAGCAGCGAGCTTGAAAGCAGGAACGACTCGATGCCCATGTCCTGCAGACGGGTCACCGCGCCCACCGCGGTGTTGGTGTGCAGGGTGGACAGTACCAGGTGACCGGTGAGGGACGCCTGCACCGCGATCTCGGCGGTTTCCAGGTCGCGGATCTCGCCCACCATCACCACGTCCGGGTCCTGGCGGAGAATGGCGCGCAGACCGCGGGCGAAGGTCATGTCCACCTTGGTGTTCACCTGGGTCTGGCCGATGCCCTCCAGTTGGTATTCGATCGGGTCTTCCACGGTGAGGATGTTGCGGGTGCTGTCGTTGAGCTCGGTGAGCGAGGCATACAACGTGGTGGTCTTACCGGAACCGGTGGGGCCGGTGACCAGGATGATGCCGTGCGGCTTGTGGATCAGCTCGCGCATGTGCTGGTCGCAGACGTCGCCCATGCCCAGATGGGAGACCTGCAGGCGGCCGGCCTGCTTGTCGAGCAGACGCAGCACCACCCGCTCGCCGTTGCTGGAGGGCATGGTGGAGACCCGCACGTCCACGTCCCGGCCGCCCAGGCGCAGGGAGATGCGGCCGTCCTGGGGGATCCGCTTCTCGGCGATGTCCAGGCGCGCCATGACCTTGATGCGCGACACCAGCAGCGGCGCCAGCTCGCGTTTGGGGGTGAGCACCTCGCGCAGCACCCCGTCCACCCGCATGCGTACCACCAGGCGGCGTTCGAAGGTTTCGATGTGAATGTCGGAGGCGTCCTCGCGGATCGCTTCCTGGAACAGGGCGTTGATCAGCCGGATGATGGGGGCGTCGTCTTCCTGCTCCAGCAGGTCCGAGGTCTCCGGCAGCGAGTCCGCCAGGCTGGCCAGGTCCAGGCCTTCCAGGTTGTCGGCGGCCTCGGCGGCGGCGCCGCGCTGCTGCTCGTAGGTGATCGCCATGGCGGCGCTGAAGGCGCCGTCGTCCAGCCGCACGATGGCGGGCAGCCCACCCAGCCAGCGCTGCACCTCGGCCACCGCCGACAGCGACACGTCGTCGCGGCAACAGAGTTCACGCCGGCCGTCTTTTTCCCGCAGCAGCACACCGAACCGGCGGGCGTAGCCGTAGGGCAACAGCAGCGGGCCGTCGCCCACTTCCGGCAGCTCGGACTGCTCCATGACTGCTTCACTCATACATCAATACCTTTCCATAAGTATTTCCACGATCTCGCCGTTGCTGTCGGAGAGATCCAGGAACTGAAAACCGGCGTGGTATTCCCCCGGCTCGTCCAGTGCCTCGCTCCACACCACCCTGGCGTTGAAGCTCATCGTGTTGACGCCACCGATCTGGTCCGGAAGCACCATCCCCAATTGCAGCTGCTCGCTGGGCGCCACGTCCCGCCGCAACGACAGCTTGAAGCCGCCGACGCTCAGGTTGGTCAGCCGGCCCACGTTACCACCGGTGCTGCGGTCGAACACCACCAGTTCATGAAACATGCGCTTGCGCGGGTGGCGGCGGCGCTCGCGGCGGTCGTCGCCGGCCTCCGCTTCCCGCGGCCGCAGCATGAACACCACCCCGGTGAACTCGCCGCCCTCGCGCAGCACCGGGTTGGCGTGCACCCGCAGCGGCACCGGCTCATCGTCGCCGGACGGGTACACATCCAGGTCGTCTTCCCAGTGCCGCCCCTCGGCGCAGCGGGCCAGAACCGGCGAATCCCGCCATTCCCCCTGGCCGAACAGCAGCGGCGTCACCGGTGTGCCCAGCAGGGTGTCGCGCTCCACGTTCAGCAGCGCGCAGGCGGATTCATTGCAAAAGGTCACCTGGCCGTCGGCGTCGGCGCCCACCACCGACTCGCCGAGGGCGTGCAGAAGGCGCTCGTTCTCGTCCTTGAGGCGCTTCATCTGCACCACCGCCTGTTGCAGCTTACGCCGCTGGCGGTCCAGCTCCATAAACACATTGACCTTGGCATCGAGAATCTGTTCATCGACGGGCTTGAACAAATAGTCCACGGCGCCGTGCCGGTAGCCCTCGAACACGTACTTCTGTTCCTTGGAGATGGCGGTGACGAAGATAATCGGGATGTGCCGGGTCTTGCGGTTCTGGCGCATCAGCTGCGCCACCTCGAAGCCGTCCATCTCCGGCATCTGTACGTCGAGCAGGACCAGCGCGAAATCGTGCTTGAGCGCCAACGCCAGGGCCTCGTTGCCGGAGCCGGCCATGACCAGGTTGCGGTCCTCGGCCTCCAGCAACGCCTCCATGGCGATCAGGTTCTCCCGGTGATCATCGACGACCAGGATGTTCTGTTTTTTCATCTTGCAACCCAATCAAGAATTCCGCCAGATACGGGCCGATGCGTTCCAGATCCAGCACTTCCCGCACCGATCCCTTTGTTATCGCGGCTTCCGGCATGGCCGGCGCCTCGCTGCTCTGCGGCGACTGAGCCAGGGTCAGCCCGCCGCGGCGGCGTATATAGTCCAGACCCTCGGAGCCGTCTTCGTTGGCGCCGGTGAGGATCACCCCGATCACCTTTTTGCCATACACGTGGCCCGCCGAAAAGAACAACTCGTCAATCGACGGCCGGGAGAAATGCACCGCCCGGTACATGGACAACGCAATGGTTTCGTCCGCGTCCACCAGCATATGGTAGCCGGGCGGCGCCACATAGACGTGCCCGGGCCGGATGCGCTCTTTGTCTTCCGGTGCCACCACCGGCAGCCGGCTGTAGCGGGCCAGCAGCCAGGCCAGCCTGTTCTCGGTGCTGGCGTTCTGGTGCTGGACCAACATGATGGCCGCGGGAAAGCCTTCAGGCAAGCTGGCGAGCACCGAGGAATAGGCGTTCAAGCCACCCCAGGATGCCCCCATAACGACCGCTTTAACGGGCGTCGCGCCGGGCACTTACTCCCCCTGGCCGCGATTGCGCTTCTCCGCCTCATAGGCGGCCCGGTGCGCCTGGGCCTCCTTGAGTTTCACCTGCAACTCGCGGCGCTGCCGGTCCAGCTCCAGGAAAAAATTCACCTTGCTCTTGAGGATCAGCGGGTCCAGCGGTTTGAACAGGTAGTCCACGGCGCCCGCCTGATAGCCCTTGAACACGTATTTCTTCTCTTTGCTGATCGCCGTGACGAAGATAATGGGAATGGTCTGGGTGTCCTTGCGCTGACGCATCAATTCCGCCACCTCGAAGCCGTCCATGCCGGGCATCTGCACATCCAGAAGCACCAGGGAGACGTCTTCCTTGAGCAGAATTTTGAGCGCTTCCTGGCCGGACTCGGCCTTCAACAGCGTGCGCCCCTCATCCTCCAGAATCGCTTCCAGGGAGACCAGGTTGGCGGGTTGATCATCAACCAACAGCAGTTTCTGCTCGATCATCATTATTCTCGATTAAGCGTGTCTGTTATGCGTTGGGACGCATTTGTCTTTTACGGAAAATCCGCAGTGATCGGTTAACCACGTCGAACGACTCTTCATTGCCGCTGAAACGCAGACTTTCCTTGGTACCCAGGCACAGAAAGCCGCCCATATCCAGGCTTTCTCCGAACAGCTTGAACACGCGCTGTTGCAGGGGCCGGTCAAAGTAAATCAAAACGTTGCGGCAGAGTATCACATGCATTTCACCGAACACCTGATCAGTGGCCAGATCATGATCGGCGAACACGATATTGCGTTTCAGGCGTTGCTCCATGATGACGCTGTCATAGCGGGCGGTGGCGTAGTCACTGAGCGACTGACGGCCGCCGGCGCGGCGGTAATTGTCCGTGTACTGCTTGAACGCATGGATCGGATAGATGCCTTTCTTGGCCGCCGCCAGGACGTTCTTGTCGATGTCCGTGGCGTACAGCATGGCGCGCTCGTAGAGCCCCTCTTCCTCAAGAAGAATGGCCATTGAGTAGATTTCCTCGCCGGTGGAGCAACCCGCGTGCCAGATCTTGATGAACGGAAAGGTTTTCAGCACCGGCACCACTTCCTCGCGGAACGCCTTGTAGAATTCCGGGTCGCGGAACATCTCGGTGACGTTGACGGTGAGGTCGTTGAGCAGCGTGACGAAGAACTGCCGGTCGCGCAGCACCCGGTCGGTCATCTCCAGCACCGTGGAAAAGCCGGACATGGTGAGCCGGTGCATGATGCGCCGGCGCATGGAGGCCGGGCTGTAGGAGCGGAAATCGTAGCCGTAGAGCTGGTAGATCGCCTCCAGCAGCAGCCGGATCTCGATATCCTCCACTTGCACCTGTTCATCGCTGATCGCCGGCTGCGGTTCCACTGCGGGCACTCCTATTTATGCAGCCAGACCCGCATCAGCGAGGTCAGCTTGCTCATGTCGATGGGTTTGGAGCAGTAATCGTTGGCGCCGGCGTCCAGGCACTTGGCGCGGTCGTCCTTCATCGCCTTGGCGGTGAGCGCCAGCACCGGCAGCGCCGCGAAGCGCGGCTGGCTGCGGATATGCGCCATCGCTTCGTAGCCGTCCATTTCCGGCATCATGATGTCCATTAGGACAATGTCGAAGTCCGGGCTTTCGTCCAACGCTTCCAGGGCTTCGCGGCCGTTGTTGGCGAGGTGGATATCGAAGCCCAGCTCTTCCAGCTGGGCGGACAGCGCATAGATATTGCGCATGTCGTCGTCCACCAGCAGCAGTTTCTTGCCCTCGAAAATGTCGTCGCGGTGTTCGATCAGCTCCGGGTTGCCGCGCCGGTGGGCGGGCAAGGTGGACTCCAGCCAGTGCAGGAACAGCGACGCCTCGTTGAGCAGCCGTTCGTGGGAGCGTTCGGTCTTGAGGATGATGCGGTCGGCGTACTTGCGCAGCCGCGCTTCCTCGTCGCGGGTCAGGTCCTTGCCGGTGTAGATCACCACCGGCACCGCCTCGTAGGCGTCGTTGCCGTGCAGCCGCTCGAGCAGTTCGAAGCCGCTCATGTCCGGCAGGGTCAGGTCCAGAATCATGCAGTCGTAGACGGTTTCACCGAGGGCTTTCAACGCCGCCTCGCCGCTGGTGACGGCGGTGATCTGCACGCCCTTCTGGTCGAACAGCTCGCGGATGCTTTCATGCTGGATGGCGCTGTCCTCCACCACCAGCAGGCGCCGCACATTGGTCTCGATGGCGGTCTCGATCTTGGCGAAGGCGCTGAGCATCTGCTCCTGGCTGACCGGCTTGGCGAGGAAGTCGATGGCGCCCAGATCGAGCGCCTTCTTGCGCTCGTCCTTGCCGGACAGAAAGTGCACCGGAATATCCTGGGTGCGGGCGTCCGCCTTGAGCTTCTCCATCACCTCCCAGCCGTCGATGCCGGGCAGCCCGATATCGAGAATAATGGCGCTGGGCCGGTAGCGGCGCGCGTACTCGAGACCGGTTTCACCGTCGTGACAGATGTGGCTTTCCAGGCCGTAATCCGCCGCCAGGTCCACCAGTACGTTGGCGAACTCGCCGTCGTCCTCGACCACCAGCACGGTCTTTTCGCGGACCACGAAGCCGTCGTCGTCCTGGCCTTCCAGCGGCAGATCGGCGGCGGTGTGCGCCTCGGCGTTGGCGCCGATGTCCACCGGTTCCGCCGGCGCCGCCCCGTCGTCCGCCTGCTCGCCCTGCCCGGCATGGCCTTCGGGCAGGTAGAGCATGAAGGTGGCGCCGGTGCCGGGGCCGTCGCTGTGCAGGCTGATTTCGCCGCCCAGCAGACGCGCCAGCTCCCGCGAGATGGTCAGCCCCAGGCCGGTGCCGCCGTATTTGCGGCTGGTGGTGCCGTCGGCCTGCTGGAAGGCCTCGAAGATCAGCTTTTGCTTGTCCTCGGGGATGCCCACGCCGGTGTCGGTGACCGCGAATTTAAGCGTGCTGGCACGGTCCATGCGGCCGGGAATGCGCTCGTCCTCGCCGGGGCGCTCGATGCTTAAGGTCACCGAGCCGTCGTCGGTGAATTTGAGCGCGTTGGAAAGCAGGTTTTTCAGAATCTGTTCGAGCCGCTGACGGTCGGTATAGAAACTGGCCGGCAGCCCCTCGCCGCGGGCCACGTGGAAGGCCACGTTGCGGTTCTCGGCGATGTGGCTGAAGTGGCGCTGGAAGTGATCGCACAGCTCCGACGGCGCGATGGCGTCCACCATCACGTCCATCTTGCCTTCCTCGATCTTGGAAATATCCAGAATATCGTTGATCAGCGACAGCAGGTCGGCGCCGGCGGAATGGATCACCTGGGCGTGCTCCACCTGCTTGTCGTCCAGGTTGCCTTTTTTGTTCTGCCCCAGGGCGTTGGACAGAATCAGAATCGAGTTCAGCGGCGTGCGCAGCTCGTGGGACATGGTGGAGAGGAATTCGGACTTGTACTTCGAGGACAGCTCCAGCTCCTTGATCTTGTCCTCCAGCTCCTGGTGCAGCAGCTCCAGTTCCTTGTTCTTCTGCCCCATTTCCGCTTTCTGTTCGCCGAGCACCTTGGCCTGGGCTTCCAGTTCCTCGTTGGTGACGCGCAGCTCTTCCTGCTGGGCCTGCAGGGACTCCTCCGAGGCACGCAGGGCCTGGGTCTGGGACTCCAGTTCCTCGTTGATCGCTTTCAGTTCTTCCTGCTGTTGCTGGAGGCGCGATTCGGAGGCGGACAGCTCCATGGCCTGCTCTTCCAGGTCCTGATTGACCTGGGCCATCTCTTCTTTCTGCGCTTCCAGCGCGCGCGCCTGCTGCTGGGTCTGCTCCAGCATGCCGGCCAGCCGCAGCCGGTTCTGGGCGCTGTGCAGGGCCACGCCGATCAGGGCGGCACCCTGCTCCAGGAAGGCGGTGTCGGACTCGGAAAACGACTGAAAGGCGCCCACTTCCAGCACGCCTTTCAATTCATCGTCGTGAAGAATCGGCAGCACCATGACGTTGCGCGGTGCCGCGTTGCCGGTGCCGGAGCCCACCAGCATGTACTCCTCGGGCACCTGCTCGAGAATAATGGTTTTCTTTTCCAGCGCGCTCTGCCCGACCAGGGATTCGCCCAGACGGAATTCGTTGGCCAGCTGCTTGCGCCGCTGCATGGCGTAGGCGCTGGAAAGGCGCAGGGTTTCGCTGTCGGTGTCGAAGGTATAGAAGGCGCCGACCTGGGCTTCCAGGGTGGGCACCACATAGGAGAGAAGATTGTTGCCCAGCTGTTCGATGCTCAGATCACCGCGCATCAGGGCGTTGAGTTCGGACAACTGGTTTTTCAGCTGCTCCTGACGCCGGTCCTCGTCGGTGCGCGCTTTCAGGGTGTCGCGCATTTTGCGGATGGCGCGGATCAGGTGGCCGGTTTCGTCACGGCTGTCGCTGCGGATCTCGGTGTCCCAGTTGCCGCTGGCGATGCTGTCCGCGGCGCCCATGGCGTCTTCCAGGGGGCGCGTAATGGAACGGGTGACGCGCAGGGCGATCAAGCCGAGCAGCGTGAACGCCACGCTGCCCAGGGCCAGGCCGATCAACTGGGTGCTTTTATTGTCTTCGCGGCTGGCGTTGAGGTTATCGCGGAAGCTCTGATATCGCTGTTGCTCGAAGGCGCCGTGCTCGTCGGTGTACTGCTGCTCCAGGCGCTGCATCTCGGTGAGCGCTTCGTAGCTATCGACCCGCGCGCCGGGATTTTCGACCAGCCCGGCGGCGGTGTCGTTGGCGACGGTGATGTAGGTGATAAAGGCGGAGCGCAAATCGTCCACCGGCGCGCTCAGGGTGGGGTCGAGACGCTCGATATCGCCGAGGCGTTCCAGGAAACGGTCGGAGCGCTCCCGGGCCTCGTCCAGCAGCCCGGCGTCCGCCTGGCTGATGGCGTCGTCGAAGGCATCGCTGATCGCCAGGAATTCCACATTGTTGGCGTTGACCAGTTCCAGCACCGGAAAGTCGTGGCTCTCCACCTGGCGCAGATGATCAATATTGGTTTCCGCGATGTAGTAGCTGTACAAGAAGTAAGCGAGGAACAGGAAGATCCCCAAGCCCGCCACGGACAAAATCTTCAGCCGCACGGACAGATGCTGAAACCCAGTCATTAACCGTTTCCCCCTGAATCCGAGGTTTGTTATGGCGTTATGCTATTGCCCCGGTATTCGTGCTTTCCCGCAGGAATAAGACTAAAGCATTAAAGTACCAGAAAGCGATTCAAGGCGGCAATAAAAGGCGAAGGGAGGAACCGGAAGGGAGAAGTTGGTGCGGGTAGCCGGACTCGAACCGGCACAGCCATAAGGCCGAGAGATTTTAAGTCTCTTGTGTCTACCAATTTCACCATACCCGCAGGTCATGCCGAACTTTACACAACAGATGCAGGCCTGGGAATGGAGGCGCGGGTCGGAATCGAACCGGCGTATACGGAGTTGCAGTCCGCTGCATAACCACTCTGCCACCGCGCCGTTAAACCTGTACGAACAAAAAACCCCGGCTTGGGCCGAGGTTGGAAATCTGGAGCGGGAAATGGATTCGACCGGGCTGGCGTTCCAGCTCGCGACCCCAATCTCCAACGTCTAGATTCACATTGAAACTTGGAGCGGGAAACGAGATTCGAACTCGCGACCCCAACCTTGGCAAGGTTGTGCTCTACCAGCTGAGCTATTCCCGCTTTTTTCCAGCGCCGGGTTGCCCCGAACGCGAAGCCGCATTCTACCCGAGCGCGGGTCTCTGTCAAGACTGTTTTTGCTGCCGATTCAATATCTTGGACAAACTTTGCGCAGTCGTCCCGGGGCCTTCAACCCGCCCCGTTCACGAGCCGTCGCGGTCGCCGCCCGGGTTAGTGAATTGCGGCACCGCCGCGCGCAGATAGGAGAACATGGACCACAGCGTCAGCGCGGTGGCCAGGTACAAACAGCCGTAAGCCAGCCACAGCCCCGGCGTCATGACAATGGTGAGGTTGTCCGCGCTGTGCTCCGGCTTGAGCGCCAGCAACAACGTGATCGCCACCATCTGGGTAACCGTTTTGATCTTGCCGATCGAACTGACCGCCACCTTGGCGCGCTCGCCCAGCTCCGCCATCCACTCACGCAACGCGGACACGGTGATTTCCCGGGACACGATCACCATCGCCGGCACCGCGAACCAGACGCTGGCGTGGGTCTGCACCAGCATCACCAGGGCCACCGCCACGATCAATTTGTCCGCCACCGGGTCCAGAAACGCCCCGAACGGGCTGGTCTGGCCGAGACGCCGGGCCAGGTAGCCGTCCAGCCAGTCGGTCAGGCCGGCGGCCAGAAACAGCGCCGCGGCGAGCAGATCGCTCCACCAGAAAGGCAGGTAGAACACCGCCACCAGCACCGGAATGGCAGCCACCCGGATAAGCGTGAGAATGTTGGGCAGGTTGAGAATGGGAGCGTGCTTGGACATGGACAACTTCTATGCCGTCGGCGGAAAAAGTGAGTATAACGGAAAGCGGCGCCGGCCTCATTGTTGAAACGGCCGGGGTGAAGGCATCGCCGCTGATTATTCGTGAAACCAGTTGTACAGCGTCTCGGCGGTCTGGGCATTAATGCCTTCCACCCGCGCCAGCTCTTCCCGGGACGCGTTACGCAGCTGCTTCAAGCCGCCGAAATGGTTCAGCAGCGCCTTGCGCCGCTTGGGGCCGACGCCGGGAATGTCTTCCAATCCGGACCGGCGGGCCTTGCCGCGCCGGGCGCGGTGGCCGGTGATCGCGAAGCGGTGCGCCTCGTCACGCACCTGCTGCAATAAGTGCAGCGCCGCGTGGGCACCGCCGGGCACCAGCTCGCGGCCGTCGGGCAGGTACAGCACTTCCAGGCCCGGGCGCCGGCTGGGCCCTTTGCCGATGCCCATCACCAGCACCTGGTTGTCCAGGTGCAGGCTCTGGATCACCTCGAAACTGCGCTGCATCTGCCCCTTGCCACCGTCGATCAGCAACAGGTCCGGCAGCTTCGCCTCTTCCTTCACCACCCGCTGGTAGCGGCGCCGTACCGCTTCCTCCAAGGCTTCGTAATCGTCACCGCCGTGCTCCGGGCTGACGTTGAAACGGCGGTAGTCCGCCTTGCGCGCGCCCTGCTGGTCGAACACCACGCAGGACGCCACCGCCCGCTCGCCCTGGGTGTGGCTGATATCGAAACACTCGATGCGCCGAATCGGCGTGTCCGCCTCGAGCAGGGTTTCCAGTGCATGAAAGCGCTGTTCCAGGTGCTCCCGGGCGGCCAGATCCGCGTGCAGCGACTGGTCCGCGTTGGTGCGCGCCATGTTCAGCCAGGCCTGGCGCTGGCCGCGCACCCGGGCGGCCAGCCGGATGCGTCGGCCGAGATGGGTTTCCATGGCTTCCTGCAGGGCCGCCTGCCCGGGCAGCGCGCCGGGCAATACGATCTCCCTGGGGATCGACTGGTCGTCGCGTTCGCCCAGGTAGTACTGGGCCAGGAAGGCTTCCAGGATTTCATCGCTGTCTTCCTCGCCGCGGGTGTCCGGCCGGAAGCTGCGGTGGCCGAGCACCCTGCCCTGGCGCACCATCAGCACCTCCACCACCGCCAGCCCGTGGCGCACGGCGATGGCCACCGCGTCCACGTCGCCGCCCCGGTCGGTTTCCACGTTCTGCTTTTGCTGCACCGCCTGGATGGCGGCGAGCTGGTCGCGCAGTTCCGCCGCCCGTTCGAAATCCAGCTGTTCGGCGGCTTTCTCCATCTGCTCGGTGAGGTGGTCGCTGACCTGGCGGCTGCGGCCGGAGAGAAAATCCATCGCCATGCGCACCTGCTCGGCGTACGCCTCACGGCTGACGAAATCCACGCAGGGCGCGGTGCAGCGCTCGATCTGGTACTGCAGGCACGGCCGTGTGCGGTTGCGGAAGAAGCTGTCCCGGCAGTTGCGCACGCGGAACACCTTCTCCACCAGCGCCAGGGTTTCGCGGACGCTGCCGGCACTCGGATAGGGCCCGAAATAGCGGCTGCCCGGCCGGCGCTTGCCGCGATGAAAGGTGATGCGCGGGTACTCGTCCGAGGTGGTGATCTTGATATAGGGGTAGGACTTATCATCGCGCAGCAGAATATTGTACGGCGGGCGCAGGGACTTGATCAGCGACTGCTCGAGCAGCAGCGCCTCCGCCTCGCTGGCGGTGACGGTGGTCTCCACGCCCGCGATACGGCTCACCAGCGCGCGGGTCTTGGCGCCGGTGACGTTTTTCTGGAAATAGGAATTCAGCCGGGCGCGAAGGTCCCGGGCTTTACCCACATAGAGCACGCCGCCATCGTCGTCCAGCATCCGGTAGACACCGGGCTTGCGGGCACAATGGGCGAGAAACTGCTTGGCGTCGAATTGCGGCAAGGCCACTCCGGGGTCGGCGAACGACAGGCTGCATAGGATCGGCACTGGCGCGATACTGTCAAGCCCGCGCCGGTCATTTCCGCCCGCCGACCGGACCCTCAGGCCGGGTTGGCTTCGTCGGCGTCCACCATGCCGTGGCGCACCGCCACCAGGGCCATTTCCACATCGCTGCTGATGCCCAGCTTGTCGAAAATGCGGTAGCGGTAGGTGTTCACCGTCTTCGGCGACAGGCACAGCTGATCGGCCACGTCCTGCACCTTATGGCAGTTGACGATCAGAATCATGATCTGCAGCTCGCGCTCGGAGAGCATGTCCAGCGGCGCGTCCGGGGTCGGCACGAAGGGCCGCAGCGCCATCGCCTGGGCGATCTCCGGGCTGATGTAGCGCTGCCCGGTGCTCACCACCTTGATCGCGCGCACCATCTCTTCCAGGTCGGCGCCCTTGCTCAGGTAGCCGGCGGCGCCGGCGTGCAGCAGCCGCGACGGGAACGGCTCGTCCTCGCAGACGGTCACGGCGATCACGCGCAGGCCGTCGTCCTGGCGCAGCATCCGCCGGGTCGCTTCGAGGCCACCTATGCCGGGCATTTTAATGTCCATCAGCACCACGTCCGGGCTCAGCTCGCGGGCCAGGCGTACCGCTTCTTCCCCACAGTCGGCCTGGCCGACCACACGAATCCCTTCCTGATCGCCGAGCATGCGGGTGATGCCGGTTCTAACCAGATCGTGGTCGTCGACCACCAGTACTTTTATCATTTTATCCTCCCCACTTAGCGTCCTTGATAGTGGATGTGTTTTGAACCCATCAAGCCTAGCGCGCCGGGGCCTGGATGCCTAGTGGCCGGCGTCACGATTCGACCAGGGTCGCATTGACGCGCCAGGGTGTGACGGGTAATTCTGAAACCCGGCCAATCTCACAACAAGGACAAGACCGATGAGCGCGATTCTGCTTTTGGTTCTGGGCCTCGGCGGCATGGCCGCCGGCTACTTTGTCTACTCCCGCTTTATCGCGGAGAAGATTTACAAGCTTGATCCGGATTTCCGCACCCCGGCCCACGAGTTCGAGGACGGGGTCGACTTCGTGCCCACCAATCGCTTTGTGCTCTGGGGCCACCATTTCACCTCGGTGGCCGGCGCGGCGCCCATCGTCGGGCCCGCCATCGCGGTGATCTGGGGCTGGCTGCCCGCCTTTCTCTGGGTGGTGCTGGGGACCATCTTCTTCGCCGGCGTCCACGACAGCGGCGCGATCTGGGCCAGCGTGCGCAACCGGGCCAAGTCGGTGGGCGCGCTCACCGGCGAGGTGGTCGGCGGACGCGCCCGCAGCGTGTTCATGATCGTCATCTTCCTGGTGCTGCTGATGGTCAATGCGGTGTTCGGGGTGGTGATCGCCAAGCTGCTGATCAACAACCCCGGCGCCGTGGTGCCGGTATGGGGCGCCATCGCCGTGGCCCTGGTGATCGGCCAGTTGATCTACCGCCGCAAGATCGGCCTGGGCCTGGTCTCGGTGGTCGGCGTGGCGGCGCTCTACGCACTGATCTACATCGGCCCCTCGGTGCCGGTGACGCTGCCGGAAAGCACCGCCGGCCTGTCGCCCAACGCGCTCTGGATTCTGATCCTGTTCGGTTACGCGGCGATCGCGTCGCTGCTGCCGGTGTGGGTGCTGCTGCAGCCCCGGGACTACATCAACGGCCTGCAATTGTTTGTCGGCCTGATCCTGCTGTACGGCGCGGTGATCATCGCCAGCCCCACGGTTGTCGCGCCGATGATCAACTTCGGCGTGCCCGAAGGCACCCCCTCGATGCTGCCGCTGCTGTTCGTGACCATCGCCTGCGGCGCGATTTCCGGCTTCCACGGCCTGGTGGCCTCGGGCACCACCTCCAAGCAGCTGAACAAGGAAACCGACGCCCGCTTCGTCGGCTACTTCGGCGCCGTGGGTGAAGGCGCCCTGGCGCTGGCCGCGATCATCGCCGCCACCGCCGGCTTCGCCTCGCTGGCCGACTGGCAGGCGGTCTACACCTCGTTCGGCCAGGGCAGCCTGACCGCCTTCGTGGACGGCGGCGCCTTTATTCTCGCCGCCGGCACCGGCATGGAAGTGACCGTGGCGGCCACCCTGCTCACGGTGATGGCGGCGCTGTTCGCCGGCACCACCATGGACACCGGCCTGCGTCTGCAGCGCTACATTTTCCAGGAATGGGGCGAGATCTATAACATCGGCTGGATGCGCAAGGCGCTGCCCGCCACCCTGCTCTCCGTGGCCAGCTGCCTGATTCTGGCGTTCGGCGCCGGCGGCGCGGACGGCTCCGGCGGGCTGCTGATCTGGCCGCTGTTCGGCACCACCAACCAGCTGCTGGCCGGCCTCACCCTGCTGGTGATCACCGTGATGCTGGTGCGCCGCGGCCGGCCCACCTTCTACACCCTGGGCCCGCTGGTGTTCCTGCTGGTGATGACCCTGGCCGCGCTGCTGATGCAGCTGCGCGACTTCTTCGAGAAGGAGAACTGGTTCCTGCTGGGTCTGGACCTGGTGGTGCTGGTGGCGGCGGTGCTGGTCACCCTGGAGTGCGTGGCCGCGCTGCGCCGCGCCAAGGGCGCCGCCAACGACGAGAGCGCCTCTTGAGCGGCACGCAACCGGCGGCGCGTCTGATCGGCCGGCTGCGCCGCTGGTACCGGCGCGCCGGCGATCTGGGGGCGAGCTACTACAACGCCCCCTACCGGGCCGCGATCGCCCGGGCCCGGCGGGACGAGGAGGATCTGTTCATGCTGATGGTGTTCTCCGAAACCCTCGGCATCCCCAACCCGGCCACCTGGTACACCCTGGAGCTGCAGCCGCTGCTGCTGGACCGCTTCCACGACTGGCACAAACGCATGGGCATGCCCCACTCGCCCCTAGACCACTTCCGCTGCTGCTGATTCATGCCGGACCCGAACCGCCACACCGCTCTGGATATCGATACCCTGCTGCGCCGGCGCCGCCTGTTGATGGTGGGCGGCAAGGGCGGCGTGGGGAAAACCACGGTGGCCTCGGCCCTGGCATTGCGCGCCGCCAGCCTGGAACGCCGCGTACTGCTGGTATCCACCGATCCGGCGCACAGCCTGGCGGACGCCTTCGACCGGGAGATCGGCGACCGGGAAACCGGCCTCGCCGCCAACCTCACCGGTCTGGAGATCGATCCGGACAGCGAGGTGGACGCCCATCTGGAACGCGTGCGGGCGCAGATGGCCCGCTTCGCCGGCGCCGACCAGCGCCCGGAACTGGAGCGCCAGCTGCGCCTCAGCCGCCAATCACCGGGGGCCCAGGAAGCGGCCCTGCTGGAGCGCATTACGACGATCATTGATCAGCAGGACCGCTTCGATCTGATTGTGTTCGACACCGCCCCCACCGGCCACACCCTGCGGCTGCTCAGCCTGCCGGAACTGATGGCGGCCTGGAGCGAAGGCCTGTTAAAGCAGAACCGGCGCACCGAACAGCTGGGCAAGGTGCTGGGCCATCTGACGCCGGGGCGGGACCTGGAGAGCCCGCTGGGTGAACCGGAGGACCGGGAACTGGAAGGGCTGGACCAGCGCGCCCGGGCGCTGGCGGCGCCACTGCTCGAGCGGCAGCGACGCTTCCACCGCGCGCGGCGGCGGCTGCAGGACACCGACCACACCGGCTTCGTGTTCGTGCTGACCCCGGAGCGGCTGCCGATCCTGGAAACCGAACGCGCCGTGGCCAGCCTCGGCGAGGCCCGGATCCCGGTGGCCGGAATGATCATCAACCGGGTGTTGCCGGACGAGGCGGAGGGCGCCTTCTTCCGCGCCCGCCGGGAGCGGGAGCAACGGCTGATGGCGGACATCGACCGGCGCCTGGGTGCCCTGCCCCGCCTCACCCTGCCGCTGCTGGCCGACGATATTCAGGGGGGCGACGCACTGGAGGCGTTCGCCGGGCGCTTCAGCCAGCCACGCTTCAGCCAGCCACGTTGAACAATTTCACGTCGGGCCGGCCGGCCAGCAGGTCTTTCAAACCACCACCCAGGCCTTTCATGTTCTCGCGGTGGGCGTCCAGCGCCGCCTGATCGTTGTACTGCTCATAAATCATCACGGTGTCGCCGTCGTCCACGGACTGGTGGACGGTGTAACCGTGATTGCCCTCTTCCTTGCGGACTTCCACGGCGATGCGGCTCATCTCAGCGGCGAGCGCGTCGCCCTTGCCGGGTTGGGCGGTGAGGATAGCTACGATACCGAGCATGGTGATTCCTTTTTTGTTTGTGGAATAACTCTTTTGGAATGAGATTCCGAAAATGGAGCAAGCATGCTGGCACAGCGGTGTGGACGCGGCCATGGGGTTTTGCGTCGTGGATTGGGGTGGAAAGGACTTGGGAACAACTCGAGTGAGCGGGTTTTGGGAGCGTAGTCGAGGGATTTGGTGGTGGCTGAGAGGTTTGGGCGCGCTTTGCGCGCCGAGAGGGTGGGATTATTCGCCGGCTACGCCGGCTCACCCCTTCGGGGCCGCCGCCTTTGGCGGCGGTCCTTCGCGGCGCTTTGCGCCGCTCGGTCGAACCGGTGGGTTCGAATGAGACCGCCCTGTCCGCCAAAAAAAAGGGGCTGCCTTTTGGCAGCCCCTTTTGTTTGGCGGAGAGGGTGTCTGCTTTGGATGGGTAGCATCCTGATTCACAACGCATCACGAAACCCTATATTTATAGGGACCAGCGCGTTTTCCTTGGTTTAACCTGTATCATTCCGTTCCATGCGATGCTAATGTTTTGGATGGGATAGTGGATGGTAGGAAAGCGCAATGCCAAAAGTCGCCAAAGAGTTATCGCCCGCCGAGGTCCGGCGGATCACTGAATCAGGAATGTACGCCGTAGGTGGCGTGTCGGGCCTGATGCTCAAGATCAACACCAGTGGTGGCCGGTCCTGGATACTGCGTGCCCGGGTCGGCAACCGGCGCCGTGACTTCGGCCTGGGCGGCTTCCCCACCGTTCCACTGTCCAGCGCCAGAGAGAAGGCCAGAGATCTTCGCGACAAGCTCAACCAGGGCATTGATCCGGTAGCCGAACGCAAGGCCACCAGAGCCGCACACATCGCCGCACAAGCCAGGGCCGTCACCTTCGAGCAGGCCGCTACTCGCTGCCATGCTGCGAAAGCGGATGGCTTCAAGAACGCCAAACACAGCCGCGAGTGGCTGGCCACGCTGGAGCGCTACGCCTTCCCGGTGATTGGCAGCCTTCCCGTCGCGGACGTGGATGTATCGCACATTCAGGAAGTGCTGCGCCCGATCTGGAGCATCCGCACGGAAACGGCCAGCCGTGTACGCCAGCGGATGGAAACCGTGCTGTCCTGGTCCGAAGTCCACAAATACCGGGAGGGCGCTAACCCTGCCCGCTGGCGCGGCAACCTCGATGAGCTGTTTGCCAAGCCCACCAAGGTGACACGCAAAAGGCACTGGCCCGCCCTGCCCTGGGTGCGTATACCCGAATTCATGACGGACTTGCGCTCGAGGACAGGCATGGCCACCCGAGCCCTGGAGTTCGCTATCCTGACCGCCGCCCGATCCGGTGAGGTTCGCAGCGCAACATGGAGCGAAATCGACCTAAAGGCCCGCATGTGGACAATACCGGCCGAGAAGATGAAAGCCGGCAAGGCACACCGCGTTCCCCTACCGAACGCCGCTGTCGCGCTCCTGGAGGCCCTGCCGCGCCTATCCGATCTGGTGTTCCCTGCACCCCGGGGCGGGCAGCTTTCCGAATCCGCACTTGGCGCTGTGGTAAAGCGGATGCACGAAGCCGAAGTTAAAGCCGGCCGTGACGGCTATCCGGACCCCACCGATGGCCGCGTGGCGGTGCCCCACGGTTTCCGAAGCTCATTCAAGGATTGGTGCCGCAACAACACCAGCGCGGCGGATGAGGTTTCGGAGCTGGCCCTGGCGCACGTGAACAGCGATGCCACCCGTGCCGCATATGCCCGTGACGGGCTGCTTTCCCAGCGGGCCAGGCTGATGACGCAATGGGCGAAGTATTGCGCTGAAAAGCCGAAGCCGGTCAGCGTTACGGCGATCCAGGGGATGCGTAAGGCATGAGTCTGGACAGCGAAGAATACCACCAGCGCCGAGAAGTCCTGGAGCGAGAGCATGAAATCGCGCGGCGGTGTGGGCTCCCTGTGTCCAGGGGGTTCGAAATCTACGAGTTTATAAAGTTGGAAGTTCAGTTCGCCGCGAATTGGGATGCCGCGATGGCGGTATCGGCCCTCGCCCGTAATTGGATCACAAGCCGCAACCCATATTACCTCGATATGGCCGTAGCTTACTGTCACCAAAAAGAGATACCGCCAACCCCTACACTGTGGAACCTGATTGGGGAGCTAGCTGAAAAGCGGATGAATGGTGACTCCCTGTCTGGCACCCCAGAAAAGATCATCAAAGAAAAGGCGGCGTCCACCATTCTGATGCTGATGGCCAACCTGATATATCACGGCGACACCTTAGAATCCGCCGCGAGCAAAGCCGCCGTTGAGTATAAGAGGCGGTATCCTCAACTAAAGCCCTACAAGGCGAGCTCACTGGAGAGGAAATACACAAATGACTGGCGAAGGCCTGGATTCGAAAGGGACCAATTCGCGACGTGGGATAAACATGGGCTTCCGGACCAATGGCGAGACGCCTGGAGACAGATTCGCGATGGTCTCCCCGAGGCGGACCCTGAAATGAAAGGAGATCGTCGATAGGGAAAAAAAGGATTCCGTTTCTTCCCCTCACATTTTTGCCTCCGTCCACCACGATTCACCTGCACTTACCCAAAAGCATGGTGAATCGAAATGAACCAGACCCATCTTTCCGATACCGAAGTGGCGCACCGACTGGGAGTATCACGCCCGACTGTCTGGCGCTGGACCCGCGAAGGAAACTTCCCCCGCCCTGTCCGACTCGGCCCGGCCACTACGCGCTGGCGCCTAGTTGACATCGAAGAGTGGGAAACCGGCAAAAGCGGAGGTGATGCCGCATGAGACTTGCCACCGCCTTTCCAGCCGGTTATTGTTCCTCCCAAGTCGTAGCCAAATCTGCGACGGGGTTTGACGGCCCTAACGACTCTAGGCGCACAAGCGCCCCATCTGATGCAGGCGCTTTTTTTATGCCCAGCATCCAGCTTAATGGTGGGCGTGCGTGGGGCACCTCCGGGTGCGCCGGGTTCCTAGAGTCCCGGTCCGTCAACCTGCGCACGGCCACCACCCTATATCGTTTGACGGCGATTGGTGGTGGTTCTCAAACTCTAGGAGAACCGACCATGAAACACGCCCCGATTGCGTCCGCGATCCGCGCACGCGCCCACCGCAAGATGGCCTTCGCGGCCCTCAAATCCAACTCAAGCCTGGCTACACGCCTCAAGCGTTACCGGCACCATTCCGCCAAGGCCCGCCGCCTGGAAGCCCAGGAGGTGCGCTCATGATGCCCGTAGCGATCTATTACAGCTTCACCGGTGAGGGTGTCCGTTATCACTTCGAGAATCCCGACCGATTCGTGACCCCTGGCGAAGCGCTCGCCCTTGGCTTGATCGATGCCGAGGAACTGGCGGAGCTGGAGCGCAAAACCCAGGCACTGGACTGGGAGGGCAATCATGAAACTCCGTGAGTTGCTGCCCCGGTACTCCAACCTCGCCGATTACGTGGACCAGGCCAGCCGGCCGGCACTGCTACCCCAGTGTCGCCGTGACTTGGAAATGCGCGCCTGTGGCTTCCTGTGCGCCCTAATGGCGCTGGACCGGGTGAGCCCTGACGACTACCCCGGCCTTTGCGCGGAGATCCAGGCAATCGCCAGGGAGGGTGCCGATGGATAGTCCGACCGAGCGCCTGTTGGCCCGCCTGGAGAAGGCCAGAGCCAACGGCCGTGACCGCTGGATGGCGTGCTGTCCTGCCCATGGGGATAGCTCGCCGTCTCTCTCCATCAAGGAGGCCGAGGATGGCCGTGTTTTGGTCCACTGCTTCGCCGGCTGCGAGGTCGGCGATGTGGTGGCGGCCGTGGGCCTCACCTTGGCAGACCTGTTCCCCAAGCAACCAGGCCGCCCCGGTAACCACTGGCGCAATGAGCGCCTACGGGCCGCCCTGCGGCACGAGCAGGACGTTTTAACCGTGGCGCTGGCCGATCTGGATGCAGGCCGCACGCCCTCACCAGAGGACGCCCAGCGTGCCTTCGCGGCGCGGCGCCGTATCGACAAGCTCGAGGAGCGTTTGAATGAGCCAAAACGACTTTAATCAGATTGAAGAGACCCTGGCGGAAGTGGATGCCGAGATCGACGCCGGGGCAACGGTGCCAGCGGAAGGCGATGACGAAGGTCGCCGGTCCCAAACTGATATTATCGTGGAGTACATCCGCGACCGGGCCGAGCTATTCCACGGCGACAACGATGTAGCCTACGCCCGCGACATGGATAGCGGCGAGGTTCGACGTATCGACGGCAGGGCCTTTCGTAATTGGCTGGCCGACGGGTTTTATCGCCATACAGAAAAGGCAGTTCGTGACCAGGCGTTGCGCGAAGCTCGCATGACCCTTGAAGGCATGGCGATGCAGGAGTATCGGCCTGTACACGTCCGGGCGGCTGGCTCCAGTGGCCGTTATTGGCTGGATCTAGCCGAGCCGGGTAGCAGCCTGGCGATTCGTATTGAACCGGGTCGCTGGAGCCTCGAGGAATCGGGCTTAATGTTCACCCGCGCCGATTCTGCGCAACCGTTGCCGAACCCCGGGCCGGGCGGGGACATTAATCTGCTATGGCGTATCGCTAATGTTCCGGAGGGTTTTCGCCTGCTGGTGATCGCTTGGCTGGTGGAGTGTCTACGCCCTGACACGCCTTACCCGGTGGTGGAATTGCTAGGCGAGCACGGTTCGGCGAAATCCACGGCTGCGCAGGCGCTCCGAAAGCTGATCGACCCGAATGACGCGGATCTGCGCGGGGCTCCAACATCGGCTACGGACCTGTTCGTGTCGGCCGGTACCAACCACTTCGTGTGCCTTGAGAACATTTCGCACCTGCCGGCGCCGATCCAAGATGCCATGTGCGTGATTGCCACCGGGGGCGGTTTCGCCCGACGGAAGCTCTACACCGACGCCGATGAATCCGTGATCACGGTCAAACGTCCGATCATCATCAACGGCATTGCAGCCGCCATCACGCGGCAAGACCTAGTGAGCCGAACCGTCACGGTGGAGCTACCGGTGATTCGCGACGCGAAGGAACGCGACAAGCTCGACGCCGAGTTCGAGGCGAACCGGCCCGCGATCCTGGGAGCCCTGCTGGACATCGCCGCCAAGGCCCTGGAGCACCTTCCCGATATGAAGCTGCCGCCGGAACGCCGGCCCCGGCTGCTGGAGTTCGTGTTGCTAGGCATGGCGGTGGCCAGGGCCATGGGGCGTGACCCGGAAGAATTCCTCTCCGAGTACGAAACGGCACGCCAGGACGGCCTGGAGCGTACCCTGGAGGCGTCACCAGTCGCCACGGCTATTCGCGACTGGGCGGAGACCAACCCCGGCGAGGCCCGCGAGCTGCCCGCCGGGCAGTGGCTCGCCATCCTGGAGGACTTCAAGCCACGCGGTATTGATTCATGGCCTCGATCGGCAAAGGGACTTGCTGATGCCATGCGCCGGGCAGCACCGGCGCTCCGCCAACTAGGGGTCTATTGCGAGTGCCAGGGGCGCTTGGCCGGGAATGTTCTGTGGCGGGTCGGCCAAAGAAAGTTAGCAAACCAATGTCCTGAAAGTCCTGAAGTCCTGCAAGCTGATCAAAAAACCGCCGACCCTCAGGACTTCAGGACTTTCAGGACTTCGGATAGCACAAATTCCTTGGATGACGCGGAGGGCTTCTAATGGCTGCCATCGACTACCTCCGCGACCACGGCCTAGACGCCTACATTCACGACGACCGAGTAATGGTAACGCCGGCCTCGCGGCTCACCGACGATTTACGCGGCTGGATTCGCGCCCACAAGCGCGACCTGGTGGCCGAGCTGGCCGCGAACGATTGCCCCACCCGCCAGTGGTGGCCGCTCCGACTTCCCGATGGCTCGCGGCCCCGGCTGATAAACCCGGGCGGCTGTACCCGGGAGCAAGCCCTGGACGCCGCCACCTTCCGGTGGCCCGGCGCAACCATCGACGACGATTACCTGAAAGTGCTGGAGACAGACAATGTTTAACGTCCATTTCGCCGGGCACCTGACTCGGCCCATTGAGCATCAAGCCAACGGCACCTGGATCGCGAGTATCCAAGGTTACGACGGCAAGGCCGCACGCCTTTATGTCCGGCGCCAGCGGTTTATCGATCGCCTGCGGCTATTGCATAAGGGCGACCCGTTAAGCGGTACCGGCGCCCTGCGCGTAGTGCCAACAATCAACGACAACGGGGAGGCACGGGCCTTCCTGAACATCAACGTGGAAAACCTGGTAACACTGGAGGCCGGTGATGAGTGATAAGACGATTGAGGAACTACAAGCTGAAAACGACGCCCTGCGCGAGAAGAACAAGGAACTACTCGGCGAGGTAAAAAAGGAACGCCAAAAAGCCCGTGACCTGGAGTCTCAAGCGGGCGGCGAGTACGAGGAACTGGAGGCGCTGCGCGATGAGGTGCGCGAGCTAAAGCTCCACAAGCCTGTTCGGGAGTTGCTGTCCAAAATCCTGGTGGTGCCCAAGTACGCCATGCAGGAAGTGCTGGAGGAATATAAATTCGAGCTGGACGATGACGGCAAAGTCGTAATGCAGCACGCCGACGGCACACCTGTCATGCGTACACCGGACAAAGAGCCAATGACTGCTGACGATCCCAAGAGCGTACCGGTTAATTTTGATGCTGACGAAGTAAGCCACTATCTGGCCGGCACCGGGAAATTCGACCATATTCTGATGGGGAGCAAGGCCTCCGGTGGGGGCGCCCCAGGAGGTCGGGGCGGCGGGCCGAGCCGGGAGACAATCCCGAGCGACGACAAGCCCGACAAGCCCAAACCGGCTTTTGGTTTGCGCTGAGGTCGGTTATAATTTAGCCATCCGTTTCGGAAAGGCGGATGAGTAGTCCGGTGGCCCCTGTGGGGCCGCCACCCCAATTCCCCCCTGTGGGGGCGCGCCCGGCAGCGTTACGCCGCGTTTAATCGCCTGTGGCGAACCCTCCCGAGACCTGTGGTCCGTGAGAATCATCCAAACTCTTATTTAGAGGTGATTCCTCATGGCTGTTACACGCCTTACTGACATTGTAGAACCGCAAGCATTTACCGATTACATCCTGCAAGAAACCATGACCAAAACCGCCCTGTTTGAGTCAGGGGCCATGGTTCAAAACAGCGTAATCGCCCAGCAACTGCAAGCCGGCTCCCACGCCTTCACCGTGCCGATGTGGCACGACCTGGCCGACGATGAAGCCGACATCGCCAACGACGACCCTGCCGTTAACTCCACACCGAAAAAGATCGCCACCGGCAAGCAGATCGTCCGCAAGAATTTTCTTCATCAAAGCTGGAGTGCCATGAACCTGGCCTCCGAGATCGCGGGCGACGACGCCCTGGCGAAGATCCAGACCCGGGTGCAGGCCTATTGGGAGCGCCAGGTACAGAAGCGGCTCATTGCCTCGCTGCAAGGCATTCTCGCGGACAACGAAGCCAACGACGACGGCGACCTGGTACACGACATTTCCGGCGAGACGGGAGCGGCGGCGCTGTTCTCCGCCGAAGCGGTAATTGATGCCACTGGCACCATGGGCGACGCCATGGACGGACTGACCGGTATCGCGCTGCACTCGGATATTTACCGGCGTGCGCTTAAAAACGACCTGATCCAATTCATCCCGGACAGCCAGGGCAACCCGATTGCCACCTTCCGGGGGCTCGCCACCATTGTGGATGACGGCCTCCCGGTGGATGCCGGCGCTTATACCAGTGTGCTGTTTGGACAAGGTGCGGCGGGCTACGCGATGGCGGCGCCGCAGATCGCCGATGCTACCGAGGTCGAGAACTTACCTTCCGCTGGTCGCGGTGGTGGGCAACAGATCCTGCACTCCCGCTTTAACGTGGGTGTTCATCCGGCGGGATTCTCTTGGCAGGAAACCACGGTAACGGACGAAAGCCCGTCCCTGGCGGAGCTGAGACTGGCGGACAACTGGACTCGCGCCGTGGAACGTAAGGCGGTGCCGCTCGCCTTTTTGGTTGCTCGAGCCGACGAAGCCTAAACACTGAAAGGCCCCTCCGGGGGCCATGGAGGTTTATATGGCTGAGAAAACGCAGCATCCAAAGTGTACCGGCTCCCAAAAGAAACCACCGCGCAACGCGGCGGCCAAGATCCTGGACATGGCCTCGCGGGGCGTTTCAAAAGCCGGCATCGCACGCGGTGTCGGCGCGTCCCCCAAGCTGCTCAACGTCTGGCTGGACCAGTATCCTAAGTTACGGGAGGCGTTTGACGAAGGCCGGGAGCGTGAACACGGGGAATTGTTCGGCGCGCTCTATGACTCCGCCAAGGACGGCAACGTTACCGCCGCCATCTTCCTGCTCAAGACCCGACACGGATACCGCGAAGGTGACCAGGGCGATTTGGCCAACCGGGTGTCCGTGGAGTTCAAGCTCCCCGGTCCCATGAAGCTGGAGGACTTCGGCCGGGTGATCGAGGGGGACGACCATGGAAACGATTGAGCTTAACGAATTTCAGGAGAAAACCCTCGCCATCCCCGAAGAACTGGACGCATTTTTGGGCGGCGGTCGTGGTGGTGGGAAGTCCTATGCCCTGGCGCTGCTGGCCATGCGTCACGTGGAGATGTACGGGAATCAGGCGCGAATCCTCTACCTTCGCAAAACCTACAAGGGCATGGCCGACTTCGAGCTGATCACCCGGGAGCTGTTCGGGATGGTTTACGGCACGGCCGCCCGGTACAACCAGGGGGAACACGTCTGGAAGTTCCCCAACGGCGCTTACATGGAGCTGGGCCAACTGGAGACCCAGGCGGATTACGCGAAGTACCAGGGTCGGAGCTTCACCCTGTTGATAGTGGACGAAGCCGGCCAATACCCAACCCCCGACCTGCTGGACATCATGCGATCCAACCTGCGCGGGCCGGCGGACATGCCCGTGAGGGTGATTGTGGCCGCGAACCCGGGCGGACCTGGCCACCACTGGTTGGCACGCCGCTACGTGTTTCAGGCGGCGCCCTGGACGCCGTTCCACGAAACCAAAAGTAAGCGCCAATGGATCTACTGTCCCTCGACCTACAGCGGCAACCGCTTCATTGACCGCGATCAGTACCGCGACCAACTGGAAAGCGCCTGTCCGGACGATCCGGAATTGTTGCGTGCCTGGTTGGAAGGGGACTGGGCTGTGAACCGGGGCGCCTACTTCGCCAGCGTGCTCGATGAAGGCCGCAACGCGGTGGCCACCTGGACCGAGATCCCGGAGGACTGGGAGGTCTACCTGGCCCATGACTTCGGCTCCAGCGCCCCGAGCGCCACGTACATCTGTGCCTTGTCACCGGGCGGAGAGGGTCCGGAGGGGAAATTCTACCCGCGCAATTCCATCGTGCTGGTGGATGAGCTGGCCACCAACCGCCGGGAGAACCCGGACGTGGGCCTGGGTTGGACAGTCCCGGTACTGGCCGAGGAAATCATCAAGATGTGCGAGGAATGGGACGTGAAACCGCAAGGCGTCGCCGATGACGCCATCTTTGCCAAGACCGGCAGCGCCTATGGGTCCATTGCAGACGAATTCCGCAAGGCCGGCGTTTACTTCCGCCCCGCCAAGAAAGCCGACCGTATCACCGGCTGGAACGTGATGCGCCGCTTGCTCGCGGATGCCGGCAAGCCTGACCGCCCGGGCCTGTACATCGCCCGCCACTGCACGTATTTCTGGGATACCGTTCCTTACCTGGCCCGAGACCAGAAGCGAGTGGAGGACATGGACACCACCGGCCCCGATCACGCCGCCGATGCGGTGCGCTACGGCTGTATCCGGCGAGATCCGATGGCCGTGGTCAGTAAGATACGGTTCAACTACTAGGGACCGGTCGAGGTATTGCCAACGGCACTCTATAAAGCCCCTCAGCGTGTTATCCAGGCGATGGTTGACTGGCCCATGTTGGAGGGGCCTTCCCGCGTTTCCCGCAAGGTAAAAAAGAGGCGGTATGGCGACGTTGTACCGCCTTATTTTTGGATGGGCCTTTGGATGGGATACAGAAAACCAGCCTTCTAACTTACTGATTTTCAAGGGTATATGGCGGAGAGGGTGGGATTCGAACCCACGGAGGACGCAAATCCTCGGCGGTTTTCAAGACCGCTGCATTCGACCACTCTGCCACCTCTCCGATGGGCGCCAATCATACCTGAGACGCTTTCGCAGTCAACGGTCCCGGGTCAATAAGGCCGCCATAACCGTGTGATTCAAGAGGGAAATCTTGATTTTGGCGCGAGTGTCCCTATTATCCATGGAACACCCTCAAGCAATGAGTCCGAGTATGAGCAACCACCCGAACCCGTACACCGCCCCCCACCGTCAGCACGCGGCGACGGCGGTCACCGGCGAGCGCGCCGCTCAGGTCCTGAAAAACACCTATATGCTGCTGGGGCTTTCCCTGATGGTCGCCACCGGCGCCGCGGTGTTCGCCATGGCAATGGGCATCGGCTACGTCAATGTGTTCGTGACACTGGGCGTCTACTTCGGCCTGCTGTTCGCCACCAATAAGCTGCGCAACAGTTCCTGGGGCATTCTCGCCGTGTTCGGCCTGACCGGCTGGCTGGGTTTCACCACTGGACCGATCATTAACATGTACGCCCAGATCAACGGCGGCATGGAAATCGTGTCACTGGCCCTGGGCGGCACCGCCAGTATCTTCGTGGCCATGTCGGGTATCGCGCTGGTGACCCGCAAGGACTTCAGCTTCATGACCAACTTCATCATGGTTGGCATTCTGGTGGCCTTTCTGGCCGGCCTGGCGGCGGTGTTCTTCAACATCCCGGCGCTGTCACTGGCCGTGTCCGCCGCCTTCGTGCTGCTCTCGTCCCTGCTGATTCTGTGGCAGACCAGCGCCATCATTCACGGCGGCGAGACCAACTACATCATGGCCACCGTTACGCTGTTCGTGTCGATCTACAACCTGTTCCTGTCCCTGCTGCATATTCTCACCGCCCTCAGCGGGAATGATTAAAGTCAGTCTGCTCGTGACCGCCGGGCCGCAACGGCCCGGCGCCCTCACCGCCCTTCACACCGCCCAGGCGGTGGCCCGTTCCTCCCACCAGCTCTATCGCATCTTCTTCTACGGCGACGGTGTCCATCTGGCCAACCGTCTGGCCTGCCGTGGCGATCTGGCCTGTGACGCCCAGCGCGGCTGGCAGACGCTGGTGGCCGAGCACGGCTGGCCGGCCTCGGTGTGCGTGGGCGCGGCGCTCAAGCGCGGTATCAGTGACAGCGAGGAGGCCCGCCGCGCCGGCCTGAACGACGTCAGCGGCACCCTGGCGAACGGCTTCACACTGGTGGGGCTGGGCGACTGGGTGGACGCCCTGACGCAGAGCGACCGGGTGGTGCATTTTGGCTGATTCAGTGCTTTATCTGGTACGCCATGCGCCGGGCCGCGGCGGCGGTTGGCGCGAAAGCGTGGACATGGCACTTACCGGGGCCGCCTTCGGCGTCACCACCCTGGTCTGGTTCGAGGCGGCGCCCTTGAAAGTGCTGGCGCGGCGCGCCGACCATGGGGACCTGCTCGCCGAGCTCACCGGCTTCGGCGTGCGCTGCGTGGCCCGGCGCGACGATCTGCCCGCCGGGCTGGACGGCATCGAGGGCCTGGACGACAGCGCGCTTCACCGGCTGCGGCACAGCGCCGCGCAACTGGTCATCTTATAATGTTGCACCTGATCGGCTTTGACGACCTGGACAGCGAAACCGGCCGCGACTGCCTGGCGGTCTACGAAAGCGGCGATCTGTGCGTGTTCGTCGACCAGGGCCATCTGGTGGCCGCCGACTTTCCACTGCAAGGGCCGGGCTTTCTGCTCGCCGAGGGCCCGCCGGCGGCACGCCCGGCGGATCTGGAAACCATTGACTACGACCGGCTGGTGGCCCTGATCGCCGAACAGGGCCCGGTCACCGGCTGGTACGACACCGAGAGCTCATGAGCGAACATCCTTTCGCGCCCTATGTGCGCACCCTGGGCCGTGGCAAACGGGCGCGGCGCAGCCTCACCCGGGAAGAAGCCGCCGACGCCATGGCGATGATCCTGCGCGGCGAGGCGGAACCGGCCCAGGTCGGCGCCTTCCTGATGCTGCTGCGCGTCAAGGAGGAGACCACCGAAGAGCTGGCCGGCTTCCTGGACGCCTGCCGGCCGGTGTGCCGGGAGCATCTCGCCGCCCTGCCCGCCATCGACGTGGACTGGCCCAGCTACGCGGGCAAGAAGAAACACCACCCCTGGTACCTGCTGGCCGCCCGCCTGCTGGCCGACAACGGCCTGCGCATTCTGATGCACGGCGGCCCGGCGCATACCCCCAACCGCCGCTACAGCGACGACATGCTGGCGGAGCTGGGCCTGGCGTTGCCGGCCTCGGTGGCCGAGGCCGGCGAGCAGCTGGACAGCGACGGCCTGACCTATCTGGATCTGGGCCACTTCTGCCCGGCCCTGCCGGAGCTGCTGATGATGCGCTTCCAACTGGGCCTGCGCTCGCCGATCAATACGCTGGCGCGCAGCCTCAACCCGGCGGCGGCGCCGCTGAGCATGCAGAGCGTGTTCCACCCCGCCTATCTGGAGCTGCATCTGGGCGCGGCGAGCGCCTGCGGCGACCGCAACCTGCTGCTGTTCAAGGGCGAAGGCGGCGAGCTGGAGATCCGCCCGGACGCGCGCACCGCCCTCACCGGGCTGCGCCACGGCGAGCCGGCGGAGGGCGTGCTGAGCGCCGCCATGGGCCGCCAGACGCCGCCGGGCGAAGTGTCCGTGGCGCCGCTGCAGGCGCTGTGGCGCGGCCGGGCGGACGACGCCTACGGCGAGGCCGCGGTGATCAAGACCGTGGCGGCGGTGCTGTGGGGGCTGGAAAAGGTCGCCAGCCTGGAGGAAGGCGAAAAGGCGGCCGCCGCCCTGTGGGAAGCGCGGCGCCGGGACCGGCTCTAAGCGCCGCCGGTATCAGCAGCGCCGAACCAGCGGTAGCGCGGGTGCAGGCTGACCACGCTGCCGACGATGATCAGGGTGGGCGCGTGGATTTCACGGCCTTCGATGCGGTCGGCCAGGTCATCCAGGGTGCCGGTGATCACTTCCTGGGCGTCGGTGGTGCCGCGTGACACCAGCGCCACCGGGGTATCCGCCGCGCGCCCGTGCTCGATCAGCCGGGCGCAGATTTCGCGCAGCCCCACCAGCCCCATGTAGAACACCAGGGTTTCCTGCTCCGCCACCAGGCCGGCCCAGTTCAGATCCACGCTGCCGTCCTTGCGGTGGCCGGTGACGAAGCGCACCGACTGGGCGTGGTCCCGGTGGGTCAGCGGAATACCGGCGTAGGCGGCGCAGCCGCTGGCGGCGGTGATGCCGGGCACCACCTGGAACGGAATGCCGGCGGCCACCACCTCTTCCAGCTCCTCGCCGCCACGGCCGAAAATAAAGGGGTCGCCGCCTTTCAGCCGGCATACCTTCTTGCCCTCGCGGGCGTAATGCACCAGCAGGTCGTTGATGTTGTCCTGCGGCAAGGTGTGCCGGTCCCGGGCCTTGCCCACGTAGATCAGCTCCGCGTCCTCGCGGGCCAGGGCGAGAATCTCCGGTGCCACCAGCCGGTCGTACAGCACCGTATCCGCCTTGCGCAGCAGATGCAGGCCACGGAAGGTCAGCAGGTCCGGGTCGCCGGGGCCGGCGCCCACCAGATAGACCTCGCCGTCCACCGGCGGCGGACGCTCCTGGTCGGCGTGGGCCACGGCGGCGTGCAGCGCCGCCTCCGCTTCGGATTCATGCCCGGAGAGCACCTGCTCCACCAGCGGGCCGTCCAGCTGCCGCTCCCAGAACGCTTCGCGGGCCTTGCGGTCCGGCAGCGCCCGCGCCAGCGGCGCCCGGAAACGGCCCAGAATGCCGGCCAGGCGCCCCCAACGGCTGGGCAGCCAGGCTTCCAGCCGGGCCCGCAGCCGCCGGGTCAGCACCGGCGACACGCCGGAGGAACTGATGGTGATGAACAAGGGATCGCGGTCGATCAGCGCGGGGAACACGAAACTGCTGATGTCCGGCCGGTCGACCACGTTGACCGGCACGCCCCGGGCGGCGCAGAGGGCCGCGACACGCTCGTTGAGCGCTCCGTCGTCGGTGGCCAGCACCACCAGCCGGGCGCCTTCCAGGTCGTCGTCCTGGAAGGCGCGGCGGTGACACTCACCGCCGGCCCCTTCCCGCTCCACCAGGGCCTGCAGTTCGGCGCGCCATTGCGGCGCCACCAGACGCAGGCGGGCCCCGGCGCGGTGCAGCAAGCGCGCCTTGCGCAGCGCGGTGTCGCCGCCGCCCACCACAACCACGGTGTGGCCGGCGAGCTTGAGCCCCAGGGGCAGAAAATCCATGGCGTTGCGTCCTCCCGGCGTGCCTTCAGCTCAGCCGTTCCAGGCCTCTCATGTAGGGCCGCAGAGCCTCCGGAACGGTCACGGAACCGTCCTCGTTCTGGTAGTTCTCCAGGATCGCCACCAGGGTGCGGCCCACGGCCAGACCGGAACCATTCAAGGTATGTACCAATTCCGGCTTGCCGGTCTCCGGGTTGCGCCAGCGCGCCTGCATGCGGCGGGCCTGGTAATCCCGGAAGCTGGAGCACGAGGAGATTTCCCGGTAGCGGCCCTGGCTGGGCAACCACACTTCGATATCGTAGGTCTTGGCGGCGGAGAAGCCCAGGTCGCCGCCGCACAGGATCACCACCCGGTAAGGCAGGCCCAGCTTCTGGAGAATCGCCTCGGCGTGACCGGTGAGGTCTTCCAGCGCCTGGTCGGACTGGTCGGCGGGCACCAACTGCACCAGCTCCACTTTCTCGAACTGATGCTGGCGAATCATGCCGCGGGTGTCCTTGCCGTGGCTGCCCGCTTCCGACCGGAAACAGGGCGTGTGGCAGACATAACGGCGCGGCATGCTGTCCGCCTCGAGAATCTCATCGGCGGCCAGGTTGGTGACCGGCACCTCGGCGGTGGGGATCAGATAGAGCTCCCGCTCGCCTTCCATCTTGAACAGGTCTTCCTCGAATTTGGGCAGCTGGCCGGTGCCGCGCAGGGCCTCCGGGCCCACCAGATAGGGCACGTACAGTTCCTGGTAGCCGTGCTCCACGGCGTGGGTGTCGAGCATGAAATCGATCAACGCCCGGTGCAGGCGCGCGAGCTGGCCGCTCATGACCGCGAACCGGGCGCCGGACAGCTTGCTGGCGCGCTCGAAATCCAGGTGGCCCTGGCTGAACGCCTCGCCAAGATCCACATGGTCCTTGGCGGTGAACGACAGCTCGGTGGGGGTGCCCCACTGCCGCACTTCCACGTTGTCGTCTTCGTCGTTGCCGGCGGGCACTTCGTCCACGGGCACGTTGGGCACGCCCATGAGAAACTCACGGATCTCTTCCTGGACCGCCTTGGCGCGGGCCACTTCCTGGTCCAGTTCCGCGTCCAGGGTTTTCAGGGTTTCCGCCACCTTGGCCTTGGCGGCGTCCACGTCCATGCCGGACTTGATCAACTCGCCCACTTCCTTGGAGGCTTTCTTGCGCTGCGCCTGAAGGTCCTGGGAGCGCATGTCCGCCTCTTTGCGCCGGGCGTCGAGGCTTTCGAAGCCGGCCAGGTCCAGGTCATAGCCCCGTTTTTTCAGCGCTTCACGGATGGCGTCGCCGTCCTGGCGCAGCGCACGGATATCAAGCATGGTCGGTCCCCTTGGGAATAAATCGTCGTTCGTCTCGCTGGCCAGCGGCCAGGGCCGCGAAGTTTAGCAAAATCCAAAGCCGCAAGCTTGTAGGAGGAGGCCTTGCCCTAATCGTCGTAACGCTTCCAGTTACTTTCAGCGTTCTTGCGGCGCAGGGTGCGCAGCTTGTCGGCAATCCGGATTTCCAGCCCCCGCTCCACCGGCTCGTAGAGGCGGGTGTCGCGCAGCTCCACGGGAAAATAGTTCTCGCCGTCGACGAAGGCGTCGGGAAAATCGTGGGCGTAGTGGTATTCGGCGCCGTAGCCTTCGTTCTTCATCAGCTTGGTGGGCGCGTTACGCAGGTGCAGCGGCACGTCGTTGCTGGGGTTGGCGGCCACCAGGGCGCGCGCCGCGTTGTAGGCGTTGTAGACCGCGTTGCTCTTCGGCGCCACCGCCACATAGGCGATCGCCTGGGCCACCGCCAGCTCGCCTTCGGGGCTGCCGAGGCGCTCCTGAACGTCCCAGGCATTGAGGCACAGGGTGAGCGCGCGCGGGTCGGCGTTGCCGATCTCCTCGCTGGCCATGCGCACCACCCGCCGGGCGATGTAGAGCGGGTCGCAGCCGCCGTCGAGCATGCGCGCGAACCAGTACAGCGCGGCGTCCGGGTCGGAGCCGCGCACCGCCTTGTGCAGGGCGCTGATCTGGTCGTAGAAAACGTCGCCGCCCTTGTCGAAACGCCGCACCGCGTCGCGCAGCACCTCTTCCATCAGCGGCCGGTCGATGCGCGGTTGCTCCCCGTCGGTGAGGTCCAGGGCGATCTCCAGCATATTCAGCAGCCGGCGGGCGTCACCGTCGGCGTAGCCGAGCAGCAGGTCGCGGGCGTCGTCCTCGATCACCGTGTCCGCCAGTTCCGGCTCCGCCAGGGCGCGGTTGAGCAGGCCGTCCAGGTCCGCCCGTTCCAGGCCGCGCAACCGGTACACCCGGGCCCGGGACAGCAGCGCGTTGTTCAATTCGAAGGAGGGGTTTTCCGTGGTGGCGCCGATGAAGATCACCGTGCCCTCCTCCACGTGCGGCAGGAAGGCGTCCTGCTGGGCCTTGTTGAAACGGTGCACCTCGTCGACGAACAGCACCGTGCGCCGGCCCTGCCCCAGCCGCGCTTTGGCCTGATCGACGGCGGCGCGGATGTCCTTGACCCCGGACAGCACCGCCGACAGCGTGATGAACTCGGCGTCCACGGAGCGGGCGAGAATCAACGCCAGGGTGGTCTTGCCGGTGCCCGGCGGGCCCCACAGGATCATCGAGTGCAGCTGACCGCGCTCGCTGGCCTGGCGCAGGGGTTTGCCGGGGCCCACCAGGTGTTTCTGGCCGACGTATTCGTCCAGATCGGCGGGACGCAACCGCGCCGCCAGCGGCTGGGCGGCGGCGCGGTTGTCGGTTTCGAACAGATCGTTCATTGCTGGTTGATGATGTCGGTGCCTTCCGGCGGCTGGAAGTCGAAGCGGTCCGCGGCGGGCGCCTTGTTGAGGGTGAGATCGCGGAAATCGATCACCGTTTTCTGGCCCAGGGCGTCTTCCAGGCGCATGGATACCGGGCGCTGCCCGTCGAAGGTCACGTCCAGGGTTTCAAACAGCGGGTCGCTGCCGCGCGGCTTCAGCCGGTAGGTGATGTTGTCGCCGTTGCGGTCCTGCTCTTCAACGCGGAACGCCTTGCCCACCGCCGACGGGTCGCCGCCGAACAGCAGCGCCGGGGTCTCGCTGAGGTTTTCGTTGAGCGGCCGCACCACCACCTGCTCAAGATCGGCGTCGTAGACCCAGACGGTTTCGCCGTCGGACACCGCCAGCTGCTCGTAGGGCCGCTCGGTGTGCCAGTAAAAACGGTTGCCGCGCGCCACCTCCATGGTGCCGGAGGCTTCCTGGGCGCGGCGCCCGTCCTGGTCGAGCACGGTCTGCTCGAAACCGCCGCGCAGGCTCTCCAGCCCCTGCAGCTTGGCGACCAGATCCTCGGCGGCGTTCGCCAGGGCCAGGGAGGGCAGCAGTGTTACCAACATCAAAAGCTTGTACATAGGGGTTCCTTGTCAGACCGGCGGCGGCGCGATCACTTCGCGCTGGCCATTGTGTCCGGCTTCGGACACCACACCGGCCATTTCCATGGCTTCCACCAGGCGGGCCGCCCGGTTGTAGCCGATCTTGAGTTTACGTTGCACCGAAGAGATGGAGGCGCGGCGGGACTGGGTGACATAGGCCACCGCCTCGTCGTAGAGCGGGTCGTCTTCCTCGCCGCCGTCGGCGCTTTCCATGCCCGGCAGGGGCGCCGACAAATCCGAGCCCCCTTCGAGAATCTCCTCGAGATAATCCGGCTCGCCGCGCTTGCGCCAGTCGTCGCAAACCCGGTGCACCTCTTCATCTGAGACAAAGGCGCCGTGCACCCGTTCCGGCATGCTGGTGCCGGCGGGCAAATAAAGCATGTCGCCGTGGCCGAGCAGCTGCTCCGCCCCGCCCTGGTCGAGCACCGTGCGCGAGTCGATCTTGGACGACACCTGGAAACCGATCCGCGACGGCACGTTGGCCTTGATCAGGCCGGTGATCACATCCACCGACGGGCGCTGGGTGGCGAGAATCAGGTGGATGCCGGCGGCCCGGGCCTTCTGGGCGATACGGGCGATCAGCTCTTCCACCTTCTTGCCGACGATCATCATCATGTCGGCGAACTCGTCGATCACGATCACGATGTACGGCAGCTTCACCGCCAGCGGCGCCTCTTCGTTCAGGTCCATGGGGTCGTTGGGCTTCCACAGCGGGTCCTTGAGCGGCTCGCCCTTCTTCTCCGCCTCGGCCAGCTTGCGGTTGTAGCCGGCGATATTACGCACGCCCACCGAGGCCATCAGCCGGTAGCGGCGCTCCATTTCACCCACGCCCCAGCGCAGCGCGCTGGCCGCCTCCTTCATGTCGGTGACCACCGGCGTGAGCAGATGGGGGATACCGTCATAGACCGCCAGTTCCAGCATCTTGGGGTCGATCAGGATCATCCGCACGTCTTCCGGATTGGCCTTGAACATCAGCGACAGCAGCATCGCGTTCAGGCCCACGGATTTACCGGAACCGGTGGTGCCGGCCACCAGCAGGTGCGGCATCTTGCCGAGATCCGCCATCACCGGGTTGCCGGAAATGTCCTTGCCCAGCGCCAGGGTCAGCGGCGAAGCGGCATCGTCGAACATGCGCGAGCCGACCACCTCGGTGAGGCGGATCATCTCGCGCTGCTCGTTGGGAATCTCGATGCCCACCGTGGTCTTGCCGGGGATCACTTCCACCACCCGCACACTGATCACCGCCAGGGAGCGGGCCAGATCCTTGGCCAGGTTGCTGATCTTGGACACCTTGATGCCCGCCGCCGGCTGAATCTCGAAGCGGGTGATCACCGGGCCGGGCTGCACCGCCACCACTTCGGCGTCGACGTTGAAGTCCTTGAGCTTGATCTCCAGCAGCCGGGACATGGCGTCCAGCGCTTCCTCGGAGTAACCGCCCTTGCTGTGGTCGTCCACCGCGTCGAGCAGCTCCAGCGGCGGCAGGTCGCCGCTCACCTGGGCGGTGAACAGGGCGCGCTGCTTCTCTTTCTGGACGCGCTCGCTCTTTTCCACCGGCTTGGCGGGCTGGGCGATCTTGGGCGGGGTGCGGTTTTCTTGTTTCTTCTTCGCTTCGGTGACCACCTGGGCGCGCTTGTGGCGCGCCTCGCGGGCGGCCTGACGCTCGGCGCGCTGCTCGCGGCGCTGGGCGAACCAGGCCGGCACTTTCTGGCCGATGCCCAGCACCAGCGCGCCCAGGCGTTCGGCGAGGACGATCCAGGACAGGTCGGTGAACACGGTGACGCCGATCAGGAACAGCGCCACCATCACCAGGGTGCCGCCCAGGGCGTTGAACGCCGCCAGCGACGCCTGCCCGACCACCTGGCCGAGGATGCCGCCGGCGTCCTCGGGCAGCGACAGGCCGGCGCCGGAGAAATGCATGTAGGCCAGCGCGGTGCCGCTCATCATGGTCAGCACGAAGCCCACCAGCCGCAGGCTGAACAGCGGCCAGCTGCCGGCCAGCCCGGCGTGGCGCTCGCGCAGCACCTTGAAGGCCCAGAACGCCACCAGCACCGGGAATACGTAGGCCATGTAGCCGAACAGGCCGAGCAGCAGATCGGCGCAGAAGGCGCCGGCGCGTCCGCCGGCGTTGCTCACCTGGCCGGCGTCGCCCACGTAGGACCAGCCCGGATCACCGCTGTCGTAGGTGATCAGAGCCAGCAGCAGATACAGCGACAGGGCGATCAGGGCGATCACCATGCCTTCCATCAGGCCTTTCTTGAGATGGCGGGAAAACCCGGACGGTTTCGCGCCGGCGGCTGCCTTGGTCACTCGAGGCCTCTTACGTTGGTCAAACCCATTTCTTAGGAATCCTTCCTAAAGATCTGAAATTACAAGGATTGTAGTCAATCCGGGCGCCATGAACCAGCGGCGGCGCCACGCTTCGCGCGGCCCGCGGTCCGGCCTTGGCGTTCCCTATCGAAGTCATAGAGTGTACGCCCTTCACGGCCGATAGGATTTATTGTAGTTTGCTTGCGCCTTGAAAGGTGGCGTGCATGCCACAACTATTGCCCAATCAGCCGGACGGGTCACGCGGCCCGCGGCAACAATTCTGAATTCGTGGTGGAGGAATCAATGAGCGACGCGCAGCACCATCGACTGATCATCCTGGGTTCCGGCCCGGCGGGCTACACTGCGGCGGTGTATGCCGCCCGCGCCAACCTGAAACCCGTGGTGATCACCGGCATCGAGCCTGGCGGCCAGCTCACCACCACCACCGAGGTGGATAACTGGCCCGGTGACGTGGAGGGTCTCCAGGGTCCGGACCTGATGGTGCGCATGCAGCAGCACGCCGAGCGGTTCGAGACCGAGATTGTCTACGACCACATCCACACCGTAAACATCGAGGACCGCCCCTTCGTGCTGGAAGGCGACTCCGGCACCTACACCTGTGACGCGCTTATCATCGCCACCGGCGCTTCCGCCATGTATCTGGGGCTGGAGTCCGAGCAGGCGTTCATGGGCAAGGGCGTGTCCGCCTGCGCCACCTGCGACGGCTTTTTCTATCGCGGCCAGAAAGTGGCGGTGATCGGCGGCGGCAACACCGCCGTGGAAGAAGCGCTGTATCTGTCCAACATCGCCGAGGAAGTGGTGCTGGTGCACCGCCGCGACAAGCTGCGCGCCGAGAAGATCCTGCAGGACAAGCTGCTCGCCAAGGACAACATCAAGGTGATGTGGGACCACACCCTGGACGAAGTGCTGGGCGACGACTCCGGCGTCACCGGCATGCGGGTCAAGTCCACCAAGGACGACACCACCGAGAACGTGGAGCTGCAGGGCGTGTTCATCGCCATCGGCCATAAGCCCAACACGGACATCTTCCAGGGCCAGCTGGACATGAACAACGGCTACATCAAGATCAAGAGCGGTCTGGAAGGCAACGCCACCGCCACCAGCGTGCCCGGTGTGTTCGCCGCCGGCGACGTGGCCGACCACGTCTACCGTCAGGCGGTCACCTCCGCGGGTGCCGGCTGCATGTCGGCCCTGGACGCGGAGAAGTACCTGGAAAGCCTGGAAGAGTGACCGGAGAGTGATTCCCTGGCTGCCGCCGGGAAGTGACTTCCCGCCGCTCGAGGAGGCCCTGGACGATCCCAACGGTCTGCTCGCCGCCGGCAATGATCTGGCGCCGGACACGCTGATCAGCGCCTACACCAGGGGTATCTTCCCCTGGTACGACCCCAGCCAGCCGGTCCTGTGGTGGACCCCCAATCCCCGGTGCGTTTTTCGCCCCGGGGATTTTCATATCAGCCGCCGGCTCGGCCGCCACCTTCGCAATGCCGACTTGACCTTCTACCTGGACCGTGATTTCGAGCGGGTGATCGACGTCTGCGCGGCGCCCCGCGATGACGACGGCGGCACCTGGATCACACCGGAAATGCGCGCCGCCTACCTGCGGCTGCACGCACTCGGGCATGCCCACTGCGTCACGGTGTTCGAGGACGGCGAGCTGGCCGGCGGGCTGTACGGCGTGCAGCTGGGCGGCGTGCTGTTCGGCGAATCCATGTTCTCGACCCGCACCAACGGCTCGAAAAGCGTGCTGGCGCTGCTGTGGCGGCTGGCGCCACGGCTCGGCATCCGCCTGCTGGACGCCCAGGTGGAGAGCGATCATCTGATGCGCCTGGGCGCCTTCCTGATGCCGCGGGTGGATTTCCAGCGGCAACTGGACGCCCTGATCACCGACATTACTCCCCTGCCCTGGCCGAAGGCGCCGATCCGCTGGAACGACGCCACGCCCTGAGCCGGTTACCCGGCGGTGCCGCGCTGCTCCGCGTAATCCTGGTAGGTCCGGATACTCTCCGGGTTGGCCATGGCGTCCGGGTTGGCGACCTTCTCCAGACTCTGCCCGAGCAGCAGCTTCTTGATCGGCAGCTCCATTTTCTTGCCGGTCAGGGTGCGTGGCACGTCCGGCACGGCAACGATGTCGTTGGGCACATGGCGGGCGGAGAGGTTGTCGCGAATGTCGGCCTTGATCCGCCCTTTCAGGTCCTCGTCCAGGGACACGCCCTCGCGCAGCACCACGAACAGCGGCATGAACGACTCCCGCCCCAGGTATTCCAGGTCCACCACCAGGCTGTCGAGCACCTCCGGCAGCTCCTCCACCACGCGGTAGATCTCGCTGGTGCCCATGCGAATGCCGTGGCGGTTGATGGTGGTGTCGGAACGGCCGTAGATCACCGCCCCGCCGCGTGGCGTGATGCGGATCCAGTCGCCGTGGCGCCAGATGCCGGGGAACACGTCGAAGTAGCTGTCGTGGTAGCGGTGGCCGCCCTCGTCGTTCCAGAAATACAGCGGCATGGAGGGCATCGGTTTGGTGACCACCAGCTCGCCCACTTCGTCGTCGAGAATGCGGCCGTCGTCGTCCATGGCGTAGACCGCCGTGCCCAGATAGCGGCACTGCATTTCACCGGCGTACACCGGCTGGATCGGACAGGCGCCCACGTAGGAGGCGGCCACATCGGTGCCGCCGCTGATGGCGGCGATCAGCACATCGCCGAGCTGATCCATGATCCAGCGGTAGCCCTCCTCCGGCAGCGGTGACCCGGTGGAACCCACGGTGCGGATGCGTCCGGTGTCCACCCATTGCGACGGCTCGATCTCCGCCTTCTTGCAGTTCAGGAAGTAGGCGGCGCCGGCGCCGAACACGGTGATGCCGGTCTCCTCGGCGAAACGCCACAGGGTGCCGAGATCCGGATAGCCCGGGTTGCCGTCGTACAGACAGATGGTGGCGCCGGTGAGCAGCCCGGACATCTGCGAATTCCACATGATCCAGCCGGTGGTGGTGAACCACATGAAGCGGTCGTCCGGGCCCAGGTCCAGATGCAGGGCGTGATTGAGCAGCCCGTTGATCAGCGCGCCGCCGTGGCCGTGCACGATCGGCTTGGGCATGCCGGTGGTGCCGGAGGAATAGACCACCCAGATCGGGTGATCGAACGGCAGCTGCTCGAACGCCATGGGCGCGTCGCGCTGGATCATCGAGGCCCAGGAACGGGCACCCGGCAATGCCGCGCCGTCATCCAGGTACGGCAGCAGCACCAGGTGCTCCAGGGTGGGCAGGTCGTCGCGCAGGCCGGCGACCACATCCAGGCGGTCGAAATCCTTGCCGCCGTAGCGGTAGCCGTCCACCGCGATCATCACCTTCGGATCGATTTGCTGAAAGCGGTCGAGCACGCTGCGGGTGCCCATGTCCGGCGAACAGCTGGACCAGACCGCGCCGATGCTGGCGCAGGCCAGGAACGCCACCACCGTTTCCGGAATATTGGGCAGGTAGGCCACCACCCGGTCGCCGGGGCCCACGCCCAGCCCGCGCAGGCTGGCGGCGGTGGCGGCGATCTGCCGGTGCAGCTCGCCCCAGGTGAAGGTCTGGCGGCCGCGCAGCTCGGAACGGGATTCAATGGCCGGGCGCCCCGGGTCGCCGATATGAAAGCGGAACACCTGCTCGGCGAGATTCAGGCGGGCACCCTCGAACCATTTGGCGCCGGGCATGGCGTGGCCGTCCAGCACCCGGGTATAGGGCTGCGAATGGCGAATATCGAAGTATTCCCAGAGCGACGCGTAGAAGCTCTCCAACTGGTCCACCGACCAGTCCCAGAGTTGCGGGTAATCGCTGAAGCTCAGCCCTTTCTCGGCCTTCAGCCAGTCCATGTAGTGGGTCAGGCGGCTGTTGGCCACGCGGTCGGCGTCCGGCGTCCAGAGCGGCGCCGGCGGGTTGTTGTTGCTGTTCATGGGCTCTCCCGTGCCGGTGCCCGGCGGAGGCCAACACAGCCCCCAAACCGCCACCGACATTGTTTTGATTGTCATTATGTGGATACAAACCGGCTACAGACTAGCCAAGGCGCGGCCGCGAGGAAAGCGCCGAAGCGGTATTCCCGGAGGCCGCCGCTGGGCTAGAATGACGCCATGAGCGATTTGTCCGAACTGCGTTTTTTCCGCACCCCCGCCCACCCCTGCAGTTACCTGGAGGGCCGGCAGGCGGCCACGCTTTTCGTCGATCCGCAGACGCCCCTGGATGCCAGGCTCTACAGCGAATTGTCGCGCCTCGGATTCCGCCGCAGCGGCGACTATCTCTACCGGCCCCACTGCGAGGGCTGCCAGGCCTGCATTCCGGCCCGGGTACGGGTGGCGGATTTCCGGCCCCGCCGCCGCCACCGCCGGCTGATCAAGCGCAACAGCGACCTTACCGTCAGCGAGGAACCGGCGCGCTACACCCGGGAAATCTACCGCCTCTACGCCCGCTATATCGACCAGCGCCACGGTGACGGCGACATGTTTCCGCCCTCCGAGGAGCAGTTCACCGGCTTTCTCACCTGCGACTGGGCCGACACCCGCTTCCACTGTTTCCGTGACGCGGACGACACGCTGCTGGCGGTGGCGGTCACCGACCACCTGGACGACGGTCTGTCGGCGGTCTACACCTTTTTCGATCCGGACCAGGAAGCTCGCGGCCTGGGTGTCAACGCCCTGCTCTGGCAGATTCAGGCCAGCCACCGTCTGGGGCTGCCCTATCTCTATCTCGGCTACTGGATCCGCCAGTGCCAGAAGATGAGCTACAAGAGCCAGTACCAGCCGCTGGAGCTGCTGCGTGACGGACGCTGGCGGCTGCACACCTCGGACGGTGGATAACCGTCAATAGCCTTTGCACGATAAGTCCATTTACGGCACAATTGCGCTCCCTCTGAAGCCGAAGATCGGAATTTTACTGGATGGCGAAAGAAGAGCAGATTGAATTGGAAGGGGTGGTTCTGGAAACCCTTCCGAACACCATGTTCCGCGTGAAGCTGGACAATGACCACATTATCACCGCCCATATTTCCGGGAAGATGCGCAAATTCTATATCCGCATCCTGACCGGTGACCGGGTCAAGGTGGAGATGTCGCCCTATGACCTGAGCAAGGGCCGCATCACGTTCCGGATGAAATAATCCGCCGCCGGCGCCAGCGACGCGCCCGCAAAAAAAACCCGGCCGAAGCCGGGTTTTTTACGTTCAGGGGGGACCTCAGCAGGTCGCCTCCGCTTCGGACGCATCCACCGTCAGCACCAGTCCATCGTCGCCGGCGGTAATGCGTACCTGGCCGCCGCGGTCCGCCAATTCGCCGAACAGCAGCTTCTCCGCCAGGGGCTTCTTGATCTGCTCCTGGATCAAGCGGGCCATGGGCCGGGCGCCCATGTCCTTGTCGTAGCCCTTCTCCGCCAGCCAGCGGCGCGCGCCGTCGTCCACGTCGAGCACCACCGCTTTCTCGTCCAGTTGCGCCTGCAGCTCCACCAGGAACTTGTCGACCACGCCCAGAATCACTTCCGGGGTGAGCGCGCTGAACTGGATGATGCCGTCCAGGCGGTTGCGGAACTCCGGCGAGAACACCTTCTTGAGCATTTCCATGCCGTCCGTGGACTGATCCTGCTCGGTGAAGCCGATGGTGCGCTTGTTGAGCACTTCGGCGCCGGCGTTGGTGGTCATGATCACGATCACATTGCGGAAGTCCGCCTTGCGGCCGTTGTTGTCGGTGAGGCTGGCGTTGTCCATCACCTGCAACAGGATGTTGAACACCTCCGGGTGCGCCTTCTCGATCTCATCCAGCAGCAGCACGCAGTGCGGCGTCTTGGTGACCGCCTCGGTGAGCAGGCCGCCCTGGTCGAAGCCCACGTAGCCCGGGGGCGCGCCGATCAGCCGGCTGACGGTGTGCCGCTCCATGTACTCGGACATGTCGAAGCGCACCAGCTCCACGCCCAGGGCGCGGGCCAGCTGACGGCTGACCTCGGTCTTGCCCACCCCGGTGGGGCCGGCGAACATAAAGGACCCGATCGGTTTGTGGTCGGCCTTGAGACCGGCACGGGACAGTTTGATCGCCGCCGAAATGGTGTCGATGGCGTCCTCCTGGCCGAACACGGTCATCTTCAGATCCCGCTCCAGGTTCTGCAGCACTTCCTTATCGGAAGAGGACACCTGCTTGGGCGGAATCCGGGCGATTTTCGCCACGATGGCTTCCACGTCCGCCTGATCGATGGTTTCCTTGCGCTCGCCTTCCGGGCGCAGACGCTGCCAGGCGCCGACCTCGTCGATCACGTCGATGGCCTTGTCCGGCAGGAAGCGGTCGTTGATGTACCGCGCGCTCAGCTCCGCCGCCGTCTTCAGGGCCGCGTCGGTGTAGACCACGTTGTGGTGCGCCTCGAAACGGCTCTTGAGCCCCTTGAGGATGCCCACCGTGTCTTCCACCGAGGGTTCCACCACGTCGATCTTCTGGAAGCGGCGGGACAGCGCCCGGTCCTTCTCGAAGATGGTGCGGTACTCGGTGAAGGTGGTGGAGCCCATGCACTTGAGCTCGCCGGAGGCCAGCATCGGCTTGAGCAGGTTGGAAGCGTCCATGACGCCGCCGGACGCCGCCCCGGCCCCGATGATGGTGTGGATCTCATCGATGAACAGAATGGCGTTGTCCTGCTTGCGCAGTTCCGAGAGCAGGTTCTTCAGGCGCTTCTCGAAATCACCCCGGTACTTGGTGCCCGCCAGCAGCGCGCCCAGATCCAGGGAGTAGACGGTGGCGTCGAGCAGCGGCTCGGGCACCCGCTCTTCCACGATCATCCGCGCCAGCCCCTCGGCGATGGCGGTCTTGCCGACACCCGGCTCGCCCACCAGCAAGGGGTTGTTCTTGCGGCGGCGGCAGAGGATCTGCGCGGCGCGCTCAATCTCGAACGCACGGCCCACCAGCGGGTCGATACGGTCGGCGCGGGCCAGCTCGTTGAGGTTGCTGGCATAGGATTCCAGCGCACTGGCCGGTGCGCCTTCGGCGCCGCCGTCCATTTCCTCGCGCTGTTCCGCGGCCGGGTCGTTGTCCTCCACCTGGGAAATGCCGTGGGCGATGAAATTGACCACGTCCAGACGGTGCACGTCCTGACTGTTGAGCAGGTAAACCGCCTGGCTCTCCTGTTCGTTGAAGATCGCCACCAGCACGTTGGCGCCGGTGACTTCCTTATTGCCCGAGGACTGCACGCTGAATACGGCGCGCTGCAGCACCCGCTGGAAACCCAGGGTGGGCTGCGTGTCGCGTTCGCCGTCTTCCGGCAGTAACGGGGTGGAATCGTCGATGAACTGAGTCAGGGCCTCGCGCAGCTCTTCCATATCGGCGCCGCAGGCGCGCAACACTTCCACCGCCGCCTCGTTATCGAGCAGCGCCAGCAACAGGTGTTCCACGGTCATGAATTCATGCCGGTGGCTGCGTGCGTGGTGGAAAGCCTCGTTGAGAGTCAGTTCCAGTTCTTTGCTGAGCATAGGCTACCTCACTGCTTGTTGCCCGCTCCGTTGCCGGAGACTATCAGGCCTTTTCGACCTGGCACATCAGCGGATGCTGATTTTCACGGGCGTAGTCGACCACTTGCGCGGCCTTGGTTTCGGCGATGTCCTGGGGAAACACCCCGCACACCGCCTTCCCCCGGGTATGCACCGTCAGCATAACCCGGGTGGCTTGCTCGCGGTCCATGCGAAAGAAGGTTTCCAGCACCTCGACGACGAAATCCATGGGGGTGTAGTCGTCGTTCAACATCAATACTTTGTACATCGGCGGGCGCTTGAGTCGAGGCTTGGCTTCCTCAACGGTGGCCTCGCCATGACGATCGGGCTCATCCGGCTTGCCAGGGTCCGACGCCGGGCCCCAGATGTGGCCGGTAGAGCGCCTGTCGCTCATGTGAACAAATATCGGGTGTTGCTGCCTCTTCATAACCATCTCTAACGGTTGTATACCCACCGGCGTCAGCGGGCAATGAACAAATGAGGGGTGTCCGGGTATTTTTCAATCCCCACCGGGGGTTGACACCCTCGCGGCCTTAGGGAACAGTTGATCAAAAACCAGCCTATTCTATCGCAGCCGCGATAAATAAGAACAATCACAGCCAGCGGCCAGAGGGAAGGACCATGGCAACGGGAACAGTGAAATGGTTTAACAACGCCAAGGGCTACGGCTTCGTGCGGCCCGATGAAGGCGGTGACGACCTTTTCGTGCATTACTCCTACATTCAGGAGGAAGGGTACAAAACCCTGTACGCGGGCCAGAACGTGGAGTACGAGCTGCGCGAGGCCAGCAAAGGCTACCACGCGGTCAATCTTAAACCGGGTGAGGTCAAAAACGGGAAAGACGGCAAGGACGGAGAGTCCCCGACTTCCCGCCGCCAGAAACCACGACGACGGGACCGGGAAAACAGCGCCGTCTCCGGCTGACGCCGGGACCGCGCCAAGGCCGGGGCCAATCAGACCCCCATGTGCTCGATCACGGCGTCGCCGAACTGAGAACACTTGAGCAGGGTCGCGTCGGGCATCAAACGCTCGAAGTCGTAGGTCACGGTCTTCGCGGCGATCGCGCCTTCCATGCCGGTGATCACCAGATCGGCGGCATCGTTCCAGCCCATGTGACGCAGCATCATCTCCGCGGAGAGAATCAGCGAGCCCGGGTTCACCTTGTCCTGGCCGGCGTACTTCGGCGCGGTGCCGTGGGTGGCCTCGAACAGGGCCACCGAGCCGCCGATGTTGGCGCCCGGCGCGATGCCGATGCCGCCCACTTCCGCCGCCAGGGCGTCGGAAATGTAGTCGCCGTTCAGGTTCAGAGTGGCGATCACGCTGTAATCCGCGGGACGCATCAGAATCTGCTGCAGGAAGGCGTCGGCGATCACGTCCTTGATGACGATGTCCTTGCCGGTACGCGGGTTCTTCATCACGTGCCAGGGGCCGCCGTCCAGGGGCTCGGCGCCGTAGCGCTCCACCGCCAGCTCATAACCCCAGTTCTTAAACGAACCCTCGGTGTACTTCATGATGTTGCCTTTGTGCACCAGGGTGACCGAATCCTTGTCATTGTCGATGGCGAACTGGATCGCCTTGCGCACCAGGCGCTGGCTGCCCTCGCGGGAAACCGGCTTGATGCCGATGCCGCAGCCTTCCGGGAAGCGGATCTGGGTGACACCCATCTCCTCGCGCAGGAAGCGGATCAGCTTGGTGGCTTCGGGGCTGTCGGCCGCCCACTCGATGCCGGCGTAAATGTCCTCGGAGTTCTCGCGGAAGATCACCATGTCGGTGAGCTCCGGGTGACGTACCGGGCTGGGCACGCCCTCGAACCAGCGCACCGGACGCATGCAGGTGTACAGGTCCAGCTCCTGGCGCAGGGCCACGTTCAACGACCGGATGCCGCCGCTCACCGGGGTGGTCAGCGGGCCCTTGATGCCCACGGTGTATTCCCGCAGGGCCTCCAGGGTTTCTTCCGGCATCCAGGTGTCCGGGCCGTAAACCTTGGTGGCTTTTTCACCGGCGTAGACTTCCATCCAGGTGATGCCACGTTTGGTGCCGTAGGCTTTTTCTACAGCGGCGGTAACCACTTTCATCATCACCGGCGTGATATCGACGCCGATGCCGTCCCCTTCAATGTACGGAATAACCGGGTGGTTGGGGACATTCAGGGATAGGTCCGCATTAACGGTGATTTTGTCACCGTCCGCCGGAACCGTGATCTTTTGGTATCCCATCTACACTACTCCCTCTGAAAAAAACCGTCGGATTCGGTTGCCTGGCGAGTATAGCACTCAGCCGTTATTCTTGCTTGGCCTTGACGGGCCTACTAAGGCGTTTTTTGACATGGCCAGACTGATTTTGTTTAACAAACCCTTTCAGGTGCTCTCCCAGTTCACCGATCCAAGGGGACGGCGCACGCTGAAGGATTTCATTCCGGTGCCGGGGGTCTACCCCGCCGGCCGGCTGGACTGGGACTCTGAGGGCCTGCTGTTACTGACCGATGACGGCGCCCTGCAGGCGCACATCGCCAGCCCCCGCTTCCACCAGGCCAAGACCTACCTGGTGCAGGTGGAGGGGGAGCCGTCGGAAGACGCCCTCCAGCGCCTGCGTCAGGGCATCACCCTGAAGGACGGCCCCTGCCGTCCGGCACCGGTGGAAGCGGTGCCGCCGCCGGCCCTGTGGCCACGGCACCCGCCGGTGCGCACGCGGCTCACGGTAGCCGACCAGTGGCTGGAACTCACCCTAGACGAAGGTCGCAACCGCCAGGTCCGGCGCATGACCGCCGCCATCGGCCACCCCACCCTGCGGCTGGTACGCTGGCGCATCGGTGACTGGGACCTGAGCGGCCTGGCCCCCGGCGAATGGCGTGAACTGCAAATCCACGCCCCCAAAAAGCCGCCCCGCCCGGCCGCGCGCAGAGGCCGGCGCCGGGCTCCGGCCCGGGGTACGCGCGGGCCTCGTGGCTGAGGCACCGCCCGCGGCTGTCGCGGCGCGCCCGGGTGCGCTACCATCGGCGCCCGCAGCAAACCACAGACGGATCAGGAACCGGATGAACAGCTTCCAAGCGCATATTACAGTCGCCACCGTGGTGGAACATGAAGGCCGCCTGTTGTTCGTGCGCGAAACCCAGAACGGCGAAGCGGTGATCAACCAGCCCGCCGGCCACGCCGAATTCGGCGAGGACCTGATGCAGGCCGCCTACCGGGAAACCCTGGAGGAGACCGCCTGGCGGGTGGAGATCACCGGCCTGCTCGGCTGGTACATTTTTCAGCCTTATAAAGGCGCCGGGGTATACTACCGCACCTGTTTCATCGCCGAGCCCCGGGGGCACGACCCGCACCAGAAGCTGGACACCGGCATTCTGGAAGCGCTCTGGCTGACCCCCGAAGAGCTGGCGCAGCGCCGCGCCGAGCACCGCAGCCCGCTGGTGGCGCGCTGCGTGGAAGACTATCAAAGCGGCCGGCGCCTGCCGCTGGACGCCATTTATCAGCACCCCTGGCCGCTACAGCGCGGTTGATTCGCGTTAAAGCGCCCATATAGAGAGCCCCATGAACGCACAAGCGCCCGAAAACACCCGCGTCATCGTCGGCATGTCCGGCGGTGTCGATTCCTCCGTGGCTGCCGCCCGCCTGCTGGACGCCGGCTATCAGGTGGAAGGCCTGTTCATGAAGAACTGGGACGAGGACGACGGCACCGAATACTGCACTGCCCGGGACGACCTGCTCGACGCCATGCAGGTGGCCGGGGTGCTGGGCATCGAGCTGCACACCGCCAACTTCGCCGCCGAATACTGGGACCGGGTGTTCGAGCACTTCCTGGCCGAATACCGCGCCGGGCGCACCCCCAACCCGGACATCCTCTGCAATAAGGAAATCAAGTTCCGCGCCTTCCTGGACCACGCCCTGACCCTGGGCGCGGACTATATCGCCACCGGCCACTACGCCCGGGTCGATCACGCCGGCGAGCACACCCGGCTGCTGCGCGCGGTGGACGACAATAAAGACCAGACCTACTTCCTGCACGCCGTGGGCGGCGACAAGTTCGCCCGCACCCTGTTTCCGCTCGGCGACCTGGAGAAGCCGGAAGTGCGCCGTCTGGCCGGCGAGCGCGGCTTCGCCAACCATAAAAAGAAAGACTCCACCGGCATCTGCTTTATCGGCGAGCGGCGCTTCAAGGATTTCCTGGAAACCTACCTGCCCGCCCAGCCCGGCGACATCGAGGACGACGCCGGGCACCGCATCGGCCGCCATGACGGCCTGATGTACTACACCCTGGGCCAGCGCCAGGGCCTCGGCATCGGCGGCCTGGCCGACGCCGGCGACGCGCCCTGGTACGTGGCCGGCAAGGACCTGGACCGCAACGTGCTGATCGCCGTGCAGGGCCAGGACCACCCGCTGCTTTACCGCGACGAGCTGACCAGCGGGCCGGTGGACTGGATCGCCGGCGCGCCACCGGCGCTGCCCGCCCGGCTCACCGCCAAGACCCGCTACCGGCAGCCGGACCAGGCCTGCCGGGTGGAAGACGCCGGCGCGGGCCGCGTGCGGGTGGTGTTCGACCAGCCCCAGCGGGCCGTCACGCCGGGCCAGTCCGTGGTGTTCTACGACGCCGACGCCTGTCTGGGCGGCGCCGTCATCGAGGAGACGCGATGAATTCGCAGCAGCAACAAGCCCTGGCTCTGGCCGCGGTGTTCGAGGCCGCCACCCTGGCCGACCAGATCGCCACCAGCGGCGACTGCGACCACGCCGCCATGGAGGCCCTGCTCGACGGGGTGATGACCATGGAGGCCACCGACTTCGACACCATCTACCCGCGCCCCGCCCTGTTCCGCAACGGCCTGCGCCTGCTGCGCCAGAGCCTCAACCGGGAGCAGACCCGCCAGGCGGCGCGGCCGCTCAGCTACTCGCTGGCGTTGCTGCATTTGTCCTCCAAGCTGCGCAAGAACAGCGACGTGATCAGTATCCTGCGCCACCGGCTGATAGCCCTGGAGGGCCAGCGCCAGCATTTCCAGGGCGGCACCACCAATGTCACTTTTTGTCATCGCCTGGCGGGCATCTACCTGGATACCCTGGGCACCTTCCGGTTTCGCATCCGGGTCCAGGGCGAGCCGGCGCGGCTGCAGGACGAGGACAACGCCGCCCGTATTCGCGCCCTGTTCCTGGCCGGCGTGCGGGCCGCCTTTCTGTGGCACCAGCTGGGCGGCCGCCGCTGGCGCTTGCTGTTCCAACGCAAGCAGCAACTGGAAATCCTGGAAAGCATAAAATTCAGTGAGTTATAGCTATAACCTGATAATCAACTTTAACTAAAATCCGCGCCTTTCCCGGGCGCCTTCCCGGCGCGCGCCGGCGCTACGCGAGCGGCGCCATTTTGCTGTATGATTGCGCCGCTATCGGATTCCCTTCAGGAGTTGCCCCATGTCCAGCTTTACTTCCCTTACCGCCATTTCCCCGGTGGACGGCCGCTACGCCGGCAAGTGTGAATCCCTCCGCGCGATCACCAGCGAATACGGCCTGATTCGCTATCGGGTCCATGTGGAAGTGAGCTGGCTGGAACAACTGGCCCATGACAAGGCGATCCCGGAAGTGCCGCTGATGAGCGGCAAGGCCGCCTGGCACCTGCGCGGCGTGACCCGCGACTTCGAAGAGAAGGACGCCGAGCGGATCAAGGAAATCGAAGCCACCACCAACCACGACGTCAAGGCGGTGGAATACTTCATCAAGGAGCGCATGGCCGAGCACGAAGAGCTGGACGCCATGAGCGAATTCGTGCACTTCGCCTGCACCAGCGAGGACATCAACAACCTGTCCTACGCGCTGATGATGCGCGAAGCCCGCGAGCAGCTGCTGCCCAAACTGGACCAGGTGATCGGCGGCATCCGCAAGCTGGCCCACGGCCTGGCCGACACCCCCATGCTGTCGCGCACCCACGGCCAGTCCGCCTCGCCCACCACCGTCGGCAAGGAAATGGCCAACGTGGTGGCGCGCCTGAAACGCCAGCGCGACCAGTTCGCGGCGGTGGAGATCCTCGGCAAGATCAACGGCGCGGTGGGCAACTACAACGCCCACCTGGCCGCCTACCCGGAGGTGGACTGGCCGGCGTTCGCCCGCCGCTTCGTGGAAGGCCTGGGGCTGAGCTTCAACCCCTTCACCACCCAGATCGAGCCGCACGACTGGATCGCCGAATACTTCCACGCCCTGATGCGTTTCAACACCATCCTGCTGGATTTCGACCGGGACCTGTGGGGCTACATCTCCCTGGGCTATTTCAAGCAGCGCGCCGTGGAGGGCGAAGTGGGCTCCTCCACCATGCCGCACAAGGTCAACCCCATCGACTTCGAGAACTCCGAGGGCAACCTGGGCATCGCCAACGCGATCATGGACCACCTGGCCGGCAAGCTGCCGATCTCCCGCTGGCAGCGTGACCTCACCGATTCCACCGTGCTGCGCAACATGGGCGTGGGCCTGGCGCACAGCCTGATCGCCTACGAAGCCGCCCTGAAAGGCATCGGCAAGCTGGAAATCAACGCCGAACGGCTCGACCACGACCTGGACGCCGCCTGGGAAGTGCTGGCCGAGCCGATCCAGACCGTGATGCGCCGCTACGGCATCGAAAAGCCCTATGAAAAACTGAAGGCGCTGACCCGCGGCAAGGCGATCACCCAGGAGGCGCTCGCCGCCTTCATCGACGACCTGGCGATCCCCGAGGACGCCAAGGAGCGCCTCAAGGCGCTGACCCCGGCCACCTACGTGGGCAACGCCGGCCAGCAGGCGCGCGGCGTCCAGTAGGCGCCAGCGCGCCGCCGCCGGATACCATGTCTGCCGCCACCGCTCTGCCCCGCTTCAACCTGCCGATGGCGCCCCGGGACTTCCTGGCGCGCCACTGGCAGCGGGCGCCCCTGTTCATGCCCGGCGCCGCCGGCGGCCTGGACCACCCGGACGCCGATACCCTGGCCGGTCTGGCGCTGGAGCCGGAGGTGGAGTCCCGGCTGATCCGTGGCGCCGGCAACGGTCCCTGGCACCTGGAACAGGGCCCGCTGGACGAGCAGCGCTTCGCCGAACTGGGCGACCGGGACTGGACGCTGCTGGTGCAGTCGGTGGACCACTACCTCACCGAGGTGTCGCTGCTGCTGGATGATTTCGGCTTCGTGCCCGGCTGGCGCCTGGACGACATCATGATCAGCTACGCCGCCGAAGGCGGCAGCGTCGGCCCCCATTTCGACCAGTACGACGTCTTCCTGATCCAGGCCGCCGGCCGGCGGCACTGGCAGCTGGGCCCGCAGTGCGACGAACACAGCCGCCTGCGCGGCGACGTGCCCCTGAAAATGCTGGCCCACATGCCCGTGGAGCAGGAACACACCGCCGGCCCCGGCGATGTGCTCTACCTGCCGCCCGGCATGGCCCACCACGGCGTGGCGCTGGACAGCGACTGCATCACCTGGTCGGTGGGGTTCCGGGCCCCGGACTACCGGGACCTGCTGGCGGAAATGGTCGCCGAAACCCTCGCCGACACCGACGAGCAGCTGTATACCGACCCGGGCCGGGCGCCGGTGGACGACGCCGGCGAGCTGAGCGCCGCCGACCGCGACGCCATGCTCGACCGCGCCTTCGGGCTGCTGGATCCCGGCGCCGCCGGGCGCGCCCTGGCCCGCTGGCTGAGCACGCCACGGCAGACAGGACTTGATTTTCTGATCGACCCGGCGCACATTCGCGCCGCCGACCCCGCCACGGCCCTGATCCGGCATGGCGGCGCGCGGCTTCTCTGCCACGGCGACACCGCCTGGCTCAACGGGGAACCCTGGCCTCTCAATCAGGGCCAGAAGCCGCTGGCGCGGCTGCTTGCACGCCAGCGCCGCTATCGACACGACGAGCTGGCTGAGGTGCTCAACGCCGACAGCCGCGACCTGCTTAACCACTGGATAGACCAGGGCTACTTTGCCGAGCTTTAACGAGAACGCCATGGCCTTTAGCATTATCGAAACCTCCTGGGACGAACACCGCGCCGAACTCAGCGCTCTGCGCGAGCGCATCTTCATCGGCGAACAGGGCGTCCCCGAAGAACTGGAATGGGACGGCGCCGACCCGGCCTCTCGTCATTTTCTGGCGCTCGACGACGACCAGCAGCCGATCGGCTGCATCCGGTTGCTGGGCAGCGGCCAGATCAGCCGGCTGTGCGTGTTGGAAACCCGCCGCAACAGCGGCATCGGCCGCGCCCTGCTGGTGGCCGCCGAGGAGGCCGCCCGCGCCGCCGGCATGCGGGAAATCTTCCTCTACGCCCAGACCCACGCCACCAGCTTCTACGAAGGAGCCGGGTTCTCCGCCTCCGGGGGGATTTTCATGGACGCCCACATCCCCCACCGCCAGATGTTCAAGCTGCTCACCTGAAGCGGCGCTGCCATGGACCTCCGGATCGGCGAAGACAGCACCCTTCTCCATCCGTCTTCGGCGACGGCGGCCCTGGCGGCGTTGATCCGCGCCGGCGGGCGGCGCCTGTGGCTGCGCGTGCCTCAGCTGGACCCCCTCAGCAACGACGGCGACGTCCTGGACGCCCTCAAAAGCCTGGCTCTGTCATCGCCGCGCGCCGATCTGCGCGTGCTGTTCGACGACGCCGGGCATGCGGTGAAAACCGGCCACGGCCTGATCCACCTGGGCCGCCGCCTGCCGTCACGGCTTCAGTTGCGCCAGACACAAGCGGACGATGCGGACCCGCGCCTGTGCTTCGCGGTCGCCGACCGCACCGGCCTGTTCGAGGCCCACGGCTGGCCCCGCCCGGAGCGGCTGACCCTGTGTGCCCATGCCCTGCCCCTGGGCCCACGCCGGGCCGATGAGTTCGCCCACGTCTGGGAACGGGGCCGCGCCAACCGGGAGCTGCGCGAACTGCGGCTCTAGACGGTCTTTTCAGCGTTTGCGGTCAACGCCCAGAGCCGGTGACCACTATGCCGATACTTGCTCTCGAAGTCGGTGAGTGATTCGCCGTCCGTCGTCAGTTCGCTAACCGACGCCGAAAGGCCCGCGAACGCCAGCGCCTCGGCCATCTCCCGGGCGTACAACTCCCAGTTAGTGCGCAGCACCAGGGTACCGCCCAACGCCAACAAATGCGGAAACACCGGGTGACCGTGCCAGCGGCGTTTCAAGTGGGCGCTCTTCGGCCAGGGGTTCGGGTATAGGAGGTAATGCCGCCAGGGCCGCCAGCCGGCCGCCTCCGCCAAGCGCCAGAAGCCGGCGCAGTCGGTGCGCACCAGCAGCAGATTATCAGGCGGATCGAAACGGCGCTCCGCGCGCGCCAAGCGGTGGGCCGATTGGTCCAGCCCCAGCACCAGCGCCTCCGGATGCCGTCGCGCCAACAGCATCGACGAGCGGCCGGTGCCGCAGCCCGAATCCAGAATCAGGGGCCGCCGGGAAGTCCCCACCCAGGCCTGCGCCCGGGCAAACGCCTCGCGGTCATGGTCGCCAAGCGGCGCCCGCCAGGGGTGCGCCAGGTGGCGACGCACCGTCGCTTCCAGAGCGGGGTGCACCCCTTCCTGGTTAGTGGTCACCGCCCGGCTGTTAGCAAACATGCTGTGTCTCGAGAAGGGGCATTATTTAGGACAACTTGATTCACATTTCCGGCCCGCGGACCACCCTGCCGCGACGATATTGGCTACAATTCCGCGCGTTACGGAGTTTGCTATTATGCGTTTTTTGTTGGTTTTTTTCTGCCTTTTCCTGATCACCGCCTGCCAGGACAATCCGGCCCCCGACAGCGACTACGAGGACGATTTCCTGCTCGTCGCCCACCAGACCATGACGCCTCTGGACGACGACTACAGCCAGGACATGAACCTCAAGGCCCTGGTCCGCAACCGTATCGCGGACGGGTCCGACGACGGCCGCTGGATCCGCACCACCCTGCCCTGGCTGCGCCTGGGCAGCGGCGAGCTGGATACCCGCGACCTGGACCGGCTCGGCGAGCGCGCCGAACCGCTGATGAAATTTCTCTCCACCGGCACCCTGAGCCGCGTCGAGGACGGTGAAATCACCGACACCCGGATCGCCGACCAGGCGCTCTACGCGACGCTGGTGGAGCGCTTCGGCGACAAGGTGCAGCAGCTGCTGGATCAGGCCACCGCCACGGCGGTCCCCCTGCCACGGGACCCGCGCCCCGGCGACACCTGGCACGCGGACGCCGCGCTGTGGGGCCTGCCCAGCGTCGCCGCCGACTATGAGGTGCTGGACCGGGACGGCGACCGGGTATTGATCGCCCTCACCCTGGACGGCGACGGCGTCACCGGCCAGGCGCGCATGGTCGCCCGCTGGCCCTCCGGCATGCCCGAAGCGCTGCGCCTGCACAGCACCGTGACCCTGCCGGAGCAGAACGCGCGGGTGGAGCAGCGTCTGCTGCTGATCAGCCAAAGCCATTACCCCTACCCGGTGAGGGACTGGGATGTGGATCCGATACAGGCGGAAATGCAGGCGGATTACACCGAGCGCCGGCTGGCCGATCCGTTCTTCATGGAGGCCGGATCGCTGCAACCCCTGCGAGACGCCGGGCACGTTAATACCCTGCTCGACAGCCTGGAGGACAGCCTCTTTTATCACACCGACGAGCACCGCCTGGTGACCACCGGGGACTGGGCGCTCGCCGCCCCGCTGCAACAGCAGACCAGCTTCCATCTCACCGGCCTCGGCGACGACGCGCCGGCGGGCCTGGCCTTGAACCGCCTGGCGGAATCCGGCGGCTTCTACGGCCTGGCGGAACCGGGCCCGCAGGACCAGGGCCGCGACCTGCTGATCCCCACCCCGAACCACCCGATGCCCGACGACGAGCCGATCACCGTGAACGGCCAGGCGAGTATCTGGCTGCCAGGGGAAGCCATCACCGTGAAACAGGGCGATGACCTGCCCGAAGGCACCCGGGTACTGGAATGGGACGAACGGCGCGTGGACCTGCACCTGGAAAACGAGGGGCGGCTGAGTGCCCGCCCGCTGGACGCCGACGACAAGCCGCTGGACTTCGCGGTGGTGTACCGGGCGCCCAAGCAGGGCGACACCTCCGCCGACACCTTTGTCGAACGCCTGACCCTGGGCGCGCCGCCGGCGGAGGTCAGCCTGCTGACCGAGGCCCCGATCGCGTCGCTGCGGCTGACGCCGCTGCACCGGGAACAGCGGGCACTGACCTTCACCGTACGGCCACTGCCGGACGAGCCGATAGAGGACCCGGCCGGCGTACGGCACGAAGCGTCACCGCTGCCGCCGGTCCCGGAGCGGCTCGACGGCCTGCTTGAAGGGATGGAACTGAGCGGCCAGGACCAGAACCGGCTGCGCGTCACCGGCCCGGCGGGCCTGCGCCTGTGCACGCTGACGCCGGAAGACGGCGCCGCCCACCACGGCACGCCCTTGCGCTTCACCTGGGCCGGCGGCGACCGGGATCGGGGCACCCGGCCTGGCTTCGAGCTGCGCACCGAGGACGATCAGATCCGCTATTTCTACGACCGCAGGATCACCGTCGAGGCGCGCTGCCCCACCCGGGTGGAGACCGTCACGCTGACCCCGGACGCCCCCGGCTGCGCCCGCTTCGAGGGGGACAACGGCGTGGTGCTGGGCGACGACTGCGGCGGTATCGCGCACCTGGACTTCGCCGCCGTCGACGACACCGGCCTGGCGCTGCAGCCGCTCGGCGAGGACGAGAACGGCGTGCACCGCTTCTGGGGCCCGGTTAAGAAAGTCCGCTTCCTGCGTGGCCGGGACCCGCAAAGCCGCACCCTGACCGCGGAACTGCCGGAGTTGCCACAATGAAACACCGCTGTTTGCTGGCGCTGGCGCCCCTGCTGCTGATGCTGGCCGCCACCGGCCACGCCGAGCGCCGCTATTTCACCCAGTACGACTCCCCGGCGAAAGCGCCGGAACAGGCGCTCTACTACGTGGATCTGCCGTTACCGGAAAACCCCGACGGCCCCGGTTATCTGTACCGCGCCTATTACCGGGAAAACGACGCGCTCTACGCGGAAGGCGCCCGCGCCGGCGCCGGCCCGGACGCGGACTGGTTCGGCGACTGGCGCTACCTGTATCCCGACGGCGACATCAAACAGCGCGGCCACAGTGACAACCAGGGCCGCCTCGACGGCGATGTTATCTCGTACTTCGAGAACGGCCGGATTGAGAAGGTCAAACCCTACACCGCCGGCAAACTGGACGGCACCGAAAAGCGCTACGACGAAGACGGCGACCTGCTGCTTGAGCTGCCCTATAGGGACGGCGCCCGCCACGGCATGCGGATCAATTATTACGGCGAAGGCGGCGGCCCGGAAGGCGGCCAGATCTACGAGGAACGTCGCTATAAAAACGGCGATTACGACCACTTCTACAATCGCTATGACCGCGACGGCCAGCGCATCGGCCACGCCGGCTACACCGCCCCCGGCGTGTTCATGGCCTGGAGCAAGGACCGCGAAGGGCGCTACAGCCGGCGCGAAGCCAGCTTCCAGCGCGACGCCCAGGGCCGCTACCGCAACGATGCGCCGGTATGGCTGCGGGTGGTCGCCGATCACGATGGCGGCGGCCCGCCCGAACGGGCCGTGTTGCACTATCCCCGGGAAAAGAGCGAATGGACCACCGGTTTCAGGAACGGCAAGGTGGTACGCCTGGAGCATGACGTGAACGGTATTCCCCAGGGGCACCGAATCGTCAGCCAATACGGCGGCGGCCGCGAAGAAGGCCGCATGGTCGACGGCCTGCGCACCGGCACCTGGCGCGGCTACGACGACCAGGACCGTCTGATCTCAGTGTCGCATTTCAAACAGGGCCGATTGCACGGCGAGGTCCGCGAGCGCAGCGGCCCGGAAGGGGAGCGCTGGACCTATAAGCATTACCGGCAAGACAAACAGCATGGTCCCTGGCGCACTGAAAACGCCGACGGCGAGGTGCTCGAATCCGGCCGCTATCGCGATGGCGTGCCGGTCGGTGAATGGCACACCCTGCGCGACACCGGCGAGCAGGAAACCGCCACCTACGTGGACGGCGAACTGCATGGCGAGTGGCGCCTGCGTTCCGCCTCCGGGGCGCTGATCGCCGAGCGGCACTACGACCATGGCGACGCCACCGGCACCTGGAAGCGCTTCCAGGACGGCGAACTGAGCTACCGCGCCACCTTCAAGGACGGTAAGCGCCAGGGCGAAGTGTTCGAGATCAGCCTCAACGGCAACCACACCTTTGCCCATTTCCAGGCCGGCCGGCTGGACGGCCCTTACCGGGAGACCACGCCGCAGGGCTACCCGCTTCTGCAAGGCCACTACCAAGACGGCCAGCGTCATGGCCGTTTCGTCGAATACAACGCCCAGGGCCGCGTGGAGCGCATTACCCCCTACCGGAACGGCCAGCGCCAGGGCGAGGGCTGGCTGCGGGGCCGCGACGGCGAGCTGGTGAAAGCGCGTTGGGAGGACGGACGCCGGGTGACGCCCTAGAGCGCGCCCTGCCCGACCGGTATTCAGCGACGGCGGCTTATGGCTATGATGCGGGTTCCAGCCGAACAGGGACTTTCGTGATGCCGTTACTGCCACCACCACCGCTACCCGGCGGCTCCCGGGCCCGACGTCTTGCTCTGGCCCTGCTGGTGCTGCTGTCGCTGTCCGGCGCCGCCCGCGCCGACGAGATGTCGATCCATGTGATCCAGCGCGCCGACGCCGAAGCGGTGCTGCCGGTGATCCGCCCGCTGCTGCCCGAAGGCGGCTACGCCAACGCCTACCAGGGCAACCTGGTGATCCGCACCAACGACCGCAACTTCGACGAGATTCTCGGCGCCCTCGGCGACATGCCCGAGGTGCCGCGCACCGTCACCGTGCAGTTGCGCCGCCAGGGCGACAGCAGCAGCGCCGGCGGCGACATCCGCATCAACGGCCAGAGCGTGCGCGCCGGCGCCAACACCGTCACCACCCGCCGCCAGGACCGCTACAGCATCAACACCCTGTCCGGCCACCCGGCGGGCATCAGCCAGGGCAGCCTGGTGGCCCTCACCGGCACCCAGTTCCCGGCGCTGCTGGCGCTCAAACAGGGCATCGACATCACCCCGGTGGTCACCAGCGACGGCCGGGTGCGCCTGACCATCGAACAGCGTTTCGACGAACCCGCCGGCCGACGGAGCGCCCGCACCCAGGAAGCCAGCAGCACCCTGGTGGTGACGCCGGGGCAGTGGCAGCCGCTCGGGCAGATCACCGTCAGCGAAAGCCAGTCCGCCACCGGCCTGGGCGGCGCCAGCACGCGCAGCGACCGCTTTTCCCTGCCCCTGGAAGTCAAAGTGGAGATCGGCGGCGAATAAAGCGAATTGTGGGAGCGGGGCCCCCTCCCGCAAACAAAAAAGCCCGGCTCAAGGCCGGGCTTTTTCGTGGTGCTGCAAGCGTCGCGAAGGCTTAGCCGCGCTTGGATTTCAGCTCCAGGCGACGGCGGTGCAGAACCGGCTCGGTGTAGCCGCTGGGCTGCTCGGCGCCTTCGAACACCAGGTCGCAGGAGGCCTTGAAGGCCAGGCTGCCGTCGAAGTCATCCGACATGTTGGTGTAGGTGGGGTCGCCGGCGTTCTGCTCGTCCACCACCTTGGCCATGCGCTTCATGGTTTCCATCACCTGGTCCTTGCTGACCACGTCATGCATCAACCAGTTGGCGATGTGCTGGCTGGAGATCCGGCAGGTGGCGCGGTCTTCCATCAGGCCCACGTTGTTGATGTCGGGCACCTTGGAGCAGCCCACGCCCTGGTCGATCCAGCGCACCACGTAACCGAGGATGCCCTGGGCGTTGTTGTCCAGCTCCTGCTGGATTTCCTCGGCGCTGAGCTCGCGGTCGAGCAGCGGGATGGTGAGGATGTCGTCCAGGGACGCGCGCTCGCGCTTGGCGATCTGGTCCTGCACGTCCTGCACGTTGATCTCGTGGTAGTGGGTGGCGTGCAGGGTGGCGGCGGTGGGTGACGGCACCCAGGCGCAGTTGGCGCCGGCTTTCGGGTGGCCGGCCTTGGTGGCCATCATTTCCGCCATTTCATCGGGCTTGGGCCACATGCCCTTGCCGATCTGCGCCACGCCCTTGAGGCCGCACTCCAGACCGATGTCCACGTTCCAGTTCTCGTAGGCGTTGATCCAGGGCAGACCTTTCATGTCGCCCTTGCGCGCCATCGGACCGGCCTGCATGGAGGTGTGGATCTCGTCGCCGGTGCGGTCCAGGAAGCCGGTGTTGATGAAGATCACGCGGTCCTTGGCTTCGCGGATGCACTCCTTCAGGTTGACGGTGGTGCGGCGCTCTTCATCCATGATGCCGATCTTCAGGGTGTTCTCGGGCAGGCCGAGGGCGTCCTCGACGCGCTCGAACAGCTCCACCGCGAAGGCCACTTCCTCGGGGCCGTGCATTTTCGGCTTCACGATGTACACGGAGCCGGTGCGGCTGTTGCGCGGACCTTCGGTCTTCTTCAGGTCGTGCATGGCCGCCAGCACGGTGATCATGGCGTCCATGATGCCCTCGGGGATTTCCTCGCCGTTGTAGAGGATCGCCGGGTTGGTCATCAGGTGGCCCACGTTGCGCACCAGCTGCAGGGAGCGGCCCTGCAGGGTCAGGGTGGAGCCGTCCAGGGCGGTGTATTCGCGGTCCGGGTTGAGATCACGGGTGACGCGCTGGCCGCCTTTCTCGAAGCTCTCGCTCAGGTCGCCTTTCATCAGGCCCAGCCAGTTGCGGTACACCTCGACCTTCTCTTCGGCGTCCACCGCGGCCACGGAATCCTCGCAGTCCTGAATCGTGGTGATGGCGGACTCCATCAGCACGTCCTTCACGTGGGCCGGGTCCTCGGCGCCGATCGGGTGCTGATCGTCGATCTGGATTTCCGCGTGCAGGTTGTTGTGCTTGAGCAGCACGCCGTCCGGCTTGCCCGCGTCGCCGCGGTAGCCTTGCAGCTGGCTTTCGTCCTTCAGGCCGCTCTCGCCGTCCTTCAGGCGCACCACCAGTTTGCCGTCAACAATGGCGTAGCCGGTGCTGTCCTTGTGCGAGCCGTCGGCCAGCGGGAAATACTGGTCCAGGAAATCGCGCGCCCAGGCGATCACTTTGTCGCCGCGCTTGGGATTGTAGGCGCCGCCCTTCTCGGCCCCGCCTTCGTCGGAAATCATGTCGGTGCCGTAGAGGGCGTCATAGAGACTGCCCCAGCGGGCGTTGGCCGCGTTCAGGGCGAAGCGCGCGTTGCGCACCGGCACCACCAGCTGGGGACCGGCGATATGGGCGATTTCCTCGTCCACATTGGCGGTACCCACTTTGAAATCCTCGCCTTCGGGCAGCAGATAGCCGATCTCTTCGAGGAGTTCCTTGTACTCCTGAAAGTCGATCTTGGCGCCCTTCTTCTCCATGTGAAAGACGTCGATCACTTCCTGCATCTGGTCGCGCTTGGTGAGCAGCATCTCGTTGCGCGGCACCAGGTCCGCCAGGATGGTCTCCATCTGCGTCCAGAAATGATCCGCCTCCACACCGGTGCCGGGAGCGATCTCGTTGGCTACCAGGTCATGGAGTTCGGCGGCAATCTCAAGGCCACCTTTTTTGATTCGATCGGTCATGTGCTCCTACCTTTCAGGTCGAGAGTGCGAAGAGAGAGGGCCGGGGCGGCGGGCGGCCACCCTGCCGGCCACAGGGCGGTGCGTATTTTAGCGGAAACGGCGGCGCGAATCATGTGGCACGCGCGGCTGGCCGGTCACCGCTAACCGAACAGGTTCACCACGTCCAGCCGGTGGGCGCCGGCGCCGCCCTGGTTCTGGCCTTGTTCCAGGTGCTCGAAGTCGAACAGGCTGGTGTCGGCCAGCTGCGAGGGGGCGATGTTCTGGATCGAGGAAAAGATGCTCTCCACCCGGCCCGGGTGCTCCTTGTCCCAGCGCCGCAGCATGTCCTTCACCGCCTGGCGCTGCAGGTTCTCCTGGGAGCCGCACAGGTTGCAGGGAATAATCGGATACTGCTTGTAGCGGGCGAACTCGATGATGTCCTTTTCCCGGCAGTAGGCCAGCGGGCGGATCACCACGTTACGGTTGTCGTCGCTGCGCAGCTTGGGCGGCATGGCTTTCATCTTGCCGCCGAAAAACATGTTCAGGAACAGGGTTTCCACGATGTCGTCACGGTGGTGGCCGAGGGCGATCTTGTTGGCGCCGATCTCCTCGGCGAAGCCGTACAGGCTGCCGCGCCGCAGGCGCGAGCACAGGCCGCAGGTGGTTTTCCCCTCCGGCACCTTCTCCTTGACGATGGAATAGGTGTCCTTTTCCAGGATGTGGTAGTTCACCCCTTCTTTTTCCAGGTATTCGGGCAGCACATGCTCCGGGAAGCCGGGCTGCTTCTGGTCCAGGTTCACCGCCACCAGCTCGAAATCCACCGGCGCGGAGTGCTGCAGATTGCGCAGAATCTCCAGCATGGTGTAGGAATCCTTGCCGCCGGACAGGCACACCATCACCTTGTCGCCGTCCTGGATCATGTTGAAGTCGGCGATCGCCCGGCCGGTCTCGCGGCGCAGCTTCTTCTGCAGCTTGTTGAGACGGGTGCGGTGCTTGGCGTCCATTTGGGTGTCGGCGAAGGTATCGGCGGTGCTCATAGTCGGCTGTCGAATAGCGGAGAACGAATGGTGGAAAAGGCTCAGGTCACCTTGACCTTGCGAATCACGCGACGATACAGGGCCGGTGACCAGCGTTTCAAATAGAGCCCGGCCCCCTCGCGGCCGGCGATGATAACCTGATCGCGGCCGCGCTGCACGGCCTCCACCAGGCGCCGGGCGCACAGCGCCGGGTCCATGCCGTTGGCCTGCAGATCGTCCATGCGGCCCTGGGCGCTGCCGTCGGCGGTGAGCGCGTTGACCGACACCTGGGTGCGGATAAAGCCCGGCAGCACCAGGGTCACGCGCACGCCGTTGTCGAATTCCTCGGCGCGCAGGGCCTCGAAGAAGCCGTGCAGGGCGTGCTTGCTGGCGCTGTAGGCGGAGCGTTTGGGGGTGGGCAGCTCGCCCACCAGCGAAGTGACCACCACGAAGCGGCCGCCGCCCTGGCGGATGAACGCCGGCAGCACCGCCTTGGTGAGCGCCACGGCGCCGAAGTAGTTCACCTCCATGATGCGCCGGTCCACGGCCATGTCGGTGTCGCGCACCAGCGAGCGCTGGGAAATGCCGCCGTTGTGCACCACCTGGTCGAGCCGGCCGAAATGGCGCAGCACCGTTTCCGTGGCCGGCGCCATGGCGTCCTGGTCGGTCAGGTCCAGCGGCAGCACCAGGTGCTCGTCGGCGTTGACCAGCCCGGCGCGCACCCGCTCCAGCTCTTCGCGGCGGCGCGCCGAGAGCACCAGTTTGGCGCCGTAGCGGGCGTATTCGGAAGCCACCGCTTCACCGATGCCGGAAGAGGCACCGGTGATCCAGATCACCTGATCGGCCAGTGATGACGACATGCCGGTCTCCTGCAATGGGACATTGAATGCGTATCAATGTCCCGCATGCTAGCAGATCGGCCGGCCGCCGCGACTCATTTCAGTTCCCGGGAGGACAGCCCCAGCAGATGGCGGGCGACGATCAGTTGCTGGATTTGCTGGGTGCCTTCGAAGATGTCGATGATCTTGGAATCCCGCGCCAGCTTCTCCAGCAGATAGCGCTCGGAGTAGCCCAGCTCGCCGCACAGCGCCACGCACTTGAGCGTCACGTCGTTGCCCATGCGGCCGGCCTTGGCCTTGCACATGGAGGCTTCCTTGGAATTGGCCTGGCCGTTGTCCGCCATCCACGCCGCCTTGTAGGTCATCAGACGGGCCGCGTCCAGGTCCGCCTCCAGGCGGTAGAGCTCCAGCTCAATGGCGCTGGAGTTATAAGGCGTTTTCGAGAAATCCGCCTTAACCCCTTCTTTTTCCAGGATTTCCGTGGTGATTTCCAGCGCGGCACGGGCCACGCCCAGGGCCATGGCGGCGACCATCGGCCGGGTGTTGTCGAAGGTCTGCATGACCCCGCCGAAGGCCTTCTTGCGGGCCGCCTCGGTGTCGGCGATCTCCGCCGAGCCGAGCACATGGTCCAGGGGAATCCGGCACTCGGTGAAGGAGAGCGCGGCGGTATCGGAGATGCGCAGGCCCATCTTGTCCTCGACCCGCGCCAGCTGCATGCCGGGGTTGTCCCGGGGCACGATGAACGACTTGATCGCCGCCTTGCCCAGTGATTTGTCCAGGGTCGCCCACACCACCACGGCGTCACAGCGCTGGCCGCCGGTGCAGTAGATTTTCTCGCCGTTGAGCACCCACTCGTCGCCGTCGCGGCGGGCGGTGGTGCTGATCGCCGCCGAATCGGAGCCGGCGCCCGGCTCGGTGATCGCCATGGCGCAGTAGAGCTTGCCGTACTGCTCTTTCTGCTCCGCCGTGCCGACCGCCTGGATCGCCGCGTTGCCCAGCCCGGAGGCCGGCAGGGACAGCATCAGGCCGGTGTCGCCCCAGCACATCTCCTCGACGCTGACGATGCCCATCAGGTTGCTGCCGTTCTTGATCGCCTCCGGATCGGCGTCCGCCTTGTCGCTTTTGCCACCGCCACGGGGGCGGCCGGCGGCGATCATCTGCGCCAGCGGCTTGAGCTCCGCCGGGGTGTCGCCATGCTCGATGCGGTCGTATTTGCGCGAGATCGGCCGGAACCCCTGCTCGGCGAGCTGGTGGGTCATGTTCTGGAGATTTTTCAGGGACTTGGGCAGTTCGAAATTGATCATGGCAACTCTCCTCACACCATCAGCGCGCCGTGCAGGGCCGACAGGCCACGCAGGTTCCGGTAGTACATTTCCAGCGGGTAGTCGCGCACGAAGCCGGCGCCGCCGAACACCTGCACGCCGTCGGTGGCGATGCGCATGGCTTTTTCCATGCTCTGCAGGAACGCCAGGTAGGCTTCGCGCTGGAACGGCAGGCCCTGTTCCGCGCGGCTGGCGGCCCGCCAGGTGAGAAGGCGCATGCCTTCGATCTCGATGCCCATGTCGGCGATCATGAACGCCACCGACTGGCGCCGGGCGATCGCTTCACCGAACGCCTTGCGCTCCAGAGCGTAGGGCACGCACTGCTCCAGCACCGCCTGGCAGCACCCGGTGGCGAGCGCCGCCAGACCGATCCGCGACAGGCTCACCAGCCGCTCCAGATCGAAGTTGGCGAGACGCTGGGACGCCGGCACCCGCACCCCTTCCAGGGTCAGGGTGCCCGGCTCGGCGCTGCGCAGGCCCATGTAATCCTGCCGCGCCCGGCTCAGGCCGGGGCTGTCCGCCTCGACGATAAACGCCGCCGGGCCGTCGTCGGTGGCGGCCACCACCAGGAACAGCTGACATTGTTCGACCAGCGGGATCAGGCATTTTTCGCCATCCAGGATATAATCGTCGCCGTCGCGGCGGGCGCGGGTGTGCGGGTCGCCGGGCTCAAAGGTGGCGCGCGGCTCCGCCAGCGCCACCGCCGCCGGCACCGGCGCTTCGCTGGCGAAACGGGGCAGCCAGGCCTCGTGCTGGGCCTCGTCGCCGAAGTCCAGCAGCGCGTTAACCACGCCCAGCGGCGCCAGCGCCGCCAGGCTCTGGCTCAGGTCGCCCTCCCCCAGGTCCTCGCAGGCGAGCACATTGCCCATCGGCGAGCGCGGCAGGCCGGCACCGCCCAGGGCTTCGGGCAGGCTCATCAGGGTCAGGCCGAAGCCGGCGATGCCCGCCAGCACCCCGGGGTCGGCGGCGGCCGCTTCATCGGCGGCACGGGCGCCGGGCGCCATTGTTTGGGAGGCAAAGCGGCGCATGCCTTCGCGGCTGATGCGCTGCTCCTCGGACAATCTCAGGTCGATAGGCAAATCGGTGGACATGGCATCCTCATAAACCAATCAAACGTTTGTTTAACTCGACGAGTCTGGCACTATTTCGGTGTGACCGGCAAGTCATACCCTTGCTTTGGTACCAGCAAAGACTAAAGTGTGAACTATGACACAATGATAAAGTATGAGATGCAGCGTTCATCTCAGGGGCCGGACACCTTGAGAAGCAGCCAGGGGTGGCAAAAACCAGGCGGGCCTTTGCATTGAATAACAACATAAAGCTGGTTCTTTCCCACCGTCCCGAGCGCGCCCTGCGGCTGCGCCGGCAACTCATGGCCATCTATTCCTATCTGCTGCTTTGGGCCGGCACCGTGGTGGGCGTGGAAATCGCCGCCTTCGATCCGCGCACGCCCCACCTGCTGATCTTCGGCAGCCTGTTCGCCGCCAACCTGGTGGTGTTCGCACTGGTGCGCAGCGGCTTCACCGAGCGCTTCAAGGACCCCAGCCTGACCATGGTGCAGATGTTCGCCGGTATCGTGGTGATCACCCTGCTGCTCTATTACGCCCGCGAGCTGCGCGGCGCCCTGCTCAGTCTCTACCTGATCATGATGACGTTCGGGGTATTTTCCCTGGACCGCCGCCAGCAAATCGTGATGGCGGCGAGCGCCCAGCTGTCGTTCACGGTGCTGCTGATCTATGAGTGGGTGCAGTTGCCGCTGACCCAGATTCTCGCCCTGTCGTTAAGCCAGTGGGGCGTGCTGGCGCTGATCCTCGCCTGGTTCGTCTACATGGGCGGCTATATCCACAATCTGCAGCAGCGCTTCCGCGCCCAGCGTGAATCCCTGCGCCAGGCCCACGACCGGCTGGCCAGCATCGCCATCCGCGACGAACTCACCGACCTGTTCAACCGCCGCCACTTCCTCGAGCGGCTGGAAGAGGAGCTGTCCCGCACCGACCGCGAACACATTCCCCTGCACATCGCGGTGGTGGACCTGGACCATTTCAAGAGCATCAACGACACCTACGGCCACCCCGCCGGGGACGAGGTGCTGAAACGCTTCGCCGCGCTCGCCAGCCAGTGCCTGCGGCGCTCCGACGTGCTCGCCCGCTACGGCGGCGAGGAGTTCGTGGTGCTGTTCCCGCAATCCGACCACGCGGATTGCGAGGCGGCCATGACCCGCCTGAAGGAAAAGTTCGCCGAGCAGCGCTATGACTTCGACCCGTCCCTGCGGATCACCCTGTCCTGCGGGCTGGCCGGCCATCACTGGGGCGAGTCCGCGCTGGCGTTCATCGAACGGGCCGACCAGGCGCTCTACCAGGCCAAAGCCGCCGGCCGCGACACCCTGCGCAGCAGTTGCGCGCGGGCGCCGGTTTCAGGGGCGTCGGCAAGCGGGTATCCTTGCCGTCCCAATTAACGGCAGCGGCGACAGTATGAGCGGAATTTCCAACCCCCACCTGAAACACACCGTGGAAACCTACTTCGCCGGCCAGGGCGAGGAGGCCCCCTCCTGGGTGGAGACCCACGGCCTGATTTGCGCCTTCACCGTGGGGCCCTACGACGGCCCGGCGGATTTCGGCCTGGCGCTGGAGATGTCCTTGCCGGAGGCGGTAGCCGGGGCGCTGGACGAACTGCGCGGCCGCCTGCTCACCGACACCCTGGGCGGCGAGCGCATCACCCTGCCCTGCCTGCTAGACCCCTACCGCGAAGACGACGGCGCCGACCTGGCGTCCTGGTGCGCCGGTTTCCTGAGCGGCATGCTGCTGCATGAAGAGCGCTGGCACAGCGACGAGGACGACGACCCCATGGCCACCTGGTTGCTGCCCATGCTGCTGATCTCCGGCGTCGACGACGACCCGGCCCTGGACGAAGTCTGGAACGACAGCCAGCTGGTGCGGCAGATGGCCAACGGCATCCCCGACGTGCTGGAAGAAATGATGCTGCACTTCCAGGGGCCTGACGGCCCCCAGGGCTAATCCGGCTTGATCGACAGGTGGCTGATATCCGGCACCACCACTTCCCGCTCCTGTTTGAGCGGCTCCAAATCGGCGCCCGGTTCAGCCATGGACAGATGACTGATATCCGGCGCCGCCGCCGGCTGACCACGCTCTGAAGTGTCCAGGTCGGCCCCCACCGGCGCGACCTCGAAGGCACCACTGAAACCGGTGCCGCCGGTACGAATCGTGCCCACCGTTTCAATATCACCGCTGCGCTGATCGGCGCTCGCCGCCGGGGCTACAGCGGCCTCTGAGCCCTCCGCTTGCGGGGTGGCCGGGGCGGCAGCGGTGGGTTGCGGCGCGGCTGTCGCGGCTTCACCGTTCACCGGCAGCAGCTCGCAGCGGGCGCCGGCCTGCCGCAGGGCCACCTGGAATTTGCGCGCCGTGGCTTCGTCCGCGTCCTTCTTGACCACCCGTGGTTTACCGCTGACCAGCAAGGCGGCCTTCTCTTCCGGCATCTTGAACAGGCGCGCCAGGTTCGCCGCCACCCGGTCGGCGTCGGCGCCGCCCATCAGCTCGCCGGTCAGGCGTACATGGTATCGGTTGTCGTCACTCATAAGGTCTCGCTTGCTGCCGGATAAGGTTCAGCGCCATTGCGCGGCGGCGTGCTCCGCCAGCGCGGCGATGGTCCGCGACGGGTTCAGCCCCAGGGAGCCGGGCACCGTGGCGCCGTCGACCACGAACAACTGAGGATAATTGAACACCTCACCGGCGTGGTTGACCACACCCTGTTTCACGGTATCGGCCATATTGCAGCCGCCCAGCGGGTGCGGCGTGATCAGGTTCTTGAACCAGCGCCAGGTGGCCGGCGTGTTGGCGCGCCCGCCGGTGACCTCGGTGAGCGCCAGATGGCGGTCCGCCAGCCCCTGCACCGCCTGCTCCGCCTTGCGGTAATCCCAGCTCAGACGCAGGCGGTCGCGCTTCCAGGGCGCGTACCAGCGGCGTCCCAGGTAGAAGCGGCCGCCCGGCTCGTCCCGGGCCTGCCCGAACCAGGGCATCATGTTCTCGAACGGAGTGTTGTCGCGGCGGTATTCCAGCAGCGCCGCCGCCAGCCGGGTGCGCGCCAGCTTGGGGTGTTTGCCGGCGTGGCGCAGCAGGTTGCCGAGCAGATCCGGAATGCCGCCGTCCTCGACGAAATAGCGCGCCCCGCCATCGCTGCCGTCCAGATAATCGATGGCGGAGGTAATGGTCGGTCCCCGGCTCGGCGCCAGATCGCGGTCGGGATAAAACGCCGGGGTGAAAAAGTCGCCGTTGCTGGTCCAGCCCCGCCCCAGCGCCCGGCTCAGCTTGGGCAGCGTCTTGTACTGATCGCGGCAGCGCAGCAGCAACTCGGTGGAGCCGACACTGCCGGCGGCGACGATCACCTTGTCGGCGCGGACCAGCCGCCAGGCGCGGGCGTCCAGGTCGTTGACGCCGACCTCGTAACCGCCGCCCTGCAGCGGCCGGATCCAGCGCACGTGGTGCAGCGACCGAATCTCCGCGCCCTTCTGCTCGGCACGGGCCAGATAGTTGAGGTCCAGGGTGTTCTTGGCCTGCACCGGGCAGCCCAGGTCGCAGTTGCCGCAGTGCACGCAGGTGCCCTGGGTGCGCCCCTGGGCGTTGGTCCAGGTCTTGCTGCGCGCATAGCTGTAGGCGTTGTCCAGGCCGTCGTGCCAGTCCGGATCGAAGCTGATCGCCTGGGGCACCACGCGAAAGCGGTGCCGCTGGCCGAGCTTGTCGGCGGCTTCGTGCATCAGGCGGGTACGCGGGGTCCATTGATGGTCCGGCAGGGTCTGCACATTGAGCATTTCGCCGCTGACCCGGAAATGCTCGCGCAGGGTGTCGAAGCGGATCGCCTCCGGCCAGCCGTGCTCGAACACTTCCGGCGGCGGCGCCACACTGACATTGGCGTAGATCAGCGAGCCGCCGCCGACCCCCGCGCCCAGCGCCACGCTCATGTCGCCGAAATAGCGGAAATCCAGCCAGCCGTTCTGCTGCTCCGGCTGATCTTCATCCCACAACCAGTCGCGCTGGCTGACGCTGGGGTAGTCCTCCGGCAGCCAGCGCCGTCCGCGTTCCAGCACCACCACCTTGTCCCCTTTTTCCGCCAGCCGGCAGGCCATCACGGCACCGCCGAAGCCGCTGCCGATAATCAGCGTGCTTACCCTTTCCATGGTTTATCCCCCGTGTGCCCGTGCGGGCACCAGTGCTTTTTTATGCACCATAATTCGGTCACCGCGCCTTGTCCACGCGGCGGCGGTCACCGAACCGTCACCCCCCTGTCACCGCCGCGTCCGCAACGCCGACCTAGCCTGCCGGTACCGATCAAGGGACAACGTTCACGGGAGAAAACCATGCACGCGGATCTGTTGATACTGGCCCTGGCCGTGGTGTTCGCCGTCGTCTACCGGGTGCTGTTCCGGGAGCTGCCCCGCGAACGCTGGCAATTCGTCGCTTCCCTGCCCCTGGCGAAAAACAGCGACGGCTCCTGGCGCGGCCTCAACCTCACCTTCTATGGCCTGTTCACCGGCCTCGCCGGCGGCCTGGGGGTGGCCACCTTCATCGTGCTCACCGGCGCCTCGCGGGTGCCGCTGGCCATCGCCCTGGGGCTCACCGCCGGGGTGCTCGCCATCTGCCTGCCGGCGGCCAAGATCATCGCCAGCGTGGTGGAGAAGAACCGCCACGGCTTCACCGTCGGCGGCGCCAGCTTCATCGGTATCCTGCTGGCGCCCCTGCTTCTATGGGGCGCGGACGCCATCGCCCGCGCCACCTGGCAGACCGCCCTGCCGATCATGCCGCTGCTCGCCGCCATGGCGATCGCCTATGTGCTCGGCGAAGGCGTCGGCCGCCTGGCCTGCATCAGCTTCGGCTGTTGCTACGGCAAGCCGGTGCACCTGGCGCCACGCTGGGCCAAGCGCTGCTTCGGCCGGCTGAACCACGTGTTCCTGGGCAAAACCAAAAAGATCGCCTTCGCCGGCGACATGGAAGCGGTCCGCGTGGTGCCGATCCAGGCCGTCACCTGCGTGCTGCACACCGCCCTGGCGCTGCTCTGCACCAGCCTGTTCTTCCACGGCCTGTACGCGGCGGCGTTCGCCCTGGCCCTGGTGGGCAGCCAGCTGTGGCGGGTCTACTCGGAATTCCTGCGCGCCGACTACCGCGGCGGCAGCCGCCGCTTCTCCGCCTACCAGAGCATGGCGCTGCTGGCCGCCGGCTACGGCGTATTGATCAGCCTTCTGCTGCCGGCCACCACGGCGGCCGCGCCCTCCCTCGGCGCCGGCCTGGAAGCGCTGTGGCGCCCGGGCGTGATCCTCAGCCTGCAGCTGATCACCCTGGGCATGTTCTTCTTCTCCGGCACCAGCACCATCACCACCGGCGAACTGCGCTTCGGCCTGGCCCCCGACTGGCGCGGCCAGGCCGGCTGCCACCCCGAACCCACCAAAGACCCCACCCCCGCCACCGAATCGAGCGTGTAGGAGCAGACCTGTGGGAGCGGGCCCAGCCCGCTCCCACAAACCTTGCTTCGTAGCGGCCGTGGCGGCTGGCGCCATTCAGGAGGTTCGGTCTCGGTGCTTGGGTCCAGGACTGTGTGAGGCAGGGAGCCGATCCGGTCCGCCGCTGCGGCAAGCCTCCAGGGATGGATTCACGGCGGGTCCTGGACCCAAGCACCGAGACCGAACCGGGCTACGAAGCCGCTCAGCAGGCGGGCTCAGTCTGGAGACGGGTCGCTATCAGCGTGCTGATCGACACCCAGATGCCGGGTGCCCCGCTGGCGGGCCAGCTCGATCTGCTTCTGGCGCTCGGCGAAGCGCGCCTTCTGCTCCGCCGACGATTCGTGGTAACAACGCGGGCAGGACACCCCCTTCCGGTACAGCGGCGAGGCCTTGTCGTCCTCGCTGATCGGTCGCCGGCAGGCGTGACACTGATCATAGCCGCCCGGCCGCAGCGACTGGTCCACGGTGACGCGCTCGTCGAAGACAAAGCACTCGCCCTGCCACAGCGACGCCTCCGGCGGCGTCTCCTCCAGGTACTTCAGAATGCCGCCCTTGAGGTGGTAGACCTCCTCGAAGCCCTGCTCGCGCAGGTAGGCGGTGGACTTCTCGCAGCGAATGCCGCCGGTGCAGAACATCGCCACCTTCTTGTGCTTGGCGGGGTCCAGGTGCTGCTTCACGTACTCCGGGAATTCGCGGAACGCCTTGGTGTTGGGATTGACCGCGCCCTGGAAGGTGCCCACTTCGTACTCGTAGTCGTTGCGGGTATCGATCACCAGGGTTTCCGGGTCGGCGATCACCCGGTTCCACTCCTCGGCTTCCAGGTAGGTGCCGCGGTTGGCGTTGGGGTCGAGGTCCTCCACGCCCATGGTGACGATCTCTTTCTTGAGTTTCACCTTGGTGCGCAGGAAGGGGTGCTCGGCGGCGAAGGACTCCTTGTATTCCATGTCCTGGAAACGGGGGTCCGCGCGCAGCCAGCCGACGATCGCGTCAACATCGTCGCGGGCGCCGGAGATGGTGCCGTTGATGCCTTCGTGGGCCAGCAACAGGGTGCCGCGCACGTCACGCTCAAGCATCGCCGCCAGTAGCGGCTCGCGCAGGCTCTGGTAGTCGTCGAGGCGGGTAAAGCGGTACAAGGCCGCCACCACAATGGGTCCCTCGCCATGGTGCGGGGCCGGACTCATCGCGCCTTCTCCTTGGCCTGGCCGTCGCCGCCCCGGCAGTCCGGGGAGTCGGCCACGTCACCGCCCTGGGCACGCCATTCCTCCGGCGTGAAAAGATGCAGGGCGAGCGCGTGCACCGGCCCTTTCATCTCCTCGGCCAGCGCCTGGTAGACGGCCTGGTGGCGCCGCACCGGCATCTGGCCCTGGAAGGCGTCGGACACCAGCACCAGTTTAAAGTGGGTTTCCGAGTTGGCCGGCACATTGTGCCGGTGGCTTTCGTTTTCCAGTTCCAGGTGCGCGACCGGCAGGGCGTCGCGCACTTTGCTTTCAATGGCCTCGGCCACGGACATCGGGGTACTCCTGAGGGGTGACAGGGCCGCTATTTTACGCGCCCTGGCCCGGTTTTGCAGTCCCCGGCACCGGAATGATGTCCGCCCACAGGGCTTCGCCGTCCGCGTCCAGCAAGGCGGCTTCCGCGTCGCCAGGGCCGAACTGGCGCACCCGGCGGGTGTCCTTCCAGGCCGGGCCCGGCACCGCCCGCCCGTGGGCGAAATCCCCCCAGACGGCTTGTACTTCCGCCGCCAGAGCGCGGGCCGGCTCGCCGCCGCCGGTGAAGAACATGCCCGCCGGGGTGTCGGTGACGCCGAACACGAACGGCACGTCGATCACGTGGCAGGCGCCCATGGGCACGCCGAACTGCTGGCTGGTCCAGGTGAATTGGAAGCCCCGGGTGTCGTCCCGGTGGGCGGCCTGGGCGTCAAGCAACCGCAGGGTGGGCACGCGGAACAGGCGGTCGGTCTCCATGGCCGAGAACCAGTCCATGTTGCTGCGCTGCGGGTCCGGCGTGACGGTGCGCTGGTAGTAGCTGAGCGCCTGCTGGCCGTGCTGCGGCAGCGCGCGCTGGAAGCGGCGCAGGATTTCCGCCTCGTCGAAGCGGCGCAATTCCTCCACCGAGGGGAAGCCCGCCATCGGCCCGGCGTACTGGAAGAAGTGGTATTCGTCGCGGCAGACGCTGGCCATCAGGGCGATATCGCGGGCCTCGCCGTCGGCAATGGCGTCCACCGGCAGGCGCGGCAGCAGGTCGCCGTCCACCATCGGCTGGAAATTCATCGCGAACTGCGGCGTGGTGTCGCGCAGGCCACGTTTCACCAGGGTGCGCAGGGCCTGATTCTGGGCGGCGATCCAGGCTTTCGGGTCGGCCTGCCGGAGCTTGTCGGCGGCGCTGCCCTCGCCCGGCAACGCCTCCACGAAGGCGCTTGTGACCTTGGCCACCTCTTCCGGGGCGAGCGCGAAGTCGCCGGCGCCGGATTGCACGATGGCGCCCTGGAACAGGGGCCGGGCGCGGGGCGTGGCCATCAGGGTGGCGACACTGAAGCCGCCGGCGGATTCGCCGAACAGGGTGACCCGGTCGGGCCGGCCGCCGAACGCTTCGATGTGCCGGTTGACCCATTCCAGCGCCGCCACCTGGTCGCGCAGGCCCAGGTTGCTGTCCGCCTCCAGCTCCGGGGCGATGGCGGCGAAGTCGGCGAACCCGTGGGCGCCCAACCGGTAGGCGGCGTGCACCACCACCACCTTCTGGCTGGCCGCCAGGGCGGCGCCGTTATACAGCGGCTGGGACACCGAGCCGGCGATATAGCCGCCACCGTGGTACCAAAGCATCACCGGGAAAGGCCCCTCCCCCTCCGGCACCCAGATATTCAGGTACAGGCAGTCTTCCCCGGAGTCCTCCACGCCCATCAGCGGGTTCTTGACCTGCAGCGACGGCAACGGATAGCGGTCCGCGTTAACGCTCCGGTCGCTGTCCGGCAACGGCCGGGGCGCCTTGAACCGCAACTCGCCCACCGGCGGCAGCGCGAACGGCACGCCCCGGAATTCCACCACGCCGTCGCTGGCGAGGCCCTGATACCCACCCTGGGGAAGCTCTACCTTCATGCACTCTCTCCCGATGTGTCCCGTCTCGGCGGAACACGTTGTTTAATTGTCGGACAACAAAAGATACCCAAAACGCCGGGTTGCTTACCATCGGCGCCACTGATGTTGGATAAGGAGACCCTTACTCATGAGCGACGCACAAGCAAACACCGAATCCCCGGCCACCACCCTGAACGCGAAGCTGTCCGATTTAAGCACGGAAATCAGCGCCACGGCGGACAAGCTTAGCAAAGCGGCCCAGGGCGCGGTGACCCGGCTCAGCGAATCCGGTAACGAATTCTTTCAGGAGCTGATAAAAAGCGGCGAATCCCTGCGGGCCAAAACCGGCAAGAGCGGCGACGCGGAACAGTGGCGCGCGCGCCTGGCCTACACCCTCGGCCTGCCCACCCGGGACGAAATGGACGCCCTCAACAAAAAACTCGACCGCATCAACCGCAAGGTCAATAAACTGGCCCGCGAACAAAAAGCGAAATGATCCTGCCTGACCGGGCCGTGCCGGCCCGGTCGCTTTCCCGTCATTGACTGGCCGGCGTCAATCACGTTGACTTCCGCTATGTCTGATTCCCATCCGCCTTCCCTGCATTCACTGACCGTGGCCTCGTTCTGGATCGAGTACCTGCTCGACGCCGCGTTGCACGCGGGCGTGGACCTCAGCGATGCCCTGGTGCGTCTGGGGGTGAGCGAGGCGGAGCTGGAATCGCCCCGGGCCCGGGTGCCGTTGAAGGTCGAAAACCGACTGTTCGAACTGGCCCTGGAAGGCAGCGGCGACCCCTTGTTCGGGCTGCACATGGGCGAATGCATCCGGCCACGCTTCATGGGCGAGCTGGGCTACGCCAGCATGTCCAGCGCCACCCTGCGCGACGCCATCGAACTGATGATCCCGTTCGCGCGGGTGACCACCGAATTCGCCGACCTGCGCTTCGAGTGGCACGATAATGAACTCTGGCTGATCCTCGATACCCCCTTCGAGGACCTGCCCACCTCGCCGCACCGGGTGGACGCCTTCTACGCCGGCGCGGTGGTGTTCGGCCGCTGGATTCTGGGCGCCGAGCTCAACCCCATGGCGGTGCATTTCCGGCACCGGCCCCACGGCGACAGCGGCGAATACCAGCGCCTGTTCGGCTGCCCGGTGTCGTTCTCCCAGCCCTGCAACGCCCTGGTCATCGACGAAGCCCTGCTGGATCTGCCGCTGCGTGACGCCGATCCGGAGGTGAACCGCATTGCCCGTTCGCGGATGCAGCGGGCGGTGACCCAGTACCGGGCCCGCGACAACCTGCTCGAGCAGGTGCGCCTGGAAATCCAGCAGCGCCTGGTGGACGGCGTGCCGCAGCTGGAACCGATCGCCGAACGCCTGGGCGTCAAACCCTGGACCCTGCGCCGCCGCCTGCGCGCGGAACAGGCGGACTTTTCCACCCTGCTGGAAGAAGAGCGGCGCCGGCTGGCCTGCGACTGGCTGCTGCACAGCAACCGCTCGGTGAACCAGATCGCCCTGGATCTGGGCTATTCCGAGCAAAGCGCCTTCAACCGCGCCTTCAAGCGCTGGTTCGGCGTCACCCCGGTGAGCTACCGGGACAGCGGCGGCCACTGAGACGCCGGTTTGGCGCCGATCCGCACCGATCCGTGCGCTCGCCCATCAGCTACTCTATAATGCGCGCGGCCCGGGGAACCTCCGAATGCGCACTTCCTAGCCAAGGTCGTATTCAGAGGCTCCTCAGTTCTCCCGACGATTCCAAGGAGATTTTTAATGAAAGCACCCGTACGCGTAGCTGTCACCGGCGCCGCTGGCCAGATCAGCTATTCCCTGCTGTTCCGCATCGCCTCCGGCGACATGCTCGGCAAAGACCAGCCGGTTATCCTCCAGCTTCTCGAAATCACCCCCGCCCTGGAAGCGCTGAAAGGCGTGGCCATGGAGCTGGAAGACTGTGCCTTCCCGCTGGTTGACGGCATCGTGCAGACCGACGACGCCAAGGTGGCGTTCAAGGACGCCGATTACGCCCTGCTGGTCGGTGCCCGTCCGCGCGGTCCGGGTATGGAGCGCAAGGACCTGCTGGAAGCCAACGCGGCGATCTTCTCCGCCCAGGGCCAGGCCATCAACGAAGTCGCCAGCCGCGACATCAAGGTGCTGGTGGTCGGCAACCCGGCCAACACCAACGCCCTGATCGCCCAGCGCAACGCGCCGGACATCGATCCGCGTCAGTTCACCGCCATGACCCGCCTGGACCACAACCGCGCCATGGCGCAGCTGGGCAACAAGCTGGGCAAGAGCATCAACGACGTTAAGAAGATGACCATCTGGGGCAACCACTCCTCCACCCAGTACCCGGATCTGCACCACTGCGAAGTGGACGGCAAACCCGCCATCGATCAGGTCGAGCAGGACTGGTACGAGAACGACTACATCCCCACCGTGCAGCAGCGCGGCGCCGCCATCATCAAGGCACGGGGCGCGTCCTCCGCCGCGTCCGCCGCCAACGCCGCGGTCGACCACATGCGCAGCTGGGCGCTGGGCAGTGACGACGGCGACTGGGTGTCCATGGGCATCTACAGCGACGGCTCCTACGGCATCCAGGAAGGCCTGATCTATTCCTACCCGTGCGTTTGCAAAAACGGCGACTGGGAAATCGTTCAGGGCCTGGAAGTGAATGACTTCTCCCGCGAGCGCATGACCGCCACCGAAACCGAGCTGGCCGAAGAGCGCGACGCGGTGAAGCATCTGCTGCCGTAAGTGATCCCGGTTTCCTGACGAAACCGTCGATCAAAAAAGGGCCTCCGAATGGAGGCCCTTTTTTTAGCGCTGCATCTGGTGCATTTGCGCGCGCTCCACGTAATCCTGATACGCGGGCAGCGCCACGGCGCCGATCATGCCGATCCACCCCACCATCACCAGCAGCATGATCACCAGAGCGGCGATCAAACCACCGCCGTTGGGGGTCGGCGCGGGGCCGTACCGGTTATCGCCGTCGCTGCCGGGAACGAACAGCATCGCCAATGCCATGACGAAGTTGGCCAGCGGTACGAACATCAGCAGGATCAGCCAGCCGCTCACGTTCATATCATTCAGCCGGCGCACGCCGTAAATAATGCTCATCACGGCCGCGAACACACCACCCACCGCGAGCACCAGCATCATCACCGAGAACATCACGCCGCCGGGCTCCGAAGCGGGCGGCCCGGCGATCGCGGCGACCGCCGCCACGGCGGCGAATACCAGGTAAACGATCAGGGTAATGGTGAGGGCATAGACGAAGTAGCGCACTCTGCCGAGACGGCCCTTTACCTGGAATAAACGAGGCTGATAACGGCGTTCCGATCCGGTCTCCAGATCCGACCCCGGCGCGGCGTAAGGCTGGTTCATGGTGTTCCCCCCTGGTTTTAGTTGCTTGTGTGTTCCAGCGGCGCGCTCTCCGCCCGGGCGGAGACGGCACGCAGAATGTCGCAGCGGCTCAGTTGCCCCACCAGCCGCTGGCCGTCCACCACCGGCAGGCAACGGCGGTGGTTACGAAGAAACATCTCCGCCGCTTCCTGAACCGTGGCGTGACAGTCGAGGCGGTTCACTTCACGGCTCATATAGTCGGCCACCAGACCGATGCCGGTCTGGTGATAGCCCGCGTCCAGAGCGCCCTTCAACCCGTCGGATTCGGAGAACATGCCCACCAGCCGGCCCTGTTCCACCACCGGCGCGCCGGCCAGACCCTGGGCCAGCAGCACGGCAATGGCGTCGGTGACCGACATGGAGGGAGAGAGCAAGAAAGGGTCGCGGATCATGTAATCCCTTACCTGTAATGTATTCAACATGGCTTCGTTCCCTGGAAGCGTTTTAATAAAGCCTACCGTCAGGCCCCGCGCACGGCCACCCCGAGTTGGCCGATGCGGCGCCCCCAATAGCCGTCCGGCGTGGCGCGCCAGGCCTGGCGGTGCAGCCAGGCGAGGCTGTCCGCGTCGCGGGCCAGCGCGTTGAGCTGGAAGCGGTTAAGCGTGGCCGGCCCCTGCTCCAGGCAGCGTTGCGCCCACTGGCGCAGGGTATCCGGCTCCACGGTCCGGCGGTGGCGCGCCTGGGCCCGGTGCAGACGGTTGAGGCGCGGATCGATCACCGCCACCTCGAAGGCGCTTAATGGCGTGGGGTTGAGCGGCGCCGGCTCGGCCACCGTGCTCACCAGCGGGATCAGGCGCTGCTCTTCCGGCGTCAGCAGCAGACCGCGCTCGCGCAGCCACCGGCCGATCGCCACCCGGCTCAGCAGGACCGAAGTGGGCGCCGCCAGGATCAGCGGCAAGGCCACCGGCAGCGACCAGTAAAAGAACATCGGATCCAGCCACAGGGCCAGCGCCGCCCAGCCAGCGGCCAGCAGCGTGCCCGGCGCCTGGCTGATCAGCGCCTGGAGCCAGCCGGTTTCATCGGTGCGGTTCTGGCCGCCCCAGTGCAACGACACGTTGAACAGCGCCTCCAGCACATAGCGGCTGTGCGCCAACATGCGGATCGGCGCCAGCAGCATGGACACGAACAGTTCCAGAAACACCGACAGCAGCAGCTTCCAGAAGCCGCCGAACTGACGCCGGCCACCGCTGAGCAGCACATCCGCCACCGCCAGGAATTTCGGAAAAAACAGCAGGAAAAAGGTACTCAGGATCATCGCCACCGCCCAGTGCGGATGCCATTCCGGCCACACCGGGAACATGCTGTTCTGCGGATCCGGGAAGTAATCGATCGGCCACAGCGTCAACCGCGTGGCTTCGATGCTGGTGAGCACAAGAAACACGAACCACACCGGCGACGCCAGATAGGAAAGGATACCGTTGATAAACGCCATGCGGTGCGCGAAGCGGATGCGGCGGCCGAAGAACAACAGCCAGATGTGCTGCATGTTGCCCTTGGTCCAGCGCCGGTCACGGGTGAGCTCGTCCACCAGGGTGGGTGGCGACTCTTCGTAGCTCTCGTGGAGTTCCGGCTCCATCCACACCTGGTAACCGGCGCGGCCCATATAGGCGGCCTCGACGAAGTCATGGCTCATGATCGAGCCTTTGAACAGGCCGAACCCGGACAAGCGGCGCAGGCCGCAGTGGGCCATGAACGGCTCGGTGCGGATAATGGCGTTATGGCCCCAGTAGGCCGCTTCACCCAGTTGCAGCGCGGCCAGGCCGGTGCTGAACAGGGGCCCGTAGATGCGGTTGGCGAACTGCTGAAAACGGGCGAACGCGGACCGGGCGTTGATCAATGAGGGGCTGCTTTGCAGAATGCCGATGCGCGGCGCCAGCTCCATGTGCCGCACCATGCGCACCAGGGTGTCGCCCCCCATCACGCTGTCCGCGTCCAGCACCACCATGTAGCGGTAGTCGGCGCCCCAGCGGCGCAGAAAATCGGCCACGTTGCCGCTTTTGAAGTTCAGGTTGACCGGCCGGTGCCGGTAGAACAGACGGCCTTCCAGGCCCAGCTCCCGGCACAGCGCGTACCAGCCGGCCCGTTCCGCCAGCCACACGTCCGCGTCACGGCTGTCGGAAAGAATATAAAAATCGAAATGGTCGAGCTGACCGCTGGCACGCAGGGATTCCACCGTGGCACGCAGACCGGCCAGGGTGCGGTCCACCGGCTCGTTGTAGATCGGCAGCACCAGCGCGGTGCGGGCCAGGGGTGTGGCCGCCAGGGTGGCGGCATCATGCCGGCGCGCCAGCGATTGCGGATCACCGCCCCGGCGGCGCATGTAGAAGCCCAGCATGGCGGTCCAGAAGCCCACCGAGATCCAGGCGAACAGCAGCGCGAACAACAGCAGAATACTTTGTTCCAGCAGATCGCCGCCGTGGTAAGGCAGCACCGACAGCATGCCGTAAACACCGGCCAGGGTCTGGCCGACCACCAGCAGGGTAAGCACCGTGCGGCGCATCACCGCCACCGCCTTCCAGCGGCCGGTGAGGTCGGGCACCGATTCCGCCTCGCCGGCCCCGCTCATAGGGAATCCGCGTAATGAACGCTGGCGTGGTGCAGCGGTGGTGTTTGCGGGGGCAGCGCCTCTTCCGGCAGCGGAAAGGTGTCCGGCAGCCGCTCCATCACCCGGGCCAGCAGCCGCTGCTCCCCCTCTTCCAGGGCGCTGTCCACCAGCCGCAGCGCGCGCCGCGCCACCTCCGGCGTCACCCTGATTCCGGACAGGCGCAGATAGGTGAGCGCCCGCGCCAGTGTCTCTTCCACCTCGTGATACGGCATCAGCGGGCCTCGCCCAGAATGTCGTTGTCGGCGGGGATGTCATAGGACCAGGTTTCGGAAACCGCCTCCTCCTCGTTCTTGAGGAAGGCGCGCAACGCCAGCGGCTGGCCCTCCGCCGGCTTCGCCAGAATCGACAGCCGCCAGCGATTCACCGGGCTGAGGAATTCAACGAAATGCTCGATCACTTCGGCGTCGCCGCCAGCGGTCACGGCGCTGGTCACCGGCGCGTCGGCGGACAGATCCTTCAGCGGCCCGCCGGCGAAATCCACGATCACCCGGTAGGCGCCCTCCACGGTGCCGCCGCCGACCCGGTTGCCGTCGCCGACGAAGGTTCTCTCGGCGCGCGCCCGGTCGCCGCCGCTCACCGACGGCCCGCCCACCTTGAGGGAATAATCGAACGACAGCGACTGGCCTTCGCGGACCGGCTCGTCCGGGGTCCAGAACGCCACGATGTTATCGTTGGTTTCGTTGTTGGTGGGCAGTTGCACCAGCACCACCCTGCCCTTGCCCCAGTCGCCCTTGGGCTTCACCCAGGCACTCGGGCGGCGATGATAGTTGGCGCCGTAATCCTGGAAATCCTCGAAGTTGGTCTGCCGCTGCATCAGGCCGAAGCCGCGTACCGATTCGGTCTGGAAATAGTCCAGTTTCAGGCTTTTCGGATTCAGCAGCGGCCGCCACAGCCACTCACCGCTGACCCCGTTATGAACCAGCAGGCCGCCGGAATCGTGCACCCGGGGGCGCCACTCGCCGCGCGGACGGGCGGTGTTGCCGCCGTAGAAAAACATGCTGGTGAGCGGCGCGATGCCCAGTTTCTCGATGTCGCTGCGAATGAACAGACGGGCCTGCACGTCCATCACGGTGTTATCGCCGGTGCGCACGTCGAACCGGTAGGCGCCGGTGAGGCTGCGGCCGTCCAGCAAGGCATACACGGTCATGGTTTCCGACTTGGCGTCCGGGCGCACCAGCCAGAATTCCGTGAACGAGGGAAACTGCTCGCCGGAGGGCAGCCCGGTGTTCACCGCCACGCCCCGGGCGGATAAGCCGAAGCTGTTGTCACGGCCGACGGCGCGGAAGTAGCTGGCGCCGGCGAACACCAGAAACTGGTTGCGGCTGTCCGGGCCCTGCAACGGATAGGTGAGCTTGAAGCCGCCGTGGCCGAGATCCGCGGGGATACGCTTGGCCAGCTCTTCGTTGGTGTAGTTGTAGTCGGTTTTGTTGTAGGTGATCGGGCGGACACCCTCGGCATCCACTTCGTGGAGCACCACCGGATGCTTGAAGTACAGGCCCGGCGACATCAGCATCACCTGGAAGCGGGCGTCGCTTTTGATCCAAAGGCTGTTTTCCGGCTTGAAGCGGATGCCCTGGTACTGCTCGTAGGTGAGCTCGCGGAGAAAGGCAGGAATGGGCGTCGGTGCCTGGTAGGATTCATCGGCCAGCGCCCTGGCCTTGTCGATCACATCCTCAAAAGAGAATCCCGACGCCGGAAGCGGCAAGGCCGCCAGGGCCAGCCACAGCATCAGCATCGGCCACCAACGAAAACGCTCCATGTATACAAACCCTCTGCCTGATGTCGCCGAGCCTGGACCGGCTCGACGCCGCTATCATCAGACAGATGTTAACCGTGTGACAACCGGGCGGGCGGGGATAAACGTCAATAAACTATAAATTTTCGCAAAACCCGCCCGCGACCCTTTAAATCAGGGCCTTGGGGGCGGTGATCACACCGTTGTTGTCGGCGTAGACGAACTCGCCCGGGCGGAACGTTACCCCGCCGAAGGTGATGTCGATGTTCAGCTGGCCCTCGTCCCGGCGCACCGATTTGATCGGCACGCAGCCCAGGGACAGCACGCCGATATCCAGCTTGGCCAGTTCATCCACATCGCGGCAGGCGCCGTGGATGATCACGCCTTCCCAGCCGTTCTTCACCGCGTTCTCGGCGATCATGTCGCCGATCAGGGCGTTGCGCAGGCTGCCGCCGCCGTCCACCACCAGCACCTTGCCTTTACCGTCGGTGCCCAGGTGTTCCTTGACGCGGGAATTGTCCTCAAAGCATTTCACCGTGACGATTTCACCGCCGAAGGCGCCGCGGCCTCCGTAGCTGAACCAGTTAAGGCCGGTGACCACGGACACCAGGTCCGCGTTGTCGTCGCACAAATCACAGGTGACGAAACTCATCTTTACTCCTTCTACGTTAAGACACAGCCCGTGGGTATTTTTCACGAAACTTGCCGGCGTACACCACGAAATCGCGGAAGCGCACCCGGTAGACCCCGGTGGCCGGGCCTTCCAGCGCCATGCCCACCAGCGCCTCGGCGACCCGCTCGCCGCTCACCGGCAGCCAGTGCGCGTCGGTCCAGCGGGTGATCGGGTCGATGATTTTGGAAAAACGAATCCCGAACGCTTCCACCGGACGCGGCCGCTCCCGCTCGCCGAGCAGCAGGGACGGCTGGAACAGCGCCAGCAACGGCAGCTTCAGTGCTTTCAGTTCGCGTTCCGCCTGCCCCTTGGTGCGCGCATAGAAAAACGGCGAATGGGCATTGGCATTGACCGCCGACACCATCATAAAGCGCTGCACGCCGGCGTCGCGCGCCGCGCGGCCCACCGCGGTGATCAGATCCAGGTCCACCGCGCGGAACGCTTCCTTGGAGCCGGCCTGCTTCAGGGTGGTGCCGAGCGCGCAGAACACGTCGTCGACCTGAAAATATTCGGTTTCCTTGTCGAATTGCGCCGGCTCCACCACCTTCTCGATCAGTTTCGGATGGTCGATCCCCAGCGGCCGGCGCGTCAGCACCCGTACTTCCTGGTAGGCGTCGCAATCCAGCAGCAGGCGCAAACAATGCCCGCCAACCAGACCGGTGGCGCCCAACAGCAGGGCCCGTCGGCTCATGGCAGTTCCCTCGTTGTTGTCATTCGTCGTCGTTACCTTCCCCGTCGGTATCCACGTCGTGGAGCAACCAGCGCCGCAGCACGGTTTCCAGCTCTTGAAGATGCACGGGTTTGGCGAGAAAGTCATCCATGCCGGCGGCCAGACACTTGGCCTGAACGCCCTCGGCGGTGTTGGCGGTGATCGCGATCACCGGGGTGCGGGTGCGCTCCGCGGCCTGCTCTCTTTCGCGCAGGGTGCGGGTGGCGGTGAAGCCGTCCAGCTCCGGCATCATGCAGTCCATCAGGATCAGATCGAAGCTTTCCTGCTCCAACAGCGCGAGAGCGGTTTCCGCGTTATTGACCGTCTTAACCTGATAGCCGAGCTTGCCGAGCATGCCACGGGTGACCAGCTGATTGACCTCGTTGTCTTCCACCAGCAACAGCCGGTAAAGCCTGCGGCGCTCGCGCTCTTCCGGGGTTTCGGTGGGCAGGTCCGGCACCGGCATCTGGCGCGGCACGCCCAGCAACTTGCCCAGCGCCACGCGCAACCCGGTGCGATGAACCGGGCGCACCAGCACCACCAGCCCGTGCTTGTCCACCAGCCGCTGCACCGCCGGCTCGCCGCGCTCTTCGATGGCGCAGATCAGCATCAGCTTCACCGGCCGCAGCCCGGGGTCTTCCAGCACGGTGCGGCACAGGTTCAGCGCCGATTCCCGGCGCCCGTGGGTGTCCACCAGCAGCAGCTCAAACTCGCTGTGCTCGCGGTGACCGGCGCGCACCGCCTGCAACGCCTGGTCGTAATCCCGGGCGCCCTGGCAGTAGCTGCCCAGTGCTTCGAATTCTTCCTGCAGACAGGCCAGGGAGCCGCTGCTGGTGCCCACAGCCAGGCCCTGCACCTGGCCCACGGCGCCGGCCAGCTTGGTGCTCTCGCTCATGTTCGCCTGCATGCCCAGGCGCACCGTGAACCAGAACGTGGAGCCTTCGCCGGGATTGCTTTCGGCGCCGATCATGCCGCCCATGGCCTCGATCAGACCCTTGCAGACCAGCAGCCCGAAGCCCGCGTGCCGGGTGCTGAAGGCGTCCTGGGCACCGGCCAGGAACTGATCCTCGAACAGATGCTTGAGGGTCTCGGTGTCCATGCCCTGGCCCTGGTCACTGACCCGCACCCGCAGCACGCCGTCGCTTTCCCCTTCGGTGGTGAAATCCACGTCCAGGCGTATTTCGCCGCGCTCGCTGAATTTGATCGCGTTGCTGAGCAGATTGGTGAGCACCTGCAGCAGACGGTCCCGGTCGCCGCGCACCCGTTTCGGCAGCATGCGGTCCACCACCGCCGACAGCTCCAGATTCTTGGACTGGGCCATGGGGCCGAAGGCTTCCAGGGTCTGCTCCAGGGCGCCGCGCAGGTCGAAATAGTCCGGGCTCAGGGTGATGCGCCCGGTGAGAATCCGGGAGTAGTCCAGCACGTCGTCGATCAGGCTGATCATCAGCTTGCCGCTCTGCCCCGCCACCTGCAGGTATTCCTGCTGCTCGTCACTGAGCCGGGTGTCCTCCAGCAGCGACATCATGCCCATCACCGAATTCATCGGCGTGCGCAATTCATGGGCGAGCCGGTATACCAGGCTGAGCTGGATGTCAGTGTTGGCCGGCAGGTCCCGGCGCCGCTCGGGGGAACCACGGCGCTCGCGGGTGACCGCGTGCCAGAACAGCTCGTACTGGCCCCGGTAAAGACGGAACAGATAGAAGGTGTAGGAGGTCACCAGCAGGCCCAGCAGCCACTCCTGCAGCCCGGCGGCCAGGAACAGCGAGGCGATCAGCGGCAGGAACATCAGCAGGATATACACCTGCCGCACCCGCAGGCCGGCCATCCAGGAGCTGCCCAGCGCGGTGGTCACACCGACGTTATAGAGAATCACCACGAAGACGTTGAAGCCGGTGCCGACCCGCCACACCAGCCAGGCGGGCAATACCCCCCAGACCAGGGCGTGCAGAATCAGGCCGAGCGCGAACAGCCGGCGCCAGCGCGCCGGCCCGGCGCCGTAGAGGGCGTCAAAGCGCGCCACCAGCCACAGCCGGTAGGCGGTCACCAGCACCACGGCGCCGCCGGCGATCAGCGTCTCCAGCTCGTAAGCCCGGTAGACACCGCCCCAGGCGGTCACCAACGCATAAACCACAAGGGCCGCCAACACCCCCATCAGAGAGTTCTTGGCGGCCCCGTAGTCGACTCGTTTCAGAACCTTGCGATCTTTTCGGTAAATCACCCGTCCACCATCCTCGGACGAAGAAGGCGCTAAAGGTAACACCGTCCAACCGGACAGGCCACTTTACGTTAACGTAAACTTCCCCTAATCTTTTCCGCCATGACACTCAAGCAAAGCTACGGCATCGGCGAGCTGGCACGGGAATTCGACGTGACCACGCGCACCATCCGTTTTTACGAAGACCAGGGCCTGCTCACGCCCCGCCGGCGCGGCCAGACGCGCATTTATTCGCCGGCGGACCGGGTCGCCCTGAAGCTGATCTTGCGCGGTAAACGCCTGGGCTTCTCGCTGGCGGAATCCGGCGATCTGATCCGCCTCTACCAGCCCACCGGCGACAACCGCCAGCAGCTCGGTGCCCTGCTTGAAAAAATCGAAGAGAAACGTACCCAGCTACAACAGCAACTGGTCGACATCCAGATCATGCAACAGGATCTGGACGCGGCCGAGGAACGCGCCAGGCAGGCGCTGAAGGAATTGGAGGAAAGCGATGTTTAACGGCGGCCTGGATTTTCAGTTCGACGACACCCTCACCGCGCTGCAGGACAGCGCCCGCGCCTTCGCCCGCAAGGAGATCGCACCGATCGCCGCGCGCGTGGACCAGGACAACCTGTTCCCCAACGAGCTGTGGAAGAAGCTCGGCGATCTGGGCGTGCTGGGTGTCACCGTGGGCGAGGAATACGGCGGCGCCGGCCTGGGCTACCTGGCCCACACCCTGGTGATGGAGGAAATCTCCCGGGCCTCCGCGTCCATCGGCCTGTCCTACGGCGCCCACTCCAACCTGTGCGTGAACCAGATTTATCTCAACGGCAACGACGCCCAGCGCCAGAAGTACCTGCCCAAGCTGGTCAGCGGCGAGCACATCGGCGCGCTCGCCATGAGCGAGCCCGGCGCCGGTTCCGACGTGGTCAGCATGGGCCTGCGCGCGGAAAAGAAAGGCGACCGCTATCTGCTTAACGGCAACAAAATGTGGATCACCAACGGCCCCGACGCCCACACCTATGTGATCTACGCCAAGACCGAACCGGACGCCGGCCCGCGCGGCATCACCGCCTTTATCGTCGAGCGCGACTTCCCCGGTTTCTCCCGCGCCCAGAAGCTGGACAAGCTGGGCATGCGCGGTTCCAACACCTGCGAGCTGGTGTTCGAAAACTGCGAAGTGCCGGAAGAAAACATTCTCGGCGAACTCAACCAGGGCGTGCGCGTTTTGATGAGCGGCCTGGACTATGAGCGCACCGTGCTGTCCGGCGGCGCCACCGGCATCATGCAGGCCTGCCTGGATGTGGTGCTGCCCTACGTCCATGAGCGCAAGCAGTTCGGCCAGGCGATCGGCGAATTCCAGCTGATGCAGGGCAAGCTCGCCGATATGTACGTCACCCTCAACGCCAGCCGCGCCTACCTCTACCAGGTGGCGCGCAACTGCGACGCCGGCCACAGCAGCCGCAAGGACGCCGCCGGCGCCATCCTGTACTGCGCCGAGAACGCCACCCAGATGGCCCTGGACGCGATCCAGTGCCTGGGCGGCAACGGCTACATCAACGAATACCCCACCGGCCGCCTGCTGCGCGACGCCAAGCTTTATGAGATCGGCGCTGGCACCAGCGAAATCCGCCGCATGCTGATCGGCCGCGAACTGTTCAACGAGACCGCCTGAGCCATGCCCAAAATCATCAGCCAGCTCAACAAAAGCGCGCCGGAATACGGCCAGTACCGCGAACACAATCTGGCGCTGCGTGAAACCTTGAAGGAAAAACTCGACCGCATCGCCCATGGCGGCGGCGAGGCCGCCGAAGCGCGCCTGCGCGACAAGGGCAAGCTGCCGGTGCGCGAGCGCATCCAGCACCTGCTCGACCCGGGCTCCCCTTTCCTGGAGCTGTCGGCGCTGGCCGCCGACGGCGTCTACCCCGGTGAGGACGTGCCCGCCGCCGGCTGTGTCGGCGGCATCGGCCGGGTGGCCGGCGTGGAATGCATGATCGTCGCCAACGACCCCACGGTGAAAGGCGGCAGCTACTACCCACTGACCGTGAAAAAACACCTGCGCTGCCAGGCGGTGGCCGCCGAGAACCGGCTGCCCTGCGTCTACCTGGTGGACTCCGGCGGCGCCAACCTGCCGCGTCAGGACGAAGTGTTCCCGGACCGCGATCACTTTGGGCGTATCTTTTTCAACATGGCCAATATGTCGGCGCGCGGTATTCCGCAGATCAGCGTGGTGCTGGGCTCCTGCACCGCCGGCGGCGCCTATGTGCCGGCCATGGCCGACGAAGTGATCATGGTGCGCAACCACTCCACCGTGTTTCTGGCCGGCCCGCCGCTGGTGAAAGCCGCCACCGGCGAAGTGGTCAGCGCCGAGGAGCTCGGCGGCGCCGCCCTGCACGGCGAGCAGTCCGGCGTCGCCGACCATCTGGCCGACGACGAACCCCATGCGCTGGATCTGGCGCGCCGCTGCATCGACCGGCTCAACTGGCACAAGCCGGAACAGCTGGAGGTGCGGCCGGCCCGGCCGCCGGCCTATGAGCCGGACGAACTGTACGGCCTGATTCCGCCCACCACCCGCTCGCCGATGCCGGCGCGGGAGCTGATCGCGCGCATCGTCGACGACTCCGACCTGGACGAATTCAAGGCCAACTACGGCACCACCCTGGTCACCGGCTTCGCCCGCATCCACGGCTTTCCGGTGGGCATTCTCGCCAACGACGGCGTGCTCTACTCGGAGTCCGCGCTCAAGGGCGCCCACTTCGTGGAGCTGTGCAACCAGCGCAAGATTCCGCTGCTGTTCCTGCAGAACATCACCGGCTTCATGGTGGGCAAGAAATACGAAGCGGAAGGCATCGCCAAGCACGGCGCCAAGATGGTCAACGCGGTGGCCTGCGCCAGCGTGCCCAAGTTCACCGTGATCACCGGCGGCAGCTTCGGCGCCGGCAACTACGGCATGTGCGGGCGCGCCTACGACCCGCGCTTTATGTTCATGTGGCCCAACGCGCGCATCTCGGTGATGGGCGGCGAACAGGCCGCCAGCGTGCTCACCCAGGTAAAAGCCGCCTCGCTGAAGAAGAAAGGCGAGCACTGGAGCGATGAAGACGCCCAGCGGTTTCAGGACGACATGACCGCCCAGTACGAAACCATGGCGCAGCCCTGGTACGCCAGCGCCCGCCTGTGGGACGACGGCGTCATCGACCCGGCGGACACCCGCGACGTTCTCGGCCTGGCCATTTCCGCCAGCCTCAATGCACCCATCGAAGAGACGCGCTACGGCGTGTTCCGCATGTGAGGGAGACAACCATGAGTGTGCAAACCACCCGCCGGGGCCCGGTCACCCACATCACCCTGAACAACCCGGACAAACGCAACGCCTTCGACAACACCATCATCGAAGCGCTGATCGACGCCTTCCAGCAGGCCGGTGGCGACGACGGCCGGGTGATCGTGCTGGACGCCGCCGGCAAGCATTTCTCCGCCGGCGCCGACCTCAACTGGATGCGCGCCATGGGCGCCCTCGACGAGCAGGAAAACCGCGCCGACGCCCTGCGCCTGGCCACCCTGATGGACACCATCGACCGGGCCGGCAAACCGGTTATCGCCCGGGTCCAGGGCGCCGCCTACGGCGGGGCTCTGGGGTTGATCTGCGCGGCGGACATCGCGGTGGCCGCCGACGACGCCCGCTTCTGCCTCAGCGAAGTGAAGCTGGGCATTCTGCCGGCGGTGATCGCGCCCTATGTGGTGCGCGCCCTGGGCGCCCGCCAGGCACGCCGCTACGTCATGACCGCCGAAGTGATCGACGCCCCCCGCGCCGGCCGGCTCGGCCTGGTCCACGAAGTGGTGCCGGCGGTGGAGCTGGACGCCACCGTGGACAAACTGGTGACCGCCCTGCTCGACGGCGCCCCCGAAGCGCAACGGCGCGCCCGGGAGCTGGTGCACCGCGCCGACGACAGCGACGTAAACAACGGGCTGATCGAGTACACCGCCAACCTGATCGCCGAGCTGCGCACCGGCGCGGAAGGCCAGGAAGGCCTGGGCGCCTTCCTGGAAAAACGCCCGCCGAACTGGAAACCGAACCGGAACTGACCATGGCCGCCATCAACACGCTATTGATCGCCAACCGGGGCGAGATCGCCCGGCGCATTATCCGCACCGCCCGCGAGCTGGGCCTGACCACGGTGGCGGTGTACTCCGACATCGACGCCGACGCGCCCCATGTGCGCGAGGCCGACCGTGCCATACGGCTGGGCCCGGCGCCGGCCCGGGACAGCTACCTGGACATCGACAAGGTGATCCGCGCCGCCCGCGACAGCGGCGCCGACGCCATTCACCCCGGCTACGGCTTTCTGTCCGAGAACACCACCTTCGCCGACGCCTGCGCGGACGCCGGCCTGATCTTCGTCGGCCCCGGCGCCGAGGCCATTCGCCTGATGGGCGACAAGGCCGCCGCCCGCCAGCACATGGCGCAAAGCGGCGTGCCGGTGCTGCCCGGCTTCGACCGGGAAGGCGCCGACGACGCCACCCTGATCGCCGAGGCCGACAAGGTCGGCTTCCCGCTGCTGATCAAGGCGGTGGCCGGCGGCGGCGGCAAAGGCATGCGCGCGGTGGACAACGCCGCCGGCTTCGAGGAAGCCCTGGCCGCCGCCCGCCGCGAGGCCCGCAACGCCTTCGGCGACGACCGGGTGCTGCTGGAGCGCTACCTGCCCACCGCCCGCCATGTGGAAGTGCAGGTGTTCGCCGACAACCACGGCAACGCGGTGCACCTGTTCGAACGGGACTGCTCGGTGCAGCGCCGCCACCAGAAAATCATCGAGGAAGCCCCGGCCCCCGGCCTCACCGAGGCCCAGCGCCGGGATCTCGGCGACGCGGCGGTGCGCGCCGCCCGCGCCATCGACTATCGCGGCGCCGGCACGGTGGAGTTTCTGTTCTCCCCCGAGGGCGAATTCTTCTTCATGGAGATGAACACCCGCCTGCAGGTGGAGCACCCGGTCACCGAATTGATCACCGGCGAGGATCTGGTCGCCTGGCAACTGGCCGTGGCCGAAGGCCGGCCGCTGCCGAAAAGCCAGGAGCAGATCCAGCGCCACGGCGCCGCCATGGAGGTGCGCCTGTACGCGGAAAACCCCTACCAGCAGTTCCTGCCCTCCGCCGGGCGCCTGGAACAACTGCGCTGGCCGGAACAGGTGCGCGTGGACAGCGGCTTCGAGGCCGGCGACCGGGTCAGCGACCATTACGACCCGATGATCGCCAAGCTGATCAGCCATGGCGGCGACCGCGACCAGGCCCGCCGCCGGCTGGTGGCGGCCCTGGACGACCTGGCCATCAGCGGCGTGCATCACAATGCCGCCTTTCTGCACCGGGTTCTGAGCAGCCCGGTGTTCGCCGACGCCGAGCTGGACACCCGCCTGCTTGAGAAACACCCGGACCTGATGACGCCGGCGCCGGCGGACAGCGACCTGGTCGCCGTGGCCGCCGCCGGCGCCGTGGCCCGACGGCCCGCCACCGGCGACGACCCCTGGGGCGCGCTGCCGGGTTGGCGTCCGCTGGGACAAAAGCGCACCCTGATCCCATTGCGGGTGGGCGAGCAGGCCCACACCGTGGTGCTCGACAATGACCAGGCCCGGGTGGACGGCGGCGAGCCCGCGCCCTTCCACCTGCGCCGCCGGGGCACCGCCTTTGAGCTGCACTGGGGTGACCGGCATCTGGCCGGCCATCTGATCGAACCCGGCGACGGCGCCACCGGACAGACGGTGGTCTTCGTGCACGGTCAGGATTACCCGGTGGACATACACCCGGCCCGGGAAAGCGACCGCGCCGGCGGCCAGGACGGTTTCATCGCGCCCATGAGCGGCACCATCGTCGCCTGCCATGTGGCAGCGGGCGCCACGGTGGCCGCCGGCGACGCGGTGATCACCCTGGAAGCCATGAAGATGGAGCACACCCTGCGCGCCGGTGCCGCCGGCACCGTGGAACGCTTCCACGTGGCCGATGGCGACAGCGTCGCCGAAGGCACGCTCCTGGTTGATTTCAATTCGCTGGATTCCGAAACGGAGGCACAATGACAACCACCCCGACCCCGCTCTGGCAGCCCGATGAAAAGCGGCTCAACGAAGGCCAGCCGGCCGCGTTCCGCGCCCGCGCCGAACAGCTGGCCGGCACGCCGCTCACGGATTACCGGGACCTGCACCGCTGGTCGGTGACGCAGCCGGAGGCGTTCTGGAATCTGGTCTGGGATTTTTGCGAACTGCGCGGCCATAAAGGCGAGCGGGTGCTGGCGCCGTCACCGGTGTTCCGCCACAACCGCTGGTTCCCGGACGCGCGCATCAACATGGCCGAGAACCTGCTGCCCCGGCACGACACCCACACCGCCCTGGTGAGCATCGACGAGGGCGGCCGCCGCGACCAGATCAGCTACAACGACCTGCACGTGGCCGCCGGCCAGGTGGCCGCGCAGCTCCAGGCCGCCGGCGTTGAGCCCGGCGACCGGGTCGCCGGCTACATGCCCAACCGCATCGAAACCGTGATCGCCGCCCTGGGCTGCGCCTGGATCGGCGCCATCTGGTCGTCCTGCTCGCCGGACTTCGGCGTCGAAGGTGTCCTGGACCGCTTCGGCCAGATCGAACCCAAGGTGCTGTTCGCCTGCGACGGCTACCAGTACAACGGCAAGTGGATCGAGCTGGATGAACGCATCCAGGCGCTGCATGAAAAACTGCAGCCGGAATTGCTGATCGTGATTCCCGGCCGCGGCGACACCAGCGCGGTGCGCCAGGCGCTCAACTGGCGCGACTGGCTGGCCGCCGCCGGGGCGCCGCCGGCCTTCGCCGAGCTGCCGTTCGACCATCCGCTTTATATTCTCTATTCCTCCGGCACCACCGGCGCGCCCAAGTGCATCGTGCACGGCACCGGCGGCGCCCTGATCCAGCACGCCAAGGAACACCGCCTGCACGGCGACCTGGGCGCCGACGACGTGCTGTTCTACTTCACCACCTGCGGCTGGATGATGTGGAACTGGCTGGTCAGCGGCCTGCAGACCGGCGCCACCCTGGTGCTCTACGACGGCAACCCGGCCTACCCGGACGCCACCCGGCTGTTCGATGTGATCGACGCGGAGAAGATCACCCACTTCGGCACCAGCGCCAAGTTCGTGCAGGCGGTGGAAAAAGCTGGCGCCGTGCCCCGCGACAGCCACGACCTGTCCACCCTGCGCACGCTCTACTCCACCGGCTCGCCGCTGCTGCACGAGAGCTACGACTTCCTCTACGAGAAGGTCAAACCGGACCTGCTGGTGAGCTCGATTTCCGGCGGCACCGATATTATTTCCTGCTTCGCGCTGGGCAGCCCGCTGGTGCCGGTGTACCGGGGCGAACTGCAGTGCCTGGGCCTGGGCCTGGACGTTGCGGTGTTTAACGACGACGGCGAGCCGGTGGTCGGCGAAAAAGGCGAACTGGTGTGCCGCGCCCCCTTCCCCGCCTGCCCGGTGGCGTTCTGGAACGACCCGGACGAGGAGCGCTTCCACGGCGCCTACTTTGATCGCTTCCAGAATGTCTGGGCCCACGGCGACTACGCCGAGATCGTCCCCCACGACGGCCACGACGGCTTGGTGATCCATGGTCGCTCCGACGCCGTGCTCAACCCCGGCGGCGTGCGCATCGGCACCGCCGAAATCTACCGCCAGGTGGAAACCCTGGAGGAAATCCGCGAGGCCATCGTGGTCGGCCAGCAGTACGACGGCGACGTGCGCGTGGTGCTGTTCGTGGTGCCCGCCGAGGGCATCGAACTGACCGACGAGCTGCGGAAAAAAATCCGCACCACCATCCGTGCCGGCGCCAGCCCGCGCCATGTGCCGGCGGTGATTCTCACCGTGCCGGAAATTCCGCGCACGGTGAGCGGCAAGATCGTCGAGCTGGCGGTGCGCGATGTGGTGCACGGCCGCGAGGTGCGCAACCGCAACGCCCTGGCCAACCCGGACGCCCTCGCCCACTTCGCCGACCGGCCCGAGCTGGCCTGATCATGATGGGCCGGGCGCTGCTGCTCGCGCTGTTCTGGCTGCTGGCCGGAACCGCGCAAAGCGCGGTGGCGACCTTCCAGGGCGAGGCCCTGGAAGACCTTACCGGGCTGCGTACCGACCGCCTGGAAGTGGCCGCCTACCGGGACGGCGAGCTGCGCAGCGTCCGCCACCAGTGGCTGGCCTGGTCGCAGCGCGGCTGGCCCTACTTCAGCGAGGACAACGACAGCCGCCGGGCCGGAGAGACCGGCCGGGTGGGCCCCCGCGACCGGCTGCTGGTGGACGACGCCGACGGCGGCGAGCGACTGCCCTCCCCCGGCCAGGAAGTAATCGGTGAACTGGCACTCGACAGCGACAGCGCTCAGCCAGCCTATTTCTACGTGCTGGCCCGGCCGCCGTTCCAGGGTTTCACCCCGCCGGTGACCCTGGAGCGCGACGATGACGGCGACCCGCTCAGCCTGCGCACCGCGGACTACCGGCTGGAATTTCTGGACGGCAACCTGTTCCAGTGGGGCGATTTCACCTACCGGCATTACCGCGCCCCGGACGACAAACCGCAACGGACCCTGCTGGACAGTTTAAAACTGCGGCTCAGCGCCGGGGTGTTCAGCGAGGGCGCCCGCCTCACACTCACCAACGAAAATCTGGACCCGCAAATCCAGCAGGTCATCGAAGGGCCGCTGGCGACGCTGGTGTACGCCACCACCCGGGTGCGCGTGGCCGGCCTGCGCGTGCTCACCGTGCACAATCATTTCGTGCTGATGGAAAACCGGCTCGCCATCCACAGCCGCTTCGCGTTGCCCGGCATCGCCGCCACCGTGCTGCGCGACCCGCGCGCCCGGGTCAGCGTCGACGGCCACGATCTCCAGGGCGCGCGGCTGCGCACCAGCTGGACCGGCGAGCGGGAAGCGGTGGTGGACGGCCGGCTTTCGGACACCGAACGGGCCATGCTGCGGCGCCCGGTGCCGGCGGAAAACTGGCTGCGTTTCGATACCGGGCGGGGCTTCGCCCTGCTCGCCCGGCTGCACTTCGCGGAAGGGTTTGATACCGGTGCCCGGCTGATCTATCAGGACGACCCGGACCTGGAGGAAACACCGGAGCGGTTCCCCGGCCAGCAGCCCAACGTGGGCTTCGAGATGGACCGGATACCGTTCGGTGAGCGTTTCTACTTCCTGGCGGAGCTACATTTTTCCGAAAAAAACTATTTTCCCGAAGACTGAATCGCGGCCAACGCCTCGCGCAGCGGCGCCGGGATCGACACCGGCCGGCCAGTCTCCCGATCAACGAACACATGCACCACGAAACCCAGCGCCTTGGCGGCTCCGGTTTCCCCGAACAGGGCTAAGCCGTAACGCACCGAGCTGTTGCCCAGCTTGTCCACGCGCATGCCGATGGTGAGCGCGTCCGGGTAGGCGGCGGCCTCGAAATAGTCGCAGCCGGAGCTCACCACGTAGGCGATCACGTCGCCGTTATGGATATCCAGCCCGCCCTTGTCGATCAGATAGCGGTTGATGGTGGAATCGAAGTAGCTGTAGTACATGACGTTGTTGATATGGCCGTAAACGTCATTGTCCGCCCAGCGGCTGTCCACCGGGCACAGATAGCCGAACGCCTCGCGCCCGGGCCGTTGTTTCGCCTGCGCGGATTGGCTGTTGGCATCACTCATGGCTGCTCCTTCGATCAATACGGACAAGGCCGGCAATGATAACCTAGGGCGCAATGAATGACTCCCCAGTGACCCACAAGGAGAACACCATGGCCCCAGGCCCGTCGCGGTCCCTGCCAGCGCTGCCAGCGGTACTCGGCGCCCTGCTCCTGCTCAGCGGCTGCGTGTCGGTGGCGCAGCGGGATTACCAGCCGGCGCCCAACCCGATTCCGCGGGATATCCGCCACTATCAGTTGAGCATCGACCCGCCGTTACCAGCGGATCAGGTGCGTATCGAGGTGGTGTACCGGTCCGAGGGAGACACCTGCCCGGTGACCCAGGCGGGCACCCAGTTCCGCCCTGAACGCCAGGGCCAGAGCCTGAGTTTCCAGGTGCCGCTGGACATGTTCCGCAACCAGGACGGCTGCGAGTGGCTGCCTAATCAGCTGTGGATCGCGCTGCAGGCCGGCGGCAACTACAACACCCGCTTCAGCGTGCCGCTGGCGCTGGGCCGGCAGGTGCGCTGGTGCCGGCTCAACCCGGAGCACGGCGCCTGCATGGCCCGCGAAAGCGACATCCGCCGCTATAAAATACCCGGTGGCGTGCACCGGGTGGTGGTGAGACAGGGCCGTTAATCAGGCCATGCGTTCGGCGATGCGCGTGGCCAGGGCGTACACGGTCACCTGGGGGTTCACGATGATCGAGGTGGGCAGCAGGCTGGCATCCGCCACATAGAGCCCTTTCACATCATGGGTTTCGCCGTCCGAGTTGACCACGCTGGTGTCCGGGTCGGCGCCCATGCGGCAACTGCCCTGCGGGTGATAGCTCACCATGCGCAGGTGCTGGGGCTGGTTGTCGAGCCCCTCGATGGCGCCGTCGATATCCGCTTCGGAACGAATCACCCGCTTGTCGCTGGACGGCACATAGACTTCCTCGGCGCCGGAGGCCAGGTGCAGTCTGGCGGCCGCTTTCAGGGCCCGCTTCATGGACGGAAAATCCGAGTTGGCGAGCTGGTAGTCGATCACCTTGCGGCCGTCCTCCCAGCGGATGGTGCCCACGTTGTGGTCGTGGATCAGCGTCACCAGACCGGCCAGGTACTTGGCGTCCTTCATGAACTGCATGAACGGCTCGCCGGTGCCCGGCTCCGCGGTCATGCTCAGTTCCGCCAGGCCGGCGCCGCCGTCCTCCAGCACGAAACCGCCCTTGTCCGGGTGCAGAAACTCGTCCACGTACACGCCCAGCATGGCGCCGCGCCAGGCGTGCACCGGCTTCGGATAGCGCGCCGACACATACAGCGACGGGTGGCAGGCGAAGTTCTTGCCCACCTGCCCGGACCGGTTGGCCAGGCCGCCCTTCAACAGCAGCAAGGGCGTCTGCACCGCACCGGCGGCGAGGATCACCCGCTCCGCGTTGACCGTCATGTCCGCCACCTTGGCGCCGTCGTGACCGGTGACCTCGGCGCGCACACCGCGCGCCCGGCCGCCGTCGGCCAGCACCTCGGTGACGCGGGTGTCGGCGTAAATGCGGGCGCCGTGGGCGGTGGCCCAGGGCAGATAGCTGACCAGCATGGACTGCTTGCGTTCGGTCTTGCAGCCGGACAGGCAGTGCCCGGTGAGCGCGCATTCACGAATATTGCGTTTGAACGGTTTCACCGACCAGCCCAGCTTGTTGGCGCCGGCGCGGATCAGCTGGCCGTGGCGGGCGATCTCGTGTTCCTTGTTTTCCTCGATGGAGAGGTTCTTTTCCACCCGGTCGAAATACGGCGCCAGCTCTTCGGCGGTCAGATCGCTGAGCCCGAAATCCCGCTGCCAGTCCTGCAGAATAAAGTCCGGGGTGCGGAAGCACACGCAGCCGTTCACCACCGTGGAGCCGCCCACGCAGGCGCCCTGCAACACCAGCAGGTCGCCGCTTTTGTTGGTCTGGCCGCCGTGGTCCTGGTACAGGGTTTCCAGGCTTTCCGGGAAGCGCTCGGTAAAGTCCTTCGAGGGGACATAGGGCCCCGCTTCCAGAATCACCACCTTCTTGCCGCGCCGGGCCAGCTCATAGCCGGCCACCGCGCCGCCGGCGCCGGAGCCGACGATCACCACGTCCGCGTCCAGGGTCAGCGCACTCTGTTTAATGTCCTTCGCTTCGGTCACCGGCAAGCCGGAAGACCGCCATTGCACTTCGCTCATGCGTTGCCCTCCTCAGTGGCTTGCTCCGATTGCTGATCCGGCAGGGGCGCGTTGCCCAGATAGGCGATGCCCCAGCGGTCGGACACCGGGCCGTCGAACTCCACCGGCCCCCAGGTGCTTTCGTCGCGCCAGTAGGAGGTGTAGGTGAGCTGTTTGATCACCGTGCCCAGGGTGCGCTGCACCACATTGCCCCGGCTCCAGGCGTCGAAATAATCGCGGGCGGTGGCCTCGTCCAGATCCACGAAGCGCTTGCCGTGGAAAAACACCGCGGCGTTATCGAACAGCGTCAGCCCGGTGGCCACGTCCTTGCGGGTGGCCGCGTCCATGAAGCCGAGAATGCCCTGCACATTGCGCACCACCGGCACCTGGTCGCTGGGCGTGAGATCGGTGCCCACGGTGGGCAGCAACGCCACCCGTGCCCGGTCGAACAGATGGTATTCCTGGCGGCTCAGGCCGTCGGCCCAGTCCGGTTTCGGCCGGTCGTCCAGGGGCGACAGGCGCAGCAGCGCGAAGCCGCCCGCGGCGGCGGCGGCCACGCCGGCACTGCCGACCAGGCCCCACTTCAGGAACCGCCGCCGGGTCACGCCCTGCTGAAAGGCCGAGGACAACCGGCGCGCTGTTTGTTGTTGTGATGACATCGGGAAATCTCGTCGAGCTCGGGGATGCCTTGAAGCTACTCAAGAGCCCCGGGCAATACAATATGTTTACCCTGACAGCGCCGCTTGACCGCTCAGCACAGCCTTTCCCATTGACCCTTCGCCGGCTTACGGATACTGTTCTTATGTACAGTATCTCAAACACTCCGGATTTCCCTTCATGCCGCCCATGCCGCCTGATTTCTTGCAACAATTGCTGGCCCGCAGGGACACCTGGTGGGGCCGCGAAAGCACCGGTACCGGCCAGGGGCAAAGCACCGGTTTCAACGACCTGGACCGGATCCTGGCCGGCGGCGGCTGGCCGGAACAGGGCCTGGTGGAGCTGCTCTGCCCCCTGCCCTGCCCGGCGGTGCTGCATCTGCTGCTGCCGGTGCTGGCCAGCGACGGCCCCGGCGCCCGCCTGATCGCCAACCCGCCGATGCGGCCTTCCGCCACCATGCTGGCCCGGGCCGGGGTGCCCCTGGACGACCTGCTGATCCTGCGCAGCGACGACCGCGCCACCCTGCTGCGCGCCAGCTTCGAAGCGATCGCCGGCGACACCGTGCGGCTGGCGTTGCTGTGGGCCCCGGGCGGGCCGTTGCCGGCGGGCACCCTGCGGCGCCTGCATCTCGGCGCGCAACAGGGGCGCTGCCTGCTGATACTGGTGCGCCCGCGCCAGGCCGGCCGGCAACCCAGCCCGGCCCCGCTGCGCCTGGACCTGAGCTGCCCGGCCCCCGGCGAACTGACCGTCACCGTGCACAAGCAGCCCGGCGGCCGGGCCGGGCTGCACTGCCGTTTGCCGCTGCTGCCCGAGCACCTGCGTCGGCGGCCGCCGGCCTGCCGCGAGCTGCCGGCCCTGACCCGGCGGCCGGCGCCGGAGCCGGCGCTGCGCACGCCGTTGTTGCGGCTGCCCGCCCCCGTCGTCCCGGAGGTGCGCCCATGAGCGCGCTGTGGCTGGCCCTGCATTTTCCGCTGCTGGCGCTGGAGGCGGAGCACGGCCCGCGCCCGGAGCCGCGCGTGCTGGTGCGTGCCAACCGGGTGCTGCTGGCCAACCCGGCGGCCCGCGCCGCCGGCGTGGAAGCGGGCCTGCGCCTGGGCACCGCCCGTGCCCTGTGCGAGACACTGGAAGTGCACGAAGCGCGGGCCGACCAGCAGCACCAGGCGTTGCTGCGCGAAGCCCGCCAACTGCTGGCGCTCACGCCCCAGGTGTGCCCGGCGCCGCCGGCCACCGTGCTGCTGGAAGTGGGCGGCTGCCTGAAGCTGTTCGGTGGTTTTAAACCGTTGCTCGCCCGCGTCGATCGCTACCGGCTGCACTGCCCGCTGACCAGCCGCCTGGGCATCGGCCCCACGCCGCTGGCCGCCTGGCACCTCACCGACCCGCCGCCCCTGGACGCGCCCCCGGAAGCGGCGCGTTTCCAGGCCTGGCTGGCGGATCTGCCGCTCGCCGAGCTGGACCTGGACGAGCGCCTGCGCCGGCGCCTGCAGGCCCCCGGTTTCCGCACCCTGGGCGAGCTGTTCCCGCTGCCCCGGGCGGCGCTGGGCAAGCGCTTCGGGGTGGACTTCCTGGACTGGCTGCAGCGTCTGCTCGGCGAGCAGGCGGACCCGCGCAAACCGATTTCCCCGCCGCGCCCGTTCCGCGAGCGGCTCGACTTCGACGACCCGCTGGACGATCTGGACCGGCTCAGCGGCCCGATGGGCACCCTGCTGGCCAAGCTGGAAGACACCCTGAACCGCCACCAGGAAAGCCTGGTGAGCCTGCGCTGGCATCTGTACCTGAACAACGGCCACCGGGACACACTGATCGTACGGCGCGCCCGGCAGGGCCACGACGCCGCCACCTGGCTGGACCTCAGCCAGCGGCGCCTGAGCCACCATGAATTGAGCGCCCCGCTGCTGGGCCTGGGCCTGGACGGCGGCCGCCCCCGGCCGCGCAACCCCGGCCTCGCCGAGCTGTTCCCGGACCCCGGCGCCCGCCCGCCGCTGGCCGGCCTGCTGGAAAAGCTCGCCGGCGAACCGGCGCTGGGCGTGTACCGCCCGGACCGGGGCGACGGCCATCTGCCGGAGGAAACCGAACGGGGCCGCGCGCCGCTGGCGTCGGCGCCCAAACCGGCCGCCGACGACGGCCGCGATCAGGACCGCCCCCTGTGGCTGCTCGACCCGCCCCGGCCGCTGACCCTGCGCGACCGGGTGCCCCACTGGCGCGGCCGGCCCCTGACCCTGTTCCCCCAGGAGGAACGCTTCAGCCAGCCCTGGCACGACCTGGCCGCGCGCCGCTACCGCGTCGCCCACCACCCGGACGGGCTCTGCTGCTGGGTGTTCGAGGACGACCAGGCGCGCTGGTGGCTGCAGGGCTTTTTCTGACATGGACTTCGCGGAACTGCATTGCACCTCCGCCTTCACCTTTCTCACCGGCGCCAGCCAGCCGGAAGAGCTGGTGTTGCAGGCCTGGCGCCAGGGCTACCGCGCCCTGGCGATCACCGACGACGGCTCCCTGGCCGGGGTGGTGCGTGCCTACCAGGCCCGCGAGAACCTCAAAAAAGCTCTGGAGGACGAAGGCCGCACGCTGGATTTCCGGCTGATCGTGGGCAGCCATTTCCGCCTGCACCAGGACCGGGGCGAGTTGCGCCTGGTGCTGCTGGCCCGCGACCGTCAGGCCTACGGTGAAATTTCCACGCTGATCACCCGCGGCCGGCGGCGCGCGGAGAAGGGCCACTACCGGCTGCACTGGCAGGACCTGACGCGCATCGACCGCAACGCCCTGTGCCTGTGGCTGCCCGCCGGCGACGACCGCGACGATCACCACGCCGCCCTGCTCAAGGCGCATTTCGGCGAGCGCCTGTGGCTGGCCTGCGAACTGCTCCAGGACCGCAACGACGCCCTGCACTACCGCTACTGCTATCAGCTGGCGGACCGCTTCGGGCTGGCCATGACCGCCGCCAACGACGTCCACTACCACCGGCCGGAGCGCCAGCGCCTGCAGGAGCTGCTCACCGCCCTGCGCCTGAACACCACGGTGCGCGACCTGGGCCGGCGCCGGTTCCAGAACGACCAGCGCCACCTGCGCGGCCTGGACCGGCTGGCGGAGATCTACCCGCCGGCGCTACTGGAAGAAGCCGCCTGGATCGCCGAGCAATGCCACTTCGAAATGGACGAAATCCGCTACCAGTACCCGGAAGAAGTGGTGCCGCCGGGCCAGAACGCCGACGACTATCTCGCCGCCCTCGCCCACCAGGGCGCCGAAGCCCGCTACCCGGACGGCGTACCGGACCGGGTGCGCGCCCTGGTGGACAAGGAGCTGGGGCTGATCCGCCAGCTCGGCTACGCGCACTACTTCCTCACCGTGCACGACATCGTCGCCTTCGCCCGCAGCCAGGGCATCCTCTGCCAGGGGCGCGGCTCGGCGGCCAACTCCGCGGTGTGCTACTGCCTGGGTGTCACCGAGGTGGACCCGGGCCGCAGCCAGCTTCTGTTCGAGCGCTTTATCTCCCAGGAGCGGGACGAACCGCCGGACATCGACGTGGATTTCGAGCACGAACGGCGCGAAGAGGTGATGCAGTACCTCTACCGCAAATACGGCCGCGACCGCGCCGCCCTGGCCGCCACCGTGATTCACTACCGCACCCGCTCGGCGGTGCGCGACGTGGGCCGCGCCCTGGGCGTGGACATGGACATCATCGAACGGCTGAGCAGCAACCTGGCCTGGTGGGACAAACCCGACGCCCTGGTGGAACGGTTCCGGGAAGTGGGCCTGGGCGGCTCCACCCTGGGCCGCCACTACCGGGAACTGGTGCAGGAGCTGGTGGGCTTCCCGCGTCACTTGTCCCAGCACGTGGGCGGCTTCGTGATCACCCGCGACCCGGTGCACACTCTGGTGCCGGTGGAAAACGCGGCGATGCCCGACCGCACCCTGATCCAATGGGACAAGGACGACCTGGAATCCCTGGGCCTGATGAAGGTGGACGTGCTGGCCCTGGGCATGCTCACCGCGATCCGTAAAACCCTGGACCTGGTGCAGGGCTACCGGGGCCGACCCCTGGCCATGCAGGACATCCCCGCCGGCGACGAGGCCACCTACGACATGCTTTGCAAGGGCGACAGCCTGGGCGTGTTCCAGGTGGAATCCCGTGCCCAGATGAACATGCTGCCGCGCCTGCGGCCGCGCAAGTTCTACGACCTGGTGGTGGAAGTGGCGATCGTGCGCCCCGGCCCGATCCAGGGCGACATGGTGCACCCCTACCTGCGCCGCCGGGACGGCCTGGAAGAAACCGACTACCCGGACGCCAAGGTCAAAGCGGTGCTCGAGCGCACCCTGGGCGTGCCCATTTTCCAGGAACAGGTGATCAAGCTGGTGATGGTGGCGGCGGGCTTTTCCGGCGGCGAGGCCGACCGCCTGCGCCGCGCCATGGCGCGCTGGGGCAAAAGCGGCGAGCTGATGGAATTCGAAGCCCGGGTGATCGACGGCATGCGCGCCAACGGCTACAGCGGCGACTACGCGCGCCGCCTGTTCGAGCAGATGAAAGGCTTCGGCGGTTACGGCTTCCCGGAATCCCACTCCGCCAGCTTCGCGCTGCTGGTGTACGTGTCCGCCTGGCTCAAGCGCCACCACACCAGCGCCTTCTACTGCGGCCTGCTCAACAGCCTGCCGATGGGCTTCTACTCGCCCTCGCAGATCCTCCAGGACGCGCGCCGCCACGGCATCGAAATACGCCCGGTGGACGCCCGCCACAGCCACTGGGACCACAGCCTGGAAGAGCTTCAGCGCGAGAAGCTCGGCGTGCAACCGGCCCTGCGCCTGGGCTTGTGCCAAATCAAAGGCTTCAACCCGGAGGCCGCGCAGCGCCTGGTCCAGGCCCGCGCCGAAGCGCCCTTCACCGGCGTCGGCGACCTCTGCCGCCGCGCCCGGCTCGGCCAGCGCGAACGGGAAGCCCTGGTGGCCGGCAACGCCCTGCGCGGCCTCAGCGGCCACCGCCACCAGGCCCACTGGGACGTCCAGGGCCTGGAAGGCCAGCGCCCGCTGCTCGAGGATGGCCCCAAGGGCGACCATGACGGCGTCTACCTGGACGCCCCCTCGGAATACACCACCCTGATCGAAGACTACCGCCACCTGGGCGTCAGCCTGGGCAAGCACCCCATGGCCCTGGTCCGCCACCTGCCCCGCTTCAAACGCGGTTACCGCGCCAAGGACCTGAAACGCGCCCGGCCCGGCCAAGTGGTGCGCGTCGCCGGCCTGGTCACCAACCGGCAACGCCCCGGCTCCGCCAAAGGCACCCTGTTCATGACCTTGGAAGACGAAACCGGCAACACCAATGTGGTGGTCTGGAGCGCCATCCAGGAACGCTTCCGCACCGTGCTGCTGAAAAGCCCCCTGGTCACCGTCACCGGCACCGTGGAAATCAGCCCCGAAGGTATCGTCCACCTGATGGCCGGCCGCCTCGACGACAGCAGCGACGCCCTCAACGAACTGATCGTCCGCTCAAGAGACTTCAAATAACGAAAAGAGAATGGCTCGCTCGCGAAAGGGTGGCGCCAGCCACCCGGCGAGATACCAGAGGCCCCTAAACTTGCCAAAGCCCGTGGTCGTTGCCACCAAGAATATAAATGGCAAACTTGCCCTTGCCGGGGATTTCCGTCGGCGCCATGGCGATCTTGGCCCCCGCGGCCTCAACGTCGGCCACCGCCTGATCGATATCCTCCACCAGCCAATAGGGGCGAACCACCGGCGCCTCCGTGCTTCGCAGCGGCCCTCTCACGCCGACGATCGATCCATCGGCCAAGGTGCAGGTTCTGGCGCCACCGAGTAATTCGTCCGGATCACCAAATCTGACGCCGTGAGCAGCCTCATACGCTTTGCATACCGCATCCACATCCTCGGATACGATCTCCAAATAGTGAACTTTCATGATTCTTTCTCCCATCTCGTAATGCCGCTCTGAGTTCGCTGATATCCGCCCCCCAGGCTGAATCACGGACACATTCCTGGCGGCGCTGAAACGCGGCCTTATCGGCAAATATCTCGTACACAATAAAGGTGTTGTTGTGCTCAGCGCTTTGAGTGACTTCAAACTTCAAGCAGCCTTTTTCTTGGCGTGAGAGATCAATATGAGTTGAGAGGGCATCAACAACACCATCAAAATCCCCGTCGGGGACAATGATCCGGCCAGTTAAGATTACTTTCGATTATGAGCAACGGGAGAGAATTCGACATCGTGGTGTACCGCGACAGCAGCTTAACGGGTCAGCTGGTGGCGGATGGTGCTGACAGCGGTGGGGCTCTTAACGAGTTGGTCGTGGGATTTCAGAAAGACAGGGGAGCGTTTCCGCTCCCCTGTCTTTTCTTACTGAGCGGAACTGACCGGTTCAGCGGGAAGAACAAAATCGCTGATGAAGAAGCCCAGCAGGCTCTCCGTGGTCCCATCCACATGACGAAAATCAACAAGTACATCCTTACCGTTATTGACCTTTACCATCGTCCATGAGCCCGTGGACTCATCGTCCAGGCTTTCCGTGAAGCGCAGGGTCCCGCTGTCCGTGGTAGTCCAGGGCGCGTCGATGGTGCTTGTCTCTTGATCCTGGGTACCGGGGGAGAACGTCATCGTGCCACTGCCATCACCGTTCAGGGACACATCGGCGCTGTCTCCCTCACCGACCAGTTCAATGGTGAAATCAGCGCTCATTCCCTCTTCGAAACCCTGCTCGGAACGCTCCACCACGGCGACGCTACGGTTGCCGACAAGATCACGCAGTTCCACGCTGAAACGGCCTATCCGCCCGAAGGTAATGACGTCCTCCGCGTCGAAAGCCATGCCCAGATCGCCATACGGGGTTGCTTCCACCGTGGCGCTGGCGCCGGGAGCACCGGAATTGCTGGCGTCGTACAAGCCGCCTGGGCCATCGGTTTCGGTTTCGACACCGTTTACCTGGAACTGATCATTGGTGATGGAATACGTGCCCCACTCGGACGATGTCGGGGTCAGATTGTCGCCGGTATATACGTCCTGGTTATCGGAATGCGCGACCACGTAATGGCTGCCATCCAGGATCGTTAGAACATTGAATCCCACGTCTTCCGGCAGATACCAAGCGCCAACATAGTCGTTGCCCTCATTTTTAACTGCCTGGAAAGCGGTGGTGGCCTCCTCCTCGCTACCTAGAACCAGCTCATCACCCACCAGATTGATGGTATCCGAACAGAAGGTGTCGTCGCCGCAAATACCTCCCGACGCATCGGAATCACCGACCACCTCGAAGGACACGTCGCCGCTTTGCGGATTCCAGTCATAAAAGCCCCATTCGGCGGTCGCCGCGCCCTGGTCGTCATTGCCGTATTTGTGCGCGACGATATAACGGCCGCCGTGCATGAAGGTGAGAACGTTGATCTCTTCACCGTCGGGCCCTTTTCCGTTGCTGCTTTCTCCGGCGGGTTCAACGAATACCCAGCTGCCACGCAGGTCAGCCTGTTGAGACTCATTGAAATGGGTCTCCGCATCCTCGGCACTGACCAGATCCGAATTGGTTTGCGACCTTACTTCGGAATCATAAGCGGTCTCGAACGAGGCGGCTGGCTGAGCCAAATCCAATTGAGCGTTTGCCAGGTCCGTGTGGGTCTGACCCGGGATGGTAATCCCGTTATCCGGATCACCGTCCTGATCCAGCGACTGTAAAAGGCGCAGGATATTGGTGACCTGATCCGGCTGTTCGTCGCTGGCCATGTCGGCGGGAGTGACCCGGCCGGTCGCCGGTACCGAAGGCAAGGGAATGCCGCCGATCATAAACGTGACGGTGTCGCCGTCGACATAATCGTATTCGCCTAGAGCGTTGGTGCTACCGCTCCTGTTGCCCGGCGAGGTCCGGTAATTGATTCCCGCCACCGCGCTATCGGTGAAGACGCCCGTTCTTGCATTTTCGGCGGGCGCGTCTGAGCCACCGTCCGACGAAGATCCACCACCACAACCAGTCAACGCCACGGCACAAGCCAATGCAGTGAGCTTCAAGGTATTCATGATTCCTCCAGTACTATCAAACAAGTTCGAGAGCACTAGCTAATCATCTGCGACTGAAGCGCACATCCCCAAGATGGGGGATACAACCGGCTGCCACCGATCAAGACAGAAACGGCGTTCTCGAGCGCCCCTGCCGGTCGCGGGTGGCCGGTAACGCTTTCACCAATCGGGTGAGTTGCGCCTGGCTGGACACATCCGTTTTAAAGTAGATGCTCTTGATCTGACTTCGCACGGTATGCAGCGACACCCGACGGAAAGACGCGATCTTCGCGGCGGTCTGCCCACCGGCTACCAAGGCGGCGATCTCCGCCTCCGCCTGCGTGAGGCCGAGCAGGTTCGCCAGTTTTTTAGTGTCGAATTCAGGCTCCGCGTCACCATCCACCAGATAGAGGGCGGCATGGGCCGGTACCGGCATCAGTGGCCTGTCGGCATCGGGATGCAAGGGGACGACCTGCAGCAACAATGGCGACCGTTCCGGGCGCGGCAAGGCAATGACGCCTCCCGTCACCGGCGCGCCCGCCGTGCCACCGGCGAAAGAGGCCTTCAAAAGGAAATCCAGCCTCTGCTGTGCCTCGCCGTTCTGCAATAACACCCTTTTGCCAAGACGAAGAGCGTGTGGATTATCTTGGATATGACGCCACGCGGCCTCGGAAACGTGTACCGCACGCTGATTGGCATCAAGCAGTATGAAAGCGCTGAAGCGGCCCGTATGCTCCAAATACCCCTGTTTCTGCTTTTGCTGATGGATTATGGCTTCCAGTCGAAGAGCACGGCGAATATGCGGTGCCAAAGCATTGAAGGCATCGGTTTCATAACGTCTGAAATGGCCCTGACCGCCTGTCCGCTGAAAAAACATCTGAATAGTCTGGCCCTCGAACTGCCAGACCGTGCCGCTGGCGCCATGGTGAATATCAAGCTCTTTGGCCCAGTCGTTAAAAAATTCGGAACGGTAGAAGGTTTTCTGGTCGCAGATGCCGTCCAGGTAAGAAGAATAGAACTTACCCGGCGGCAGATGGGCCAGCCCCGGGCGCCAGGGACACAAATTGACGAAGTGATCCACAAAGGCTTTATGGGCCTTATCGTCAGTGTTGACCTGAACACCTGAATACACCTGATCCGCTTGTTGATTCATTACCAATAGTCGGGCCGACCGACTACCCGACTGGCGAACCATTTCTTTAAGGAACCCGTGCCAGCCGGACGCCTCGTAAGGCGCGAAGTAAAGTTGATCCAGCAAGCGCTCCGACGCCAAAAGCCCGCGCGTATTATTCATTATCCCTCCCTGAACCCTCATTGGTTATCATCTCCCCAGAGAACAAATAACCAGAAGCCGTTTATATTGTCACCTTCAAAGCGGCAGATTCAGCACCATGGCGGAAAGTTGCGATTGAGAGTGAGTACCGGTCTTGCGGTAAATGTTTTTAAGATGGTGACGAACGGTATGCAAAGACACACCCAATGCAGCGGCAATGTCCGCCGGACGGCCCCCTTGAGCAATCCGTGTCGCAATGCGTGCTTCTTGTTCCGTTAGTCCCAACCAACGAGCAATGGCGCCCTCGTCGTCTATGTCTTCACTATCGATAGCCAGAATAAAAACAGCAATCAGACCATTCGACTCGAAAATCCCATCAATTCCGGCTTCCTCGAAACTGACCAGCAAACGCACGACACCGGTCTTTTCCGGCAGTGCCATCATGCCGGAGCCTCTTTGACCCATACAGTAACGAACCAGATCCGAGAATTCCGTTTGCTTCTTATAACCGGATAGATACAAATGGTTGTCTCTTAATGTCATGCGGCTCGTTTGCGAGAGCCAGTCCTTGGCCCGGGTAGAAACAAACACGACTTCCTGTTGGACATTGAGCAGTAACAGAGCGCCCTGGTTGGGCCTGCTCACGGCGGCGTGCCGGTCCATCAGTAATCTGGAAGCGCCGTCCTGTCGTAACGCACGGGCGATATGTGGCATCAGTTCATCAAGAACGCTCCGGTCCCGTGGAGTGAAGGGGGCGCCTTCGCCGACACGTTGAACCTTCAGCTCGACCACCAGGCCATCCGCGACGAAACGGCCATGGAGTGCGCCACTATTTGCACCCTGAAAATCCGAATCACCTGCTTGCCCGGCCAGATTCTGGCCCGGAAGCTCGGCGACCACTTGTTCGGTTTGCTTGTCTATTCTCAGAAGCCGTGCAGCATCACCGCGCACAAGCTCACAAATCAGGTTCAGGCAGTCGCACCATCCGCTTCCTCCATGCGGCGCGAAATATATGCTATCGAGCACCTTTGTCAGGTCCGGTTCGCCGGCCACCTTATTCCCCTTATCAGTGATCCGGAATTATCCTAAACACCGGCGGTCCGCGGCGCATCCCCCAACCTGGGGATAAGAGTACACGCCGCGCCATGACTCTCTTGCCCATAAAAAGGCCGTTCCCCACCCTGCCCAGGGGCGCGGCACGGGGTCTATAGTAGGCGCATCATTCGCAACAGAACGGATTGCCGATTATGAGCAACGGGAGAGAGTTCGACATCGTGGTGTACGGCGCCAGCGGCTTCACCGGCCGGCTGGTGGCGGAGTATCTGCATCAGCAGTACGGCGCCGATAGCGACGTGAAGTGGGCCATGGCAGGCCGCAGCGAGGAGAAGCTGAAGGCGGTGCGCGAGGAAATCGGCGTGCCGGATTCGGTGCCGCTGATCACCGCCGACGCCGACAAGCCGGAGACCCTGGAGGCGCTGGCGAAGCGCACCCGCGTGGTGCTGACCACGGTGGGGCCGTACCAGCTGTACGGCGAGCCGCTGGTGGCGGCCTGCGCCAAGACCGGTACGGACTATGTGGATCTGTGCGGCGAGCCGGCGTGGATGCGCCAGATGATCGACGCCCACGGCGAGGCCGCCAAGGCGAGCGGCGCGCGGATCGTGTTTTCCTGCGGGTTTGATTCTATCCCGTTCGATATGGGCGTGTACTTCCTGCAGCAGTACGCCAAGGAGAACCTGGGCGCCTACCTGCCCCGCGTGAAGGGCCGGGTGCGCAAGATGAAGGGCACCTTCTCCGGCGGTACCGCCGCCAGCCTGCAGGCGACCCTGGTGGCCGCCAAGAAGGACCCGAAGATCTACCAGCTGCTCACCGACCCGTTTTCCCTGACGCCGGGCTTCAAGGGCCCGGAGCAGCCGGAGCCGAGGGAGCCGGTCTACGACGACGAGCTGCACACCTGGCTGGCGCCGTTCGTGATGGCGACCATCAACACCCGCAACGTGCACCGCTCCAACCAGTTGCTGGGCCACGCCTACGGCGATCAGTTCGTGTATGACGAGATGATCCTCACCGGCCCCGGCGAGAAGGGCAAGGCCACCGCCGAGGCGGTGACCAACGACCGCTCCCTGTCCGGTAAGGACGCGCCCAAGCCCGGCGAAGGCCCGAGCAAGGAAGAGCGCGAAAACGGCTTCTACGACGTGCTGTTTATCGGCGAGACCGCCGACGGCCGGCAGTTGAAGGCCAGCGTGTCCGGCAACCGTGACCCGGGCTACGGCTCCACCTCGCGGATGATCGCCGAGAGCGCCCTGTGCCTGGTGCAAGACGCCGACGATACCGCCGGCGGCATCTGGACCACGGCGCCGGCGTTCGGTGACAAGCTGATCAAGCGGCTGGTGGACAACGCCGGCCTGAAGTTCCAGATCGAGGGCTGATCAGGGTTCTTCCCGAATCGACTCCAGCTCGATTTCGCGGCCGGCGTTTTCCTGGTAGTGGAAAACGCCGGTGACGCGTACCCGCTTGCCCAGATGGGCTTCCACGTTTTCCACCGGCTTCAGGGCCACCCGGTTTAAGTCGTCGTCCTCGATCCAGTAGTGCAGCGGGTCCTGGAAATGGCGCACGGTGCCGGCGGTGGTCACCAGTTCGCCGTCATAGTCGGCCGGCTGTTCGGCGAGCATTCGCAGCGGCGCCGCCTGAGGCGCGTCGGAATAGTCGCAACCGGCCAGACCGATCAGCGCGGCCAGCAGCGCCGCCCTGCCCCACACCGACCGTCTAGCGCTCACCGTCACCTCCATCGGGGTGCACTTCCCATTCCGGCTCTTCGAATTCGCCCAGCGGGGTGATCTCGCAGGTGCGGGCGTGTTTTTCCAGAATCGCTTTGACCTTGGCGCTGCGGCTGTCGTCCTTGGCGTCCCGGTGCGCCTTTGAGTCCCAATGGGCGATGGCCAGCAGGGTGTCCGGCTCGCCGATCTTGCGGTGCAGGTAGGTGCCGCGGGCGCCCGGCGTCTGCTGGATGATCTCGCTGGCCTCGATCCAGCCCTGGGCGTATTCCTCCACGGTGTAGCCGTCCTTCATGCGTACTTCGAAGATGTACTTCATTGCAGTCTCCTGTTGGGGTTGGCATCGGGGCTCAGCCCTGCACCCACCAGCGGTCCGAGGTTTCCACCAGGCCGGCGTCGCGCAGCGCCTGGCGCGCCTGTTCGCGGCCGTCGCCGTTGAGAAAGGCGCCCAGCTCCAGGCGGGTGTCGTCGTCGCACAGATGCAGGCCGATCATGTCCACCTCCTTAACCGGCAGCACCACGTGCAGGTGCGCCGCCGGGCGCGCCAGAATCCACTCCCGGTCCGGGCCGCGCACGCCCTCGTGCAGCACCACCCTGCCCCGCTCCACGGCGATGCGCTGGTGCAGGTAGGACAGGCGGAAACAGACCCGGTAGAGCAGATAGCCGATCAGCCCCACCTCGATGAACGCGAACGGCAGCGCCAGCCAGATGCCGGCCAGGGTCCAGGCCGCCGCCACCGTGAAAACCACCACCGCGATCAGCGCGATAAAGCGTTTCACCTGGGGCCAGTCGGCGGAGAGGTGAGGCTTCAGCGTCACCACCGTGACGCCGTTCCGGGATTCAGTTGCCACCATAAGAAGGGGTCTCCAATACCGCATGCACTGCGGACCCTGTATCGGTAGCATAGGCCGCCTGAATTTCCTATCAACCTGACCCGGAGGCATACATGGGGTGGTGGAAGTCACGCCGGCTTCGTTTTCTGGCATCCAGCGTGGTGGCGCTGTTCGCACTGTTCGTGGTTATGAGAGCGGTGTTCTTCGCGTTCTTCTCCGAAGTGGGCGACACCGTGCAGGCGGATTCCGGCGACCTTTACCATGCCCTGGGCGTGGGGCTGCGCTTCGATCTGCGGCTGGCGTTGCTGATGGTGCTGCCCCTGGCGGTGCTGGCCTGGCTGCCGCGCTTTAACCTGGTGCGCTCGGCCCCGGTGCGGGTGCTGGGGCTGGTGTACATCACCCTGGCGGTGCTGGTCGTGGTGCTCACCTACATCCTCGACTTCGGCCATTACGTCTACCTGGGCGACCGGCTGAACGTGACCGCCTTCCGCTTCCTGGAAGACACCGCGATCTCCACCCGCATGGTCTGGGAAAGCTATCCGGTGGTGTGGATCACCCTGGGCTGGCTGGCCGTGACCGCGGTGATGGCGCTGATTTTCCGGGCGCTGGCGCGCCGTTTCCTGCTGCGCGCGCCGATGCCCATGGGCACCGGCAGCAAGTGGATCGGCGGCGTGGTGGTATTCCTGGCGCTGGTGTTCGGCCTGCTCGGCCGGGTCTCCGACATCAACCTGGAAAACCCGGTGCCGCTGCGCTGGAGTGACGCCTTCGCCTCCGGCAATAACGCGGTGGCGGCCCTGGGGCTGAATCCGGTGCTGTTCCTCTACGACACCACCCTGCTCAGCAGCGAGCCCTTCGACCGCGAGGCGGTGGAGAAATACTACCCGCTGATGGCGGACTTCCTGGCGCTGCCGGAGCAGGCCCGGGAGCCGCTGAATTTCGAGCGCAACGTGTCGGTCCAGCCGCACCGGCTGGACGTGGACCGGCCGCCGAACATCGTGGTGGTGATGCTGGAATCGCTGGGCGCCAGCCGCGTGGGCGCCTACGGCACACCGTTCGACCCCACCCCCAATCTCGACCGCATCGCCCGCGAAGGCTGGTTCTTCGAGCACTTCTACGTGCCGGTCACCGGCACCGCGAAAAGCATCTGGGCGTTTCTCACCGGCATCCCCGACGTGGCGCCGGAGGAGACCGCCAGCCGTAACCCGCTGATCGGCCACCAGCGCAACATCGTCAACCAGCTGGAGGGCTACCGGAAGCTGTACATGGTGGGCGGCAACGCCGGCTGGGCCAACCTGGAGGCGGTGCTCACGCGCAGCATCGACGACCTGGAGCTCTACGAGGAAGGCGACTGGCAGTCGCCCAACGTGGACGTCTGGGGCATCTCCGACCTGAACCTGTTCAAGGAATCCCACCGGATTCTGGAGGCCCTGCCGTCGGACCAGCCGTTCTTCGCCTTTATCCAGACCGCCGGCAACCACCGGCCCTTCACCATTCCGGAGAACAACGACGACTTCGAAACCCGTTCGCCGCCGGAACAGGAACTCAACGCCAACGGCTTCCGCAATACCGCCCAGTACAACGCGGTGCGGCTGCTCGACTACAACGTGGGCCGCTACATGGACATGGCCCGGGAAAGCGATTACTTCGATAACACCATTTTCGTGTTCTTCGGCGACCACAACAATCGCATCACCACCCTCTCGCACATGCCGCCCTTCCAGGAGCAACTGGGCCTGGAAAGCCACCATGTGCCGCACATGCTGTACGCCCCCGGCATGCTGGAGCCGCGCCATGTGAAAGACGTGGTCAGCCTGGTGGACGTGATGCCGACCCTGGCCGGCATGCTGGGTATGGAATACCGCAACACCACCCTGGGCCGGGACATCCAGATGCCGGCCCCGGAGGGCGAACGCAGCGCCTTCGTGGTAATGCGCGAGGGCCCGGCGCCGCAGATCGGCATGGTCACCCGCGAGCACCTGGCGCGCCTCAACCACGACGGCGAAGCGGCCACCCTGCACGAGCTGTACAGCGACGAGCCTGAGCAGGACCGGGCCGGCGACGACCCGGAAACCTTCCAGAAGCTGTTCGATCTGGCCCGGGGCACGTACGAGACCTCCCGCTATCTGTTCTACGACAACGCGGTGAACGACGGCAAAGGCGAGAAAGCGGCCTCCGGAGACGTTGAACCGGAAGGGGCACGGTAAGGCCAAGCCATGTCCTTGCCGCTGGAAGAAACCGGCTGCGTGGTGATCGGCGCCGGCGTCATCGGTCTGGCGGTGGCCCGGCGCCTGGCCCGGGCCGGCCAGGCGGTGGTCGTTCTGGAGGCGGAAGCCCACATCGGCGAGCATCTTTCCTCGCGCAATAGCGAAGTGATCCACGGCGGGCTCTACTACCCGCCCGGCTCGCTCAAGGCGGAAACCTGCCTGCGCGGCAAGGCGCTGCTCTACGAGTACTGCGCCGCCCGGGGCATCGCCCACCGCCGCTGCGGCAAATGGGTGGTGGCCGGCCCCGGCCAGACGGGGGCTTTGGAGGACCTGTACGCCAACGCCCGCGCCGCCGGCGCCAAGGGGCTCAGCCTGGTGAGCCGCGAGCGGCTGCGCCGGGAGGCGCCCTGGCTGCGCGCGGAGCAGGCGCTGGAGAGCGCCACCAGCGGCATCGTCGACAGCCACGGCCTGATGGCCAGTCTGGCCGCGGAAGCGGAAAACCACGGCGCGGTGATCGCCCTGCGTCACAGGGTGACGCATATCGACTGCCGGCCGGGGCGTTTCACCCTCACCGTGGAAGGCCCGGACCAGCCTTTCCAGCTGCGCGCGGAGCGCCTGATCAACGCCGCCGGCCTCGGCGCGGTGCCTCTCACCGGCCTGATGGACGGGTTGCCGGAAAAGCATCGGCCGGAACAGCGCTTCGCCAAGGGGCACTACTTCAAGCTGCGCGGCAAACCGCCCGCCGAGCGGCTGATCTATCCCCTGCCCGACGCCGACGGCCTGGGCGTCCACCTGACCCTGGATCTGGCCGGCGGCGCCCGTTTCGGGCCCGACGTGGAGTGGGCGGAACGGCCGGACTACCGGGTGGACGAAAGTCGCCGGGAAAGCTTCGAGCAGGCGGTGCGGCGCTACTGGCCGGGCCTGCCGGCGGGCGCGCTGCAGCCGGACTACGCCGGCGTGCGCCCCAAGCTGTGGCTGGACGGCAAGCCCTACCGGGACTTTCTGATCCAGGGCCAGGGGGAGCACGGTATCGACGGCCTGGTAAACCTGCTCGGCATTGAATCGCCGGGGCTTACCGCCGCCCTGGCGCTGGCGGAGCGACTCGAAGAATCGGCATAACTATGGAGTTGGAACAGGCCTCTGGGATCCTCCGGGGCAACCGTTGCCGGCAAGCTTTGCTTGCCTTTCGCGGGCGGGGCCCGCTCCCACAGCGCCCTCACCTCCACAAATTTCAGGCACAAAAAAGCCCGGCGCGAAGGCCGGGCTTTTTCGTTGATACCGATGTTACATCGGGATCAGAGCTTGCTGTCGAGCTCCGGAACGGCCTCGAAGAGATCCGCCACCAGGCCGTAGTCCGCCACCTGGAAAATCGGGGCTTCCTCGTCCTTGTTGATGGCAACGATCACTTTGGAGTCCTTCATGCCGGCCAGGTGCTGAATCGCACCGGAGATGCCCACCGCCATGTACAGCTGGGGTGCGACGATCTTACCGGTCTGACCCACCTGCATGTCGTTGGGTACGAAGCCGGCGTCCACGGCGGCGCGGGAGGCACCGACGGCGGCGCCCAGCTTGTCGGCCACCTTGTACAGGATCTCGAAGTTGTCGCCGTTGCCCATGCCGCGGCCACCGGAGATCACGATGTCGGCGCTGGTCAGCTCGGGACGGTCGGACTTGGCCAGCTCTTCGCTGACGAAGCTGGACAGACCGCTGTCTTTCACCACGTCCAGGTTTTCCACGGACGCGGAGCCGCCTTCCGCCGCCACGCCGTCAAAGGAAGTGCCACGCACGGTGATCACTTTCTTCTCGTCGGCGCACTTGACGGTGGCGATGGCGTTACCGGCGTAGATCGGACGCTTGAAGGTATCGCCGTCGATCACGTCGGAGATCTCGGAGATCTGGGCGACGTCCAGCAGCGCGGCCACACGCGGCGCGAAGTTCTTGCCGGTGGTGGTGGCGGCGGCCAGGATGTGCTTGTAATCGGCGCCCACTTCGGCGACCAGCTCGGCGATGTTCTCGGCCAGCTGATGCTCGTAGGCGTCGTTGTCGGCGCACAGTACCTTGCTCACGCCTTCCGCCTTGGCGGCTTCCTCGGCCACGGCGCCGCAGCCTTTGCCGGCGACCAGCACGGTGATGTCACCGCCGATTTCCTTGGCGGCGGCGAGAACGCTCAAAGTAACCTTGTTGAGCGTGGCGTTGTCGTGTTCGGCGTAAACTAAAACACTCATCAGATCACCTTCGCTTCGTTCTTCAGTTTCTCGACCAGCTCGTCCACGGAGCCCACCATAACGCCCGCCTTGCGCTCGGCCGGTGTTTCCACCTTCTCGATGGTCACGCGGGGGGTCATATCAACGCCCAAATCAGCCGGGGTTTTAACGTCCAGCGGCTTCTTCTTGGCTTTCATGATGTTGGGCAGGGAAGCGTAGCGCGGCTCGTTGAGACGCAGGTCGGTGGTCACCACCGCCGGCAGTTTCAGTTCCACGGTCTGCAGGCCGCCGTCGATTTCACGGGTCACCTTGACCTTGCCTTCTTCCACGTTCACTTCAGAGGCGAACGTGCCCTGGGGCATGCCGGTCAGAGCAGCCAGCATCTGGCCGGTCTGGTTGTTGTCATCGTCGATGGCCTGTTTGCCGAGGATCACCATTTCCGGCTTTTCCTCTTCAACGATGGCTTTCAGCGCCTTGGCGATGCCCAGCGGCTGAATCTCTTCATCGGTTTCCACCAGGATGGACCGGTCGGCGCCCAGCGCCATGGCGGTGCGCAGCTGTTCCTGAGCGGCTTTGGGGCCGATGCTGACAGCGACGATTTCGGTCACGACGCCTTTTTCTTTCAGGCGTACCGCTTCTTCCACGGCGATTTCGCAGAAGGGGTTCATGGCCATTTTCACATTGGCGAGATCAACGCCAGAGTTGTCCGCCTTCACGCGAACCTTAACGTTGTAGTCAATGACTCGCTTGATGGGTACAAGAACCTTCATAGGATCCTCGGAATCTTCCACTTGGTGACTGAAGTCGCTTCCGTCCGGGGGCTGCCACAAAGCAGGGTTTGGAAGCCCACCGTGCCTTGTGGCAACCCGCCCGAATACTCGCTTTCACCAGTACTTAATAAGGACGGAAACGATGAAAGAGGCGAGACGACGCCGAACGCCGGGGCCCCGCGCGAGAGCCGGTATCTTGAACG
>MRWF01014706.1_pt1 | contig 153686 bp, 138 predicted proteins | sample 1013331 | NCBI WGS metagenome assembly MRWF01 (sample SAMN06117577, study PRJNA244670) | biofilm metagenome | biome: Water; feature: Cathode Biofilm; material: Biofilm; isolation source: microbial consortium enriched at the cathode of a solar microbial fuel cell | place: USA: District of Columbia... | reverse complement strand
CAACAGGGCAGCCGCTTCGGCCAGCGCCTTTTCCTTACGCTGCAGTTCACGTTCCAGTCTCTTGATCTGCTGACGAGTTTGCTTTGTTTGTTCCCGTTGGGCTTTGGCCTGGACACCGCTACTGACATTAGCCTCCAGGCACGCTTTCCGCCAGGCCGCTACCTGCTCAACGTACAGGCCCTTCTTGCGACAGTACTCCGCCAGTTCGGCCTCATTCAATGAAGCGGCTTCCAGCACAATGGCAAACTTGTCCTGTGATGACCACTTCTCTGGGTTCTTTCCATCAGCTGGCACGGCAATGCCCTCAACTCTGGCTTGTTTACGCCAAGTGTACAACGTGACATCTGAGATGCCAGTCTCCTGTGCTAACCGTGGTATCGGTATATTCTGCGGTGGCATCATCTTCTGGATCACTGATTGTTTTCGTTCTGCTGAATAATGTGACATCTTCTTCTCTCTATCGCCCTCTCACTTTGTTCATAATAACTCAAGTGAGGCGACATCTATCCTGACAGAGGGGGTAGATCGCTGTGCCATAATTCTGTGCACTCGTTGTGCCCTGGTTGTGCCCTTGTTGTGCCTTTTCTGTGCCCAAACAACCTGGGTTAATCAGTTGAATGTAGGATTCTCCACTTCCTCGAAATGCGTCTTTTATTTCGCCGGTAAACAATAAGTTTTTCAGCTTGTGCATTTCTTTATTGACTCTGGCCCACCTTCTGGGCGGTTGCTGTACGGATTCCATCCAGAATTTTCTGAAGTTTGATTTTGGTTTTGGGTAAAACTGGCCCCTGGCTCCGGTTTTGTGTTCGCCTTTCCCCCGCTGTTTGTTGATATCTACATTGAAAAAACAGTCTGCGATGATGCCGGTCTTGATACTGACAAAAGATATAATCAAGCGGCCAACATGGGTATTTTGCCTTTTCAGTCTGGCTGTCCGAAAACTATCAAACTTAAAAATTGTATGGTCAGTTTGTGCCGGAAGTGCTGCCGGTTTTTTCGGTTCTTTTTCTGAATGGGTAACATACTCCGCCAGCCATTCCTCATTGCTTTGGAATTTGGGATCGTTAAGGCGTATAATTTCACCCGTTTTCGTGTTACCCCGTTCGTCCGATCCGCAAAAATCGCGAGCGGGGTTTTTATTTGTATTCAATTATTCCACCTGTATATCTCTCAAATTCGCCTTATTTTCAAAGTCCAGGAATCTAAAATCTCGATTTGAAACGCCCTATTCATGCGGCTTTCCGGGGCAAATGTGAACATACCCAGTACTACCCCCTTTTCAGGTGATCCAAAATGGGTTTTGTTCTGGCTGGCAGCGGCCTCTTTCCTTGCTCTGCGAGACAAAGGGTGCGTCGCGAAATTTGCAATTTTTCGGCCATTTCTGCCTGAGATAAGCCGAGTGTTTTTCTGAGCGCAACAACGTCGAAGACCTCGACGCGGCCCGGATTATCTTTAGTCGGAGATTTGATTTTTGCCTTTCGTGGTTTGGGGCGGTGAACTGTGAATAACCTTGCCAGTCTTTCAGCACGTTCCTTGTCTTCAAGATCGATCAAGTGTCTGTAGATGTGTTTCTTTTGGCTTCGCGTCAGACTGCATAAAATTTGAGTACAGCCGCAACACACACCATTCAGTTGATCACCACATAGCGAGCAATTGGCAAAAAATCGCCGGGGCAGCTCTTTCTCGGGCAGGGTTACAAAAGCGGCCAGCGTCAAGCGCCGGAAAATGTCCTGGCCGGAGATCGCGCTCATGATTGCGCCGCCCGATCTAATTGGCGCTGAATAAAAGCGGACGTTTCAGAGACTGGTATTAGATGGCGGCGGCCAATCTTTACGCCATGAAGATCGCCGCTAGATAGGAGTTTATTGACGGTGCGCCGACAGACGCCCAGTTTCCTGGCAGTATCGTTAATACTGTCCAGAAGATGGTCGGACTCTATATCGCGAGATATTCGTTCGGACATAAAAAAACCTCCAAAAGCAATTTGCCTTCAAAGGTTTGTCCTGTACCGTCCGAAGGCTAAATACAGGAATAACGCTGTAGTCGTTATTCCTGCTGCTTTCGGAGCGGGGGCTTAGCGATAGAGTCCTGATTCGCTAAGGACGGCCTCCTGCGGTAAGTCGCTACCTTGACTGATATCCCCTCTAGGAACGTCTCCTTGACGCGGCCAAATGGGTTTCTTGTCATTCTCGAATATACCACGCCTGCCCAACGATGTCAAACAATATCCGCTGCTACACTTTGGTGCAAGCTATGCCAGCGCCTCCACTGCTGCCCGCTTGCGTTCTTTTGACGCCTTCAAATACCGTTGTGTTGTTTCCAGATCCCTATGGCCCATAATCTCCATAATCACAACAGCATCCGTGCCGGTTTCTCCGAGACGGCTGCCAAATGTGTGCCGCAAACTATGCCAGGTTGCCCGCCCTTCACTGTTTTGTTTTTCAATCCCTGCATCAGAAAACACCTTGTTAAAACTCTTATCCAGTTTCTTGACAGGGAATACATATCCCTTGGATGAGCCGCATTGTAATTTCCATTCGCGCAAGACTTTCAGTGCGTTATCGTTTAAATCAATATCCCGTGACGTATAACTTTTCGTATCTTCCCCCTTTAATCGGATCACCCGTTGATTGAAATCCACCATTGACCAAGTTAAGCCAAAACATTCAGATTTTCTCAAGCCGGTTTCAAGGCTCAATTCAACGGCTGGGCGCAACTCGTCAACATAAATGCCGTCTAAACTCGATAGAGGCGCATAGCCGCGTTTCTCCCTCCAGGCGTTACCTGAGTGCCGCTCCTCTCGGATGCGTTCCTCACGCTTGATCAGCGCCTCCCTGAGCGCCTGAATTTCACCATCATAAAGTCTGCGGATTGCTCGGCGTTTTCTATCAGTCTGTGCGGGTTTGAAGTCTGCAAGTGGATTAGTGTTCAGAATTTTCCATTCTACCGCTTTGGATAAGGCCGCTTTCAATGTCCCTGTATCGCGGTTGCATGTTTCACGGCTAGCCTTTTTGATACCTGCCCCCTTGAGTCTTTTGGTTCGCCACGCATCCATAAGGTTTGGGGTGATTTGATCCAGTTTCAGATCGCCGTATGAGTCCATGAAACAATGCTTGATCCGGGCAAGTGTGGCCTTGCCGTCCTTGCGGTTTGCTACTACCCACCACCCATAACTCCCCTCTGTGTTTTCATCCATGTAGCTACGCAGTGTAGGAATGCCCCGCTGCTGTTGTCTGGCAGCGCTGTAGTCCGTCCCGTCAATCGCCTTTCCCTGTAATCGTCGGCACTCGGATCTAACCCATTTCAGCGTGATCGCTTTCTTGCTTCGGTCCAGGACGTCACGGGCATCAATCGGCCACAATTCGCCCTCCCCCTCGCGCTTTACTTTGCGCCGTCCGGCACCCTGGCCATGGGCAATGGTTTCACGCTTTCCTCGCGCTGTTTGCACATAGAAGCGAATGGCACCACTAGGAAGATGTTTAACCAGTAACCCGGTCAATTCAGAATCGGTGATCTCCCGCTCGACCTTTGGGGGCGGGCTTGCGATCAGGCGTTTGAGCAAAGGCACGTCTATACGTTGTGGCATAACTCCATACCTCATTTTTCAGAGTGCATTACAGAGTGCAGATTACACTATGCGCTTCTGTGCGTCAATATGCGTGTATGTATATAAAACAATGAGTTATTAGGTATGTGATTGACCTGAAAAGTGCTATTTTTGTTTTCGGGAGGCAGGGGTCGTAGGTTCAAATCCTGTCACCCCGACCAATTCCAAAAAGAAAAGAGCCTCTCACCAAAAGTGAGGCGATTTTTCTTTTTGGAATTGGGGCTGAGAAATTGGAACCGTATCAAAGGTTCACAATTTTGTCGGGAACAAAATTGAACAGCGCGAAGCGCTGGCCTGGAAGGCGGAGGGCAGGATGCCCGGAGTAAATCCTGTCACCCCGACCAATTATCAAAATAAATAAGCCTTTCACATTCCGGGAAGGCTTTTTTATTTTGGTAATTTGGTGACCGATGGAGTTATCCAATCTAATGGTCCACTGGAGGGGTTGGGGTCTTGAATCTTGAAATGACATCACCCCAATACCTCCAGCCCCTTTTGTTCAACCAGGTTTAATAGCTTCAAAGATGGACCATTGGGTTTCTTCTGTCCCTGTTCCCATTTCTGAACTGTGGACGTGCTGGTATTTAAATACGCGGCAAAAACTGCCTGGCTTGCCTTGTATTTCAAACGGAGCTTTTTGATCTGTTGAGGTTTATATTGTTTTACCGGCGGCAGGCACAAGGCATCGAACTCGCGCATTGTCTGTTCGTCTATTCCACCTGCTTTGTGTAGGCCTTTCGCAGTTTTATGTACAGCTTCAAGTATTGAGTCTTTCATCGAACTCGACCTCTATTAATTCATTATCGAATACCATTGTCTTTAATACTGCATCGGAGTTACTTAATAAATGTGATGCCAATTTCTTCAACGTATCCAGTTCGTTCCTGCTCACGTTGGATTTCTGATTCTTGGCAAAGCCATAGATAAAGAAGATTTTTTCTTCTTGCCTGAATGCAACCAGAGTCCGGGCGCCTGCGCGTTTTCCACGTCCCTGCATGGCAATACGCTTTTTAAATACATTGCCACCAAGATTTGCGTCGACAAGTCCCTTATTCATTTCAAGCACGGCGGATCTCAGAGATTGATCCGACAGTCCTTCCTTTGCTACCCATTGCTGGAATCCTTTCGTTTTGAAAATGCGCATTGTTACTCCCTGTTAACAATGTCTTTATTGTAGTACTTAGTGCTATAGTGTCAAACGATGAAACATCGAGCCGGTGTGGATTGATTTACACCACGCCAGCTTCGAAATGGTAATTCAGTCAAACTTCGCCAGATGCCGATCAACCGTCGTAACCAGTCCCTTGATCATTTCCCTGCCGGTGATGCCGTAAAAGCTTATGTTGGTCAACTTGACCTCGGTCAGGTTGGCATTGGTGAGGTCGGTGCCCGTGGAATCGGCAACGCTCAGATCACAGATACTGGAGTTATTGAGGATCAGAGAAAAATATTCTTCCTTGAGTCAGGGTCTATCTTCTATGATTTGAGTAGTGTCGTTTGGCGTAGAAATCAGGTGTAGATCCCGGGGCCGGATTTCGAGAGCGCCTTGCCGGACTTTTACTGCAAGCCGCTGAAAAATTTTGCCACACCCTGCTTGATGCCGCGCAGGTTGTAACCGCCCTCCTGCACAATCAACATGGGCAAATTCAGATCTTTCAACCGTGCGGCAATATCGGCCATGGAGGACGGGTGCAGCAGGAACGTGCCGGTCGGGTCGCCGCGCAGGATATCCAGCCCCAGGCTGACCACCAGCACTTCCGGTTTGAACCTGCGGATCACCCGCAACGCTTTTTCCAGTGCCGGCAGGTAAATTTTCTCGTCAGCCTGCATCGGCAACGGCAGGTTCACGTTGTAACCAAGGCCCGGTCCGATGCCGGTCTCCTCGGCAAAACCGCTGAAATACGGAAAGGCATTGTCGGGATGGCCGTGGATGGAAACGGTTAGCACATCGGCGCGTTCATAAAAAATATCCTGCGTGCCGTTGCCGTGGTGGTAATCGATGTCCAGCACCGCCGTTTTGGCGTGTTTCGACAGGTGGTTCGCTGCTATCGAGGCGTTGTTGAAATAGCAGAAGCCGCCGTAGACACGGCGCTCGGCGTGGTGGCCGGGCGGCCGGCACAGGGCATACACGATGCGGCGTCCGGACAAGGTTTCACTGGCGCCGGTCATCGCCACGTCGACTGCGCCGCGCGCGGCCGCGTAGGCGTTGCCGTCCAGCGGAGTGCAGGCATCGATGCAATAATAGCCCGCCTGTTCCGGGAACATACGCGGCCGCCTGTCCAGGCGGCGGATCGGAAACGTGTCCGGGTATACCGGCTTGTCCCGGGACAGTTTGGTGCAGATGGTCTTGAGGAACAGGACGAAATGCCTGTCGTGGACCTCGGTGATGACGCTTTCCGGGTACGGCCGGGGATCAAGCATAGTAAACATGCCGGTCGGCAACAGCGATTCCAGCAATGCGCCGACCCGCACCGGGCGTTCGAAATAACCGCGTTGTTTGACGTGATGGATCTGGTGCTTCTGGCTGGTGATCAACAGGAACGGCCGGTTCAGGTGGCTGGATTCCACCTGCCGTGACGGCGTGGCCTCGCGGGTGTATCGCATCGGCAGAAACCTTACCGGATCATCGGTAAAGGCCTGGAGGATCCGGCGCACCTGCTTCGGCGTCGACACGTTGCCGAAACGCCGCGTCAGGATCATGCGCACCGCGTCCCGCGCCTCCTCACGCGGCAGCGGATCCGTCCGGCCGAGGCCGTCGAACAACAGCCAGGCGGTGGTCGGAGGATCGCCGACCGGTTCACAATAGGCCGGGTTGATGATGGTGCGGACACCGTAATTCTCGTAGAACCGGATCCGCTTGCGGGCCTCTTCCAGCGTGGCGGGATCCGTGGTCAGTGCGGGATCGTCCGGCTGTACTTCCAGGTACAGGCCGTGCGCACCGACGTCCTGGCAATATTCACGCACGGCCTCGTACAACGCGGTCCCCAGCCCGGCGGCGCGGCTGGACTTGCGTACCGCGATATAGTCCAGAAACACGCTTTTGCATTCCGGGAAATGCAGCACCAGCGCGAACGCATCCACATGCCCCTTGCGCCCTTCCAGCACCACCAGCGCCGCGCTGTAACCCTGCTGGATCGGCCGGTTGAGCATGGACGGGATCTTGTCGGCATGGCTTGCCAGCGACGGAAACGCTTCCCGGAACAGGTTTTGCGCCTGCAGGATGAGATCGCGGTTCAGTGGCAGGTAACCGCTGTGGATAAACCTGATGCGAATCATAACGCGGGAAAATGTCAGGCCATTAGTGTAAGGACGATATCACATTGGCCGGCGGGCGGATAAGATATATTGACCTGAGAGGGTTGCCGTAACGGCAGGCAACGGGACCGGCCGGTTTGCATAATTCCTGTTTGTCAGGGAAGTTTTAATGAATTATTACGGGGAAACTCCCGCGTACGCTTGCAGCCAGAGTCCGCCGGCCTCGGCCAGGTACGCGTCGACCGCGTGTTCCAGGTTGCGCATGTGCATTAATAGTATTGAGGGTCAGAGTAAAGAATATTCTTCCTTGAGTTAAGGTAATTTTATTCTAACCCTTAATTCATTAATTGTTCGATATTGTCAGGGAAATTCGCACACCATCACTGCCTTCATCGACAATAGCGACATTGGCGGCACGTTCATTCTTTTCAAAAATCAACATAAGCTGCGATCCCATATCCATGGAAGTCTGCATCGTCCATCCCTTTTTCGCCATCTGCTTCTGATAGGACTCCGTAATCCGGTCTTTCTTATCGCTGGACAGCATGTTGACACTGAAGCCTTCCGGCATCTGGATGGCGGATTCAATTTTAGCGCCCGGGTAGACAAAGACATCCTCCGGGAAGGCATCGGGCAGGGCGACGTTGCCGCCCACTTGCATCTTGACCTCGCCCTCGTCGGTTTTCGAGGTGATGCTGATACTCTCCCTGGACATATCGACATCGGCCTCGCCACCGGTGGCGTGCTCAATCTGTTTTTCCATCGTCTTTTCCTGATCGTCCTCGCCACAGCCGACCAGCCAGATAGACAGTAACAACGATAAACTTACCAGTTTTATTATGTTCATAGCTGCAACCCTCTAAAATTGATAAAAGATAGTGTGGCCTAATGGGTGATAAGAATAATGATTTATATCAAGAATCACGCATTTGGATAATGTGTTGAAGGTCATAGTAAAGAATATTCTTCCTTGAGATAAGGTAATTTTACTCCGACCCTTAATTCCTTTATTTCATGTCCCAGCCACTACTGCTGCCGCGTTGAATACAGCCAGGCTGGCAACGGCGCCGCCGGCTTCCCCTTTCTCGAAATCATCCCCGTCGCGTGCCATCTGGTTGGTGACGTGGGCAAAGCAGATAACGTCGCTGTTACGGGCCTCGGCGAAGGCGTAGAGCGCTGCGGCCTCCATTTCCACGGCCTGTATGCCGCGGTTAACATTTGCCGCGATGGCCTCGTCCGTCTCCCGGTAGGGGGCGTCGGTAGTCCAACTCGCTCCCCGGTTTACGGTGAAGGGCAGCTTGTCGAAGGCACCGGCGAGACGGGCAAGAAGTGCCGGATCGGCGTAGCTGAAATCGGTGGGTGGAAGATAATGATAGCTGGTTCCCTCGTCCCGCAGGGCCTTATCGATGAGGACATAGCACGGTGGCAGCAGATCGGGAGCGATCTGTCCCGCCGATGTGATGCTGATCAGGAGATTACAGCCGGATGCAAACAACTGTTCAGCCAACAACACGGCGAAGGAGGCCCCGACGGCCGTGCCAATAACACCAAAACGACGCCCGTTCAGTTCGAAGACGTGCAGATCGGTGTGGTAGCAGCCCCAGTGTGGTGATCGCTCCGCCCTGCCCTCGGCCACCAGCCAGCGCACGATGTCGCCATCGGGATCGAGCAGGCAGACCGCGGGCACTGTACCGGGATCGACCCCTTTTTGTCGACGTGCCTCCCGCAGCAGGTTTTCCGGCCGAAAGACAGTCGGGGCAGTGTAATGCTTGTCGCGCAGGATGGGTGGATGGCCATCGCTCACGTTATTCTCTCCGTTGTTTTGGAAATCGAGTATAGACCACGAACGGGAATCATCGCCGCATATTATAGGCATGGGAGAGGTGTACTTTGACGCGCTACTTCCCTGTAGTGCGGACTTCGTCTTCCCAATTTCACTCCCGGCGAAATTGTCGAACCCCCATCGTTGATTCCGAGGGTTCGAATACTTCATCACAATAACCAAGAATGGGGCGGAAGGCCCCTTTATTGGTTATTGGCGGAGAGGGAGGGATTCGAACCCTCGGTGCCCGCGAAGGCACAACGGTTTTCGAGACCGCCCCGTTCGACCGCTCCGGCACCTCTCCTATATCGCCTGTACAGACACGGGTACTTTAAACCTTACCCGATAGAGGGTACCAGCCCGGAGAGAACGCAAGCGGGAATCGGGATAACGCCTCAATACGCTTCCTTACTCGATAAGAATTCGCACGGTTATGCCGAATTCCAGCTGACCGATGAGATTCAATCAAACTTCGCCAGATGCTTATCAACCGCCTTATCCAGACCCTTGATCGTTTCCTTGCCGGTGATGCCGTAAAAGCGTGTGTTGGTTAACTTGGCCTCGGTCAGGTTGGCGTCGGTGAGATTGGCGCCCGTGAAATCGGCACCGCTCAGATCACAGTTACTGAAGTTCACACCGCGTAAATCGCTGTTCTGCAATTTGGCGAACTTCATATTGCAAAAGGCCAGGTCAGCATCTTTCATCGTAACGTCTCTAAGGCTTGCTGATTCAAGCTCCGTACGGATCATGCCCATGGACTGGTTGTGCATGCTGATCCCCGCCTTCATGTTGGAAAGGTTCGCGCCGATGAGATCCGCCCGGCTCATTTTCGCGACAACCCTGGCACCGGAAAAATTCGCGTTTTTCAGATTACTGTTTTCGAGATTGGTGTTGTTCAGAGCCGCGTTTTTGAAACTGGCATTTTCCAGATTGGCGCTCATCATCAAGGCCAGGTCCAGGTTGGCGTTATCAAAAATACCGTTGGAAAGGTCCGCGCTTTTCATATGGGTATAGAAAAGATTGGCGCCGCTGAAATCCACGCCTGAAAGATCCAGACCGCGAAAATCCTTTAGTTCCAAATTGGCCCCGTTTTCCGGTGAGGATTGGGAAAGGACTTCCACAACCTCATCGCGGGTCATTTTTTGCCAGTTGGCCTCGGCGGCCTGTGCGTTGGTGCTGTAGAAAAGAACCAGGGAAATTAGCAAACAAATAGGTTTGAACAATAATTTCATTCTCAAACACCTCCTTAACTATTGGATAAGGAAAGATAATACGAGTTCTTTTCGTTTAACCATCTGATTATAAAAGATATTTATTGATCCGACGGTTCTATAGAATGCGATCGACGTGATCCGCTGAACGGGCCTGAGCCGATAACCGCCGGCAATCGAAAACATTTGTCAAAACCGGATGTTAAGCCGCAAAATACGTCATACGCCCATCACTACTTCGCGACAGAATACGACTCGCGTCCGTCCGCTCCCGTTGACCCGGATTGTTCACAGGTCACAATTTGATCCGCAAATCATGGCCGGGGGACGGTTTTGACAGGTATGATCGCCCTGACAGGCGTTTTACAGGAATTGTGAATGACACTTGATGTAAAAAAACTGCTGGCCGATAACGCGGGACGAAATTTCGAATTGCACCAGGCGCATGTGAATCCGCGCTTTGTGAAAACCCTGCGTACCATCGGCTTTGACAAAATCTACACCCGCGCCGAGGGGCAATATCTCTGGGATACTGACGGCCGCCGTTATCTCGATATGCTGGCCGGTTATGGCGTGTTCAATTTCGGCCGTAACAATCCCGATATTCGCCAGGCACTCTGCGATTTCATGGAACAGAATTATCCCAACCTGGTACAGATGGAAGCCCCGCTGCTTTCCGGCCTGCTGGCCGACGAGCTGAAAAAACGAATGCCGAACGATCTCGACATTGTCTACTTCACCAATTCCGGGACCGAAGGCGTGGAAACGGCGATCAAGTTCGCCCGCTGTGCCACCAAGCGCCCCGGGATCATTCATGCCAGCAAGGCCTTTCACGGTCTCACCAACGGCTCGTTGTCACTGAACGGTGATGAAAACTTCCGTGACGGTTTCGGACCGTTGCTGCCCCACTGCCACAAGGTGCCCTTCGGCGATCTCGAAGCACTGGAGGAAGTGTTGTCGCGCGGTGATATCGCCGCCTTCGTTATTGAACCGGTGCAAGGCAAGGGCATCAACATTCCGCCGCCCGGCTACCTGATGGAAGCCCGGGCGTTGTGCCGGAAACACGGCGCCCTGTTCGTCGCCGACGAAGTCCAGTCGGGCATGGGCCGCACCGGCAAATTCCTCGCCCTCGAACACGAAGGCGACGTCGACCCGGACATGGTCATACTCTCCAAGTCCCTGTCCGGTGGCTACGTACCCGCCGGCGCCGTACTCACACGCAAATGGATTTATGATCGCGTTTTTTCCAGCATGGATCGTTCGGTGGTGCATTCGAGTACATTTGGACAGGGCAGCCTGGCCATGGTGGCGGGACTGGCTACACTGGAATACATGGACCGCAATGATTGCATGGCCAACGCCACGGTCATGGGCGATCGTATCGGCGAAGGTCTGCTCACCATCCGCGACCAGTACCAGTTCGTCAAGGACATCCGCTGGCGCGGGTTGATGGTGGCCATTGAATTCGGTGTGCCCAAATCCATGAAGCTGCGCGCCGCCTGGTCGCTGGCCCATAAACTGGACAAGAGCCTGTTTCCGCAGGGCATCACCATTCCGTTATTGCAGGACCACGGGATTCTCACCCAGGTGGCCGGGCACAACATCGATGTAATCAAGCTGATACCACCGCTGATCATCACCGAATCCGACTGCAATTATTTCATCAACGGTTTCATCGAAGTGATGAAAAAGTTGCATAAGTTTCCCGGTCCCAGTTGGGAAGTGATCTCGAGGATCGGTCGCTCCGCACTGTCCGGCGGCGCCGGGAACCCCGCGGGTCAGGGACAGAAGTCGGAGCGGATCGCCAGCTGAACAGCGGCACTCCGCATTGATGACCGGTGTGATACACTTGCGCCGGTCTTGGTGCTGCAACCATGCTTTTTTGCCAACAGCCGGAACAAGCTTACAACAACGTGTCCACATCCAAAGAGCAACTGGAGCGGGATCTCCGTTACCAGAATAAAATTCTCCAGGGCGTCTCGCGCACATTTGCACTGACCATCCCGCAATTACCACCGCGTCTTCGCGATGTGGTCGGCAATGCTTACCTGCTCTGCCGGATCGCCGATACCATCGAGGACGATCGGGACCTGCCGGCAGACAGCAAGCGCACTCATTCCGAATGTTTCGTCGAGGTCGTCAAGGGTAATACTGATGCGGCCGGCTTTTCAGCCGGGCTGACGCCGCTGCTATCCGATGCGGCAACGGCCGACGAGAAAGATCTTGTCCGTAATACTGCAACGGTGGTCCGGCTGACGCACAGTTTCAATCCACGGCAACGGGCGGCGCTGGAACGCTGCGTACGCATCATGGCCGAGGGCATGATTCGCTACCAGGAAGCGGAAACCCTGGAAGGCCTGCCCGACCAGGCGGCCATGGACGAATATTGCTATTACGTTGCCGGGGTGGTGGGTGAAATGCTGACCGAGCTGTTTTGCGATTACTCGGATGAAATCAACCGCCATCATGATGACCTCATGCGCCTCTCTGTATCGTTCGGCCAGGGGCTGCAAATGACCAATATCCTCAAGGACATCTGGGATGATCACGCCCGCGGCGCCTGCTGGTTGCCCGCTGACGTATTCCGGCAGTACGGGTTCGATCTGGGCCGTATGAAAGCGGGTGAAAACGGTCCGGGGTTCGAGGCCGGGATGGGTGTTCTCATCGCCAGGACCCGGCAGCACCTGGAAGACGCCCTGCACTACACCCGCCTGATCCCGGCGCACGAAACCGGTATTCGAAAATTCTGCCTGTGGGCGCTGGGCATGGCGATTCTGACCCTGAGAAAAATCAACAAAAACCGGCAATTCGCCAACGGCACAGAGGTCAAAATATCCCGTAACAGCGTCAAGGCGACGGTCATGTGTACGAACCTCTGCGTCAGCCATGACAAGCTGTTGAATTTGTTGTTCTATGTCACGGCAAAGGGTTTGCCTGAACAGCCCCTTTCGTGAGAAGATAACCGCGCTTTGCAGGGTAGCCCGTGTTACTCGAATACTGCTTTAACAGTCTGATATTAAAAGACTTTTTACCATCAGGACTGTTCCCGGCAGTGTTGGTGAATGCGGTCGGAAACAATAACAACATTCACGCATTCTGGGGTATAGGCTAGATGTTACTGGAATCCAATGAGAAGTTGGCAGGACTCGCTGACAACACGGCCCTCGATCACTCTGTTGTCCATCATCTGAAACCGCTGTCATTGTCCGCCGCCATCGAGACGGCGCGCGATGCGCTGATTGCGGAGCAAAAGCAGGACGGTCACTGGGTCTATAACCTCGAGGCTGACTGCACCATCCCGGCCGAATACATCCTCATGATGCATTTCACCGGGGATATTGATGAAGACCTGGAACAGAAAATCGCCGCCTATTTGCGCGCCGAACAGGATGAGCACGACGGCTGGTCACTCTATCATGGCGGAGATTTTGATCTCAGCTGTTCGGTCAAGGCTTACTACGCACTGAAGCTGGTGGGTGATAATCCGCACCAGGAACACATGGTCCGCGCCCGAAACGCGATTCTGAATCATGGCGGCGCGGCCCACAGTAACGTCTTTACCCGCATTACCCTGGCACTGTTCAGCCAGGTGCCGTGGCGGGCGACACCTTTTATTCCGGCGGAAGTAATTCTGCTGCCGAAGTGGTTCCCATTCCATATCAGCAAGGTCTCATACTGGTCGAGAACCGTGATGGTGCCGTTGTTCGTACTCTGTACACTCAAGCCGATCGCACAGAATCCCAGGGGCGTGGACATTCGCGAACTGTTCATCACGCCACCGGAAGATGAACTCAACTATTTCCGTATCACCACACTTTTGAGCCGTGTTTTCTTTACCCTGGATCAGGTCGGCCGGCTGATCGAAAAACTGGTGCCCGGCTTTATCCGCAATATCTCCATCCGCAAGTGCGAACAATGGTTCACCGAACGCATGAACGGCGACCACGGTATCGGCGGCATCTTCCCGGCCATGGTCAATGTCTACGAGGCGCTTACCGTACTCGGCTATGACAGGGATCACCCGAAGGTACGCCAGGCCCGCAAGGCGATCGACAACCTGCTGGTCAAGAACACGGACGGCAGCATCTATTGCCAGCCCTGTGTTTCCCCGGTCTGGGACACGTCTCTGGCCTGCCAGGCGTTACTGGAAGTGGATAAACAGTGTCCGGAGAGCCGGCGCGGTCTGGACTGGCTCATGGACCAGCAACTCAGCGATGAGCCCGGCGACTGGCGCGAGGTCCGTCCGGACCTGCCGGGTGGTGGCTGGGCGTTTCAATACAGCAATTACTTCTACCCGGATCTGGACGACACTTCCATGGTCGCCTGGGCCATGCACCGCACCGCTAATGGCAAATACACCGGGGCTATAGAACGGGCTGCGACATGGATCGCCGGCATGAAATCGAAAAATGGCGGTTACGGCTCCTTTGAAGTGGATAACACGCAGTACTACCTGAATTACATTCCCTTTGCCGACCACGGCGCGCTGCTGGATCCGCCGACGGCGGATGTCACCGGCCGCTGCCTGGCCTTGCTGTCACTGGTTGACCGGGAGAAATACGCGGATCTGATTGATCAGGCCATCGCTTACCTGAAGAACGACCAGGAAGAAGACGGTTCCTGGTATGGCCGCTGGGGTACCAATTACATCTATGGTACCTGGTCGGTTCTGACCGCACTGGAAGAGGCCGGCATTGATGCGAACGAGCCATTCGTTCGCCGGGCCGTTGACTGGCTGTACAGCATCCAGAACGAAGACGGCGGCTGGGGTGAAAGCAATGACAGCTATTATCCGCCCCGCCATCGACGCCCCTGTCACAGTACTGCCTTCCAGACCGCCTGGGCACTGCTGGGCCTGCTCGCCGCCGGGGAAGCGGCCGCACCACAGGTCGAAGCCGGTATACAGTTTTTATTGAAACATCAATGCCGGGATGGTCTCTGGTACGACAGGGACTTTACCGCGCCGGGCTTCCCGCGCGTGTTCTATCTCAAATACCATGGTTACACGCGCTATTTTCCGCTTTGGGCACTGGCCAGGTACAGGAATTTAAAGCAGCGCGATTGAAAACGATCGGCGTGTTTACGGCGCTCCCCATCGAGGGTCGCTGCCTGACCTCCGGCAAGATTGTTCCCGACAACACCGTGGCCGTAAACCGGCATCTGCTGCTGCGCGCCGGCGGCATGGGCAGGGATAACGCGGAAACCGCCGCCAGGGCCCTGATTGATGCAAAGGTCGATCTGCTGGTCAGTTGGGGGGTGGCCGCCGCACTGAGTGAGACCGGCCGTGCGGGCGATCTCGTACTGGTGGATACGGTAATCGATAGCGCCGGGGGGCGCTATACGGTCAAGCCGGAGATCCTGCAGACACTCGAGATATTCGCCCGGCGTGCGGGCATTTCATCAATTAGCGGTGCGCTTGCCGAAAGTAACCGGGTACTCGATTGCAGCGAGGATAAAATCCGTCTGCACAGGGAATCCGGGGCGCTGGCAACGGACATGGAGACGGCTGCAGTGGCCGGTGTTGCAGACAATGCACATATCCCCCTTCTCGCTATTCGCGTTATCAGCGATGATTTGCATACCTCCGTGCCACGCGCAGTGACCCGGAACATGGGTGCAGACGGCCACCTGAAAATGGTGCGGATGTTGTTTAGCTTGTGTCGCCAGCCACGGGATCTGACCGCGCTTGTCCGCCTGGCGCAATCTTTCAAAAAAGCCAGGCGGACGCTCATCCGTTGCGCCGGTTACCTGAAATCCGGACCCGGCTGAATACGACAAGCGGGCACCGGGCAAGACTTGTTATCACCCGGATCATGGTTTATAAAGACGCACTTTCAGACTCGCACATGACCAATATGCTATCGAAGGAACACCTGGAGGCGTTCAAGGACACAGGCTATACGCTTGTCCGTGGTCTTTATAACAGCGACGAGATGAAAGAAATCACCGCCTGGTGTGATGAGGTAGCGGCGTATCCCGAAGTCGCCGGTAAATACATGATGTACTTCGAACACAGCCGGCTTGATGACCAGCGGCGGATCCTCTCCCGCATCGAGGATTTCGAACCCTGGCACCGCGGCTTCAGCAGGCTGTTCACCGCCGGCCGGTTGAAAGCCTGTGTTGACGATCTCTTCAGCGAATCTTCTGTACTGTTCAAGGACAAGATCAATTTCAAGATGCCGGGCGGCAGCGGATTCAAGGCGCACCAGGATATTCAGGCCGGCTGGGATACTTACGCACCGCTGCATATCACGGCGCTGTTGACTATCGATCCGTGTACCCTCGACAACGGCTGCCTGGAAATGGCCCCGGGGTATCACAAGCAGGGAATCATCGGTGAAAAATGGCAGCCGCTGGAAGAGGATGCACTTGACTACGTGGCTGTACCCACGGCCCCCGGGGACGCGGTTTTTTTCGATTCCTTTGCACCGCATCGCTCGGGGCCCAACCTGACCGATAAACCGCGCCGGGTACTCTATGTCACTTACAATAAACTTTCCGACGGCGATCATCGAAGACAATACTACATTGATAAACGCAAGAACTATCCACCCGATTGTGAACGGGAAGCGGACAGGGAGTACGTGTTCAGGGTTTGATCACAAACGCCGAAGCTCTGAAACTCTCATCACCCATTCCGGGTACTCATTAGCTTCATGCAACTGAATCCGGATCGTTTGCTCGCGGGCTGGTTCAATATCACACGGAAATTCAGCCTCTCCCTGCTGGCAGGTTTTATCCTGCTGGCTGCACTGAGTCTCGTTTACACAGTCAACAATCTCAGTATGAACACTGATACCCGGGACATGTTGTCACCTGAATTAATCTGGCGGCAACTGGATCTCGAGTACGAAAAGTTGTTCCCGCACAGCGTTGACGATTTGCTGATCATCCTCGAGGCTGAAACCCCGGACCAGGTCACGGATGCGGCACGTGCACTGTATCCCCGCCTGCAGGCCGACAGTGATGACTTCCTCAGTGTATACAGTCACAGTCAGCTCGATTTCATCCGTGAGTCGGGGTTGCTTTATCTTGATACGTCCGAACTTCAGGATCTGGCTGACCAACTGGCCGTCTACCAGCCCTTCCTGTCCCGCCTGCTCCGGGACCAGAACCTCCGTGGCTTCAGTGACATGCTGGCGATGGCCATCGAGGCGGTCAACGATGGTGAAGATATTGATCTGGCGCCCGTACTGGATCAATTCGACCAGGCGCTCGTTGCAAACCGGAACAGAGAGAACTTCCTGTTGTCCTGGCAAAACCTGCTCTTTGATGATGACAACAAGGCGGTATACCGGGAATTCATCGTCGCACAACCCCGTCTCGACTATTCCGGACTGCTGCCGGCCACCAGCGCTCTGGAAAGCATACGCAGTGCTATAAGGGATACGGGTATCGCCGAAGAATTCCAGGTAGAAGTGAAAATGACCGGCAATGTGGCACTGGCCCATGAGGAGCTGGTGTCGGTCATGCAAACCAACACGCTGGCGATCATCGCCGCTTTTGTCTTCGTCGGCCTGATTTTGACCGTGGGTCTCGGTTCGGTGCGGCTGGTGCTGGCAACCCTGCTGACCCTGGTCACCGGACTGATCCTGACCGCAGGTTTTGCCACCCTGACCGTCGGGCAACTGAACCTGATATCGGTTGCTTTTGCCGTACTCTATATTGGCCTGGGCGTGGACTTTGCGATCCATTATTGCCTGCGTTACCGGGAACACCGTCTGGATGGGCTGGAAGCCGCCGCCGCTTTGAAAAACACCACGCTGGGTGTCGGCAGTCCACTCATTATCTGTGCAGTCACCACCGCGATAGGTTTTTATGCGTTTATACCCACGGATTATCACGGGGTCGCGGAACTCGGCTGGATATCCGGCAGCGGCATGTTCATCAGTCTGATTACCACGCTCACTTTTCTGCCCGCCCTGCTCTGGCATCTTCCGGCCACCCCGGTGCGGCACAGTCAACCCGGGCAAATGCTGATAGCGTGCCTGTATGCGCTACCGGCCAGATACGGCAAATGGATCCTCGTTCTTTCCGCGCTCGCCGCTTTTGCATCTGTAGTGCTCATTCGTGATCTGGAGTTCGACAGCAATACCCTGAACCTGCAACCTCCGGGTAATGCTTCCGTAATTGCCTACAAGGAATTACTGGATGAACCCGGAGGATCACCGTTGACCGCAAAGCTGGTCGCCAACGGTATTGATGATGCCCGGCGGGTCAAGCAGGAGGTCGGCGCCCTGCCACTGGTAAACAAGGTTATCTGGCTGCATGATTTTATCCCCGATAACCAGGACGAAAAACTGGCCGTTATAGACGAGATAAACCTGCTGCTGGGCATTGGTTTTTTCAATGCCCCGTCCAGGACCATTGATTCTGAAACCCGGCAGGATGCGCTGCTCCGGCTCTCCGATTCCCTGGAATCTGTGGCGCAGGACGATTCGTCATGGTTGCTTACATTCAGGCAAACACTCAATGATTACCTGGCCTGGCTGTCCACCCTGGATAAAGCATCGCGTTCCGAGCGGCTCATGACCCTGGAACAGAGTCTGCTGACCTCACTGCCGGGACGCTTACAGGCACTCGAATCGGGTTTGCAAACCGGTGGCCTGACGCTGGATGATCTGCCCGGAGCATTTGTCAGGCGCTGGAAGAGCAGTGATCGTTACCTGATGGATATCTATCCACAGCAGGATCTGTATAGCGATGAAGTCCAGCTTGATTTCGTCAAACAAATTCAGGCAGTCGATGACCGCGTGACCGGTGGTCCCGTGATCACCGTGGAAGCCGGCGAAGCCGTAATCACAGCCTTTACCCAGGCATTCATTTCGGCCACTGCCGTTATCGCACTTTTGCTGCTGGTATTGATGCCAAGGCGAATCGATGCCGTACTTGTCCTCATCCCCTTGCTGCTTGCAGCCCTGTTAACGGCGGCTATCAGCGTTCTGGCTGGGATACCACTGAACTTTGCCAACGTAATCGCGCTGCCCTTGTTGCTTGGCATCGGTGTCGACAGCGCCATACATATCATGCATCGCTATCGTACACATTCGGGAGAGAGTAACCTGCTTGCGACCAGTTCAGCCCGGGCAATATTGATCAGTGGTTTGACGACTATCGGAAGTATTGGCAATCTGGCGTTTTCACCGCACCTCGGTACTGCCAGTATGGGGATGTTATTGACCATTGGTATCGCCATGGCCCTGCTAACAACGTTATTTATTCTGCCCAGCCTGCTTGAACATATAAAGAAAAAATCAGACCTGATATAGCGTAGCTGCCAATCCGTCGGTGCAGGCGATTTAACTGAAATCATGCGGAAAAAACCGGGGAAACGGTAACGGAAAAGAGTCGCGCCGTCCCTGGCACCCGAGACCTTCCTGGAAGAAGATTTGCCCATGAGTATTTCTGACTGTACCGGATCGTGTGCCTGTCGCCAGATCGCAATCAGAAACGCTCAGTGAGCATCACATTCCCTGGTAAATTTATTAAGCAACGTCCAGTTGTGTCCCTTAAATATCCTTACCTGTGCGTCGTCCAGACGACAGCCGGGCACCCATATCCATACGGTAAGCCCTGTCCTTTATTTTTCTATGAGCATGGATCATCCCGATCCTTCCATGGGTTAAATCCCTTAACCCTGTCAGCTAATATATAGAGAATGCCCGGGACTGTCGTCACCCAAATGGGTGAAAATCATAGATTATTCATTGAATTATGTGATTTTCCCACAAGCGGGCATACATTGTATGGACTGTGGGATGGAGGATCAGGCGCTCAGGGCATAAGACAGGAAGATCAGTAAAAACGCCACGCTTAACAAGATTGCATTACTGAGAAACAATGACTGGCGCTGGCCGGATAGCACTATGCCGTTAAGCCTGCGCAGGACATGGCCCAGCATCGTAATAACCAGGTCTCTTGCGCGGTTTACGAAAGTACTGGCCACGTTGTGGAGCATGCAAAAAATACGGTTGAGTAAAACACGGTATATCCAGTCAAAATCATGGGTGGCGCCGAGATTCGCTTTAATCCACGGCAACATGAGGAAGAAGGCAAGGCCCGAGAACAGTAACAGCTGCAACTGCGCGAGTACATGGTCAGCCGTGTAGGGAACATACTCCACCGCATACGGCAACATCACGTAAAGCGTGCCGGGAAAAATACCAATAAACAAACACAGGATGGCAAACAGGATCATTGCCAGTTGCATGTTCATGGGTGGATCGCCGGGCCTCAATCCTGAATCCCGGTGAAAAAACACCAGCCATGGAAATTTCAGCCCGGCATGCAGAATGACACCGGCCGAGGCCGCTTGCAATGCCAACCAGACAAGGAAAAGATTATTGTCCACTCCGGCCTGACTGACCATCGATTTACTCACAAATCCGGAAGCCAGGGGAAAAGACGATATCGCCAGCGCGCCGATGATCCCGCATACCGCCGTCACCGGCATCGATTGAAACAGACCGCCGAGATCGGTACAGTTTCGCTTGCCGGTCATGTATACGACCGAACCCGCCGACATGATCAACAATGCCTGGTAGATAACGCTGCTGAAGGCATGCGCTGCCGCGCCGTTCAACGCCAGTTCCGTGCCGATGCCAATGCCACAGATCATGATGCCCGACTGGTTGATAATGCTGTAGGCCAGCATCCTGCGAACATTGTTTTCCAGCAGCGCATAAACAATGCTGTACAAAATCATGAGCAGACCGAAAATGATCAGCAGTTCCGTTCCGGGAAAACCGCGCATCAGTACATAAACTGCTGTCTTGGTCGTGAATGCCGAGAGGAAGACCATGCCACTGCAACTGCTTTGCGGGTAGGCGTCGGCGAGCCAGGCTGATAATGGCGGCGCCGCGGCATTGAGCATGAATCCGGCGAATATGAACCAGGTGGCCATATTGTCCAGGGTCATGGCGGAAAACATGACCGCGCCGGTATCGTGGTACCAGGCGATGATACCGGCCATGAGCAGTACACCGCCAAGGAGGTGGAAGATTACATAACGCATACCGGCAGCGGCGGAGGCGGAAGTTCCACCCGACCAGATTACTACTGTGGAAGCCAGGGCCATGATTTCCCAGAATATGAACAGTGTAATCATATCGCCGGCCAGGCAAACACCGAGGCTGGCTCCGGCATACACCAGTGCGGCGGAGAGTTCAACGGTTCCGGCCTGCCGGTAGGCGAATAACAGGCCGGCAAAAGCCATGATGGAAAAGACAGTCACGAACAACCGGCTGAGGCTGTCCAGGTGCAGAACCTGCAATTCGATGCCCATGAACTCCATGCGGCAATCAACCGTCCCGGCCACGGTCCAGACCAGGACCAGGGCAATGACCGGTGCAATAAACATACAGAGGTTGCGGTACACCCCGCGCAACAACGGCAAGAACAGGCCTGCAACAATCAATACCAGGGCAGGATGAAGCAGGCTACACATGATCATTATCCCGCCGTTTGATAATCAATCCGATCAGCCGGGTCAGCAATACCAGGCCTGCACAGGCAAAAAAACCAAAGACAGCCTGAAAACCGAAAAAACCGGTTCCGGGGAAATAGGCATGAATGTGTATAAAAAACCCGGCAACCAGTGTCAGGACGAGCAGTGCAATACCCGCCATTTTCAGCCTGCCCTGATTTTCATCACGCAAAAGCCGGTGTTTATTCATGTCTCTAAAATGCAATCAATTGCGTCAGGTGAATTAACCTGTCCGGGAAAAAAAATACCAGCAGACAGGCGAAGGCGGTCATCAATATCGGCAATACCAATGTCCACGGTGCCTCATGGAATTCAGTATCGGCAGATGATTTGAAAAATGCCGCGTATACGATAGGCAGAAAGTAAGCTGCATTCAACAAGGTACTGGTGACAATAATTGCGATAACAAAATAACTCTGCATTTCGAAGGCACCATTGAGCAAGTACCACTTGCTGATGAAGCCGGCGGTCGGGGGCACTCCGATCATCGACAGACTGGCGATGGCGAAAGCGATCATGGTCAGGGGCATTTGTCTGCCGATACCGTCAAGCTGGCTGACTTCGGTTTTATGATGCGCTGTATATATCGCGCCGGCGGCGAAGAACAGCGTGATTTTTCCGAAGGCATGGGCGGCGATATGCAATGCTGCAGCCAGAATCGAAACCGGGGCAATGAGAAATGTGGCAATGACTACATAGGACAACTGGCTGATGGTGGAATAGGCCAGACGTTTTTTCAGGTTATCCTGGTAGAGCGCGATTAACGATGCTGTGATGATGGTGAACCCGGCCAGGTAGACTATCCAGTCGGTCACGCCGGCGGCCGACAATGTTTCCTCGCCGAATATATACACAGCCACCTTGACGATGGAAAATACACCAGCCTTGACCACGGCCACGGCGTGCAACAGGGCGCTGACCGGTGTCGGGGCGACCATCGCTGCCGGTAGCCAGGCATGGAACGGCATCACGGCGGCCTTGCCTATGCCGAATAGATAGAGCAGTAACAGCGCCAGGATCACGCTGTTACTGACGGGAACATCAAAAACACCACCCGGTGTAAAATCAACCTGTCCGGCCAGAACCCAGGTCCACACTATGGCGGGTAAAAACAGCGCGAAGGATGCGCCCAGCAGAATTCCCAGGTAAACACGCCCGGCACGCCGGGCGAGATCCGACTGGCTGTGGGCCACCAGCGGATAGGTGGACAGCGTCAATACTTCATAAAACAGGAATAACGAGAACAGGTTGGCGCTGAAAGCAACACCCATGGTGGCTGCAATCGCAACCGCAAAGCAGGAAAAAAACCGGGTCTGGTTGGACTCCTGGTTGGAACGCATGTAGCCGATGGCATACACAGAGGTAATGATCCAGAGAAAACTGGCAATCAGCGCAAACAGCATACCCAGGGCTTCAACCTCGAGTGCAAACCTCAATCCCGGCAGTGGTTCAAACAAATCCAGCCGTGCGGGATGCACGGTATCCGGTTCCTGATAGATCAGGAATACCACCAGAAACAGAAGCACGGAAATGACCAGTGTAATGCTGTCCCGCAGCTTCGGTCTCGAAGCCGTGAGCAGTATGAGTGCGGCGCCGAGTAACGGTAACGCCAGGGTCAGCAGCAACAGTGTTTGCATGCTCATAGCCCCGCCAAGCTGCTCACGGCAAGGGTGATACTGTCAAGGGTCAGATCAGTATCAATGCCGAAATAGATATTGGCCAGTATGAGCAGCCATAATGGCGCCAGCATCATCAAAGGTGCTTCCGTCATTTTTTCGCCGGTATCCTGTGCGGGTTGCCTGAAATAAAACGCTTCCACTATTTTCCAGAAATACACAACAGCCATGAGTGAACCGATGATCATGACCGCCAGCGCCGGCCAGTTGCCGCTCTCGATGGTCGCCTGCAGCAGGTACCATTTACTGAGAAACCCTACTGTCCCGGGCACACCGATGAGGCTGAAACCACCGAGCACAAACGCGGCCCGTGTCCAGGGCATGCACCCGCTGCTGTTTCGCAAATCCTCCAGGCGATCCGTACCCAGCCGGTAAATCAGGCAGGCAGCGGCCATGAACAGGGCCGATTTGATCAACGCATGATTGAACATATGCAGTATCGACGCCGTGAGTCCGGTTCTGGTGAACAGTCCTATACCCAGCACCATGTAGCCGATCTGGGCGACACTGGAATACGCGAGAATGGATTTGATCGATGACCTGACAATCGCCATCCAGGATCCGTACAGAATGGCCAGCATGGAGAGCAACACCAGGATATCCCCGAGCGGCAGAATCCCCCGGATGGTATCCAGGCCGAAGATATCAAACACGTAACGAATCAATACATAAATGAACACCTTGGTGGTCGTGCCGGCCAGAAACACACTCACCACCGAGGGCGCGGCGCTGTACGCCGCCGGTAACCAGACATGCAGTGGGAACAGGGCCAGTTTCATACTTAGCCCGATGAGTAGAAAGCAGATAGCGGTGGCCAGGGTCCTGTCTGCGCTGACGTCGGCAATTCGCACACCGATATCCTGCAGGTTCAGTGTACCGGTCACTACGTACAACAAACCTACTCCAATAAGAATAAATGTGGCGCCGACGGTGCCCAGGATCAGGTATCGATAGGCTGCGTACAGGGCCAGTCGTTTGCGTCCGAGACTGATCAGGGCATAGCCGGACAACGAGGATATCTCGATGAATACAAACAGGTTGAAGGCATCCCCGGTAAGAATAACGCCGATGAGTCCGGTCAGATTCAACAACAGTGCGGAATAAAACAGGTAGGTCCTGTCAGCGGCGATTTCGCTGGCAACGCTTTGACGGGCGAACAGTAAAGATGCCGCGCCGATGCTGGCGACAATCACCAGCACAAAGGCATTCAGTGAATCCACATAGAGTTCTATGCCCCACGGTGATTCCCAGGCGCCGATGGTGTAGCGCCAGACTTCGATTTCGAGAACGCTGCCCAGCAGTGCCCATGCCCCGGCAAAGACACCAAGAAAGACGAGCAGGGCCAGGAACCATGACAGGATATCGCGATGAAGCAACACGCATAACGGGGCAGCCAGAAGTGGCATGATAAGCAGCAGAATCGGAAGATGCCCGGTAATCATTCCACCTCTTCCATTTTTTCGATAATCTCATCTTCCTCGATACTGCCATAGCTTTTATAGATACGTATCACCAGAGCCAGTCCGACCGCGGTGGTCGAGATACCTACCACGATGGCAGTGAGTATGAGCACATGGGGCAAGGGACTGGAGTAGGCAGTGTGGCCATCCGCAACGATAGGGGCCGTGGCATCATGGACATAGCCCATGGAGATGAACAGTATGAATACCGAGGCCTGAAATATATTCAGACCAATCAGTTTTTTGACCAGATTGCGGTTGGCGATGGTGATATAAAAACCAATCATCATCAGGACAACGACAACGAGGTAATTGAATATTCCGGCGAATTCCTGCATGGCTCAAATCATGTTGGAGATCAGAATAAACCCCGCTGCATGCGGGGTAGCAGGATTATACCGGATTCGGTACGGGAACGCTTAATCTGTGACCCTGTACGGCGCTGGATTACTGCGCCGGATTCCGCCCCTGATCAGAGGCCGCCACTATCTAGCCGGTAAACAAGTGGCCGTTGACCAGAAAATGTACCCAGATACTGGCAGCATAACCGATCAGAATCGCCCAACTCCATTTCAGATGGGAGAAAAAAGTATAAATCCCGCGCGCCTGACCCATGACGGCAACACCGGCGGCAGAACCCACCGAGAGCATCGAGCCACCGACGCCGGCGGTCAGGGTGACCAGCAACCACTGTCCCGTATCCATATCCGGCAACATGCTCAGCACGGCAAACATGACCGGGATATTATCAATGATAGCCGACAGGAAGCCGACAAGAATATTGGCTTTGGTGGCGCCCAGATCCACGTACATAAACCCGGAGATGAGTCCCAGATAACCCAGGGTACCCAATCCGCCCACGCACAGAATGACGCCATAGAAAAACATCAGCGTGTCCCATTCGGCCCGGGCCAGTTTTTTGAAAATATCGAAATGCCCGGGTTTATCATTACCGTTTTCACCATAATTCTCCACACCCAGAGCGCCGGCGCCCGGATCATGCAGACGCCTGCTTTTCGCCTTCAGGTAATATCCGAAGAGCTTGAGAAAGCCCAGACCCGTCATCATGCCGATCACTGGCGGCAAATGCAGGAAACTGTGGGCACAGACAGCCATGATAATAGTGAGGATAAACAGCCCGATGACGAACCAGGCGCCGTGCTTCAGTTCGGCCTTCTGCGTTTCGACCACGGGTATCTCGTTGGCTACGGTCAATGACATGATGGCAGCCGGGATGAGCCAGTTAATCAGAGAGGGAATGACCAGCAGGAAAAACTGGAAGAACTCAACCAGGCCACCTTTCTGCCAGACCATAAGAGTCGTGATATCGCCGAAGGGACTGAAAGCACCGCCGGCATTGGCCGCGACGACAATATTGATACAGGCTACGGTCACGAAAGCCACATTGGTACCGCCCACGGACATGACCACAGTGGACATCAGCAACGCCGTGGTCAGGTTATCGGCAACCGGTGACAGCATGAACGAGATGGCGCCGGTGAGCCAGAAAATGGTTCGCAATGAAAAACCACGGGAAATGAGCCAGGCTCTGAGCAGATCGAAGATACCCCGCTCCTCCATCGTATTGATGTAGGTCATGGCCGCCAGTAGAAACAGGAACAGCTCGGCAAACTCCAGCAGATTGTGCCGCACCGCGGCCTCGGCAGTATGAGTATCTCCGGTCTGCGAATAAAGTAACGCGACGATAACCCAGATAATCCCGGCGGCAACCATCACCGGCTTGGATTTACGCAGATGAATGGTCTCCTCGGCAATGACCAGGCAATAGGCTGCAATAAAAATGAGTACGCAGGCAATCGCACCCCAGTGCCGGGTAAAGTCCTGCAGGTGGAGCTCACCGGAAGCAAATACGGAAACGGGGAATAGAAACAGGGTGGCCATACTCAGTGACCGCAACTTTGACAGCCATGAGGCCGGAACAGGCATATCAGGATTCCCTCTGTTGATTCGGAATGAATCTGTAGCGGCTGAAGCAACGGGAATCTTGACTTGCAGGGATACGCCGCTACCCGGGGCAAGAAGCGTTCGTCTGGGTTATAATCGCGGCATGTTCAAGAACCGCATCTTACAAAGTACGCTTTTCATCACCGGCCTGATCGTGCTGGGCGCCCTGTTCGGTGTTTTTACCTCTGAATATTATCAACGCAACGAGGATCCGGAGATTGCCGGTCTGTTGTGGCCGAACCCGAAACAACTCCGCCCGTTTGCCACCATTGACCAGGACCGGGAGGTATTCGGGCTGGACCGGATGCGGGGTAAGTGGTCGTTGTTATTCTTCGGCTATACCCATTGCCCGGATATCTGCCCGCTGACCATGGCGACGCTGAACGAGTTTTACGACCAATTTAAAAAAGATAATCTGAACAATGACTTGCAGGTTATTTTCGTTACCGTTGACCCGCAGCGGGATACTGCCGAGATGCTTAAAAGTTATGTCGAGTATTTCAATACCGACTTTATCGGGCTGGGAGGAAATCAGCTACAGGTGGACAGCTTGACACGGCAACTGGGCATAGCCTACATGCTGTATGAACAGGATGAGCGTGGTGATTACCTCGTCGACCACAGCGCCTCGGTCTTCCTGGTTGACCCCGAGGGCCGCCTGCTTGCGGTATTCCAGGCACCTCACACACCCGCTACCATCCACGATACATTTCTTGAAATCCGGGATTTTTACAACAGCCAATCCTGAAGACTATCGATGTCCCGTTTAGCCTTAATCATGATCCCGTTGATGGTGTCCCTGTACCTGGCTCCGGTGCAGGCAGGTGACACCATCAGTCTGAATATCCACATTGCAGAAGCGCCACCCACAGCCAGAGCTCTGGCCGGCTACGGCGTCATTGGCAATACCGGTGATCAGGACATCACCATCGAGAGTGTACACAGCTCGCTGTTCGAGGCGATTGAAATTCATGAATCGATTGTCCGGGATGACATGGCTGGAATGCGACCGATCGATGAACTGACAATTCCGTCCGGAACGGAACTTGCGCTTGAACCGGGCGGTCGCCACCTGATGTTGATCCGCCCGGTTCAGCCGCTGAGCGAGGGTGACCAGGTTCCATTGGAGTTCACTCTCAAGAACGGTAATGTGCACAGGATAACGGTTGTGGTCAAAAAACCGGATCATGATCATTCCCGGCAACATCATCACCCGTAGCGAAAGAACATGCGTTCAGGTACGGTCGGGGACTATCTCAAGATATGGCCGCAATTTATTCTGCCACAACACTACCTCTCCGGCCTTGTTTATCGGCTCGCACGCTGCCGTATACGAATCATCAAAAACAGCCTGATTCGCCTGTTTATACGGTTTTATGCCGTCGATATGTCCATCGCCGAATCTTCTTCTGTAAACAATTATGAAACGTTTAACGAGTTTTTCACGCGGTCATTAAAGCCACAATCCCGCCCGGCGGACACCGATGGCCGGCACATTATCTGCCCGGTGGACGGTTTTATCAGCCAGATGGGTAACATCACCCATGACACACTGATACAGGCCAAGGGGCGCGACTATAACCTGGGGCAATTACTTGCCGGAGATGAACTTCTGGCTGGTGATTTTCTCGACGGCCAGTTTGCCACCCTGTATTTATCGCCACGCGACTACCATCGAATCCACATGCCCTGTGACGCCACCCTGCTGCGCACGGTCTACATTCCCGGACAATTGTTCGCTGTCAACGCGCATACGGCCCGTGTGGTGCCGGGTCTGTTTGCCCGCAACGAGCGCCTGGTCAATGTTTTTGCGACAGGAGTCGGGACCATGGCCCTGATCATGGTCGGTGCCATATTCGTGGGCAACATGGAAACCGTCTGGGCCGGCGAGATCAACCACCCCTACCCTGCGGCTATCCACAGCGTTGACTACCAAACCCCGGCGGATGCAGCCGTAGCGCTCGACAAAGGCGAGGAAATGGGACGGTTTAACATGGGCTCGACGGTAATCCTGCTGTTTCAGAAGAACAAAATCGCCTGGGATAAAACGCTGGTGAGCGGACAGAGGGTGCGGATGGGGGAAAGACTAGGGAGTGTTGTGACTGGTGAAGGGTGAGTGGTGATTGGTGATTGGTGAGTGGTGAGTGGCTACCAGTCACTGTTCACCGTTCACCGTTCACCGTTCACTGTCCACTGTTGACTGTTGACTGTTCACTGTTCACTGTCCACCTAAAGTTTCATCACTTCGATACAAAACGTCATCAACAATCCCGGTGAGACACCCAGTAACAGTATCGCCAGTCCATTCAGACTGATTACTGCACGCATGGTCTGCGTGGCCTTGATGGCCGTCATACTGACCGGCTTGTCAAAGTACATCAGCTTGACGACGCGCAGGTAGTAATAGGCGCCGATGATAGAGAAAACAACCGCAATAACCGCCAGCGGGGCCAACCCCGTTGCAACTATCTCTTTCAAGACGAACCATTTCGCCCAGAATCCAACGAATGGCGGCACGCCGGCCAGCGAAAACATGAAAATCAGCATGATCAGGGCGAACCATGGGTTTTTGTCAGCCAGTCCCTTGTAGTCGTCCAGTTCATCGGCCTCGTGACCCTTGCGACCCATGAGGATTACGAAGCCAAATGCACCAATACTCATCAATGCATAGGTCACCACGTAAAACAACGCATCGGCAAAACCGGTGACGCCCGTTGCACTGACAGACTGGCTGGAAATAATTCCGAGCAGGAGAAAACCGATATGGGCAATGGTCGAGTAGGCCAGCATGCGTTTTATGTTCGACTGGGCGATGGCAATGATATTGCCCATGGCCATGGAGAGGATTGACAGAATGATGAGGATGCCCTGCCACTCGGGCGTCAGGTGCATGAAGGCATCATTCACAAAGCGTATGGTCATGGCAAAGGCAGCAATTTTCGGTGCGCTGCTGATAAACAGCGTCACCGATGTCGGAGCCCCCTGGTAAACATCCGGAATCCACATGTGAAACGGCACCGCACCCAGTTTGAATGCAATGGCGACGATAATAAACACCAGTCCATAGACGAGCATGGGCAGTCGTTCACTGTTGTACAGGATATAATTATTGATTTCCTGCAGATCCAGTGTACCGCTGATGCCGTAAATGATGGATATACCATATAAAAGCAGACCCGATGCCAGTGCCCCGAGAACAAAATATTTCATTGCCGCCTCGGATGCCGGCGGCGAATCACGATGCATGGCCACCATCGCATAAAGACACAGGGACAGCAGTTCCAGGCCCAGATAGATAGTCAACAGACTCCCTGCCGAAGCCATGATCATCATGCCGAGAACCGCAAACAGCCCGAGCACGAAATATTCACCCTTGAGAATACCGTGCTCCTTCAGGTAATCGTGCGAGTAAAAAAATATAAACAGGGTGATAACCAGAATGAAAGCCTTGACGGCGCCACTCATGGGATCATCGACGAACGTCCGGTTGAACGCGTATTCGGTAATCTGCGGGAAACTGGCAACAACCAGGACGGCAGTGACCAGTAATGCCAACTGTGCCAGCAAATAGGTCAAATGCCGGCGTTCAGACGGGATGAATGCATCGAAAACGAGCAGTGCACAGGCCATCGACATCAAGACGATTTCCGGGAGTATCATTTGCAGTTCAATCAGCATGTCATCCAGCCTTCCCCGTCAGCATGTGCGTATACAATTGTTCGATGGTTGCATGCATGATTTCAAATATCGGTGCCGGCCAGATGCCAAACAGTAATACGGCGATTGCAAGTATACCCAGCACCAGTTTTTCCCGGCCGTTAATATCCTTGAGTTCCGCCACCTCGTCATTGGTGACCGGCCCGAAGATGACCCGCTTGTACATCCACAGGGTATAGGCAGCACCGAGGATGAGGGTAATAGCAGCACAGATGGCAATCCAGGGGCTGGCCTGAAAACTGCTGATAATCACCAGGAACTCACCGACAAAGCCGGAGGTGCCGGGCAGGCCGGAATTAGCCAGGGCAAACAGCATCATCAGGGCGGCGAATACCGGCATGGTATTGACAACACCACCGTAATCACTGATCTGGCGACTGTGCATGCGGTCGTACATGACTCCCACGCAGAGAAACAGGGCACCGGAAATAAAGCCGTGTGAAATCATCTGCATCATGCCGCCCTCGATGCCCATGATGGCGGCACCTGCATTTGCAGTTTTCTCGTTGATCACGAAGGCGGCAAACAGCCCGAGTGTCACAAAACCCATATGAGAAATGGAGGAATAAGCGATGAGTTTTTTCATGTCCATTTGCACCAGTGCCACAAAACCTATGTACACCACCGCGATCAGTGACAGGACGATCATAAATTCCGCAAGAGCGGCGCTGGCATCGGGAGTGATGGGCAAACTGAAACGCAGTAATCCATAGCCACCGAGTTTCAGCATGACGGCCGCAAGCACAACCGAACCCGCAGTTGGCGCTTCCACGTGCGCATCGGGCAACCAGGTGTGTACCGGCCACATGGGAACTTTCACCGCAAAGGCAAGGAGGAATGCGATAAATATCAGCACCTGCTCCGTCAATCCGAGCGGCAAATCATACAGTTCCAGGATCGAAAATGTACCCGATTGGAAATACAGATACAGGAGCGCGACCAGCATGAACACAGATCCGAGAAATGTGTAAAGAAAGAATTTGATAGTGGCATAGACACGCCGCGGACCACCCCAGATGCCGATGATCAGGAACATCGGTATCAACAGTGCTTCCCAGAACACGTAGAACAATATGGTATCGAGGGAAACAAAAACACCGTTCATCAATCCTTCAAGGATCAGAAACGCGGCCATGAACTGGGAGACTTTGACTTCAATGACATCCCAGCTTGCGATCACCACCAACAGGGTAATAAAGGTATTCAGTAATATCATGAGCAGGGAAATGCCATCGATCCCAAGGTGATAATTGATATTGAATGCGCTAATCCACGAACGGAGTTCGATAAACTGCATTCCCGGATTCTGCAAGTCGAAACGAAGATACAGCAGCGCTGAAATGATAAACGTCAGGGTCGCTACAAAAAGCGACAGGTAACGGGCGGTACCGGCCTGGCGATCACCGGCAAACAACACCCAGACACCACCCAGCACCGGGGTCCACACCAACAGGCTTAACAGGGGCAATCCGGTATTCATGGCGTTAATCCGGCAAAACCGATACGGTGAACGAAGAAGACCAGCAGGAATACCAGCCCGATAATCATTGCAAACGCGTAGTGATAGAGATATCCCGTTTGCAGATGTCGGATGACACCGGAAAACCAGCGCACGGTAAGCGCGGTACCGTTAACAACCAGACCGTCAATCAGTTTCACATCCCCGATCTGCCAGAGCAATGCTCCGAGTTTTCGTGCACCTCCGGCAAAGATGATCTGGTTGAATGCATCGAATCCGTACTTGTTAACCAGCACACGGTACGGCCACTTCAGCCAGCCGGCCAGTTTGCCCGGCAGATCCGGTTGCTTCAGATAACCGATCCAGGCCAGGAATATTCCGGTGGCCATGCACAGCAGGATCATTGGCGAGGTGAAACTGTGCACAATGAGCCCCCATGGACCATGATAGTCCTCTCCCAGGGTAGCGAGAACATTATGCTGTTCCTGTACCAGGATCGAGCCGGCGAAATAATTTTCAAACAACATGGGCCCGACAAGAAACAGACCGATAAAGATTGAAGGTATAGCCAGAGCGCACAGCGGCACCCAGACTACCGCCGGTGATTCGTGTATGTGCTCCCAGGTATCGCGGTCCATGCGTTCGCTGCCATGAAAGGTCATGAAGAAGAGGCGGAAGCTGTATAACGCCGTTACGATCACACCGATGACCAGGCTCCAGTAGGCGAAGCCTGCGGCCGGCAGGGTGGACAGGTGCACAGCTTCAATGATCATGTCCTTGGAGAAAAAGCCGGAAGTCCCGGGAAACCCGATTAACGCCAGGGTACCGAGAAAACAGCATATCCAGGTAACGGGCATGTACCGGTATAACCCGCCCATTTTGCGCATGTCCTGTTCATGATGCATGCCGATAATCACCGAGCCGGCGGCAAGAAACAGCAAGGCCTTGAAAAAGGCATGTGTTGCCAGGTGAAAGATAGCGGCGGCATAGGCCGAGGCACCCAGGGCCACGGTCATGTAACCAAGCTGCGAGAGTGTCGAGTAGGCAATGACGCGCTTGATATCATTCTGCACCAGACCCAGCAAACCCATGAACAGGGCGGTAACCGCGCCGATGAACATGACAAAGTTCAATGCCGTCTCGGAAAATTCAAACAGGGGTGACATGCGCGCCACCATGAAGATCCCGGCCGTTACCATGGTAGCGGCGTGAATCAGCGCTGAGATCGGAGTCGGGCCTTCCATCGAATCCGGCAACCACACATGCAGGGGTACCTGTGCGGATTTTCCCATGGCGCCGATGAACAGGCAGATACAGATAAAGGTCATCACCGACCAGACTTCAGTGCCGTACAGGGTGATTTGTTGACCGGCCAGATCCGGAGCCCCGGCGAAGACGTCGGCATAATCCAGCGAATTGAAATACATCAGCACGGCGGCAATGCCGATCAGAAAACCGAAATCGCCGACACGATTCACCAGGAATGCTTTCAGATTGGCGAAAATGGCGGACTCACGCTGGTACCAGAAACCGATGAGCAGGTAGGAAACCACTCCTACGGCCTCCCAGCCAAAAAACAGTTGCATGAAATTGTTCGCCATGACCAGCATGAGCATGGCGAATGTAAACAGGGATATGTAACTGAAGAAGCGCGTGTAGCCCGGGTCATCGTGCATGTAACCGATGGTGTAGACATGAATCATCAGCGAGACGAAAGTTACCACGGACATCATGGTTACGGTCAGTGGATCGATCAGAAAACCGACCTGGAGGCTGAAGTTGCCGCTGCTGAGCCATTCGTAAACCGTGAAGTCAGCAGGCGGCATGCCATCGACGATCACCTGCTTGAACACCACGAAGGAGCAAATAGTGGCAACCAATACTCCAAGTATGGTCACCGTATGCGCCCCGGCACGACCGAGTATACCGCCGCCCAGGCCTGCCAGCAGTGCCCCTGCCAGCGGCGCCAGCACGATGACCAGGCAAAGTGTCTGTAAATCGTTGAACATATCTACCCTTTCATGGACCCCATGTCTTCGACGTTGATACTGTCATGATTGCGGAACAACACCACCAGTATGGCCAGACCAATAGCAGACTCCGCTGCCGCCACGGTAAGAATGAAAAATACGAATACCTGGCCGGTGATATCCTGGTTGAAATGCGAAAATGCGATGAAATTCATATTCACCGCCAGCAACATCAGTTCGATACACATCAACAGCACGATCACATTCTTGCGGTTAATGAAAATACCGGCCACGCTGATGCAAAAGAGCGCAGTAGCAAGAAGCAGTATGTGGGTCAGGGTCAACATAATCTGTAGTCTGTTATCTGTAGTCTGTAGTCTGTCATCTGTCTTCTGTCTTCATACTGACCAAACGAACCCGGTCAGAGCGTTTCACTGCGACCTGCCTGTTCGGATCCTGGGCCTTGGTGTCACGCCGGGCGCGCATGGTCAGTGAGATGGCGGCAATAATCGCCACCAGTAAAATGGCGCCGGCAATCTCAAAGGGATAGAGGTAGTCGGTATAGAGTGTCTGGCCCAGATGTTGTGTATTACTGAAGCCGGGGCCGTAATATACCCGTTCTTCCAGTAACGGCTCGATGATGCCACTACCGACAATGCTGCCCATTACAATCACCATCACCAGGGCGACGAGAAAGCCCACAGGCAGAAAGCGTATGAAACCTTCGCGTATTTTTGCGAGGTTGATATCCAGCATCATGATGACAAACAGGAACAGCACCATTACAGCGCCGACGTAGACCAGCACCAGCACAATCGCCAGGAATTCCGCCTCCAGCAACAGCCAGATCGCGGCACTGGAGAAAAATGCCAGAATCAGTGACAGCGCCGCATGCACCGGGTTACGCATGGTAATGACCATGACCGCCGATGTCAGCAACAGTGCCGCGAAAATATAAAAAACGATAAGTTCAAACATTTTTTTATTAATAATCCGCAGTAAACAACGGGGAACCACGATAACGCGGTCCGATTCCACCCGTTATCTACTGCCAGTATATTTTCAGTATTTCCCCAAAAAGATTAACGTTCTAAATCTGTAATCTGAATCTGTAATCTGTAATCTGTAGTCTGTAATCTGTAATCTGTAATCTGTAGTCTGTAGTCTGTAATCTGTTACCTGTAAATAGCATCCGCAGCCCGGTCCTCGGCAATCTGTTGTTCGTATTTATCACCGACCGCCAGTAATTTCTCCTTGGTCATTAATAAATCACCACGCTGTTCACCGTGATATTCAAAGATACGTGTTTCCACGATGGAATCCACCGGACAGGATTCCTCGCAAAAACCACAGAAGATACATTTGGTCAGATCAATCTCGTAACGCGTGGTACGGCGGCTGCCATCCTCACGCTGATGTGATTCAATCGTGATGGCTACCGCGGGACATACAGCCTCGCAGAGTTTACAGGCAATACAACGCTCTTCACCATTGGCATAGCGGCGCAGCGCGTGCAGCCCCCGGAACCGGGGTGATTGCGGCGTTTTCTCCTCCGGGTACAGAACCGTGACCTTGCGTTTGAACAGATGACGGCCGGTTAACCTGAGACCCTTGATGAGTTCCCAGAGAAACAGGCTCTGTATGTAATTTCTGATGGCTTGCATTTGCTCAAGTGTCTCGTATTTAAAATCAATCAAACCAGGGCGGCAACCCGATGAGGACGAAAACCGCGGCAACGATCAGCCAGACAATGGTAATCGGTATAAAAATCTTCCAGCCCAGTCGCATGATCTGGTCATATCGATAGCGCGGAAACGTGGCGCGAAACCAGAGAAACAGGAACAGGAAAAATGAAATCTTGACCAGCAACCAGAACAGGCCGGGTTCCCCCAGTATCGGGATCATCTCCGGGAAAGGCGACAGCCAGCCGCCGAAAAACAGGATCGATGTCAGTGCGGCGATCATGATCATGTTGGCGTATTCCGCCATGAAAAATACGGAAAAGGCCATGCCGCTGTAATCGACGTGAAAACCGGCAACGATTTCGGATTCGCCCTCGGCGACATCGAACGGCGCCCGGTTGGTTTCGGCTACGCCCGAGATAAAATAAATCACGCACAACGGCAGTAACGGCAACCAGAACCAGTGTACCAGCCAGCCTTCCTGGGCTGCGACGATCTCACCCATATTGAGACTGCCTGAAGCTATCAGCACACCCACCAGGGCGAATCCCATGGCAATTTCGTAGGCCACGATCTGCGCTGCCGACCGCATCGCGCCCAGAAACGCGTATTTCGAATTGGATGCCCAGCCGGCAATGATGATCCCGTAGACAGACAGGGAGGTCAGCGCAAGGATATACAACAGACCGGCGTTAATGTCCGCCAGCACCAGGTGGTCATTGAACGGGATCACGGCCCATGCCGCCAGTGACGGGGCCAGCGATAATACCGGTGCAATGATAAAAAGATTGCGGTTGGCGCCGGTGGGAATGATGATTTCCTTGAAGATGAGCTTCAGGGCATCGGCAATTGGCTGCAACCAGCCGCGCGGCCCGACCCGGTTTGGCCCGATCCGGCACTGTATGTAGCCGATGATCTTGCGTTCGGCAAAGGTTATGTAGGCTACAGCCAGCAGCAAGGGTGTCAGTATCAATGTGATCTTGAACACCGTTTCGAAAGTCAGATAGGTGATGCGGTGCATGCTCTCCGGCACCAGGGGCATGAGTGTGGCATCCAGCAGGCTGTGCAACAGTTCTATCATGATCAGTTCTGCGCTTTTCCCGCTGTAATCAGCCCGAACCAGTGCGACAATCCCTCAACAGCGGGCTGGCCGGCAGGTATATAGCAGCAGCCATCCGCTACCGATTCATTCAGAATCAGCGGCAGCACTGCGCTACCGGCGTCCTGTTCTATATGAACATCCTCTCCTTCCTGAATGTGTAATTGTTCAGCCGTGATGCGGTTCATCATCACCCCCTGAATGCCCGCGACCGCGGTCTGCTGCAACGCCTTGCCGCGGCGAACCAGTGCATCCACGGCATAGATGGGGCGCAGCGTAATACGCTCAAGCGTCTGCAAAATGGCCGGCAGGGACGCCGGCAACGGCGCGGGCCGGGCCGTTGCCGGGATCGTGGATTCAATTGCCGGCAGGATGTCGGTCTGTATATCGGCAATGGATTGATAGTCGAACCCCTCAAGACCCAGTTCATTACCCAGTATGCGCCATGCCCGCCAGCCAGGACGTATCTCTTCGGCAGGCTTGATTGCCTGTTTAAAGCCCTGCACGCGGCCTTCGATATTCACAAACGAACCTTCGTTTTCCGCGAACTGGGCAACAGGAAGCAGCACATCCGCCACTGATTCCAGTTCCTCGCTGCGATAACCGCTGAAGGCGACCACGAAATCGGCGGACTGCAAGGCTGCTGTTAGCGCCGCCGGGTTGATACAATCCTGCCCCGGTTCGATGTTGTAAAGAATATAGGCGGATAAGGATTGTTCGATCATGTCGGCGGCATGCAAACCTTCTTCTGCCGCGGGTTTACCGGCTACTGAACGGTGCGGGACGATGCCGGCCAGCCAGGCCCCGGCGCTATTGGCGCCATCGGGGAGGTAACCCGCTTTTGCGGAAGTCAGTTCCGCCAGTCGAAGCACCAGGCTGTCAAGAAGAGCGCGATTTGGATGCGCCTGTACCGTATCACCGAGGATGATGCCGGTGTTGCTGCTATCGATCAGTGTCTGCGCCATGTGTTGGTGCTGTTCATTGCACTCGATGGCATTGATTAATGCCGCCACAGCATTGGCCGGTTCGGTTCCGGTGATGTCAAAGGCGGCTTTCAGAAGCGCCGCAAGATGATGAGCCATGGCCGAAGGCCGGCAAACGATCCTGCTGTCCAGATCAAAATTGAAATCACAGGCCAGTGGATTAATCGTCATGACCCTGGCGCCTTTCAGGGCTGCTTTACGGATACGGTGATTGATCAGCGGCACTTCGCGCCTGGGTTCGGATCCCACGATGAGAATAGCGTCATTGAGTTCGAGTTCGCTGACCCTCTGACCCAGCCAGGGAAACAGCCCATCCTGTTGCGGATAACTGAAATCCGTTTGCCGCATACGGTGATCGATATTGTGGCAACCGAACCCCCTGAGCACTTTCTGCAACAGGTAGTATTCCTCGTTGGTGGAGGATGCCGACACCAGTGCACCGATGCGCCCGGCACCGTCGCGTTCGCGCACCTGTTTCAGTCTGTCGGCGACGGCCCGCAGCGCCTCGCTCCAGTCAATCTCCTGCCACTGACCCTCGCTGTTTTTCAGCATCGGTCTGAGCAGGCGGTCCTCGCTGTACAGTCCCTCGTAACTGAAACGGTCACGATCGGACAACCAGACCTCGTTAACCGCTTCATTGGCGCCCGGGACAACCCGCTTGATTCGGTTATTATGGATATGTACCTCGACGTTGGATCCGAGGCAATCATGCGGGGCAATACCCCGGCATTGCTGCATTTCCCAGGCACGCGCGGAATAACGAAACGGTTTCGAGGTCAGCGCACCCACCGGGCACAAATCAATGACATTACCGGACAGTTCCGAGTTCATGCTTTTTTCGACGTAGGTGCCGATGGTCATATTCTCACCGCGGCCGGTAGCGCCCAGTTCCCGCAATCCGGCGATTTCCTCACCAAAGCGCACACAGCGGGTGCAGTGAATACAGCGGGTCATGTCTGTCTGTACCAGCGGTCCGATGTCCTTGTCCTTAACGACGCGCTTTGTTTCCTGGTATTGCGAGACGTCATTGCCGAATCCCATGGCCAGATCCTGGAGTTCGCATTCACCACCCTGATCGCAAATCGGACAATCCAGCGGATGGTTGATGAGCAGGAATTCCATGACCGACTTTTGCGCACCAAGCGCCAGCGCGGATCGCGTGCGCACCACCATGCCGTCCATCACCGGCGTGGCACAGGCCGGTAACGGCTTCGGCGCCTTTTCCACATCGACGAGACACATGCGGCAGTTGGCGGCCACGGACAACTTGTCGTGATAGCAAAAACGCGGCACATAGATATCATTCTGATCAGTCACCTCGATCAGCATCTGACCCTTGCGCGCCGGCAACGGCTTGCCATCCACCTCAATGGTTATCCGGTCATCTGACATCTGTTTCTGTACCCGTTATCTGCACTCTATTCTCTGTTGTCTGTAGTCTGTAGTCTGATTCAAGCCGCATCATCAACGCCGTCCACGATACTGCGACCCTTGTGTTCCACCATGTAGGCGAACTCATCATGAAATTGCTTGAGAAAACTCTGCACCGGCCAGGCCGCGGCATCGCCGAGAGCGCAGATGGTCCGGCCCTCGATCTTGTTGGCGACATCGACCAGCTTGTCGAGGTCATTCATGGTCGCCTCGCCATCCAGAATCCGACCAAGCATGCGGTACAGCCAGCCGGTGCCTTCGCGGCAGGGCGTGCACTGGCCGCAGGATTCGGCGGAATAAAACCGCGATATACGTCTCAAGGTACGCACCATGCAGGTGGTCTCGTCCATGACAATGACCGCACCCGAACCCAGCGACGAACCGGCATTCCTGATCGAGTCATAATCCATTCGTGCATCCATCATGACCTCACCGCGGACCACGGGGACCGATGAACCACCGGGGATCACGGCCTTGAGCCGGCGGCCTTTCCAGACACCGCCGGCCATTTCCAGCAATTCACGGAAAGGCATGCCCATGGGCACTTCGAAGTTACCGGGTCTGCTGACGTGACCGCTGACCGAAAAACACTTGGTGCCGCCGCTGTTCGGCACGCCCTGGTCGAGAAACCAGTGATAACCCTTGCGGATAATGGTCGGCACAGAGGCGAAGCTTTCCGTGTTATTGATCGTGGTCGGTTTGCCATAAAGACCGAAATTGGCCGGGAACGGCGGTTTAAAACGCGGCATACCTTTCTTGCCTTCGAGAGATTCCAGTAACGCGGTTTCCTCGCCGCAGATATAGGCGCCGGCACCAAGGCTGGTGATAATATCGATGTTGATGCCCGTGCCCTGGATATCCCGGCCCAGATAACCCTCGTCATAGGCTTCTTTCAGCGCCTGCTCAAAACGTTCATAAGGTTCGTCCATGAACTCGCCACGCAGGTAATTGTAACCGCGCTCGGCACCCATGGCGTAACAGGCAATGGTCATGCCCTCCACCAGGCTGTGGGGATTAAAGCGCAGGATGTCGCGGTCCTTGCAGGTACCCGGTTCGCTTTCGTCGGAATTACACACGACATACTTGGGATTGGGCGCCGAGGCCATGAAACTCCACTTCAGGCCTGTGGGGAATCCGGCGCCGCCACGGCCACGCAGACCTGACTGCTTGACTACTTCCAGCACATCAGCAGGTGAAATCTTCTCACGCAGAATCTTTTTCCAGGCTTCCCAGCCACCGACGCGATAATAGTTTTCCAGCGTCCATGGCTGGTCAAACTGCAGCGTTGCGTAACATACCTGGTTAATATCAGTCATCACAGCTAATCCAGTTCGTCAATAATCTCATCGACCTTCTCGGTAGTGAGATTTTCATAAAATTTGTGATCCACCATCATCATCGGCGCCCCGCAACACGCGGCCAGGCATTCCTCTTCCTGTTTCAGAAACACGCGGCCATCCGCGGTGGATTCGCCGACCTTGATACCGAGCTTGTTCTCGATATGCCGGATGATGTCATCACCACCGCGCAGCATGCAGGACACATTATTGCAAACCGATATGCTGTGCCGACCCACCGGCCGGGTTTCCAGCATGGAATAAAAACTTGCGACCTCGTAGACCTCAATCGGCGCCAGGTCCAGGTATTCCGCCACGGCGTCCATGAGTCCGGTGGTAAGGAAACCCTGGTTTTCATGCTGCACTTCGCGTAACGCCGCCAGCACCGCCGATCGTTGCTGACCCTGTGGATACTTTTTGATCCAGCGGTCAATCTCGGCTTTGGTGTGCTCGCTGAGCTGTGGCGTTGTCTCAGTCATACAGGATGCGATTCGTATTGAGTGTATATGCCCATACATGAGCATCTTGAAAATTTGATACAACGAAATCCCGGGAGAAAAGCCGCCACTGACATCATCGGTCTATCTCCCCGAAGACAATATCCTGCGTCCCTATAACCGCCACCACGTCCGCCAGCATATGTCCACGCACCATCTCATCCATGGCCGAAATATGGGCGAACCCGGCCGCGCGAATTTTGACGCGATAGGGTTTGTTGGCGCCATCGGAAATCAGGTAGATACCGAACTCGCCCTTGGGATGCTCGATGGCGCTGTAGACTTCACCTTCGGGCACGCAGTAGCCCTCGGTAAACAGTTTGAAATGGTGAATGAGCGATTCCATGTCATCTTTCATTACCTCGCGCTTCGGCGGGGTGATCTTGTGATCATCCAGGACCACGGGGCCGGGATTGTCACGCAGCCATTTTATGCACTGCCTGATGATGTTATTGGACTGGCGCATTTCCTCCATGCGCACGAGATAACGGTCATAACAGTCACCGTTGACGCCCACGGGTATATCGAAATCCATATCGGCGTAGACTTCGTAGGGTTGTTTCTTGCGCAGATCCCATTCCACGCCGGAGCCACGCAACATGGGACCGGTGAATCCCAGTTGCATTGCACGTTCGGGGCTGACCACGCCGATACCCACGGTACGCTGTTTCCAGATGCGATTATCTGTCAGCAGGGTTTCATATTGATCCACGCACTCCGGAAAACGATTGGTAAAGTCCTCGAGAAAATCCAGCAGACTACCCTGGCGGGCCTCGTTAATCACCTTTGTATCGGCATCGGAACGCCATGTGGACTCGCGGTATTGAGGCATGGTGTCCGGCAGATCACGCGCGACCCCGCCCGGACGATAATAAGTGGCATGCATGCGGGTACCGGAGACGGCTTCGTAGCAATCCATCAAATCCTCGCGTTCACGAAAACAGTACAAAAACATGGTCATGGCGCCGATGTCCAGGCCATGGGCACCCAGCCACATGAGGTGATTGAGGATCCGGGTGATTTCATCGAACATGACGCGAATGTACTGCGCACGCAACGGCGGTTTGATGCCCAGCAGCTTTTCAATCGCCAGCACGTAGGCGTGCTCATTGCACATCATGGACACATAGTCGAGGCGATCCATGTAGCCGATGCTCTGGTTGAACGGCTTGCTTTCCGCGAGTTTTTCAGTAGCCCTGTGCAGCAGGCCGACGTGAGGGTCGGCACGCACTATCACTTCACCGTCCATCTCCAGCACCAGGCGCAACACACCATGAGCCGCGGGATGCTGCGGCCCGAAATTCATGGTCATGTTACGTATTTCCGGCATATTCGTTGTGTTCCTGTCTGATGCTAACTGTTTTCATTCAAAATAATGTGAATAGTGACTGGTGATTCGCGAATAGAATCAAACCACCAAAGACGATTCTCCAATCACCATTCACCATTATCTGTTCACTGTTCACTGTTCACTGTTCACTGTTTACTGTTCACTGTTTACTGCAGACTGTTCACCGTTCACTGCAGACTGCGCCCTATCCACGTCCTCATAACGGTTGTCGTGGCGAATCACTTTCGGAACCAGCACCCGATTGGTAATGGTGACCGGCTGGTAAATCACCCGCTGTTTTTCGGTGTCATAACGAACCTCGACATTGCCCTCCAGGGGAAAATCCTTGCGGAATGGATGACCGATAAAACCGTAGTCCGTCAGCAAGCGCCGTAAATCCGGATGACCGGAAAAAAGTATCCCGTATAAATCGAATGCCTCGCGTTCATACCAGTTTGCGGATGCCCAGATACCCACAACCGTGGCCACCACCGGCGGCTCGCTATGGATCCGGCATCGCACACGCAAACGCCGGTTATGCTGCAATGACAACAGGTGATATACCACGGCGAAACGGTAATCCCTGTGTTTGTGATCATCATAGGCGCCCTTGCTGACCCCGCGGCTGAATCCCGTAATCGAAGTCGATTCGGTCTCCCACTCGGCCTGACCATAAGTGGCATAGTCCACGCCGCAGAGATCGACAAGCTGCCGAAAGGCGAAATCTTCATCATTACAAAGAGACCGGCACAAATCGATCAGGTGTTCCGGTTCAACCTCGACACTGACCTCATCATGGGCTGCATAGCAGTCAAGGATGAGATCATCAAAGCGCTGGTTAAGGGCCGCGACAAGGGCATCGTTTGACTTCGACATGGGTGCTGTCAGTTAGCGCGCAATGGTATTGGTGCGCCTTATTTTCTTTTGTAACTGCATGATGCCGAACAGCAGCGCCTCGGCCGTGGGCGGACAACCCGGCACGTAAATATCCACGGGAACGATGCGGTCACAGCCGCGCGTTACCGCGTAGGAATAGTGATAATAGCCACCGCCATTGGCACAGGAGCCCATGGAAATCACCCAGCGTGGCTCGGCCATCTGGTCATAGACCTTGCGCAGGGCCGGCGCCATCTTATTTACCAGCGTCCCGGCCACGATCATGACATCGGATTGCCGGGGGCTGGGACGAAAGACGATACCAAAGCGGTCCAGGTCGTAACGCGAGGCGCCGGCGTGCATCATCTCGACCGCACAGCAGGCCAGTCCGAAAGTCATCGGCCACATGGAACCCGTGCGTGCCCAGTTGACCAGGCTGTCCACGGAGGTGGTGACTATGCCCGGTTCGTGAACCTTGCCCTCGAGTTCCACTTCTACTCCCATTCCAGTGCTCCCTTGCGCCACTCGTAAATAAAGCCAACCACCAGCACACCGAGGAAGATCATCATGGCCGTAAATCCGGCCATACCGATATCTCCCAGGGCCACGGCCCAGGGAAACAGAAAGGCGATCTCCAGATCAAAAATAATAAAGAGGATGGCGACCAGGTAGTAACGCACGTCGAATTTCATGCGGGCGTCTTCGAAAGCATCAAAACCGCATTCGTACGGTGACTGCTTTTCGGCATCGGAACGGGCATGTCCCATCAGCTTGCCCAGCAGTAACCCGATACCCACCATAATGCCACCGAGGATCAGCCCCAGGGCGATAAATATCAGGATTGGAAAGTAATTCTCAAGCATGGCAGCTAACGGGCCCGGATATGTAGACAACTCTTCATCTCAGGTTGCGAATTCTATCAGTTGTGCATTGCGGTGGAAAGCCGCATATCAGCAATAATTTGTATAAAAATTGATTCAAGTCATAATGTTAGAGATCAAATAGATCCTCGTAATTACTTGTCATGAAATCGTATTTATGGCATGCGGCTGAAATGGTTCCTGTACCTGGAGCGGCGCCGGTGGAGACTGTTACAATTGAAGCTGTAAACACACTCTGCGTCGGCTGGCCAGAGACGATGATGGCTTCAGAAACTAATCCAAAGCAGCGGAGATAATCCATGAAGACCGAACAGATACGGACCGTGACTTACACCGAATCCGGGCCGGAGTCTCTCGCGCCGGAATTTGGCTGCAAAGACTCTGACCATCATTCCGATGAGCCACACATTCATGTACCCGATATGAACACACCACCTGACCCGCGCGGTATGAATATCGAAATACACTACGCGGTCGGTGAATGCTCGCTGGGTTGCATTCTCGTTGCCGGCAGTGCGCAGGGCGCTCTGGCCATCTCGCTCGGGGATGATCCTGAACTGCTCGTGCGCGAACTGCAGCAACGCTATCCGCAATCTGCGCTCTCGGGCGGAGACCCCGGCAATGAAAAGCGGGCTGAACTGGTTGCGGATTACGTGGAACGACCGGTCGGGCGGCTCGCTCTGCCACTTCATATTCGCGGCACGGCATTTCAACGACAGGTCTGGCACGCATTAATGCAAATCCCCGCCGGTGATACGGTCAGCTACGGCGCGCTTGCCCGGCATATCGGCAGGCCCGGCGCTTCCAGGGCGGTGGCAGCCGCCTGCGCGGCCAACACCCTGGCGGTAGCCATCCCCTGCCACCGGGTAATCAGAAGCGATGGTGCCCTGTCCGGTTATCGCTGGGGTGTGGATCGCAAACGCATCTTGCTCAATCGCGAAGCAACACTCGCGAATACCGGTAACCGCATCGAAGCATGGGACAGCCCACGAACACAGTGGATGCAGATTACCGGTTAGGCGAGGCCTCCATGCTGCTGTGCGGTTTCGCCTGTCCCGGTGATACCGCGATCATCCGCGCCATAAAGTCCATCGCCCGGCGTTCCCCTTTTCGCAATATGACCACGCGTGGCGGGCATACCATGTCCGCGGCCATGACCAACTGCGGTCACTGTGGCTGGGTTTCCGATGCCCGCGGCTACCGTTATGAAACCATCGACCCCCTGACCGGAAAATCCTGGCCGGATATGCCCGGTATGCTTGCACGGCTTGGGCACCGCGCAGCCGCAGCCGCCGGATTCACCGATTTCCATCCCGATGCCTGCCTTATTAATCGTTATGTCTCCGGTTCGCGCATGTCGTTGCACCAGGACCGTGACGAAGCCGATTTTGATCAACCCATCGTTTCCGTATCACTGGGCATTCCGGCAACCTTTCTGTGGGGCGGATTGAAACGAAGGGACCGGCCGGAAAAAATTACCCTCGTGCATGGTGACGTGGTGGTCTGGGGCGGCCCTGACCGGCTGCGATACCACGGCATTGCCACCGTCAAGGATGACCGGCATCCGCTGACGGATCACGCGCGCATCAACCTGACTTTTCGCAAGGCTCACTGAAAACACCGCCCCGCATAACGGATCTTTTTCATGGTCCTCTCACAGAAAGAAAGACATTTATTAAACAGTGTAGACAACGACCTGAAGAACCCGGCAGGAATTTTTCCCTAGCCAGACAGCCGCCTGAAGTGCTATCAATACGCGTTTTGGCGAGCGGGCAGCCCGCAGAAATTCCGGCTAAACCGCCGTAATAGCTGTTCATTCGGCAATCATCATGAACTCATGCTTGTCGCATGCGTCTTGATGATAATTGCAAGTTACGCTTGCATGAACGGTACAGGTGAATGCGTGATTTGTGTTCCGAACTGCCTGAGTTTAGACTTGTTCTAAATTCAGGACTCCATAATCAATAGGATAAATACGGGTGCTGCATGGCAACATCAATAACAGAAAATAACTCATCAGTTACCAGCAGACCGGCCTGGGCCAGCGCCCTGGGCGTGGTCACCATTGTCCTCGGTGTTTTTCTCTCGGCCTACCACGGTAACGAAGTCATGAAGCAGGCGGTCATGGTCGCCCATATGCCCGCCAGCGGTGAGCTGCCGGCCGCCGAGTGCCCGGATGATGAACTGGAAGAGGAAGGTCTCACGGTTGCCGAATGCGAGTATATGGTGACTCACATTGAAGGTATCGCCCTGTCCACGCCAGGGTGGTTTCCGGGCGTACAGATGTGGCTGGCAGGGATCGGCACCGTCATCGCGTTTATTTCCATCATCGTCGGCGGCGCACTGGTCAACTACAACCCGCTGGCTTCCGGCGGCGCGGTACTTGTATTTGCCGTCCTGATACTGGTGGATGTCGGCCAGTTTGCCGCCGTGGTCAATACCGGCCCGATTCTGCGTGATATCTACCTGTGGAGCATATTGCTCTGGTTTTTGATCCACCTGATGATGCTGTGCGCCGTCATTGCCGGGCGCCAGGGCAACGGCCAGACTACGTAATCCCGTCCTCACTCTCTACAACTTCGATAAAACGGAATCTGTTATGCAAAAACAAGGTTACAGCAGAACGGCGGTTATCCTGCACTGGTTGCTCGCCGTTTCCATTTTCTTCCTCTTCATCTCCAGCTGGTGGATGCTCGGCCTGCCGTTGCCTTCCAAGGAAATGCAGTTTCGCGCATTCCCTTTCCAGCTGCACAAGAACATCGGCATCACGCTGGTTCTTGTTATCGCGCTGCTGCTCTACGTGCGTTTCAAGCATCGTCCGGCGCCGGTTACTTCCACGGCCATGAAACCCTGGATGCACAAGCTCGCCACCGTTGATCACATCATTATTTATCTGTTGATACTGGCCACCTGTGTCAGCGGCTACCTGTCATCGGCGCATACGCGCTGGGATACCGTGGTCTGGTGGGTACTGGAAATGCCGCGCATCGCTGAAGCCAACGAGGATATGAACGAGTTCTATTCGGATATTCACCTGTGGACCGCCTGGGCATTACTGGGCGTGGTCGCCGTACACATCAGCGGCGCCATCTATCACGCCTTCCTCAACGACGGCATCGTCCGGCGCATGATGCGCTGGTAGGATAATCAACGAGACAGGTGCTAATCCGGTACACCGGAACCAGCGGGCATTATAAGATCCCTGCGCTGTTCAAGTAGCCGGTAAAATTCCATAGCCGCCATCGGTGGACTGAAATAATAACTCTTCCCAACCCGGCAGCCTGCCTGCAACAGATTGATCGCTGACCGCGCGGGTTTCAATACCCTCTACAACCACGTCTGCCTCCAGTTTCATCATACTACCTTATCAATTCGTACGTGAAACCCGGGACAGTCCGGTTAACCGGGTATTTTTCAATACAATTATTGCATTCCAGTCCACTCCACAGAACCGGCAGCAGTCACCCTGATCCGGGCACGGCCACGAATCGTGACAAAGCGCTGCAATGACGATTATGTTATAACAACGATTAAATGCCGGGAAAAGATATTCATGCTCGAACTGAATCTGTCGCGCTGGAAGGTTCATCAGACCATCACGATACTCCTTAAACTGACCCTGCTGATCGGTGTAACACTGGCCTTGTACCAGGGCAGGTACCAGGCGGCGGTGGAAACACTCGCTATTTTATGCATTACCTTTCTACCGCTATTGCTCGGCAAACGCTACAACGTGCGTATACCTCATGAATTCGAGTTGCTGGCCATTGTATTCATCTATGCTTCCCTGTTTCTGGGAGAGGTGCACGGATACTACGCGCGCTTCTGGTGGTGGGATATCGTGCTGCACACCGGGTCCGGATTTCTGCTGGGTGTGCTGGGATTCCTGCTGGTTTACGTGTTGAATGAAAACGACAACGTCAATCTGGATCTGGCACCGGGATTCATGGCGCTGTTTGCATTTGCCTTTGCACTGGCTTTCGGCGCTCTCTGGGAAATTTTCGAATTCACCATGGATCATTTATTTGGCCTGCAGATGCAAAAACCCATGTTCGGTGACCCTTCAGGACTGACAGATACCATGTGGGATCTGATCGTTGACGCCATCGGCGCACTGATAATTACCATTCTTGGTTACGGTTACCTGCGCACGACCTCCGGCGATTCTTTCCTGGAAAAATGGATAGACAAATTTATTGACAAGAATCCGCAATTTTTTTCCGGTGAAAGGAAATAACCTGCACCACATACCTGTACAGAAGCAATGCAAGCAGTCCGTTTCAGGGTTTTAACCTATAATATTCACAAGGGATTTTCCGCCGGAAACCGCAGGCTGGTCCTGCATCGTATTCGCGAGGAATTACGCAATACCGGCGCCGATATCGCCTTTTTCCAGGAAATTCATGGACAACATACAGAACACGGAAAGAATATCGAGGACTGGCCCTCGTCCTCCCAATTCGAATTTCTGGCCGATGAAGTATGGCCACACTACGCATATGGCAGGAACGCCATCTATGCCGAGGGTCACCACGGCAATGCAATCCTCAGCAAATACCCTTTTCACAACTGGCAAAACATCAATATTTCATCCATGCAACGGGCAAGCCGCAGTATCCTGCATGGCATTGTTGAATTCCCGGAACACGGCAACCGGCTGCATGTCATTTGCGTTCACCTGGATATACTCGGCTATGAGCGAAAACGCCAGCTTGGCATTCTCAATAACCATATTCAGAAATGCATCCTGCCGCACGAGCCGGTGATCCTGGCCGGTGATTTCAATGACTGGAGAGGGCAGGTAACGCGGTTGCTGGACAGCAGCCTGCAATTGCTCGAAGTGTTCATGGATAGCAACGGGCGCCATGCAAAAACATATCCCGCCTGGTGCCCGATGTTTCAGGTTGACAGAATCTATTACCGCGGCGTCAGACGGATAAACAGCACTTGCCTGGATCAAGAGCACTGGAAATCCCTGTCCGATCACCTGCCGTTGCAGGCGGAATTCGAGCTACTGCTTTAACCGGCTAATTGCATGATGGATGGCCTTTCACTATGCTCCATGGATGCCGATCAACAAGCCGTATAATCCTTATACAAAATTCAGGAATCATTCCCTGACGCTGAACGATTACCTGGCGATTGATCGCACCATTCTATCCAATGAACGCACATTGCTCGCTTACGGTCGCACTGCACTGGCCATGGTGATCATCGGCGGATCCTGCCTGAAGTTTTTCGACTCGATCATACTGGTAGTGATTGGCTGGCTGTTCCTCGCCGGTGGCATAATCGTCATGGCCATCGGCTGGCGCCGTTACCGGCATACTGACCGGCTCCTGCATGCCGCGTTATTGAGTCAGACCGGTGAAGGTGAGCACCCGCTGGAAGAGAAACTGGCCGAAGCCGAAGCTGCGGAGATCAAGGATAAGAAGGAATCTGGAGAGGCCACACCATGAGCAGCATGGGGATGGCGATGATAACCACGAGTATTTCCATTATCAATCCCAGCCGCCAGTAATCACCGAAACGAAAGCCGCCGGGGCCGAGGATCAAGGTGTTGTTCTGATGCCCAATGGGTGTCAAAAAAGCGCAAGAAGCACCTATTGCAACCGACATAAGAAAAGTGTCCGGATTAACGCCGAGTTGCCCGGCCGTACTGATAGCAATCGGACACATCACGGCTGCCGTGGCGGCGTTGTTCATGAAGTCGGACAGGACCATGGTAATAATGAGGATCAGCGTGAGGGCCAGAACCGGGCGACCCTGTGCGACATTTTCCAACAGAACTTGAGCCAACAGATCGGCCGTCCCGGTAGACGCCATGGCCGCTGCCACCGGAATCAGGGCCGCCAGTAAAATGACCACCGGCCAGTCAATCGCATCGTAGACCTTGCGGACGGGAAGAATTTTCAGCACCACGAATAACAAAACCCCGGTTGCAAAGGCCACAGCGGCCGGTAACAGGCCAAAGGCGGCGCCACCGATAGCAACAGCCATCACAACCAGGGCCAGGGTTGCCCGCTGCTTGTCGGGAATATGTATGGAACGCTGCGCCAACGGCACGCAACCGAATTCGTTGATGAAGGCCGAGAGGGACTCCGGCGCCCCCTGCATGAGCAGAACATCACCCGCATTGACGGGTGTGGAACGCAGGCGTTTGACCGATTGGTGACCGTGACGGGAGATGGCCAGCAGGTTCAGGCCATAACGGCTGCGCAAATCAATATCGCTGGCGGAGCGGCCAACCAGGCTGGAGCCGGGCATGGCCGCCAGTTCCTGCAGTTCGGTTTCTTCTGACACGGGAGTCTCTTCATCTGCCGTTGGCTCGGCAGCAATGTCTTCTGTCCCGGTTTTCGCGGGCGGATCATTTTGCGCTTCCACGGCTTCTTCCTTAGCGTCGGAATCCCGCGTCATACCCTCCTCCAGTTTCAACCCCAGCGTGGACAGCACGGACTCCAGCGACTCCGGTTCCGCCTCGATGACCAGGATATCACCGGCTCGCAACAGCCGGCCGGGATTAGGTGCGGACAGACGCAGTTCATTGCGTACCATGCCGATGATCTGTGCATCGTTATCGGCAATCAGTCGTTCCACTTCCCGCAGGGTTTTACCGTCTGCCTTGCCGCCGTCACTGATCCGGGCCTCGGTGAGATACGTTCCCGTATCAAATCCGCTGTCTGCGGCCTGCTCGCGAATCGGCACAATACGCCAACCCAGAAAGCTGATAATAATGACCCCGGCAACCGCGACGGCAGCGCCGACGGGGGTAAAATCAAACATGGCAAAACTGCCGGCACCGGTCTCTACCCGGAAACCCGAAACAATGAGATTGGGCGGTGTGCCGATCAGCGTGGTCATCCCGCCCAGGATGGTACCGAACGCCAACGGCATCAGGATCCTGCCGGGCGGCAATTTCTGTTTCGAGGCCAGTTGTATGGCGACCGGCATCAATAACGCCATGGCGCCGACATTATTCATAAAGGCGGAAAGAGTCGCACCGAGAGCGACGAGCGCGCCAATGGACACGGATGTACCTGCCTTCTCAGGCAGTATACGACGGGCAAGTACATTTACCGCACCCGTGGACTGCAACCCCTTGCTCAATACCAGTACACAGGCAACCGTTATCACGGCCGGATGGCCGAACCCTGCAAAGGCATTGGCCGCCGGGATCAGGCCCGCAAACACACAGGCCAGCAGGGCAAACAACGCCACCGTATCATGACGCCAGCGTCCCCACAGGAACAGAATGATGGTCACGGCGAGAATCGCAACGATCAACTTCTGTTCGAGATTCATAAATTACCGTTTTTGCCTGTTGATAAATCCACGGTACGCCATCGCCGATATCCCCCTGCGGCCGGGCTAGGGTTTATATTGCTCCTGCCACCAGGCAAGAAACTCATCAAAATCGATCGCACCGTTGTGGTCGGTATCAACGATATCAAAACCGACCTGCATTTCCTCTTCGGACATATCACCGGGGAGTACGGTAATTAATTTGACGAACTCATGGAAATCAATCGTCCCGTTGCTGTCCGCATCAAAATACTCGAAGTTCTCACGGATCTCCGCGATCATCTCTTCATCAAATTCGTGCATGCTTACCTCCGATATCCGGAATCTGTATTTAACCAGCAGCCCTGAATCAGCGGCCATGAACTGATACATGGAAGAATGAATAAAACCGGCGACACTTTCTCACTGAACAGCATCATGCGCAAGAGCAGGCACAAACGGAACGATCATGCCCTGCGACAGAATATATCCGGAGATCATGTAACCGGTATTACTCCCGGTTTTTCAAGGATACACGCCAGTGGCCGGAACCGGCGGTGTGATCCGAAGCGCTTTATCATGGAATTCAAATGGCGTATCGTGTATTGGCCTCGTCAAGCAGTTTACCCGGCCATACAATGTGCAGGCATTCCAGGCTTCAGTTATTTGCATCAACATAACGTTAACAACACCAATGACATCAGGGAACGCCCCTTCCATTACCCAGCCTGCGAAAGCAAATAAATTTGGCCTGATAGTGTCGTGCCTGCTGATGCTGGTTCTGGCAGCCGGCTGGTCCGCGCCGGGTCAGGCATCGGCGCCGGCCAATACGACGGCCGGGACCGGCGGGATTGCCGCAATCTCAATCCCGGATCCTTACGCCGCCGACATTGCGGAAGAGATCCTGCGCCGTGGCGGTAATGCGGTCGACGCAGCGGTCGCAACCGGGTTCGTGCTGGCTGTTACCTATATCGATGCCGGCAATATTGGCGGCGGCGGTTTCATGACCATTCATCATCAGGGTGAATCCGCGTTTCTCGACTATCGTGAGAAAGCGCCTCTCGCCGCCACTCGCGATATGTACCTCGACGGGAATGGTGATGTAATCGAAAACGCCAGCCTCATTGGAGCCCGTGCCGTGGCCGTGCCCGGCACGGTGGCCGGCTTCTGGATGGCCCATGAGCGCTTCGGCAAACTGCCCTGGCGCGATCTGATCGCTCCCGCGATCAGGCTGGCCCGGGACGGTTTCGTTCCCGCGCAGGTACTCGTCGATGACATCCGGGACGCCTATGACTGGTTCGGCGATCAAACCAACTTCAGAAGCTACTTCGGTCATATTGCAACGGACCGGCCGTTCAAACAGCCGGAACTCGCCTCGACACTTGAACGCATCGCCGAATATGGCCCGGATGATTTCTATCGTGGAGAAACGGCGAGCCTGATTGTGCAACAGATGCAACGCAGCGGTGGCCTGATAACAGCGGCCGATCTCGATAGTTACTCAGCGGTGTGGCGAAAGCCGTTGCGTTCGAAGTGGCGCCAGTTTGAAATCGTATCAGCCCCTCCTCCCAGCTCCGGTGGTTTCGCGGTTATCCAGTTACTCGGGATGAAAGATCATCTGGGGCGATATTTTGACGGGGTGGCTCACAATTCACCGCAATACATCCACCTGGTGGCGGAAATGGAAAAACGCGTTTTTGCCGACCGGGCCGAATACATGGGTGATCCGGATTTTGTCGACATCGATATGGACGCTTTGCTCGCCGACCGGTACATCGCGCGCCGGGCGCAGGAAGTGGACCCGGAAAACATATCTCGCCTGGACGCAGTACAGCCCGGACCCGGATCGCCGGATACCACCCATTATTCCATCATGGACCAGTGGGGCAATGCCGTTTCCAACACCTATACCATCAACTGGGAATACGGCAGTGGCGTGGTTGTCGAAGGAGCCGGTTTTCTGCTGAACAACGAGATGGACGATTTCAGCGCCAAACCGGGTGTGCCCAACGTGTTTGGCGTAATCGGTAATGATGCAAACGCCATCAGTCCCGGCAAGCGCCCGCTATCCTCCATGTCTCCCACCCTGTTGCTGGAAAATGACAAGGTCAGGATGGTGGTGGGATCACCGGGCGGTTCAACCATTTTTACGACTGTCTTTCAGACGATAGTCAATATTATCGATTTCGGCATGACACCCGCCGAGGCGGTTGCAGCGACGCGGTTTCATCACCAACTGCATCCCCCTGATCTTGTCACGATGAGCATCGGCAGACCCCTGTCGGCCGCTACAATCCAGGCGCTGGCGAAAAGAGGTTATCGTGTGGAACCGCACGGCTTCGAATTCGGTGATGTCCAGGTGATCTGGACGGATGGTAAGACCCTGATGCCCGCCGCGGATCCCCGCGACCGTGGCGTTGCGCGGGTCATCCCCATAACCGATGCTGCTGCTCTCCGTTAGACTTGCCCCGAAACCGGATCTGCAATCAGTCACAGAGTCAAAATGCTTTAAGGTTCTTCGATATGCAGGTGTGTAGCGATCCGGCACACCGACACCTGCCTGATTGTTAATTCCGGTGCGGGTTTCGGCTGATCTCCGCTCCGGTCGTGGTCTTGCCAACATGGCGGACCGATTTACAGAAAGTCGCGGTTCGTGCTAGATTTTATCGAAATCAATCCGGGAGCAGTGACTTGAACAGCGAGGAACGGGCCCAATCGCACAACTGGTCAGAGAAAGCGCTCATCAGTCATGCCACCTGCATAACCATCGCCAACGCGATATCCACCCACTCACGCACCTCCCTGTGTAACGAACGCGAAATCAAGGAAGGTATTCTTCATGCCTGGCGCGCCTTCACCACGGGCTGCTCATCCGAGCGCGCCATAACCAGGGGCGTTATTCATGCCAGCAGTTTGACCCAATCCCGCTTGTTGAAATTAAAAGCCCTGTAATCACGGACATATTTCCGGCGCCGGGGCTGCAGACGAGCTGCTGCGATGGCCCGGGTTTCACTTTCAATGTTCTGAACAACCGGCTGGTTCTGCGGGAAGTGTTACCACGGTAATTATATATACAGCGATGGATATCGAAACTACAGGTATCTCGCAAGGTTCTCAGGGGCACCAGCAAATATGGGAAAAATATATAAAATCCTCCTGTTATTCTTTTTCAACATGGATAATGCACTTGCCAGGGATGCAAGCGACGCCGTATTTGACAGGGATCGGTTCATAGCAGAGGGTGCGATAGAATTATTCAGGGAAGGCTGTCTCAAATACTACACCAGGCAGGCCGGGTTTGATGTCTGGACGCGTCTCAGCAAATTCAGGGTTTATCCTGACTTCGCAACACAGCGATTCATAAAAGACCCGCATGGCAAGGTCTACTCGGTCACCTACAACAACGCGACAAACAACTTCTCTGTTGAGTATGTGCTGGCTGTAGAAACGGACAACCTGTGTGCTGTTTTCATCAAAGATGTCAACCCGGATATCGTTTACAAATCATTTGCAAAATTAAGCCGTGAATTGACAGAAGCAAACACGATCCTGAATATTGAGTCCCGGGTCGAGAAACTTGCGGACGGCAGCCTCAATACAACGAGATATACCTACACTGAAAATGGAAAGTGGAAAATGACCCTGGAAACCAGGGAACCCGCATCCAGCCGCGTATTTTTCGATTTTCAAATACGGGCCATCTCTCAAGCCCGTGCGGACAACCGTAAATAGCCTGTATAAGCACAGCCGTACGCTTGGACGATTCGTACCGCCACGAGGCAACAGAACCGGAAAAATACTCTACTGCGAGAAGTTGAAATCTGAATTGGTGCCGATGGGCGGACTCGAACCGCCACGGGAATACTCCCACTACCCCCTCAAGATAGCGTGTCTACCAATTCCACCACATCGGCAAATAATTAAATCCGGCGGATCGAACTCAGTTAGCCGGTAACTCCGGAACGTCGGAAGCGGGCGAGGTTACCGATTCCGTTGCCGGAGCGGCCGGCATATCCTGGCGTTCCTTTTCCTTTGCGGCCTCTTCCAAAATACCGGGCACATCTTTTTTTATCGCTTCCTGACCAAGCACCTCGGCATTCTGCATAATGCTGGTCGGCGCTTCCTTCTGTGTGGCCAGGTAACCCAGCGCCAGGCTGTTCAGCAAAAAGGCCGCGGCCAGGACCGTGGTCACTTTGGTCAGGAAATTACCGGAACCCTGGCTGCCGAACACGGTGCTCGAAGCGCCGCTGCCGAAGGCCGCGCCGGCATCGGCGCCCTTGCCATGTTGTATCAGTATAAATCCAATCAGTGACAGGGCGACGAACACCTGGATCACCAGCAGTACTGTTTGTAACACATCCATTCAATCTTACCTCGTTGCTCGGCAAATGCTGACGAAATCGTCGGCGTTCAGGGACGCACCCCCGATCAGCCCGCCGTCCACATTTGCCATGGAAAATAAATTTTCGGCATTGTCCGCTTTTACACTGCCACCGTACAAAATACGGACGGCGCCGGCGCAGGCGTCATCATGACGGGCCAGGCGCAGGCGAATGAATTCATGCACTTCCTCGGCCTGTTCAGGACTCGCGTTCCTGCCGGTGCCGATGGCCCAGACCGGTTCATAGGCAATCACGGCGCGCCTGAAACTCTCGATACCGGCGTGCTGGATTACGGTATCCAGTTGCCGGGCGATCACGGTCTCGGTTGCGTCGTCCTCACGCTCTTCGAGACGTTCACCCACGCACAGTATCGGGACGAGATCCCCGGCGACCGCGGCGGCAAATTTTTCCGCGATATCGTTATCGCTCTCACCATAAATATGCCGGCGCTCGGAATGCCCCACGATAACATAGTGGCAGGCAAAATCCCGCAGCATGGCCACCGAGATCTCGCCGGTGAAAGCGCCGGATGCCTGTTGCGAGACGTTCTGCGCACCCAGGCGGACTTCGGTATTCGCCAGCATCGCCGACAGTTCCGCCAGGTAGACAAAGGGCGGGCAAATGGCCACCTCGGCAATGCAATCCTCGCGGACGCCTTCCATGATACCCGCCAGCAACGGTCGTATCGTGGCCAGTGTGCCATTCATCTTCCAGTTAGCGGCCACCAGGGGCGTACGATCAGTCATGTATATCCTCGCGGAAACGGGCGCAAAGATTAGCCGTGCAGGCAAAGGAAATCAAATGAAATGGCGCCCCGTGGCTTTTGACACGCTTACTGCCCGGCATCGCTCATGCCCGCCGCGGCTTTGAGGGCCCTGATGTCGCCCTGTTCCAGTTCCCAGATCTGCCCGGATCGCCGGTTGGGTGGCAGGATATACGGGCCGAAGCGCACCCGGATCAGGCGGCTGACGCGGAGATCCTGCGCTTCCCAGAGTCGTCGCACCTCGCGATTGCGACCCTCCATGATGACGACGTGGTACCAGTGATTGCGGCCTTCCCCACCGGATTCGACAATGTCCGTGAACCGCGCCGGGCCGTCTTCGAGCTGGATGCCATCACGCAGGGCCTGCAGTTGTTCCGCGGTGGCGGTGCCCAGGACACGAACGGCGTATTCGCGTTCGATGTTATGGCTGGGATGCATCAGGCCGTTGGCCAGCGCGCCGTCGTTGGTGAACAGCAGCAACCCCATGGTATTGATATCCAGGCGGCCGATGCTGACCCAGCGGCCGTTAGTCAGCCGCGGCAACTTGCGAAAGACCGTGGGCCGGCCCTCGGGATCCTCGCGGGTGCAGATCTCCCCGGCACTTTTGTAATACGCCAGCACACGGACCGCCTGCTTGCCGGCCGAACCCAGCCGTTTCAGCAATTTGCCGTCCAGCTTGACGCGATCGTTCTCATCGATGTGATCACCGGGTCTGGCCGGCTGATCGTTGATCGTGATCCGCCCTTCCTCTATCCAGGACTCCACTTTGCGCCGTGAACCATAACCGGCGCGGGCCAGTACTTTCTGGATGCGTTCAGACATGGGTTGGTGAATGGTGAATGGTGATCAGAGAGTAACCCGGGGCAGGCAAGCTACAAAATACCGCGTTCTACTCACCAGTCACTATTCATGTTTACAGGGCTAACCCGTGATCGGGACGACATTTTCCGATTCTTCCCTGGCCTCTATGGATTCTTCCTGATCCTCTGCGTCCTGCTCCGTTGCTTCGTACTCCCCACCAGCTTCCGCGCCTGCCTCGTATGCTTGTCCAGCCTGTGCAGGCGGCTCCAGGCCTTCGAACAGGTCGGGATTGAGTTGATCGAAATCCTTGATCTCGGCCAGTGACGGCAGTTCCGAGAGTTTTTTCAGGTTGAAGTAATCGAGAAATTCACGCGTGGTCGCCAGCAGCTCGGGTTTACCGGGCACATCGCGATGCCCGACGACGCGGATCCACTCGCGTTCCTGCAGGGTTTTGATGATGCTGCCACTGATACTGACGCCGCGGATCTCCTCGATCTCGGCGCGGGTAATGGGCTGACGGTAGGCGATGATGGCCAGTGTTTCGAGCAGGGCCCGCGAATACCTGGGCGGGCGCTCGTCGAACAGGCGATTGATCCAGCGGGAATAATCGCTGCGTACCTGGAAACGATAGCCGCTGGCGACCTCGACCAGTTCAACACCGCGACCCTCGTAATCCTGTTGCAGCGATTGCAGCGCCGCGCGAATGGCTTCACGCTCGGGCAGTTCCGGTTCATCCTTGAACAGCGTCAGCGCGTTACTGACAGACATCGGTTTGTCGCTGGCCAGAAGCGCGGCCTCGAGTATGTTTTTCAGCTCCGTTTCAGTCATGCGGCGGCTTTCACGTAAATGGGTCCATTGATTTCATTTTGCACCATTTCAATCAGGTGTTCCTTGAGCAACTCGAGGATCGCCAACAGGGCGACAATCACACCCCCGCGCCCCTCCGATACCGTGAACAGTTCCCGGAAATTGGTAAAGTCATCGGCGTTCACCCGTTCCAGCACGATGGTCATGCGCTCGCGCACCGACAGGGGTTCGCGCTGGATCATATGATGCGAGTACATGTCCGCCCGTTGCAATACCTCGGCGAAGACCTGCAGCAGCGCTTCCAGGCTGACCTCGGGCGGTTCGACGTGCTTATTGCGATCAGGAAACTCCACCAGCGTGGCAAATACATCACGACCGACACGCGGCAGGGCTTCAATATCCTCGGCGGCCTGTTTGTAGCGTTCGTATTCCTGCAGGCGGCGCACCAGTTCAGCGCGTGGATCGTCCTCGTCTTCCTCCGCCTGCGGCCGCGGCAACAGCATGCGTGACTTGATTTCAGCGAGCACCGCGGCCATGACCAGGTACTCACCCGCCAGTTCCAGTTGCATGTCCTCCATCAGATCGATGTAGCTGATGTACTGCTCGGTGATGCGGGCAATGGGGATATCAAGAATATCGAGATTCTGTTTCTTGATCAGATAGAGCAGCAGATCCAGCGGACCTTCGAAGGCCTCGAGGAACACTTCCAGCGCCTGCGGCGGAATGTACAGGTCCCGCGGCAGTTCCATATACGGCGCCCCCTGGACGATGGCAAACGGCATCTCGGATTGTTCGCGGCTGTGAGGCTGCTCTTCGGGGTGTGTGGGTTCGATGTTGCTCGTCACAATTGATTCCTGGTCGTATGCCGCCGTTTTACGGGTAGTTCAGGCACATCGCCTCGCGGACCTCTTCCAGCGTGTCCCTGGCCACGCTGCGGGCCGCTTCGCAACCTTCGGCAATGATACCACGAACCGTATCCCGGTCCTCCTGATATTCCAGTGCCCGTTCGCGGATCGGCGCCTGTTCTTTCAAAATAGCTTCTATCAGCGGCTTTTTGCAATCCAGGCAGCCAATGGCAGCGGAACGGCAGCCTTTCTGCACCCAGTTTTTAACCTCATCGCTCGAGTAAACCTGGTGCAGGCTCCACACCGGGCACTTGTCGGGATCACCCGGATCCTTGCGCCGCACCCGCGCCGGATCGGTAGGCATGGTCCTGATTTTCGCCTCCACCCGGTTGGGTTCTTCCCGCAGTGATATGGTATTACCGTAGGATTTGGACATTTTCTGACCATCCAGTCCCGGCATCTTCGGGGCGTGGGTGAGCAGGGATTGCGGTTCTGGAAAAATGATTTTACCGCCGCCCTCAAGGTAACCAAACAGCCGCTCCTTGTCGCCGAGGCTGATGTTCTGTTGTGCCTCCAGCAGGGCGCGGGCCTTGTCCAGGGCCACGGTATCACCCTGTTCCTGGTAGGCCATGCGCAGTTCATGGTACAGGCGGTTGTTTTTCTTGCCCATTTTGCCGGCAGCTTTTTCCGCCTTTTCCTCGAAACCGGGTTCACGGCCATAAAGAAAATTAAACCGCCGCGCCACTTCGCGGGACAATTCCACGTGCGCCACCTGGTCCTCGCCCACCGGGACATACCCGGCCTTGTAGATAATGATGTCGGCGGTTTGCAGCAGCGGGTAACCGAGAAAACCGTAGGTGGTCAAATCCCGGTTACTGAGCTTTTCCTGCATGTCCTTGTAACTGGGGACGCGTTCGAGCCAGCTCAAAGGCGTACACATCGACAGCAACAAATGCAGTTCGGCGTGTTCCGGGATCCGTGACTGTATGAACAGTTTGGCCGAACCCGGGTTGATACCGACCGCCAGCCAGTCGATGACCATGTCCCAGACATTGGCCGGAATGATCTGCGGATTCTCGTATTCCGTGGTCAGGGCGTGCCAGTCGGCGACGAAGAAAAAACACTCGTACTCGTTTTGCAATTTAAGCCAGTTCTTGAGCACGCCGTGATAGTGGCCGAGATGTAACTGGCCGGTGGGCCGCATTCCTGACAGGACCCGCTGGTTTCCACTTGCTGACAAAAATAATCCCCCCTCTTGTTAGTACGCTGTAGTATACCGGTTCAATCCGACCAACTCACTTTGCCTTTGCCCTGACGCAGTACGGTCTCCTGATCCGCGACCAGGTCGATGACCGTGGTCGGCTCATGACCGCCGGCGCCGCCGTCGATCACCAGATCGATGACGCCCTGCAGACATTCGAAGATGTCCTCCGGATCGGTCATGGGCAAGGTCTCACCGGGCAGAATCAGGCTGGTGCTCAGAACGGGTTCGTTGAGTGTCTGCAGGAGTTCCCGGGCAATACGGTTTTCCGGTACCCTGAGGCCGATGGTCTTGCGCCGGCTGTGCTGCAGGCGCCTGGGCACATCGCGGGAGGCCGGTAATAGAAACGTATACGGTCCGGGTGTCAATGATTTGATCAACCGGTAGGAGCGGTTATCGACCCGGGCATAGCTGCTGATCTCACCGAGATCACGGCAAACCAGGGTCATGTGGTGAAATTTGTCCAGCTGGCGAATACGCCGGATCCGCTCCAGGGCTTCCTTGTCGCCAATACGGCAGGCGAGCGCGTAACAGGAATCGGTGGGATAAACGATGACACCACCGTCGTTCAGGCAGTCAACCGCCTGGTCTATCAACCGGGGCTGCGGGTTATCGGGATGAATTCTGAGCAAGGCGGGCATTTGTTATCAGCGAAGGTTTTCCGTTATGATGAAACGACTTGTGGATCAATAACCTCTATGAAATTCCTGTTTGATTTTTTTCCCCTGATCGCCTTTCTGGTGGCGTTTTATTTTCCGGAGAATCGCGCTGAAGGCATCTACTACGCCACTGCGACCATCATCGTAGCAAGCCTGATACAGGTCTGTCTCTACTGGCTGTTTTACCGGCGCTGGGAAAAGATGCACATTATCACACTGGTGGTGGTTTTGATCTTCGGCAGTCTCACCCTGTGGCTGCGCGACGAGCAGTTTATCAAATGGAAGCCCACTATCGTGTTCTGGATTTTTGCCGCCGTCCTGCTCGGCAGCCAGTTTATCGGTAAACGCAATATTATCCAGCGCATGATGACCATGGCCGATGAAAAAATCATCATGCCCGCCCATGCCTGGACAATGCTGAACCTGAGCTGGGTCATCTTCTTCACCGTGGTCGGCGTGCTCAACCTGTACGTGGCCTACAATTATTCCACCGAGTTCTGGGTTGGCTTCAAGGTCTATGGCATCACGGCACTGAATCTCGTCTTCATCGTCGGCCAGGTTTTTTACATGTTTCGTTTCATGAACCATACCGGGGAAAACACGCAGGAATAACGCCATGTACTACGCCATCATCAGCGAGGATGTTGAAAACAGTCTTGAAAAACGCAAATCCGCACGGCCGGAACATGTAGCCCGGCTCGAAGCCCTGCAGGAACAGGGGCGGCTGTTGACCGCCGGCCCGCATCCGAACATCGACAGCGTGGACCCCGGACCGGCCGGCTTCAGCGGCAGCCTCATCGTTGCCGAATTCGCCTCCCTGGAGGAGGCCCAAAACTGGGCCGACGCCGATCCCTACATTACCGCCGGTGTCTACCGCCAGGTGACGGTCAAACCCTATAAAAAGGTGTTCTAGCATGACCGGCAAGGATCGCGTGGCGCTGTTGCGTGCAGGCCTTGAAGCCGCGCTGACACCCGAGCGCATCGACATAATCGACGACTCCGCGGCGCATGCCGGACATGCCGGCAATACCGGTGGCGGGCATTTCACGGTGACTATCGTCTCCGATCAGTTTCGGGACAAAAACACCATTGAACGGCACCGCATGGTCTACACTGCCGTGGCTCACCTGATACCGGCCGAGATCCATGCACTCAGCATCAAGGCGCTGACCAGGGAAGAAACGTGATCCACGATCAATATTCGAGGCCGTTCCTGAAATGGCCGGGCGGAAAATACCGGCTGGCACAGCGCATTTGCGAATCGCTGGCGCCGGGCAAACGTCTCATTGAACCCTTCGTTGGCTCCGGGGCCGTGTTTCTCAACAGCCGCTATCCAAAATACCTGCTGGCCGATGGCAATTCCCATCTGATCCGGCTCTATCAAACGTTACAGGCCGAAGGCGAAAAATTTATCGCTTTTTGCGAAGGTTTTTTCACGCCTGAAAACAACAATGAAACCGTGTACTACGACATGCGCACCGTGTTTAACGAAACGGCTGATGCACGCTTGAAGTCGGCGCTGTTTCTGTATCTGAATCGGCATTGCTATAACGGGTTGTGCCGCTATAACTCACGCGGCATCTTCAACTCGCCTTTCGGCCGTTACAAGCAGCCTTATTTTCCCCGCCATGAGATGCAGGCATTTCACCGCCGCGCCACGGATGCCGTTTTCACTTCGTCGCAATACACGGAAACCCTGGACCGTGCGCGCCGGGGCGATGTGGTTTACTGCGATCCGCCCTACATTCCGTTGAGCCGCACCGCCAGTTTCACCGATTATTTCGCCGGCGGCTTCAGCGAACAGGATCAGATCGATCTGGCCCGACAAGCTGCCAGACTGGCCACCCGCGGTATTCATGTGGTGATCTCCAACCACAACACGCCTTTCACCCGTGAACTCTATGTTGACGCCGGGGCGACCATGCGCCGCTTCAAGGTGCAGCGGAACATCAGTTGCCGCGGTGGAGAACGAACCCGGGTCGGCGAGTTGCTGGCTGTTTTCGGATGAACGCCCGGCCATGAGCGCGACGCTTGAACTGGCCCGGGAATTAATCGCACGGCAATCGGTTACGCCGGACGATGCCGGCTGCCAGCAACATATCGCCGATCTCATGGAACGAACCGGCTTCACTTGCCGCTACCTGCCCTTCGGGAATGTTCAGAATCTCTGGGCCACGCACGGCAGTGGCGAGCCGCTGCTGGCCTTTCTGGGACATACCGACGTGGTGCCGCCTGGGCCGCTCGAGGATTGGGAATCCGACCCGTTTCAGCCGCACATCCGTGATGGCCTGCTCTACGGCCGCGGCGCCGCCGATATGAAAGGCAGTGTGGCAGCCATGGTAACCGCCCTGGAACGCTATGTAACCGATCACCCGGATCACCCGGGCACACTGGCCCTTCTGCTGACCAGTGATGAAGAAGGTGTCGCGGTGAATGGTATACGCCGGGTAATCGAGACATTCAGGCAGGACAACATCGTTATAAATATGTGTCTTGTCGGTGAACCGTCCAGCGACCGCCGGCTCGGCGACGTCATTCGCATCGGCCGGCGCGGCTCACTGGGTGCGACATTGCGGGTGCACGGCATCCAGGGCCATGTGGCCTTTCCCGAGAAAGCGGATAACCCGGTTCATGCCGCCAGTGCGGCACTGGCTGAACTGTGCGCGCAAACCTGGGATAACGGTAATGCCCATTTCCCGGCGACCGGTTTCCAGATTTCCAATATTCACGCCGGCACTGGTGCGGACAATGTCATCCCGGGTGAACTCGAGGTCATGTTCAATTTTCGCTTCTCTACCGAGACCACGGACGATGAACTAAAACGGCGTGTGCACGCGATCCTGGACAGTCAGGGACTGAACTACGATATCGAATGGCGGCTGTCCGGACAGCCGTTTCTGACCGAATCCGGCGACTTGCTGCAGGCAGTTCGCGACAGTATCCGCGATATCTGCGGGTTCGAGACGGAGCTGTCAACGGGTGGCGGCACTTCCGACGGCCGTTTCGTTGCGCCCACCGGGGCGGAAGTCATTGAACTCGGCCCGATCAACGCCACCATTCACAAGCTGAATGAATGCACACCGGTTGCGGACCTGGAGACGTTGTCTCGACTCTATGAATCCATCATAAAAAAACTTACCGGTTAGATGCATCCGAGAACCGGAATGGTTCTCGAAAGAACCCTGCTCGCCTCGTGCCGGCCGCCCCCCGGTAAGACTGACTCCGCTGTTCTTTCCCGGCAACCGCTATCCGCGGTTGCCGCGCTACAACCGTGTCGACGTCACTTCTTCTCCGCTCACATCAAATATTTTCCATAGCTGCCGATAACGCTCTGACTACTGCCGGAGATTATCAGGACGCTGCTCATGCCCACACCACAACTGCCTATCGATAAACGTTTGTTCAATTCGCTCAGCATCGGAGTCGTCCTCTGCGACTCTCAGGACAATATCGTCTGGGTCAACGATGGTTTCCTTGAACTCATGGTCGCTGAAAGAAACAGCGTGATTGGTGCTCCCGTGGCCGCTCTTTTGAAACACAACCTGACCACCACGGTTAATTCCCTTGATGTTATGCGTTATGAAACCACCAGTGACGATGGCAGAACCCTCTGGCTGCACTGTATAAGCGCCCCGATCAAAGTTGATGGGAAACTGACATACAGCTTGCGCCTGTTGCTGGACATTACGGAATTTCAGCAGCGGCGTAACCTGCGCTCACTGATCACCACGGGCATTGATGACTCTCGGCTGGATCAAATAAGCGGCATCCTCAACCGTCGCGCCATTCTCCAGGAACTCAATGCAGAAATATCCAGAACCCGTCGTTACGGCAACCCGCTTGGCCTCATCCTGTTGCGCTATCCAGTGCCTGTAATCATGCATGAAGATAATGTCAACATGCTGCTGCAATCACTGGCAAACACTCTGAACGACCAGTTACGCTGGGTCGATAAACTGGGCGCGCTCGATAAGGGTGAATTCCTGGTGGTATTGCCGGAATCCGACGAGGAGTCGGCACAGCAAACCTGGAAAAAGATCAATTACGCCATCCAGGAAGTCACCATGCGACCGGAACAGATGAATCTGGATTACACGGTCGCCATTACTGCCTGGGTGAAGAACGATACGCCCGATACCATGCTCGAACGGCTGCAGTCCTCGATCGCGGAACAAAAGGTAGCCTAGACTGCCACCCAACCGTTCAACGTTCACCATTCACCATTCACCGCTCACTGTTGTCTGTCGTCTGTCGTCTGTCGTCTGTTGACTGTTGACTGTTGACTGTCCACCGTTCACCGAAAAAAAACGGGACCCGAAGGTCCCGTCTTTTTAACCAGGCTTGATTGAGTTCGCCAATCAGGCTTTTTTGGCATCATCAAACTGCTGTTCTTCCGTGGAACCGGTCAGTGCGGTGACGGATGACTGGCCTCCCTGGATAACCGTGGTGACATCATCAAAGTAACCGGCACCGACTTCCTGCTGGTGGCTGACAAAGGTGTAGCCATGTTCGCGGGCGGCGAATTCCGGTTCCTGGACTTTTTCAACATAGGCCGTCATACCACGCTGTACATAGTCACGGGTCAATTCAAACATGTTGTACCACATGTTATGAATACCGGCGAGGGTGATGAACTGGTACTTGTAGCCCATGGCGCCCAGTTCACGCTGGAACTTGGCGATAGTGGCATCGTCCAGGTTCTTGCGCCAGTTGAAGGACGGCGAGCAGTTGTAGGCCAGCAGCTGGTTCGGGTGCTCCTTGCGTACGGCCTCGGCAAACTGCCGGGCTTCGTCCAGATCCGGCACCGCGGTTTCACACCAGAGCAGGTCGGCGTACGGCGCGTAGGAAATACCGCGATCAATGGCCTGTTCGATACCCGGTTTGGTCACATAAAAACCTTCGGCGGTACGTTCACCGGTACAGAAACGCTGGTCACGCTCGTCAAAGTCGGAAGTCAGCAGTGCGGCGGCATTGGCATCGGTACGAGCCAGGACGATGGTGGGCACGCCCATGGTGTCGGCCGCCAGACGCGCTGCCACGAGTTTCTGGATGGCTTCCTGGGTCGGCACCAGGACCTTGCCGCCCATGTGGCCGCATTTCTTCACGGAGGCGAGCTGATCCTCGAAATGAACACCGGAAGCTCCGGCCTCGATCATGCCTTTCATCAATTCGAAGGCGTTCAGTACACCACCGAAACCGGCCTCGGCGTCAGCGACGATAGGTGCGAAATAATCAACCTCATCCTCGCCGCGGGACCACTGAATTTCGTCGGCGCGGCGAAAAGTGTTATTCATACGGCGGACCATGGTCGGGACCGAGTTATAGGCATACAGTGACTGGTCCGGGTACATGGTTTCGGAAGTGTTGCCGTCAGCAGCCACTTGCCAACCGGAAAGATAAATGGCCTTGATGCCGGCCTTGACCTGTTGCATGGCCTGACCCGCCGTGATGGCGCCCATACAGTTGATGTAATCTTCCTCGTTGACCAGTTTCCAGAGTTTTTCCGCACCGCGTTTTGCAAGCGTGTATTCCTCGAGCACGGACCCCCGCAGACGCACCACGTCCTCGGCGCTGTAGTCACGTGTGACATCCGCCCAACGTGAATTCTCCGCCCAGTCTTTCTCCAGTGCCTTGATTTGTTCTTGTCTTTTCACAATGAAACCTCCTGCAAAACGCATTTATAAGAATAATTAAGCAAACATATAACTCGGTCGAACATGGGGGCCATCATAGTGCCCGGGCGGTGATGCATATGGTAATTCCGGGTACCCCGGGTTATAGCAGACACAGCCGCCCCCATGCCAGGTGGAGCGACACATTACGAAGCAATTTATAATTTGACAAACTAATTTTTTTAATATTTAGTATTAATAATCTTAATACTAAATCAATCTTATGCCGGACTCGCATCTGCGCTTTGCCTTGAAACAGAGCCGTTTCAAACAGTTACGCGCATTTTGTTACACTGCACAGACACACAGCATGTCCAAGGCGGCTGAACAGATGTTTTTAAGCCAGCCGTCCATCTCCCTGCTGATCCAGTCATTGGAGAAGGATCTCGACGAGAAGCTGTTCCTGCGCCGCGGCCCCCGAATCCTGCTGACAACAGAGGGAGCGACTCTGTTCAGCCTTGCCCTTCCCCTGGTAGAGGGTCTGGAAACGTTGCCGCAAACCTTCCATGAACAATGCCGCAACCAGATCTCCGGGAACTTGACCATTGCTGCCGGTGAGTCCTCGATCCTCTACCTGCTGCCGGACATCATCAAGGTGTTTTCCGATAAATACCCGCACATCCAGATCAAGCTGAACAATGTATCGGGAAATGAAGGTCTGGCCCAGATCCGCGCCGGTGAAGCGGATTTCGCCGTGGGCTCGATTTTGAACGTGCCCAAAGACATATTTTATCTGCCCATTTATAATTTCGAGCCGATGCTGATCACACCGAACGATCATCCCCTGCTTGAATCCAATCCGGTGACGATACAGGATATTGCCAGGTACGGGCTGATTCTCTCACCCCAGCACCAGTCGACCCGGCAGATGGTGGACCTGGTTTTCCAGCAGTTTAACAGCGAATACAACGTGGTAATCGAGGCTGGAGGCTGGGAAGTAACCAAGAAATACGTGGAATGCGGGCTTGGCATCTCCATCGTCAATGACATCTGCCTGTCCGGCAAGGAACAACTGGCCTCGATCCCGCTGGGCAAGTATTTCCCCAAGCGCAGTTACGGGATTTTTTTGCGCAATGGCACCGCCATTTCCCCGGCAGCACGGCGGTTCATAACGATTATGGACACCGGCGCGGTCGAGAAATACCAGGCATCGGAACAACGTGCGAGAATGCAGGCACATCCAACATGAGTTTTTATGGCATGAAATGTGCGACACTATCGGGACTGAAAAAGTACTTGAAACATGGCTCTGCTACGTCAAATATATAGTCATAGAGTAACGATCTGTTATGTTAATCTTTGCAATCACAAACATGTCTGATAAACCTGACAGCCATCATGAAGACGGGCTGGTCGTTCAGGAGACCAGGCCCAAACTCAAGCAACCCCCGCTCTACAAGGTTGTGTTACTCAACGACGATTACACGCCCATGGATTTCGTTGTGCACATACTGGAGATCTTTTTTGGCATGGATCGTGAAAATGCAACCCGTATCATGCTGGAAGTGCATACCCGGGGTAAGGGCGTTTGCGGCATCTTCACCCACGAAATCGCGGAGACGAAGGTATCGCAGGTGACCAATTATTCCAGGGAGAACCAGCATCCGCTGTTATGTACCACTGAACTCGCTTAACAGGAGACATGAGACATGCTTGATAAAGAGCTTGAACAGACACTGAATACGGCTTTCCGCCAGGCGCGTGAACAGCGCCACGAGTTCATGACAGTGGAACACCTGTTGCTCGCGCTGCTGGACAACTCCTCGGCAGTGAAAGTATTGCGGGCCTGCGGCGCGGATCTGAATCGACTGCATGCCGAACTGCAGCAGTTTATCGAGAAAAACTCGCCCCTGTTGATGGATGACGACGAACGCGAAACCCAGCCGACACTGGGCTTCCAGCGTGTTCTGCAGCGTGCCGTCTTCCACGTGCAGTCTTCCGGCAAGAAAGAAGTCACCGGCGCCAATGTGCTGGTGGCCATTTTCGGTGAACGCGAATCGCACGCCGCCTATTTTCTGAATCAACAGAACATCGCCCGCCTGGACGTGGTCAATTACATCTCCCACGGTATCGCCAAGATCCAGGAAGAAAATGAAAGCCAGGATGCCGAAAGCGAAGCCGACGAAGACATCACCGGTGGTGAGGAAGTTTCCAATAATCCGCTGGAAAACTATGCCATCAATCTCAATGAACAGGCCCGAATCGGCAAGATCGATCCGCTGATCGGCCGTCAGCTTGAAGTCGAGCGCACCATTCAGATCCTGTGCCGGCGCCGTAAAAACAATCCGCTGTTTGTCGGCGAGGCCGGTGTCGGCAAAACCGCCATCGCCGAGGGTCTGGCCAAGCTGATTGAGGATGGCGATGTGCCGGAAGTACTCGAGAACTGTGTTATTTATGCACTGGATCTGGGCGCATTGCTGGCCGGCACCAAGTACCGGGGTGATTTCGAAAAACGCCTGAAAGGCGTCATCGCCCAGCTCAAGCGCAAGGAAGGCTCGGTCCTGTTTATTGACGAAATCCACACCATCATCGGCGCCGGCGCGGCGTCCGGCGGAGTGATGGACGCATCCAATATCATCAAGCCGGTGCTCGCTTCCGGGGATCTGAAATGCATCGGTTCGACCACCTACCAGGAATTCCGCGGCATCTTCGAGAAAGACCGGGCCCTGGCGCGCCGTTTCCAGAAGATCGACATCTCCGAACCCAGCACAGAGGAGACCGTGAAGATCCTCGAAGGACTGAAGTCGCGTTTCGAGGATTACCATAACATCAAGTTCACGCACCAGGCGCTCAGGGCCGCGGCGGAACTGACCGATCGCTACATCAATGATCGCCATCTGCCGGACAAGGCCATCGATATCATTGACGAAGCCGGCGCCTCGCAAAAACTGCTGCCGCCCTCGAAACGGCGCAAAACCGTGACCGTCGGTGACGTCGAGAACATCATCGCGCGTATCGCACGCATTCCGCCCAAACACGTCAATTCCTCCGATAAAGAGGTGATGAAAAATCTCGAACGTAACCTGAAGATGGTCGTCTTCGGGCAGAACCAGGCCATCGAAACCCTGAGCACCGCGATCAAGATGTCACGCTCGGGGCTGGGCAACCCTGAAAAACCCATCGGCTCGTTCCTGTTTGCCGGCCCTACCGGTGTCGGCAAGACCGAGGTCACGCGGCAACTGGCCCAGATCATGGGTATCGAGCTGATTCGTTTCGACATGTCGGAATACATGGAACGCCATACGGTCTCCCGGCTTATCGGCGCGCCTCCGGGTTATGTCGGCTTTGACCAGGGCGGCCTGTTGACCGATGCCGTCAATAAACAACCTCATGCGGTGTTGTTGATGGATGAAATCGAAAAGGCGCACCAGGACGTGTTCAACCTGCTGCTGCAGGTCATGGACCACGGCACCCTGACCGATGCCAATGGCCGCAAAACCGATTTTCGCAATGTCGTCATCGTCATGACTACCAATGCGGGCGCCGAACGCATCAGCCGACGTTCCGTCGGATTCACGCCACAGGATCACAGCGGCGATTCACTCGAGGAGATCAACCGTTTCTTCAGCCCGGAATTCCGCAACCGCCTGGATGCGGTGATCCAGTTCCAGCCCCTGCACAGGAAAACCATCCTGTCCGTGGTCGACAAGTTCCTCGCCGAACTGGAAGCCCAGCTCGACGAGAAGAAAGTGTCGCTGGTGGTCAATGACGACGCCCGTAAATGGTTTGCCGAGCACGGCTATGACCGCATCATGGGCGCCCGTCCGATGAGCCGACTGATCCAGGAAAAAATCAAAAAACCCCTGGCCGAGGAACTGCTGTTCGGTCGTCTCTCCCACGGCGGCCATGTCGTTGTGACCATTTCCGAGGATGATGTTCAACTGAATATCGAGGAAAATGAGACGGTAACGTCGACCTGACACGACCTCTTCCCGGTATTTCTTCATGCTGCATTGCAATATATGCAGATAATCGGTAATCTTTTGTCTGGCGAATCGCATTCGCCCTGCAAGCCGGCCTGCGGCTGCACCCTGCACCACCGTGGCCCGGAGTGTTTTATCAATACGGAGTATCACGTATGACTGTACAAAGCTCTGACTACATCAAGGTGGGCAAACTCAGCGTCGCCAAACCTCTCTACGATTTGCTGAAAAATGAAATCGCACCGGGCACCGGAATTGACGTCAAGAAATTCTGGACCGCGCTGGCGAAAATCATCGAGGAACTCGGACCTGAAAATACCGCATTGCTGAAGCGCCGGGACGAACTCCAGCAACAGATAGATGCCTGGCATATCGAGCATCGTGATAACGGCCACGATCCCATCGCCTATAAACAGTTTCTGCACGAGATCGGCTACCTGGCCGACGATCCCGAGGATTTCACCATCTCGACGGCAAACGTCGATCCTGAAATTTCCGAAATCGCCGGACCGCAACTCGTGGTGCCACTGGACAATACCCGTTATGTACTGAACGCCGTCAATGCCCGCTGGGGCAGTCTCTATGACGCCCTGTACGGCACCGACGCCATTCCCGAATCCGACGGCTGCAAAAAAATTCGCAAATACAATCCCATTCGCGGTGAAAAGGTCATTCGCTTTTCCCGCAAATTCCTCGATCGCAACTTTCCGCTGGAAAAGGATACCCACACCCATGCCGTGCATTACTCGATCGAAAACGAGGAACTCATCGTGCGCATGGGCGATGGCACCTCCACCACCCTGTTGCGCCCGGAAGGGCTGGCCGGCTACAGCGGGGATCCTGATAACCCGGACAAGGTGCTGCTGTTCAAGCACGGCCTGCACGTCGAGCTCCGTTTCGGTGAGGGTTTCTACATCGGCCGCAAGGATCACGCACGGATTTACGACATTCAGACGGAATCGGCCATCACCACCATCATGGACTGCGAGGACTCGGTCGCCTCGGTCGACACCGAAGACAAGGTCAATGTCTACCGCAACTGGCTCGGTTTGATGAAAGGTACGCTGGTGCTGGAATTCAAGCGCGATGGTGAAGCGGTTCGGCGTTCAATGGAAAAGGATCGCGCCTACCTGACCCCCGGCGGTAATCCATTCACCCTGCCCGGCCGCAGTATGCTGCTGGTGCGTAATGTCGGCATGCACCTGGAAACCGATGCGGTGTTGCTGGATGGCTGTCCCGTCCCGGAAAGCATGCTCGATGCCATGGTGACCGCGCTGTGCGCAAAACACGATCTGATACAAAAAAACGGTTACCGCAATACCCGCCGGGGTTCGGTATATATCGTCAAGCCGAAGATGCACGGACCGGATGAAGTGGCGCTGGCCAGCCGCCTGTTCGAGCGCGTCGAGGATGCACTCGGTTATGACCGTAATACACTGAAGATGGGTATCATGGATGAAGAGCGCCGCACCTCGGTGAATCTGCGCGCCTGTATTCATGCCGCGGCAGAACGGGTGGTATTTATCAACACCGGTTTCCTGGATCGCACCGGCGATGATATTCATACCAATATGGAAGCCGGTCCCATGGTGCCGAAAGCGGAACTCAAACACGCAAAATGGCTGCGTGCCTACGAAAATTCCAATGTCGATACCGGCCTGGCCTGCGGCATGATGGGTCATGCACAAATCGGCAAGGGCATGTGGGCGATGCCGGATGAAATGATGAACATGCTGGAAACCAAGATCCTGCACCTGAAGGAAGGCGCCAGTTGTTCCTGGGTGCCCTCGCCCACCGCGGCGACCCTGCATGCCCTGCATTATTTCCGCTTCAACGTGCACACCCGCCAGCAGGAACTTCTGAACCGTAACCCGACACCTGTGGATGACATATTGTCCATACCGATCCTGGACGATGATTGCAGGTTATCGGACAAGGAGATCAAATGGGAACTGGAAAACAACGCCCAGGGGATTCTCGGCTATGTCGCCCGCTGGGTCGGCCAGGGTATCGGTTGTTCCAAGGTTCCGGATATCAACAATGTCGCCCTGATGGAAGACTGCGCGACACTGCGCATTTCCAGCCAGCATATTGCCAACTGGCTGCATCATGGCATTTTCACCGAGGACCAGGTCATCGATGCCATGAGAAAAATGGCCGTATTCGTCGACCGGCAGAATTCCGGCGACCCGGACTATGTACCGATGTCAGAGGACTTTGACAGCAGTATTCCGTTCAAAGCGGCCCTGGACATGGTGCTTATGGGCCGCGAACAGCCCAATGGCTATACCGAGTTCATCCTCTACACCCGCCGCCGGGAAGCCAAGGAAGCAGCGCTGGGTCTGGAGAACCGGCAGCTTTGTGCTTAGTCAGACTTCAGATTTCTGACTTCAGACTTCAGATCTCTGACATCTGACATCTGGAATCTGGAATCTGGAATCTGGAATCTGATCAATCGAGGTTCTTTAACAACACCTTGGAGTTGCGCTGGTAGTTATAAAGATCCTGCCTGGCCAGCGGCAGATCGTCGACCTTCGCTTCAACGAAGCCCTGCTCGATGAACCAGTGGTTGGCCTGGGTGGTGAGCAGGAATACCTTGCTGACACCCTGTTTTTTCAGCGCATTTTCGACCTGCTGATAGAGCAACTGGCCCTTGCCCTGGTTCTGGTAGTCCGGATGCACGACCATGCAGGCCATCTCGGCAATATTCCCGCCGGCGTTTACATGTGTTGCCACGCAGGCAATAACAGCGCCGTCGCGATCGAGCACGGTAAAATCATCGATATCGGATTCGAGTTGCTCGATGGAGCGCTCGACCAGCCTGCCTTGCGCAACCAGGGGTTCGATCAGTTCCATGATACCGGCAATGTCGTCATGTCCGGCCCGGCGCACGGCATCAAAACGGCTATGGCTGATCAATGTGCCAATACCATCCCGGGTAAACAGTTCGATCAGCAGACTGCTGTCATCACGATCATCAATAAGGTGCACACGCTGAACCGAGGCCTTGCAGGCCTGAACCGCGCCGGCAAGCTGCACCCATGGCGCGATATCAACATCTCCGGCAGTCTGTAACAGGGTTTCCGCCTCGCTGTCGGTCATCTGATGCAGTGCTTCACCATCAACCCCGTTAATGCCGTCGTAATTGAAAGACAGGATCAGCTTGTCCGCCCCGAGTTCGATCGCCGTCTGCGTGGCCACGGACAGGGCGCTGAGGTTGAACACTTCACCGGTCACGGAGGTAGCCAGTGGGGACAATAAGACCACATCCCCGTTATCGAGCCGGGAACGAATGGCATCGGCATCCACCTTGCGCAGGCTGCCGGTGAACTGCATGTCGGTGCCGTCGATCACGCCCATGGGCCGCGCGGTGACGAAATTACCGGAACTGACGGTGATATCGGAATGGGCCATGGGTGAATTGGGCAGGCCCATGGACAGCTTGGCCTCGATCTCGAAACGCACCGAGCCTACCGCTTCCTTGAAGCATTCGAGAGCAGCCTTGTCGGTCACGCGCAGGTTGTGATGATAAACAGACTGGATACCACGCTCGTCGAGCAATTTTTCCACCTGGGCGCGAACACCAAATACAACCACGACGCGTATTCCCAGCGTGTTCAACAGTGCAATATCATGCACGAAACCCTGGAAATGATCGGACGCGACCAGGTCGCCGTCGATTTGAATAACGAACGTCTTGCCGCTGTGTTCGCGAATGTACGGCGCGGCACCGCGCAACCATTTCAGAAAATTTTTCTTGTCGGTAATCATGACGGCAGACAGAAATGCTGAATCATTTTTTCGAGAATCTTTTGCATGGGTTGCAGCCGATCCATGGATACAAATTCATCGGTCTGATGGGCAACCTCTATATCACCCGGTCCCAGGATCACTGTCTGCATACCCATGGCATTGAGATAGGGCCCTTCGGTTCCGAAGGCTACCGTGGCTGACTCCCGGCCGCTGAGCGCTTCCGCGACCCTGACGATCTCGGCGTCCGCGGGCGTCTGCATCCCGCCCATCCCGGCATGTTGTTCCTTGAAATGCAGTTGCAGTCCCGAGCCCTCAATGGCGGCGGCGACTTTCTCGCGCAAGGCCGCACGGATTTCATCCACCGCCATCTCCGGTAACAGGCGAATGTCCATGGCCAATTCGCAACTCGCGCAGATGCGGTTGGGATTGTCGCCACCGCGTATGGCGCCCAGGTTCATGGTCGGCACGGGCACCCTGAAACTGCTGTCATGAAAACTTGACTGCAGCTCCTTGCGCCATTCGAGCAGCCGGTTCATGACCCGGTTCATGCCCTCAAGGGCATTATTTCCCAGCGATGGATCACTGGAATGACCCGATTGGCCTGTCAGTTCGATGTGTTCGATGAGTATGCCCTTGTGTTTGATCACGGGTACCAGCCCCGTGGGTTCTCCAATCAAGGCGTGACGGCCGAGCCGCATACCTGAATCCTGCAAAGCCCGCACGCCGGCCATACTGCTTTCTTCATCCGCGGTGGCGAGCACCACCAGCGGTCTGTCCCGGCTTTTTAAATCCAGACTTCGTATAGCCTCGATGATCAGGGGAAAGAAACTCTTCATGTCCGCAGTGCCCAGGCCGTACAGCCGGCCTTCGCGCTCTGTCAATATGAACGGATCGGAGGACCAGCCGGCCTCGTTGTACGGTACCGTGTCCGTATGACCGGACAGTACCAGGCCGTCCGCTCCCTCACCCATGCGCGCAACCAGGTTGAATTTCTCCACCGCGCTGCCGGGCACGGGTATCAGTTCCGTATCCATGCCCAGGTCCCCGAACCAGTTTGCCAGTGTTTCCACCATCGCGCGATTAGTCATATCGAAAGCCGGATCGGTACTACTGACCGAGGGAATCGCAATCAGCTCGGCGAAACAGTCCATCATATCGGGGAGTGGCTTAGTCATTATTCCGGTCGTGTTTGTAATGTGCTTTTCGGGGCCTGATTGCGGGCAAAGCCCGACACAGACTGACAAGTTTCATGCAGTGCGGTATTCTATCGCACCTTTTGTAACACACAGGATCTTTTTAATCCAAATCACCCGTCATGAAAAAATCATTGAATCGTTACAGTGCGCAAATAACACAGAAAAAGTCACAAGGCGCTTCCCAGGCCATGCTCTATGGCACCGGCATGACCGAAGCCGACATGAACAAGCCCCAGGTAGGCATAGCCAGCGTCTGGTATGAGGGCAATACCTGCAACATGCACCTGCTGGACCTGGCCGAAAAGGTAAAACAGGGTGTTGAGGAAGCCGGTATGGTAGGCATGCGCTTCAACACGATCGGTGTCAGCGATGGCATCTCCATGGGCACCGACGGCATGAGTTACTCGCTGCAATCGCGTGATCTGATCGCCGATTCCATCGAGACGGTCATGGCGGCACAGTGGTACGACGCCAATATTTCCATTCCCGGCTGTGACAAGAACATGCCCGGCTGCCTGATCGCCATGGGCCGGCTGAACCGGCCGGCGCTAATGGTTTACGGTGGCACCATCAAACCGGGATTTCGTAACGAACAGAAACTCGACATTATCTCGGCGTTCCAGTCCTACGGTGAGTTCATTGCCGGTACCATTGACGAGGACACGCGCAAGGACATTGTCAAGCGATCCTGTCCCGGCGCCGGGGCCTGCGGCGGCATGTACACCGCCAACACCATGGCTTCCGCCATCGAGGCGCTGGGCATGTCCCTGCCCTACAGTTCCTCCACGCCCGCCGTGGATCCGGCCAAACTGGAAGAATGCCGGTACGCCGGCAAGGCCGTTCTCAACCTGCTGGAAAATGACATCAAGCCACGCGACATCATGACCCGTGAAGCTTTTGAAAACGCCATGGTCCTGGTCATTGTACTCGGCGGCTCCACCAACGCGGTGCTGCATCTGATTGCCATGGCTCGCGCCGTCGACGTAGACCTGGGTATTGACGACTTCAACGCCGTCAGCAACCGTACACCTTACATTGCCGACCTGAAACCCAGCGGCAAATATGTCATGGAGGATCTGCACAACATCGGCGGTATTCCGGCGGTAATGAAATACCTGCTCGATGAAGGCCTGTTGAACGGCGAGTGTTTGACGGTGACCGGCAAAACCATCGCCGAAAACCTCGCCGATGTTCCCGGGTTACAGGAAGGGCAAACCATCATCCAGCCGCTGGATAAACCCATCAAGACATCCGGGCATTTGCGCATCCTCAAGGGCAACCTGGCGCCGGGCGGCGCGGTCGCCAAGATCACCGGCAAGGAAGGCGAGGTCTTCAGCGGGCCGGCCCGGGTCTATGACTCCGAGGAACTCATGTTGAAAGCGCTGGAGGACGGCAAAATCGAGAAAGGCAACGTTATCGTGATCCGCTACGAGGGTCCGAAAGGTGGTCCCGGCATGCCGGAGATGCTGACACCGACATCCGCCATCATGGGCGCGGGACTGGGTTCCGATGTGGCCATGATCACGGACGGCCGCTTCTCCGGCGGTTCCCATGGATTCATTATCGGCCACGTGGTGCCGGAAGCGCAGGAAGGCGGCCCCATTGGCCTCATCAGGGATGGCGATAACATCATCATCGATGCCATCAACAACGTCTTGTCGGTGGATTTGAGCGACGAGGAACTGGACGAACGCAAGAGACAGTGGCAGATGCCGCCCTACAAGGCCTCCCGAGGCACTTTGTCAAAGTACATCAAAACAGTGAAGACGGCTTCGGAAGGGTGTGTTACTGACGAATGATCCAGTCTACAGGTAACAGACTACAGACTACAGACAACAGACAACAGACAACAGACAACAGACAACAGTAAGACCTGGAACAACATCCTTGATGTTGTCAACGTGAATCACATAAGTTCTGTAATCTGTAGTCTGTAGTCTGTTACCTGGATCAGGTCATCGTCTTCTTGTACTGCTTGTAGTAATCCAGCACTTTTTTCACGTAGGTCTGTGTCTCGCGGTAGGGCGGGATCTTGTTGCCGTATTTGATCACGGCGTTTTCTCCGGCGTTGTAGGCCGCCAGCGCCAGCACGAGATTGTTGTCGAACATGCCGAGCAGGTCCCGCAGGTAACTGCTGCCGCCCTTGATGTTCTGGTAAGGATTGCGCCGGTTGGTCACCCCGTAACGCCGCGCCGTGCCCGGCATTAACTGCATGAGTCCCACGGCGCCGGCACTGGAAACCGCATCCGGATTGTAGGAGGATTCCGCAGTGATCACCGCGTGCAACAGCGGTGTCGGCAGGCGGTATTGTTTGGCGAAATAATTAATGGTACCGGAGAATTTCTTGCGGTTGGCGGCAACATCAATAGACGGTCCCCGTCTGCGATCAACTTCGACCCAGCCTTTCCAGGTCTTGACCAGTCGCTTGTAACCCTTGTGCGAGGGTTTGTCCGTGAGAATGACGCGGCCGTGCTTGTCCACGTACTTGTAGATGTCCGCATGGGCGCCCATGCTGTATACAAGCCCCCACAGCATGACAATAATCCACACGCGTCTTCCCGGCCGGTGTTCAGTCATATTTACTTGTATTTCGTGGTTATTGTTACAAGTTTATAATAAATAATAGATTAATTGTAAACAAATGAGACTGAATAATCCGGCCAGAATATCATCCAGCATGATCCCGAGGCCACCGCCGAGGCCCTTGTCCACCTGCCGGATCGGCCAGGGTTTGACAATATCAAAACCGCGAAACAACAGGAAACCGGCCAGCAGCCAGTACCAGCCGTCCGGAATATGAGTCAGGGTGATAAGGATCCCGGCGATTTCGTCCCAGACGATGGCCGGGTGATCATGTACGCCCAGTGCGCGGGCGGCATGGCCACATATCCAGATACCGGCAAGGACAACAACCACAACGACAGCCAGGTAAACAGGAAACGGCAGATGTTGCAGTCCCAGATACATCATGACACCCACAACCGTGCCCGCGGTGCCCGGTGCGCGTGGTGAAAGGCCGCTGCCAAAACCCAGTGCACAGAAGTTCAGCGGATCTTTAAGCAACGAAAATGCTATACCCCGGTTTTCCATGATGGAATCATAACATTACTGTTTCCGGGGTCCCTGGTTATGGTCCGGTTTTGGATATTCGCTTCATCAAATCGCCCCCCGCAGTACTCACCCTAACGTTGCATAAATTTTTGACGCAGGACCGCTCCTTCTATAGCAGCATTTTCCGGGCCGTGCTCGCTTTTTCCAATCCTCACATAGAGTGAGCTATGCTCCGGTTGGAAAAATCTGTGCGCGACCCGGAAAATACCGCTCTAAAAGCCCCTGCATCCAAAAATTTATACAACGTTAGGGTTCACTTTCTGAATGAGTGAATATGATCCCGAATGAATTTCCCGGTGCATGCTCTCGCGTCTGCCGTCCGGATTATATTGAAATACCGGTGAGTCGTTGAGAGAATCATGACACACCCGGTTTATTCAAGCAGAATGGAGATATCTATGACTGAACTCATGAAAGCCGCAGTTTTTATTGAACCCGGGCGTATTGTGCTTGACGATAAACCCGTTCCGGACATCGGCCCGCTTGATGCGCTGGTTCGCATTACAACCACCACGATCTGTGGAACGGATATTCATATATTGAAAGGCGAATATCCTGTAAGTCCGGGCCTTATAATCGGGCATGAACCTGTAGGGGTGATCGAAAAACTGGGTTCGGCCGTCACCGGTTACGAGGAAGGACAACGAGTGATTGCCGGAGCCATCACGCCTTCGGGTTACTCCAATGCTTCCCTGTGTGGATACCATTCCCAGTGCGGTGCCGGCACCAGGCACGGCTGGCAGGCGCTGGGCGGCTGGCGTTTCGGAAATACCATCGACGGTTCACAGGCGGAATATCTGCGGGTGCCGGATGCGATGGCCAACCTGTCGCCGATTCCGGACGAACTCAGTGATGAACAGGTGCTGATGTGTCCGGACATCATGTCCACCGGTTTCAGTGGTGCAGAATCCGGTGCGATCAGAATCGGGGATACCGTTGCGGTATTCGCCCAGGGGCCCATTGGCCTTTGTGCCACCGCCGGAGCAAAATTGATGGGCGCCAGTTCCATCATCGCCGTTGAGTCCATCCCGGAACGATCTGCCATGGCAAAACGCATGGGTGCCGATCATGTGGTTGATTTCCGGCAGGTAGATCCGGTTACGGAAATCATGAAAATAACCGAAGACCGGGGAGTCGATGTGGCGATAGAAGCGCTCGGTACACAGGAAACGTTTGCCGCAGCACTGACGGTTCTCAGGCCCGGCGGCACTCTCTCTTCACTGGGGGTTTATTCCAGTGACCTGCAGATACCCCTGACGGCCTTTCATGCCGGACTCGGTGATCACAAGATCATTACCACGCTGTGTCCGGGAGGCAAGGAACGCATGCGCAGACTGATGCAGGTGGTGGCTTCCGGCCGGGTCGACACCAGCGGACTGGTCACTCATCATTTTGGCCTTGATCAGATCGAGGAAGCCTATGAACTGTTTTCGCAACAGCGAGATGGAGTGCTGAAGGTGGCTATCAAACCCTGACCGAAACACGCATACAGCCGCAAGAGACGATGCGTTGAGGGGCGTTGTGCCGGTAAACTCTGACTTGATCAGAGTTGCCTTGTGTAAAAATTCCGTTGCTTGGTCGCGATGGACACTATCGTGATATTCTTTGCTTAATAGAAACTGCAGACGGTCAATCAATCACCACGACCATGATCATTGCCAGCCTAATCAATATTTTTATCATCAGCCTGTGTGTGCTCGTCCATTTCGAAGTGCTGTCAAGAATTACAGCGGCACTGCCGGGCATTCATATCGCCCCAAGACTCAGGGTTCTGCTGGGTGTGCTGTTCGCACTGGTTGCGCATACCGTGGAAATCTGGATTTTCGCCCTGAGCTATTACGTACTCATTCACAGCAACCATTTCGGCGAACTGCTCGGTGACATTGATCACAACCTGTATGATTATGTTTATTATTCATTCGTTACCTATACGTCGCTGGGTTTTGGCGACGTGCTGCCGACCGAACAACTGCGATTTCTGACCGGACTTGAAGCGCTCACGGGACTGGTTCTCATCGCCTGGACAGCCTCGTTTTTATATGTGGAAATGCAGAAATACTGGAAACACTAGGAGTGCCGGATTTGGAATCATCAAGATTATTTCTGCTTCTCGGCGCGGTTAATGCCGCACTGGCCGTACTCATCGGCGCTTTCGGCGCCCATGCGTTGAAAGCGCGACTGAGCACGGCGGATATGGCCATCTTCCAGACGGGCAGCCAGTATCATTTTTATCATGCCCTCGGCTTGCTGGCAGTCGGCCTCATTCTCGCGTCATACCCGTCATCGGCATGGATCAAGGCATCGGGCTGGCTCATGCTCGCCGGCATCATCCTGTTTTCAGGCAGCCTGTATGTGCTTGTGATTACACAACTGCGCTGGCTAGGCGCCATCACACCCCTGGGCGGCACAGCCTTTATCATCGCCTGGATCACGCTCATGGCCGGTGTTATCAAATCATAAAGCTCAATACGGCAGGTGTTCTATCCCTGCTCTGCGTGGCGGCGATATCAACAGTCACGGCTGGTGAAGCGTGTGTACAGAATTGAAGACAGCCGTTGTTAATTGATACGAAATATGGGCTCCAGGTGACCGGACACGGAGGCCGGGGATGATTCCTGGTGTTTGATCGACGCTGTTAACGCCTGCCAGAAGGCCTGACCATCCCAGGCAGCCTGCACATTGTTATACAGGGCATTGTTCAGTGCATCGAAATGAGGTTTCATTTCAATACCCAGACGTGATGCTATTGCTCCCATGCTTCTGGGTGTACTCTCCGTCCAGTAGCCGGCTGCCCAGTTCAACAACGCCTGCTTGCAGGCCGGCGCATCGTTATTCATACATGCATCGCGGACTGCCCTGAGCGATTGCCCGGATCGAACAGACGTCACCACCCCTGCCGACCGTGTGCCGCCTTTGCAAATGCGCCATAAAAAATACAGGGTCACCAGCCAGGCTATGAACAACAGGGCACTGAGTAACTGCCAGAACACTGCATTCGATGTATTTACATCCGCTGCAGATGCAACGAGTTGATCCGCGACCGGTCGTTCAGTCGCAGTCCCTGCAGACAACGTGGCTTGCTCATCGTTAACGGGTGGGCTCTCCCCGGCCGGCATCGCCGGCAACACTTCGACCGTTCGCTCCGGGATGACGGCATATCGGGTCGTCTCGTCCCTGACTGACCAGTAGGGAATGCGAATTTCCGGCAAGTTAAATTTACCCGCCTGCGAGGGTATCAGGGCCACCGCTTCAACGCGCGTGCCAACGACATCCCGATCCGATGACTGGTTTTTCAACACGGGTTGATCCGGATAGAATTTCATTGCCGACGGCAGGTCCATGTTGATTTCCGGCAACTGACTGGCGAGAAGGCCCCGGGCTGTCAGGGTGACCGTACGTGTAACCGGCTCACCGACGCGAAACAGCGGGGGGTCCTCTGCCCAGATTTCCGCAATCTCCAGCGATTGCGCGGGAAGCCAGACATCAAACTGCCACGACGCCGGCACCGCTTTGACACGCACGGATTTTTCCTCCGAACGGCGAATGATCGATTTTGGCTGGCCGCCGAACGGATTGGCAAAACCGCCCTTCGTCGCCTTGAACACCACCTGGTTGATGGTCAGATCGCCGCTTTCCTGCGGAAAAACCACGTAGCGTCGCTCGAACACCTGGTACGTCTTGTTATCGATCCGGGTATGGTACTGTGCGCCTTCGGCCAGCCTTTCCACCAGGCTGTTGACACCACTGACGGTCAATTCCGATAAGTCCGCGTTGGCGGTGGCCACGGACCTATAAAGCCGGATCACCACGCCGAGTTCCTGCTGAACGTAAACCTCGTCAGCCGAGGTTTCAATTTCAAGAAAAATCTCGCGGCCTTTTTCGCTGTCTACTCCCGATTCCTTGACCTTCAGACTGATTGAATGACTGCGATCGCTGCCGAAGGCAATGGGTGGTATGGTGATGTCACCGGCGTGTTTTGCCAGCAGCGTGACATACCAGATATTTTCCCGGGAGGTTTTGCCGTTGATAAAACTGAACTGGCTGGTTTTCTGCGTACCCAGGATTTCAAAATCCTTTTCCAGCGGTGTGAAATCGGGATCGTTGTCGACCTCGTCGGTAGTCGAGAAAACCAGGTTGAAGGATTCATCCATGGACACCGGGTTGCGATCGGAGATGACCGAGATATCAGCGGCACTGACAGTAAAACTCAGTAGCAACAACACGACGGCCCGGGTCACCGCTGAGTATAAATCCTCAATCCATAAAATCTGCGTCGAGCTCATAGCTGTTACCAGTCCTGTTCGTAGTTATGCCGGCTGAGTCCACGTTCCTTGTATTGCATCATGAATTTTCGGCGCAACAGCCCGCCAGGGTCGTCCGGTATGCGGCGTAACCACTGTTCGGTGGCACGCGCGTCTTCATCCGTGGATTCATTTCCGGCCATCATCTCCTCATCGGATTGTTCGGGCGGCGCCTGGTTTTCACTTTCACCCGGACGGCCGGCCTGTTGCGAGCGGTCCTCTTCGCCCCCCTGCTGCTGTTCACTGTTGCCGGACACCTCCTGGTCACCGGCATTTTCCTGCGCCATGGAATCGGCGTCCTGGTTGCTGTCCGGGGCCTGGGTGGACTGTTTATCTTCTGCCGGTTCCTCTCCGGATTCACCCTTGTCGGGTCTGGCGTCGGCATCATCGGCCGGTTCTTTTTCACCACCGCCCTTGGAATCCTGCTGTGGCGGCGGTTTAAGTTTTTCCAGTGCTTTTTTTACCAGTTCCAGGTTGTACCTGGCATCCTCGTGTTCGGGTACGGCCTCAAGAACCTGTTCATACGCCTCAATGGCGTCCTCGTACTGACCGGTTTTCGCCAGTGCATTACCCCTGTTATAGACGCTTTCCGGATCCTCGATATTGTCGAGGTATTTCAGGGATTGCTCGTAGTTACCCGAACGGTATTCCGCCGCTGCGCGCCAGCGCGGATCGATGAACAGTTTTGCAGCCTGCTCAGGCTTGCCGGCTTCCAGCAATCGTTGCGCTCTTTGATCGTCATTCAACCACAGGGCTTCCCGGTCCAGTGCCTGGACCGGCTCCGCTACGGGCACGATCACAACGGCCAATGCCAGGATGACGCCGCGCCGGAACGACAGCGCCACCAGCGGGATCAGCAACAGCACCAGCCAGGGGCCGCGTTCAAGCCACAGGTCGGACTGAAATTGCGTTTCCGACACCTTGTCCCATTCCGGCGTGGTACTGAGCCAGCTCGTCAAAGCCTGAATGTCACGCGGGGTGCTGTCCAGGGTTTGATAAATCCCGCCGCCGCTGGACGCCACCCGGCGCAAGGTCGCCGGGTCCAGTGAGGGAATGACTATCTGACCGGTATTGTCCTTGAGAAATCCGCCGGTGGGCAGGTTCACCGGGGCGCCGGCCCCGGTGCCGACGCCGAGCACCGATGTCCGGTAACCCCGGGCCAGTAATTCCGCGGCTTTTGCGGATTCGCGTTCAGCATCGACTTCATCCGTCACCAGAATGATCCGCCCCCGCGCATGTCCGGCCTGTTGCATGAGTCCGGCGGCCGTGTCCATGGCCCGGTCGGCTCGATGCCCCTGCAACGGCATCAATCCGGTGCCGAGGGCCGGCAACAGGGAGCGGATGGTGTCCGTATCCGTGGTTAGCGGCGTGACGGTGAAGGCGTCACCGGCATAGACAATGAGGGCTGTTTCACCCTCACCGCGCTGATTCAGAATATCAATCACCTTGAAACGGGCGCGCTGAAGACGGCTCGGCGTCACATCCGTTGCATCCATGGAACGCGACAGATCCAGTGCGATAACCAGTGCCGACGTGGATCGAAAGACCGGTTGTGGCAGCCGTTCCCAGGTCGGCCCGGCGAGGGCTGCGATGGTCAGTATCCCGATGACAGCAAACAGCAGCACCCTGAAATGCTGGCGCCGCTCGCCAGGTTGAATCAGCACGTGCGGCAACAATTGCGGATCACATACCCGCTCCCAGACACGCACGCCCGGTTGCCGGGTGATCAGCAGCCAGATAGCGGCGGCGAGCGGCACCAGCATGAGAAACCACAGCGGCCTTAAAAAATGAAACTGTTGCAACGAATCCAGCATTACCAGCGGCCCCGCATTCTCAATACAAACAGCAGCAGTGCAATCATCACCGCCATCGCCAGCGGCCAGTAGTAAAGCGCCGTCCGCGGCCGGAACTGTTGCAGGTCTTTTTCAATTGGTTCCAGCTCATCCAGCAGGCTGTATATTTTTTCCAGCTCTTCAGTATCACGGGCACGAAAATAGCGGCCGCCGGTCACCTCGGCAATGGCCTTCAGAGTGGCCTCGTCCAGGTCTCGCGAAGGATTGTAACGGCGGTTGCCGAACAGACTGCGGATGATGTCCTCGTCAGCGCCGATACCGATGGTGTAGATTTTGAGGCCTTCACGCGCGGCGAGTTCAGCGGCTTCCAGTGGAAACACATTGCCCGCCGTATTGGCGCCATCGGTCACCAGGACAACGATGCGATCCATGTCATCTTTCTTGCGCAGGCGTTTGATCGCCAGACCGATGGCATCCCCGATGGCCGTTGAGCGACCGGCCAGGCCGATAGCGGCCTCGTAAAGTAATGTCCTGACGGTGTCACGATCGAAGGTCAGCGGCGCCTGCAGGTAGGCGCGTTCACCAAACAGGATCAAGCCGATGCGATCACCGACACGGCGTTCGATAAATTCACCGGCAACCCACTTGGTGGCCGTGAGCCGATCGACGCGCTGACCGCGGATGTAAAAATCATCCTGCTGCATGCTTTCCGACAAATCGACGACCAGCAACAAATCCCGGCCGCTGACCGGGATCTGCACCTGCTCGCCCAGCCACTGCGGCCGCATGGCGCTGAGGATCAGCAATAGCCAGGCAATGAGCGCCAGCCACAGGGGCCAGGGCGCGCGCGGCCGCACCTGGCCGGAGGCGGAAACGGCAGGCAATTCCTTCAGAAACGGCACGCGCAGGGCGGCTTCGCCGCTGCCGGTGGCCGGTTGCAGTAATTGCCGTACCAGCCAGGGCAGCGGCAGCAGGATCAGCATCCAGGGCCAGGCAAATTCGATCATGATGATTTATTGGTCTCGATATTGCGCAACCACTCATCGCACAGCCGGATGAGTTCCGCGGTGTCAAATTCTGTCCGTGGCTGGTAGGGTCCGCTGGCCAGCACCCATCCCGCACCTTCACTGAACGGTTGTCCGGCCATGGCGCTGTCCAGAAACGCCAGCCAGTCCCGGCCGGTCAGCGCCGCCACATCTTCACGTTTATTGACTGAAACCGCCGTCCGCCGTAACAGCGCCGACAAGTCCCGGACCAAGCGCTGATCATCATTATCTCCCGCGTAATCTGTCCTGATGCGGGTCAGTGTCCGCCGGGCCTGGCGTAACGCCGCACGTCGTGGCGATCGGTAGCGCCGGTAGAGCAGGACCGCGACCAGAATGATCAATACAAGAATCGCCAGTAAAAGCCACCAGCCGGACGCCAACGGCCACCACGATACCGGCTCCGGCAGGTGTATGTCCCTCAGGGGCAGTGTTTCAGGACTGTCGCCCATCAGTTGCGGTACAGCTGCACCTGCTGTGCTATGGAGGTGAGACCGGCTGCTGTGCCGGCCTCGATAAACCGGGCGCCGCAGCGGGCGGCCAGTTGACGCGTGGTTTGCAGGCGCTGTTCAAATTGCCGATGGTAAGCCTGTACTAATTTTTGATCCGCCGTATCCAGAATTCGCTCGTGTTCACCGTCACTGACCCGGTAGCGCCCACCCGCCGGCAAATCGCGTTCCAGGGGATCGTAAATGAACAGAATGACCACTTCGGCCCGGCGGCTGATCTGTAGCAACTGTGCGCGGGCGCTGTCATCCATGCCGCGAAAATCACTGAGCAGAAAAACCAGGCTGCCGGGCTTGACCACCCGCCTGAGGCGTAGCAGGGCACGGGTAAGCAGCAGCGGATCATCGGCACGTTGCCACGGCATCCGGTGCTGTTCCACCAGGGCGCGGATCATCTGCAGCACACCGCGCCTGCCGCGGCGGGGTTTGAACTCGTGGTGAACCTGGTCCGAGAACAGCAAGCCGCCGACGCGATCACTGTGGGCGCTGACTGACCAGGCCAACAGACTGGCGAGGCGGGCCGCCTGCACCGATTTGTAACAGCCGCGGGTGGCGAAAAACATGGCCGCGCGAAAATCCACCCAGAACAGCACCGGTCGTTCGCGCTCCTCGCGAAACAGCTTGGTATGGGGCTTGCCGCTGCGCGCCATCACCCGCCAGTCGAGGTTGCGGATATCGTCGCCCACGGCATAGGGTCGGGATTCACTGTATTCCATGCCGCGCCCCTTGCGGGCCGACAGGTAGTCGCCGCCCTCCGCGGCCCTGACTCGCGCCGGTTTCAGATGCAGGCCGCTGGCAAGTGACTGCAGCCTGACCAGGGCGGGGACAGAAATTTCGACGGCAGAGTCGATATCAACATCCACCATGCACTCAGGGCACGGCGATCCGTGCAATCAATTCACTGATAACCGTATCGGTGGTCATGCCTTCAGCCTCGGCTTCGTAGTTGAGAATGATGCGGTGACGCATGACATCATGAGCCAGTGTCTGAATATCCTCGGGCGTCACATAATCACGATCCGCCAGCCAGGCATGGGCGCGGGCGCAGCGATCCAGCGCAATGGTGGCGCGGGGACTGGCGCCGTACTGGATCCAGTTGGCCAGGTCCTCTCCGTAAGTACCGGCATCGCGGGTCGCCAGCACCAGTTCCAGCAGATAGCGCTCCAGTTCCCCGGACATGTACATGTTCAGTATTTCACGTCGCGCCTCGAAGACCTGGGCCTGGGAAATCAGGTCACCGGATTCGCCGATGATCTGCCCGGTCAGCGCCTCCTCGCGCGCCAGGGCCAGAATAGCCTGCTCGTCCCTGGCGCGCGGATAGTCGATACGCACATAGAGCAGAAAACGGTCCAGCTGCGCCTCGGGCAACGGGTAGGTGCCCTCCTGCTCGATGGGATTTTGTGTGGCCATGACCAGGAACAGCTCCGGTAACGCGTAGGTGGTCTTGCCGATGGTGATCTGGCGTTCGGCCATGGCTTCCAGCAGCGCCGATTGCACCTTGGCCGGCGCGCGGTTGACCTCGTCGGCGAGAATCAGATTGTGGAACAGCGGTCCCTGCTGAAAGCTGAACGACCCATCCTGTGGCCGGTAAATCTCGGTTCCGGTGAGGTCCGCCGGCAACAGATCCGGGGTAAACTGAATACGGTGAAAACTGCCCTCGATGGCATCACCCAACACCTTGATGGCGCGGGTCTTGGCCAGGCCCGGTGCGCCTTCCACCAGCAAATGACCGTCGGCGAGCATGGCGATCAGCAACCGGTTGATGAGGGTTTCCTGGCCGATGATCTGTTTTTCCAGGCGGGCTTCGAAGACTTCGAATTGTTGTTTTAACGTCATAGCCACTGCTGCTTGTTTCTCTTCAAGGATATTGACAGAATTCTAAAAGACAAATGGCCGCACTGAAAATTCAACGATCTGTGCGAAAATGCCCCGATAACCCTACGATACAGTAACTGCGAACCAAATGGTGGCGAAAAGCTTTGCCCGACGGCTCAGGGATCGCGAAACCCTGATCGGCACCCTGCAATCCATGCATTCGGCCGATGTCAGCGAAATGCTGGCCGGGGCCGGATATGACTGGTTATTCATCGACGCCGAACACGGCGCCTTTACACCGGAACAAGCCAAACCCCTGTTGCAGGCGGCCAGTCCGACGCCGTGCCTGATACGTATTCCCTCCAGGGACGATATCTGGATCAAGAAAGCCCTGGATATCGGCGCTGCCGGAATAATCGTGCCGCAGATCAATACCGCGGATGAGGTCGAACAGGTGATTCGCAGCGCGCGATATGCGCCACAAGGCGCACGTGGCATCGGCATCGGACGCGCTCACGCCTATGGCGCCCGCTTCGAAGACTATCTGGCCTCGGCCAACGAAGACACCGTCGTCGTCATCCAGGCCGAAACCCGCCTGGCCGTGGACAACATCGAAGCAATTGTCTCGGTACCCGGTGTGGATGCGATTCTCATCGGCCCTTATGATCTCTCGGCCAGCCTCGGTAAACCCGGCCAGGTTAATGATGCCGGGGTGCTCGAGGCCATGCAGTCGGTTCGCGACGCCTGTCTAGATAAAAAGCTTGCGCTGGGTTTCTTCGGAGTCAGCCCCGAAGCCGTGCGGCCATGGATGGAACAGGGATTCACATTGATCACCGTGGGAGTGGATACGCTGTTTCTGCTGTCCTCGGCGCAGAATACACTGGCCGCATTGAAGAGTAACTGACGACATGGCACTGGGCACGCTGAACACTATTCTCAACACCGCTCCGATTATCATCCAGGGCGCCACCCGGCTGGTCAAACTGTTAAAACAACGCGAACAAAAGGAAAACCCCGATTCCTATGACATCCCCGCCAACCTGGATGACATGAAAGTGGAAATCCAGCGCCTGCATAAACGGCTGGATACCCATGACCATGCCGATTATGAGCAGGTCAAACTGATCGAGGAACTGGCCAGACAGAACGAGGCCATCGCCACATCATTGCGGTCTACGGTGAAACAGTTACACCTGATGACGTTGCTGGCCCTGGTGGCGTTGTTGCTGGGCGGCATCGCCCTGCTCTGGCATTTGCTGGGATGAACGGTGAACGGTGAACGTATGTGTCAGCCCTGTACCATGTCAACCACAGTTATCTGTTATCTGTTATCTGTTATCTGTTATCTGTTATCTGTTATCTGTTATCTGTCATCTGTCATCTGTCGTCTGTCGTCTGTCATCTGTCGTCTGTCATCTGTCATCTGTCGTCTGATACCTGACAAATGCACAAAGTCTACACCTGCGACAACATCATGCTGGCCGGGCTGGTAAAAAGCCGGCTCGAAGGCAGCGGTATCGCCTGTATTATGAAAAATGAATCACTGACCGGCGGTATTGGCGAACTGCCGCCCATTGAATGCTGGCCGGAAATCTGGATCACGGACGATTCGGATCTGTCCATGGCCGAGCGTATCATCGAGTCCATGCGAAACCTGTCAACCGCCAACAGTTCGCCCTGGCAATGCCGCTGCGGCGAGGCGATCGAGGCACAATTCACGCAGTGCTGGAAGTGCGGCCGGGAACGTCCGGACTAATGTACAACACTTGACCGACGTGCGGCCATGAACGTAAACCCGGACAATCCTGTATCTCCAGTGTTTGCCATGACGGCGCACCGATCCAGAGCGGATGGATGAAATCATACTCACAGCTGACCCGACAGGATTGAGTGATATCACAAGGTAGTCACAGTATTTGACAATGCCGGTGTTGCTGTTATGTTGCTGTCCTTGCTATGGGGTGGAGTCATTCTCTACAAGCCGTTTCAGAACCTCTGAATAATCTGATCCGAATTATGCGTGCATTATTTTGCAAACTGGTCACAGTCATCGCCTGCCTGTACATCCAACCCCTCAATGCCGCGACCTCATTGCCGCAGGACGTGGTCAACGTCCTCAATAAACACAAGCTGCCGCATCATTCCATGAGCATCCTGGTCAGGGAAATCGGCAATGATCAACCATTGATTGACTATCAGTCTGATGTGCCAAGAAATCCCGCTTCGGTTATGAAGGTTGTGACCACACTGGCCGGCCTGGAACTGCTGGGCCCGGACTATGTCTGGGAAACGCACTTTCATACCGATGGCAGCCTCAACGGCGACACGCTGGAGGGAAACCTGATCATCGAAGGCGGTGGCGATCCGTTCCTGGTGCGCGAAACGTTCTGGCACATGCTCTATACGCTGCAACTGCGAGGCATCAGGCATGTCAGGGGTAACCTCATTATTGACAATACCCTGTTCAGGTCCGAGCCCGGAACCACCGGTGATTTCGATAACCGTCCCTATCGCGCCTATAACGCCTTTCCCGATGCCGCGTTACTGAATTTTTCCGCCCAGAATTTCGTCATCATTCCCTACATCAACAGGCTGCATATTTATGCCGACCCGCCTTCCTCATCACTCGTTATTCACAACAATGTTAAAATGACGCGGGGAAAATGCCGGGGCCTGCGCAACTCATTGAAGATGCATGTGCGTGAAAGCAAGGATGATCAGACCATTGTCGAATTCAGCGGGGAATACCCGGCCCAATGCGGGCAACGCGAACTGCTGCGCAGCGTGACCAATAACTCGCAGTTTGTTTTCGGAGTGTTCAAATCGCTCTGGGAGGAAATGGGCGGTACCATATCGGGCAAGGGAATTACCGGCAAGACACCCGCGAAAGTGGAATTGTTACACAAACAGTTTTCCCGGCCGCTGTCGACCATCATCCACTACATCAACAAGCACAGTAACAATGTCATGGCCCGCCAGTTGCTGCTGACTATCGGACTGGAAATACACGGAGAGCCCGCCACCCGATCCTCCGGGGAACAGGCCATCCGTGACTGGATTGAGCAAAAAGGCATCGATGCATCGGATGTCATTATCGAGAACGGTTCGGGACTGTCGCGCCATGCGCGCATCAGGGCATCGACGCTGGCGCAACTGCTGGAACAGGCCTGGCGATCGCCCTTTCAGCCGGAGTTTCTCAGCTCACTGCCGATTGCCGGTATGGACGGCACCATGAAAAAACGGCTGAATGGTCATATCAAGGCCGGCAGTATGCGTATCAAGACCGGCCTGTTAAGAGACGTGCGCTCCATGGCCGGCTATGTGACCACGAAGTCCGGAAAAAACTATGTCATTGTTTCCCTGCAAAACCATCCCGGCGTGCAGAACTGGACAGGGACCGAGGTCCAGGATGCACTGCTGAAGTGGCTGTACAGGTATCATTAAAATTGTAGAAATTGGCATTTAATCCGGCGTATCTGAATCTTAATCAAGATATAACCTGACGGTCAGCCCTCGACCCGAAGCAGACCTGGATGGTCATCATCAAGTGTCGGGATTCTTTACAGATTTAGCCTTATGAAATTTGATGATGAGTCATCATAACCTCCTGTTTCATATAAGATAAACGTTATTTTTGTCTCATATGATCGCGTCGGTAAACTTTACAGAAAATGAGCCATGGAAATTTTAATTTTCATAACTCATTGATATCAAGAGAACTTAATATTCAGGAATGTTTTTTGCCTAATTATGCAAATTAGAACTGGTTTTGCCTGAGGAGATACACATGACCACTCCACGTATAAGTACTGTCTTGACTGGATGTCTTTTATTAGCACTCTCTGGAGCAGCTAACGCAACAATATTCGGTATTAAATCATGCGGCAGTGCCTCTCCGAATGAATGTTTTGGAGGGGAAGTCCTTGGAGGTGGATCAATGCCACCGGCCAATCTGTACTCCTTTGAATCTGATGGCAGTGGATTTCAGGACCTGGGGGCCATTACCGTGAACAACAATGAAGTTGATGCAGATGGTCTGGCCATGAAATCTGACTTTGTTTTATTTGCATTTGAACTCGAGGAGAGCATTTCAACATCCGGCAGCACTACAACATCAACGGTCACCTCCTCCAGATTAATTACGCTTGGTACGGGAAGCAGTAATGCAACGGTCGTTGGTAGTGTAACGCTTGACAGAGAAATACGTGGGGCAGTATTTGATGGCAATGATAATCTCTGGGCCATAGACGCCATGAACGATCAGCTTCTACAGGTCAGTACAAGTACAGGTGCGGAAGTCGGTAGCGCAATCGATCTCATGTTATCCGGCTCCAGCTTTGACCTGAGTACTGCCAGCGATATAGCGATTCGAGCAGATGGGACTGTTGTCCTCTCGGACGCAGATACATTTTATAACCTTGATCTTGGAACGGGTGAACTGACAAGTTCTTTTTCTAACTCCGGCACGGGCAACGCGGGCCTGGCTTTTAATCCGGAATCTTCAAACCAGTTGTTCGCTTATGAAGTAAACGGTTTTGATGATATCTATACATATGATACCAGCCTCGTCTCACCAACTGGCTCGGTAGAAATATCAAATATTATAAACAGCTATAATGCAGGACGAGGAGATCTTGCATCACGAACTATTTTCTCTGTTCCAGAGCCCGCCAGCGTTGCTCTTATGGGGCTTGGTTTGGCAGGATTAGGGTTTGCCCGAAGAAAACGAACCTGAAAATTTACTCATTGACCCCGCTATACGCGGGGTTTTTTATTTCTGAACGTCACTTCTGGCCGGATTGAGACATTCTGAAATGCAAGATTAATTCAAAAGTATTTTACTGATTTGTCAGTTCAAGTCCGGATTTTCACACTTAATCAATACAGCTCATCATCAAGCGGGCGGGCTGACGTCGCCGGGATTATTTTTTCAGTTCGAGGCCTTCGGGGATCCGGGTGATATCGATGTCCCAGGCCAGCGGCAGATAGGCATAGACCAGCAATGTAATCAGGACGATTGCCATCAGGTTGATCCATATCCCGGTTCTCGCCATCTGCGGTATGGACACGTAACGGCTGCTGAAGACGATGGCATTGGGTGGCGTTGCCACCGGTAACATGAACGCACAGGATGCCGCCAGCGCGGCCGCCAGCATGAGTGCGAAGGGATGAATATCCATGGCCATGCCGATGGCCGCCAGCACCGGGAGAAACAGCGAAGCCGTGGCGGTGTTGGAGGTTATCTCGGTAAGAAAGATCACCACCGTGGTAACCACCGCGATGACAAAAAATACATCGCTGCCCTGCATGTTCACCAGTTGACCGGCAATGATCCCGGTCAGGCCGCTGTCGCTGAATCCCCGGGCAAGCGCAAAACCGCCGCCAAACAGGATGAGGATATCCCAGGGGATCCTGGATGCCGTCTGCCAGTCGAGCAGAAACTGCCGCTGTTTCAGATTCACCGGAATCAGAAACAGCACCAGCGCCCCAGCCATGGCGATGGTGGAATCCGTCACCAGCGCCAGCGCGTCAATATGAATAAAACCACGCACTATCCAGAGCAGTGCCACGGTCAGAAAAACAGCCAGCACCTGTTTCTCCTGCCGGGACATGGGACCCAGTGCCTGCAACTTCTGCCGGATTATTTGCCTGCCGCCGGGTAATTCCGCAAGTTCCGGTGGATGGGCTACCCGTGTCAGGTACCACCAGGTCAGAAACAGCATCAGTATGGACAGCGGCAATGCGAAGACCATCCAGTCAAGAAAAGTGATGGTGACTGCGAAAGTGCTTTCGATGACGCCGGCCAGAATGGCATTGGGTGGCGTGCCGATTAACGTCGCGACACCGCCGATGGACGCCGAATAGGCAATCCCCAGCATCAAGGCGATACCGAAGCGAAACTCACCCGCCCGGGTATTGATATCCAGTTCGGGATCGGCATCAATAGAGTGGACAATTTCACTGATCACGGCAAGACCAATGGTCATCATCATCATGGTGGTCGCCGTATTGCTGATCCACATGGAAAGCACCGCCGTGGCCAGCATGAATCCGAGTATGACCCGGTTTGACGAAGTGCCGGTGAGCCTGACGGTATGCAGGGCTATGCGCTGGTGAAGTTGCCATTTTTCTATGGTGACAGCGATCAAAAAACCACCCAGGAACAGGTAAATAATATGGTTCGCATAGGGAGTGGTAACATCGGCGGCGCTCATCACGCCCATGGATGGAAACAGGGCGATGGGCAGCAGGGCCGTCACCGGAATCGGTACGGCCTCGCTGATCCACCAGGTCGCCATCAGTAAAGCTACGGCCATAACGCGCCGTGCCTCCGGGTTCATGACCTCGGGCATTGGAGCCAGCAACGCCAGAATAAACAGCACTGCGCCAATAACCAGACCCGCATTACCCCGATTCATGCCCGGCTCCGATCAGAATTTATAAATGGATGTTAACTGGAAACGATTCATGTTGCCGCTGCGGTCATCCACCTGGCGACGGTAACCGTACAGCCACTCGACTCCCACCGTCAGATCGGTCAGCGGGCTCCAGAGCAGATTCAGATGGCTGGAGGCCATGGTTTCATTGGCGCTGGCCGGAACAATGCCGGTGGCTGCGTCCACATGTGCCAGCCCGATAACGACATTGCTGCGCAGATTTTTTCCCCACCAGTGTTGATAGGCGACAAAGCCGCTGACCAGGTCATTGAATTCAATTTCACGGCCGGGAGCCAGGGCGCCGTCGGTAAAGGAGCCGAAGGAAACATAACGGCCCAGTGCATTACCCCATGAAAGCGTCATACGCAGGTTATCACGGTCATGCAAGCGCCAGTAACCGGCGACGCTCAACGCGCCGCCCCACTTGTCGATGCGGTTACCAAGTCCCGGACTATCTGCCTCGATGTTGCGCGCCATGGCCGCAATCGACAGGTTGGCATCCAGCCCTTCCCAGGTCAGCCTGGTCACCAGGTCCGGGGTGGTTTCATCTTCGGGATTAAAAGCGCTACCGGCCGGCGTGGACAGCGTGGTTTGCGGCTCTTCCACGGAAAACTGCCAATGGCCCCACTCGAAGTCATGCGTATAACGGACAATATCCTGACGGATATTCAGTGTGCCCAGCGGACCATTGCCGTCATTGATTTCCGGATAGGCGGAAAGGTTGACAAAGGTGGTGTAGGTTTTGCCGATCGTCAGTGGACCGAAAATCGCATAGGCGTGGCGCAACCGGGGTATGTTGGAAAGGCGGCTGCGGCCCAGGTTGTCGGGTTCGGTTTCGGAAAAATCAATCTCCGCATAGGCAGACAGTTGCCGATGCAGCAACGGCAGGCGCAACAATGCCCACAGCCGGCTTTCGCGCGCCGTCAATTCACTGTCTGATCGCGTTGACGATGTGAGGGCAATGCTGCGGGGTGAAAAGGCCAGATCCGCCCGGGAAAGATGTTCCCCGCTGACCGGACTGTCGTTGTGGATCAGATCCAGTTTGAGCCGGCCGCCCAATTCCAGCTCAATATTGTGTCCGGCCTGCGCCATAGTGGCCCACAGAGCCGACACGCAGGCCAGGACCACACACCGGGAAATGCGCCATGGATAATTCATTTACGGCGAGCGAAACAGGCGGTGGCAGGCGGCGCAGGTCTTGCGCAGATCCTTGTAGGCCTGCAGGGCTTCAGATACGTGGCCCGTGCGGTATCGGGTATTGATATACAGGGTCTGTTCGTACAATTCCGAAGCCATGGCCCGAAAGGTGATCACCTCTTCATCCGTGAGGTCTGTATCCGGAGCAATATCAGGAAGCTGTTCACTGCGTTCCAGCAGATCATCCGCGGCCTGCAGGAGTTGCTCGAGATGATGCAATTGCAGGGTTTGCAATTCCAGCGCCGTGCGTTCCCGGTCATGAGTCAGGCTGTCCAGCCGATGCATAACAGCACGCAATTGATCACTGTGGATGACGTTGAGTACGGCGCCGGAGCCGGAATCCTGCAGGTCGTCACCGGCCGTGACTTGCGGCGCCATGGACAACAACACCCACAAAGTGAAACCGCGTATCAATATGCGTTTTTCAGTTGACATCACGCTGCCGATTATAAGGTAATAAAATTAATGGTATTTGATCCGGATCACCGGGAATGGATTAGCGCCGTTCAGATTCACCCGCGGATCACCGGTGATCCGGTTATTGTTATCCGCATCACCCGGCGGGATTCATCATTCTGACTGCTTCACTTTGGCCAGTATGTCCTTGTCCAGGATCAAATCCAGGCTGAAACGCACACCAAACCCGGTGGAGTCGGTCGGAATATGCGCCAACCCGCCCTTGTTATTCATCGCGGACAGATCCACATGGACCCAGGGCGTGTCATTCTTGACGAAGCGTTGCAAAAACCGCGACGCCTGAATGTGATCGGGACCGGCCTCAAGGGCGCATTGCCTGACATCCGCGATCGTGCTTTTTATGGCCTCGTCAAAATCCTCATCAAGGGGAAACGGCCAGACTCGTTCACCGCTGTCACTGCCCGCTTCAATCAACAATGATAAAAGCTCATTGCGATTACTGAACACACCACTGTAAGCCGTGCCGAGAGCGTGGACACAGGAACCGGTCAGTGTTGCATAGTCGATGATCAGGCGCGGCCTGGACTTTGAAGCCATAACCAGGGTGTCGGCCAGCACCATGCGACCCTCGGCATCGGTGTTGACGACTTCGATGTTGGTGCCGTCCGAGGCGGTGACAACGTCGTTGGGTTTGTAGGCTTTGGGGCCAATGTGATTCATGGCCAGCGCCAGCCAGCAGTCCATGGCAAAATCCACGCGCAGTTCGGACAGGGCCAGAAACGTGCCCAGGGCCACCGCACTGCCAAGCATATCCTCATGCATGCCGAACATGTAACGAGGCGGCTTCAGGCTGTTGCCGCCGGTATCGTAGCAAATGCCCTTGCCCACCAGGGCCAGGGTTTCCCTGCTTTTGCCGGCCGGCCGGTAACGCAGGTGGATGATACCCGCATCCGCGGTGGCGCTGCCCTGGCTGACGGCCAGAAACGCGCCACACTTGCGTTTTTTCAACTCGTTGATGCCGATGAACTCGTAATTCCAGCGCTTCGCTTTGGCGAGCTTTTCCACTTCCTTGCGATAGTGAAAGGGTTCCAGCTTGTTCGACGGCAGCATGCTCAACCGCCGGGCCAGCGTGTTGCCCTCATTGGCGGCGAAAGTGCGGGCAAAACCGTCACCGCGGGAACAACCGTAGACCCGGATCTGTTTCAGTGGCTGTGCCTTGTCTTTTTTCTGCTTGAACTCGGGCAACCGGGCAACGGCGGCAAGCGCGGCGGTAATCACGGCCTCGGTGAGACGCTCGGTGTGTTCACCATCGAAGCCCATGACCATGATGGAGAGTGTTTTCGGTTTGAATCGCAGATGGGCATCCACCAGCTTGCGGGCAAGACCCAGCAGTTTGAAACTGCTTATATCCATCGTGACACAGGCATGGCTCAGGCGTGTGTGCATCGTGTTGGGTAAATCCTGCACCAGCGCCTCGTTATTTTCCGGTTGATGGAGGCGCTCGCGGAACTGGCGGATGGTCTCGCCGTAAGGTACGCGCAGCCACAGGGTTTTTGGCACATTAGCGGGCAGGATCATGATCCAGTGGGCGGATTGATCCAGCATTTTTTCCGTGGGCAGGTTGACGGATTGTTTAAGTTCCACACTCATGGTTTTTTCAGCCTGTTCGCTATACTATTGTGAATGAATGAGTTCTGTTGATGGCATTATAAATGCATCACCATTGTCGTTGATTGTACCGGGATTTCGTGTCTCATCAGGATATCCTTGCCTTGAAGGAAATCATGTTATCGTGATCGTCACCATGTTGAAAATCGCCAATTTTTTGCTTGATATACTCTGCCTGTCCGGGACTGTTAATTACGCGGCCAGGCAACGGGAATCCGGATTTACACCGGTGCTTCCCTGAAGAATAATACACGAAAGGATCCAGGTGATGACCGAACAGGACAAAGACGTAGATCCGCAGGAAACGCAGGAATGGGTCGAGGCCCTGAACTCTGTTCTCGAGAATGAAGGGGTTGACCGCGCGCATTTCCTGCTCGAATCCCTTATCGACAAGGCCCGCCGTTCCGGCGCCTATCTGCCGTACACCGCCAATACAGCCTATCTGAATACCATACCGCCGCACAAGGAGGAACCCTCACCGGGCAACCCGGAAATCGAATGGAAAATACGTTCACTGGTGCGCTGGAACGCCATGGCCATGGTGGTCAAGGCCAACCGCAAGAGCGCAGAACTCGGCGGACATATTGCCAGTTTTGCCTCATCCGCCACGCTCTACGATGTCGGCTTTAACCATTTTTTCCGTGCACCGAGCAAGGATCATGGCGGTGATCTGTTATACGTGCAGGGTCACTCGGCTCCCGGCATCTACGCCCGTGCCTATCTCGGCGGTCGCATCAGCGAAGAACAGATGAACAACTTTCGCCAGGAGGTGGATGGCAACGGCCTGAGTTCCTATCCGCATCCCTGGCTGATGCCGCACTACTGGCAATTTCCGACCGTGTCCATGGGCCTGGGTCCGTTAATGGCCATTTACCAGGCTCGCTTCATGCGTTACCTGGAGCATCGCGAGCTGATGCCCGCAAGTGATCGCAAAATCTGGGCTTTCATGGGTGACGGCGAAATGGATGAACCGGAGTCCATGGGCGCCATCAGCCTGGCCGCGCACGAAAAGCTGGATAACCTGATTTTCGTCATCAACTGCAATCTGCAACGTCTCGACGGGCCGGTGCGCGGCAACGGAAAAGTCATCCAGGAACTGGAAGGCGCATTTCGCGGTGCCGGCTGGAATGTCATCAAGGTGATCTGGGGATCGTACTGGGACCCGTTGCTGGCGCGTGACACCAGCGGCCTGTTGTACAAGCGCATGGAAGAATGCGTGGACGGCGAATACCAGGCCTACAAGGCAAAAGACGGCGCCTATGTACGTGAGAAATTCTTCGGCAAGTACCCGGAATTGAAGGCCATGGTCGCGAATATGACCGATTACGATATCTGGCGGCTGAATCGCGGCGGTCATGACCCGCACAAGGTCTATGCCGCCTACGCCGCGGCCGTGAAACACAAGGGCCAGCCCACCGTCATTCTCGCCAAGACCGTCAAGGGTTACGGTATGGGCGAAGCCGGTGAAGGACAAAACATTACCCATCAGCAGAAAAAAATGGGCGAGCACGCACTGCGCCAGTTTCGTGACCGATTCAACATTCCGATTTCCGACGAAGACCTGGCCGAAGCACCGTTTTACCGGCCGCCCGAAGACAGCGTTGAAATGAAATATTTCCGCGAGCGCCGCGAACGGCTCGGCGGTTACTTCTTCGCGGAACGAGAAGACCCACCGGTACTGGATATTCCTGACCTGTCTGTCCATGCAAAAACCCTGGAGGGCAGCGGCGAGCGCAATATTTCCACTACCATGGCCTTCGTACGCATACTCAATACCTTGATCAAGGACAAAAATATCGGCAAATACGTGGTGCCCATCGTGCCCGACGAGGCGCGCACGTTCGGCATGGAGGGTATGTTCCGGCAGCTGGGGATCTATTCATCGGTGGGTCAGCTTTATGAGCCCGTGGATTCAGATCAGGTGATGTATTACCGCGAGGACCGGCAGGGACAGATCCTCGAGGAAGGCATCAACGAGGCCGGCGCATTTTCATCCTGGATCGCCGCCGGCACAGCGTACCGCAATCATCACATTCATATGATCCCGTTTTATATCTACTACTCCATGTTCGGCTTCCAGCGTATCGGCGACCTGGCCTGGGCTGCCGCGGATCAACGCACCCGGGGCTTTCTCCTCGGTGGCACCGCCGGGCGCACTACGCTGGCCGGTGAAGGCCTGCAACACCAGGATGGCCACAGCCATATCCTCGCTTCCACTATACCCAACTGCGTCAGCTACGATCCGACCTTTGCCTATGAACTGGCGGTAATCATCCAGGAGGGTTTACGGCGCATGTATGTGGACCGTGACAGCGTTTTTTATTACATCACGGTCATGAATGAAAACTACCCCCACCCGCCCATGCCGGAAGGTGTGGAAGACGGTATCATCAAGGGGATGTATGAACTGCAACACGGTGATGACGGCGATAAAAAAGTCCGCCTGCTGGGCAGCGGCACCATTTTGCGTGAAGTTATTGCCGCGGCGGAGTTACTGAAACAGGATTTTGCCGTCGACAGTGATATCTGGAGTGTCACCAGCTTCAATGAATTGCGCAAACAGGGACTCGATGTGCAGCGTTACAATTTACTGCACCCTGCTGACGAGGCGCGGACAGCGTACGTCACGGAGTGTCTGCCGGATACGGGCGCTCCGGTTGTGGCGGCAACCGACTACATGAAGATTTATGCCGATCAAATCCGTGAGTTCATCCCCGGAATCTACTACGTACTTGGTACGGACGGTTTCGGACGCAGCGACACACGTGAAAAACTGCGCCGGCATTTCGAGGTCAATCGTTATTATATTTGTATCGCCGCGCTCAAATCGCTGGCGGATGCCGGTACCCTGAATGCGGAAACGGTCGTCGAGGCCATAAATAAATACGGCATTGATCCGGACAAGCCGAATCCGGTCACTGTTTAACGGTGAACAGTCTACAGATGACAGACAACAGTCTACAGGTAACAGATTACAGTGAATAATATGATGGAGCTTTGGACACCATTCACCAGTCACTGTTCACTGTCGTCTGTCGTCTGTTGTCTGTTCACTGTCGTCTGCCGTCTGTCATCTGTCGTCTGTTGACTGTTGTCTGTCCACGGAATTAACCATTGAGCGAAACGCAAGAAATCTTCCTCCCCGATATCGGCGACTTTGACAGTGTCGAGATCATCGACATCGCCGTCCATGTCGGTGATGAAGTCAATCGTGACGATCCATTGCTGACACTGGAAAGCGACAAGGCCAGCATGGATATCCCCTCCCCGGTGGCCGGTCGCATCAAGGAGATCAAGGTTGCCGTCGGTGACAAGATTTCCGAGGGCGCGTTGCTGGCATTGATGGAATGTTCACAAACCGATGCGCCGCCGCATCCGGCGGATGTCCCGCAACAGGACAACAGCACATCACAAGCGCAGGAAGCGGAAAAACCACCTGCGAAAAGCGAACCGGTTGAGGTGCAAGCCGGTCCCAAGCCGGCACCGGCGACGCCCACTACATCCGAAACCGTCGGTACCAGCCTGTCCTCACGCGCCCATGCCAGTCCGTCGGTACGGCGTTTTGCGCGTGAACTCGGCGTGGATCTGGGACTGGTCCGTGGCAGCGGACCCAAAAACCGCATTCTCAAGGAAGATGTGAAGGCGTTTACCAAGGCCGTCATGGCCAGCGACCGGGTCTTTGACAGCAGCAATGGCCTCAAACTGCCCGAAATCCCGCCGGTTGATTTTTCAAAATTCGGCCCCGTGGAAACCCGGGAAATTTCCCGGATCAAACGCATCGGCGGCCAACACCTGCAACGCAGCTGGATGACCATCCCGCATGTCACCCAGTTTGACGAAGCCGACATCACCGACCTTGAACAATTCAGAAAATCAAAACTTGAAGTCGCAGAAAAGCACGGTGTCAAACTGACGCTGGTGGCGTTCCTGGTCAAGGCCGTGGTCGATGTGCTGCAACAATTTCCGGATTTCAACGCCTCCCTGAGTCCGGACGGCCAGAGCCTGATATTCAAAAAATATTTTCACATCGGTGTGGCGGTTAACACGGACAATGGTCTCGTGGTACCGGTGATCCGGGATGCCGATCAGAAAGGCCTGTACGATATTGCCCGGGAGATAACGGAACTCAGTGACAAAGCCAGGGCCGGAACCATTACCCCTGCGCAAATGCAGGGTGGCTGCTTCACCATATCGAGCCTCGGCGGCACCGGCGGGTTGCATTTCAATCCCATCATCAATTCGCCGGAAGTCGCCATCCTCGGTGTATCCCGCGCTACCCTGAAACCGGTCTACCAGGGTAATGATCTCGTACCCCGCCTGATCCTGCCGTTTGCCCTGTCCTACGATCATCGTGTCATCGACGGCGTCGCCGGTGCGCAATTCACCCAGTTCCTGAGCACCGTGCTCTCGGATATTCGGCATATTCTTCTGTGACAAAGGCATCCCGTCCCGCATGACCAGTAACCCCGCATTACATCCATCCGGCTGCGAGCATCCATCGATGGATACATCCGCAAATCCGCTCATCGTCAGAACGAATGGCAACCGTGTCTGAGCTTGTGGACATCACACTGCCTGATCTCGGCGATTTCGAGGATGTGGAAATCATCGATATAGCCGTGAATGTCGGCGATGAAGTCGACAGGGAGCAGGCGTTGCTGACACTGGAAAGTGACAAGGCGAGCATGGATATCCCATCGCCTCATGCCGGGATAATTACGGGCATCCATGTCAAGGTGGGCGACCGGGTGCGAAGCGGCGACCGGGTCATGCAGATCAAAAGCGCGGGACAAAACAGCAGCAAGGACGAAAAGACTGCGCAGGACACAGTGGAAAAAACCTCACAACAACCGGCGCCGGCATCACGGATAAAAAGCGATTCACACGCCGAGGTACTGGTACTTGGTGCCGGACCGGGCGGTTATACCGCGGCATTTCGAGCCGCCGATCTGGGTAAACAGGTCGTGCTCGTGGAACGATTTCCCACCCTTGGCGGTGTCTGTCTCAACGTCGGCTGTATTCCTTCCAAAGCCATGCTGCACGTAGCACGGGTTATAACCGAGATCGAGGAACTGCGCGCCTGTGGCATCGACCTGGGGCAACCGGAGGTCGCACACAAACCGGTCAGGGAATGGACGGAGAACGTCGTCGGCAAGCTCACCACGGGCCTGAAGCAGATGGCCAAACAACGCGGGATCAAGGTAATACAGGGCATTGGCAAATTCTCCTCGCCCAACAGTGTAAACATCAAAAGTTCCGGCGGAATGCTGGAAATGAGTTTCGACCATGCCGTCATCGCCGCCGGTTCCACACCGTCCAACATACCGGGCCTGCCGGAGGATTTGCGAATCCTGAATTCAACAACGGCCCTGCTGCTGGAATCCATCCCCGAACGCCTGCTGGTCATCGGCGGCGGCATTATCGGCATGGAGATGGCCACGGTCTATGCCGCGCTCGGGTCGCGAATCACGATAGTGGAAATGCTCGACGGTTTGATCACCGGCGCCGACCGTGATCTTGTACGGCCATTGGAAAAACGGTCAAAAAAACACTACGAAAATGTTTACACGGGTACCGCCGTCAAGGAAGTAATCGCCACTGATACGGGCATCAAGGTAAGTTTCGATGGTAAAAAAGCACCGGCGTCGGATACCTTCGATGCCGTACTCGTGGCCGTGGGTCGTACCCCGAACGGCAAAAAACTGCAGGCCGACAAGGCGGGGATCCATGTGGATGAACACGGTTTTATCCCCGTTGACGACCAGCAACGCACCAACGTTGCCCATATATTTGCGATAGGAGACATCGTCGGTCAACCCATGCTCGCACACAAGGCCTCGCACGAGGGCAAGATTGCCGCTGAAGTCATCGCCGGTTTGAAAAGCGGTTTCAATAACCGCTGCATTCCCTCGGTTGCTTATACCGATCCCGAAATCGCCTGGGTCGGAGTCACCGAGGAAGAGGCCAGGGAAAGAAATATCGATTACGGCACGGGTGTGTTTCCCTGGGCCGCCAACGGCCGTTCACTGACACTGGGCCGCGACGAAGGTTTGACCAAACTGATCTTCGACAGGCAGTCCGGGCGCGTCATCGGTGTCGGTATCACCGGACCGAATGCAGGCGATTTGATCAGCGAGGGCACACTGGCCGTGGAAATGGGCTGTGATGCCGGGGATATAGGCCTGACTATTCACCCGCACCCGACACTGTCGGAAACAGTCGGCATGGCCGCGGAAATGTACGAAGGAACCATTACCGATCTTTACCTGCCGAAGAAATAACCGGCCGCCCGGTCGCACTGACTGCCCCGGTGTCAATGCACCAGGGATTCCTCGTCATATTGTTCATACTCATGGTTCAGGGGTCCGGCATGATGATGAATCAGTTTCCAGGCGCCCTCTTCACGGACAAAGATGTTGGTCGCCACCAGTTCAACATCATCAAGCTGTTCAATGCAGATAACACTGGCAACGTCCCCGACCCGGTTAACCCAGACGTTATCACAACTGATCTTGTTCAGGGTTGAGTTTTTCAGGATCTGTCTCCAGCTCATCAACACCTCGCCTCGCCCGGTGAGCAGGTCCCAGCCCGGATGCACGACCGACACCTCGTTTTGTCGCGACCAGATATCTTCCATTTTATCCATATCGGAGTTGTTGAACGCAAGGTAGAAGTCATTATTTGCGGTGATCACTGCATCTTCATTATCATTCATATACTGATTAATCCTGTATAAGCCTATGGCTGTAAAACTGGCATTTGAACAATCCGGCTCGGGTGATGCGGTTATCCTGCTGCATGGCCTGTTTGGTTCCAGGCGTAACCTGAATTCCATCGCCCGGCATTTATCATCTGACCACGCAGTCTGTACACCGGACCTCAGGAATCATGGCAACTCACCCCACCATGACACCATGGACTACAGGAGCATGGCTGCTGACATTTATGCACTCATGGACGATTGCAACCTGAACCGCGCGGTGCTTATCGGCCACAGTATGGGTGGCAAAATAGCCATGGTCAATGCTCTGCTGAACCCCGAAATGGTCACTGCACTGGTCGTGCTGGATATCGCACCCGCCCGTTATAATTTTGAACATACCCATATACTGGATTCGCTTGCCAGTCTTGATCCGGACACGATCTCATCGCGACAGGAAGCAGACAGGTTGCTCGGCAAGGAGTATGCAAACCCGATGTTTCGCCAGTTCCTGCTGCAAAACATGGTGCGCAGGGATGGCCGTTATGCCTGGCGGTTGAATCTGCAGGCCATCCGCACGAATATCGACCATATCACCGGTTTCCCGGATGATTTTGAAGGTGGCTATTCCGGCCCGACCCTGTTTCTGGGTGGCGAGCATTCCAGCTATATAAAGGAACAGCACAGGGATGAAATCAACCGCCTGTTCCCGGACAATGAAATTCGCAAGATCAGGGATGCCGGCCACTGGCTGCATGCCGAGCAGGGCAAGGCGGTTAACCGGGAAATTTCCGGTTTTCTGGAGAAGTTGAATTACTGACAATGTCTGTATCTATACCCTTCACCCTCCGTGTCTTTGCGGCTACAATATGCGGCCGCTGAAACATATCTGGACCAATGACCGATACAATCAATAAAGTAGTACTCGCCTATTCCGGTGGACTCGATACCTCTGTCATCCTTCAATGGCTGAAAGAAACCTATAACTGTGAGGTGGTCACCTTTACTGCCGATATCGGCCAGGGTGAAGAGGTTGAGCCGGCACGCAGCAAGGCTGAAGCGATGGGTGTGCGGGAAATTTTTATCGAGGACCTCACTGAAGATTTTGTACGTGAATATGTCTTTCCCATGTTCCGGGCCAATACCGTATACGAAGGCGAGTACCTGCTCGGGACGTCCATTGCCCGGCCGCTGATTGCAAAACGGCTGATCGAAATCGCGCACGAGACCGGGGCCGATGCCATTGCCCACGGTGCCACCGGTAAGGGTAATGACCAGGTCAGGTTTGAGCTTGGTGCCTACGCACTCAGCCCGGATATCCGCATCATTGCACCCTGGCGGGAGTGGGACCTGAATTCACGCGAGAAACTCCTGGCCTACGCCGAGGCCAATGGAATTCCCGTCGAGGCCAAACGAACAGGAGGGTCACCGTATTCAATGGATGCGAATCTACTGCATATTTCCTACGAAGGCGGCCCGCTGGAAGATCCCTGGTGTGAGCCCGAGGATGATATGTGGCGCTGGAGTGTCGCTCCGGAACAGGCACCGGATGTCGCCGAAACAATTGAACTGGATTTCAGCAATGGTGATGCGGTGGCGATTGATGGTGTGGCGATGTCACCAGCCACGATACTTGCCAGGCTGAATGAACTTGGTGGCAGGCATGGCGTTGGCCGCTCGGACATCGTTGAAAATCGCTATGTGGGAATCAAATCCCGTGGCTGTTATGAAACTCCAGGCGGCACTATTCTGCTCAAGGCGCACCGGGCTATGGAATCACTGACCCTGGATCGTGAAGTGGCCCATTTGAAGGACGATCTGATGCCGAGATACGCCAGTATGATCTATAACGGTTACTGGTGGAGCCCGGAACGCCTTTCCCTGCAGTCCCTGATTGACAGCACACAGAGCACGGTCAATGGTCATGTACGCCTGAAACTTTACAAGGGCAATGTCATGGTAACCGGGAGAAAATCCTCGACAGACAGCCTGTTTGATGCAGACATTGCTACCTTCGAGGATGATGCCGGTCGTTATAACCAGAAAGATGCCGAAGGTTTTATCAAACTCAATGCACTGCGACTGAGACTGAATAAAAGGATCAGACAGCGGACCTGAGCTTTGAAACTTTAGCGGTGACATCCTGCTTCTGTGATAGTAGTCACAGATAACCTGCATATGTATGTCCTGATTGTGATTCCATTCACAACCCTTTTCCTTATATAACTCTACTCTAGGTCATGGTTGCCCGGCCGACGACACTATGAGTGTCGACCCTCGCATCCAGACAAAACTTTTCACAACAGGTCACAGCATATGGCGGATAAAACCGGCACCATAGATGAACACACACCCGGTTCATACCACCCGGACCAGGATCGTATCTTGTCGCCAGAGCCGGCTCTGGCGACAAGTAATACAAGTGATGAATTTCACGATGTTCTTCATCTGTACGACCAGGCCCCAACCGGTATAACCATAAGCCTTATAGCATCAACCTTGATAGCCTGGTGGTTAATGGAATCAGTACCGGATTATATCGTGCTGCCCTGGCTCGCTTTTATTGCCCTCACCAGTATTATGCATCTTTTTGTGATCAAACAATTCAGGCTGTCCGGCGCGTATATCAGCATCAGTAGCAACTGGGTTTCTTATAATGCCTTTTTATTCAGCATGCTCGGTCTTGCCTGGAGCGTTGGCTACCTGTTTTTCTTTCCATACATCAGCGAAACAGAACAAATGTTTCTTTTTTATGCAGCCGGCTTAATGGCAATCGGGATGTTACCTGTTTTGTCCGCGGTGCTCTCCGGCTACATAATTTTTATAAGCGCTGTGGCCATACCGTTACTTTTTCTCTTGATCGGACAAACTGCTGAACGTATGTTCTTTACGGCACTGGGTATTATGTCCAGTTATGTATTACTGGCCCTGGTCGCGAAAAACTACCAGGCATCACTTGGAAAATCCCACAACCTGGCGTCAAATGCCAGCCGACAGGCGCGGCAACAGTTTGAAAACAGTGAACAGATCAAGGAAACCAACCTCAAACTCAGGAAAGAAGCCGAGGACTACCGGAAAGCATCAATCAGGGGTAATATTGAAAGGGACCAGGCACTGAAAACCCTGCAATCAATCAATGATGGTGTAATTACTACCGACCAGGCAGGAAAAATCAATTTCATTAACCCGGTGGCAGAAGTCTACCTTGGCTGGGAAAAGGAACATGTCATTGGCAAGCGTATCGAACGTATATTCAATATAGTCGATCAGAAAACGCGCAAAAAACTTGTAATGCCTGTAGATAAGTGTCTTGACAGTAAAAGCATCATCACAGGTAATAACAGCAGTATCCTGGTGCGCAGGGACGGGGTAGAATATGCCATTGAATATACCCTGACGCCCGTTACAGACAAACAATCCTCTGCAACAGGCACGGCCCTTGTTTTCCGTGATGTCACTGAAAAACGTGAACTCGAAAAAAATCTCACATGGCAGGCCAGCCATGATCCACTTACCGGGCTCATTAACCGAAGGGAGTTCGACAACCGTCTTTCAAAAATAATTTCATCCGATAATATCGATGGAAATGAACATGCGCTTTGTTTCATCGACCTGGATAACTTCAAGATAATCAACGACAGTTGCGGTCATGTTGCCGGTGACGAATTGCTGAAAAAAATAGCTGCATGTCTGAAAAACAAGTCAAGGGACACGGATACCATCGCCCGCATCGGTGGTGATGAATTCGGTGTTATTTTATACAGTTGCGCCATGGGCAAGGCAAGACTCATCGCCGAGATATTCAGGGAACAGATCGAGAAGCTGGAGTTTCATTGGCAAGGCCGCACCTATAATATAACCTCAAGTATCGGTGTCATTGCCATTGACAACAGTTACAGGGAACTCTCTGATGTAATCCGGGCGGCGGATATATCCTGTTATGAGGCCAAGGACAAGGGTAAAAACCAGGTCAGTCTGCTGGTTCAGGGTGATCGCGTAATCAATGACAAACACAGCCAGATTCAATGGGTGGAAAAAATCCGGGACTGCCTGGCAAGACAGGCTTTTGCCCTACATACCCAGGAGATACGCCCACTGGATGATATGAACGAAATACTGATCTGTGAACATCTGCTGAGGATCGACGACGCAGGTGAACTTGTTTTACCGGGACAGTATATGCCGGCAATCGAACGCTATCACATGATGCCCGAAATCGATCGCTGGGTGGTCAAGGCCAGCTTTGAACTGCTGGCATACGGCCATCCTGTTCTTGATCAGTATAATGTCGTCAGCATCAACCTGTCAGAACAGTCCATTGCCGATGAAAAACTGATTGCCTACATACTCAATCTTGTTGAAGAGTATGAGATCAGATCAGAACGTGTCTGTTTTGACGTTCCGGAAAGCAGTTTACACAGAAATGTTATCAGGACAGAAAAATTTATCCGGTCAATGAAAGCCGGCGGATGCCGTATCGCCATAGACAATTTCAGCTCAGGCCTTGATACCTTCAGAATTTTAAAACCGCTGGATATCGATTTTATCAAGTTTAACGGCCGTATAAGTGACCTGAACAATGAGAAAAAGAGCCTTGAATACACAATCCTTGAGTCCATTAATCAGATCAGCCACCTGATAGGAGCGCAGACCATAGGTAAATGTATATCTGATGAAAACAACCTGGATGTGCTGTTCGATATTGGAGTCGATTACGCCCAGGGCTTTTACATCTCCAGGCCTGCGGCATTGTCATAACCGGAGCCGGCAAACGAAACCCGCCGGATGGCATTATGTTCACTGTTATCTGTTATCTGTTATCTGAGATCTGAGATCTGAGATCTGTCACGCCCCGCCACCAGGCCAATCGTAGGCGCCTGTACAAATTACGTAAACAGAACAACCCCGTAGGCCATTGACTGGATGGTGTAGTAGTAATCCAGTGACAGCGGTAGCGACAGGGCCAGCGCCAGGGTGATGGTACCCCTGGTGCCGCCCCAGCAGACAGTGAGCTGTTGCCGCATACCCAGTTCAGTCGTCCAGGGCAACTTGCCGGTGACAGTCAGCGCCGGAATAACCAGCGCGATGCGAACCAGGAATATAGCCACAACAGCATAGAGCATCGCCAGCCAGCGTTCCGTAAACATAGTCAGGGTTATGGTGACTCCGGCAAGCAAAAATATCATCATTCCGGAAAGCTCGGAAACTGTATCCCAGAAACACAGACTGTCCGATATTTTTTTGTCAGTCTTGTCATTAAAATCCAGATGTCGCGCCAGCAAACCGGCAGCCAGTACGGCCATAACCCCGGAAACATGAAATATATCTTCCGCCAGTATGTACACCGTATAGGCCGTAACCAGTGTGACTATAGTACAGGCATGACTGTCCCTGACAGCCACCAGAAGGAAATGCGTTATCCAGGCCATCACCAGGCCGATCAGGATGCCGCCGACAAACACACCGATAAAATGCCACACCACGCCATACCAGGTAAATTCCACGGTGTTGTTGAGCGCCACGGATAACAGCAAGCTAAACAGGACAATCGCTATGGCATCGTTGAACAGGCTCTCTCCTTCCAGCAGGGAGCGAACGCGGGATGATGTACCGGCCTCCTCCAATGTCGAGATGGCAACGGCGGGATCGGTTGCCGACAGCAGGGCGGCGGCAAGCATTGCCGCCACAATCGAAAATCCATCAGGATGTCCGACGGCGAAATAGAGTATAAGACCTGTCACCAGTGTTATACACACAAACACCGGGAAGGACAGCATGAGCACATGCAGGATATCCTTTTTCATGGCCGGCACGTCGAGTGTCAGTGCAGCCTTGAAAATCAACACGGGAATCAGGCCGTAAAGGATTATGATTTCGAAATTATGCCAGCGAATCCCGGTATCGATATGCAGGTATTTTGTAGTGAATTCCGATACAGAAAACCCGATTAATACCAGGACAATCGGCCAGGGAATATGAAATCTTGCACAGATTTGTCTGACTGGTACAGCAATCAACAACAGTGCGGAAAGGAATAGAACGGTATCTGATGACAACATTTCCGCCCGATCCTCTCTGTCCCGTTACCTGTTCCCTGTTATCTGTAATCTGTCATCTGTCATCTGTCATCTGTCATCTGTCATCTGAGATCTGAGATCTGAAGTCTGTATCGCCTGGCCACCCAGTAATCGATACCCAGGTATTTCCCGGCTCCGGTAAAAAACAGTACCAGTAACATCACAAAATAGGTCGCGGCAAATTCAATGCCATTCTTCAGAATCGTCACGCTGCCATGTTCCGTGATAAAGCCATAGATGCTGTGTTCCTTCAGAATCGAGACTGCCCGTTGCTTGCGGTCAAGAGCACCTTCAATCATGTCCTGCCGCCATTCCCAGGGTACCGTCAACCTGGATTCGGGCAATGCATGCCAGCCGTTGTCCCAGTGTGCCGTAGTTGCAGCCACAATCATGGTGATCATCAGGGGTATGGATATGATTCTGGTCAGTATGCCAAAGAGCAAAAACCAGCCGCCGAGAAATTCTGACCAGCCCGCCAGGAAGGCCAGTAACTCCGGCAAGGGCAGTCCGAGTCCCCAGTCGGGATTTCCAAACCACGCCACCACGTTCGGATCCGCCAGCAGGCGTTCAAATAACCCGGCCTCGCTGTTGCCGAGCTGTAATTTGCCATAGCCGGCCTTGATGAATATCGGCGCCAGGTAAATTCGCAGTAATAAAGGCGCAATGAAATCCACGGCCTTGAGTTTATCCAGAATATCGAATGGTTTGTTCGCAATCGCCTGCACAGTACTCATGTTTTTCTGCCTCTTTCAAAGCTTTGATTTATCAGGATGTATGATCTGCGTAATTCACGGGTTTGCCTGACCATGGTTATACCGCTTTTTCGGGTATGGTACGAAGTATATACATGCACAGCAGCCGGTAGCCCCATTGCAATCGGGCCATGAAAGTCAACCTCTGTGTGTACCCAGAATGACCTCTTTGTCGCGCATTTCGTCGAGGATTTGTAATCCGCCCTGGATAACCGTTTCAGGATTGGGGTGCTGCAATTCCCCGGCGATCTGCCGTAACAGTTGTGCGCCACTATTGCCCTGGTCTTTCTGCATCAACTCGAACAACCGGGCAGTGACAGGGTTGAGGACAAGAAAGCTGACATTACAATCACTGTTTCGGTACACCACGAGATACGTGAACTGTTCCGGTGGTGTATCCGGCCGGTAATCGGGACTGATCCTGTGTACCGGCCAGGTGTAGGTAAGTGTTCTCGCCAGTGGGTTCAGCACCGGTAACCCGGTGGCCATATCACCGTTCCGGTCAATCGTGGAGTAGTCAATCTCCCTGGGATCAATGGACACAGCCGTTTCCACCCACTCGTAGTGGGCCAGTTCAGAAATATACGGAGGATCATTCGACTGGTCACGTTCATGCTCCAGATAATCCAGGAACTCCCGTGGCATACGCGGGAAATACGGGGTATGGGAGCGGTGACGTTTAAAATAATCCCTGATCATCGCATGCCAGTGCTCATCCGGAATAATTTTTCTGAGTACCGGAAAACTTCCGGCCATAAAACTCTCTACATTGCGATAAAGCAGACCGCGGTAAATATCAAGGCGCCGGTCTTCCACTCCGGCCGGCGGTGGAGCCTGGTCCGGATCACGCATATGACGGGTAAACGCCTGTTGTATCTCACCAAACCCGGCATCAGTACTCATTGTCTGACGGCCTCATCGGTTTGCACCAGGTAACGCTGCTGAATGCGGGTAATATGCCCGGCTTCGGCAAGCAGTTCATTCAGTGGAGGAATATTGAAATCCCGCTCCAGCAGGGTCGGGAAAACACCAAAATAGTCATAGGCCTTGTCGAGTAGATCCCAGACCGGATCGATAACATTGGCCCCGTGTGTATCGACGCGTAAATCCTCCGCCTCGACGTAATGCCCGGCAATGTGGGCATAGGCAATACGCTCACCGGGTAGTGCCCTGAGGAACCCAACCGCGTCATAGCGGTGATTGATGCTGTTGACATAAATATTGTTAACGTCGAGCAACAGGTCACAATCCGCTTCCTGTAAAACAGCATTGATAAAATCGATTTCCTCCATCTCCTGCCCCGGAGCGGCGTAGTAGGATACGTTTTCGATGGCCATGCGGCGTCCAATGATATCCTGCACCCGGAGAATGCGTTCAGCCACGTATTTAACGGCATCACCGGTAAACGGAATAGGCATCAGGTCATAAAGATGACCTTCATCGGCACAGTAACTGAGATGTTCGCTGTAACAACGAATGTTGTATGTATCGAGAAAATGCCGGACCTTGTGAAGAAAAGCCTCGTCAAGGGGTGCGGTACCTCCAAGATCAAGGGACAGACCGTGACAGACCATGGGCATGGTTTCGGTAATTTCACGGAACCGGCGGCCGAATTTGCCACCCACATCGATCCAGTTTTCCGGAGCGACTTCCATGAAATCAATAGGCGTGTGATCAAGATCTGCGAATGGGCCGATGAAGGCCCGTCGCAGACCCAACCCGGTGCCATGCACCGGGTGGGTATTTCTGCAAATGTCAGACATCAGTGATGTAATTGACTGACTTACTTGCCCTCACCGCACTTGCCTTCGCCGCACTTGCCTTCAGCAGCTTCTTCCTTGCCTTCGCCGCATTTGCCTTCGGCTTCGCCCTTGCCTTCGCCGCATTTGCCTTCGGCTTCGCCCTTGCCTTCGCCGCATTTGCCCTCGGCTTCGCCCTTGCCTTCGCCGCACTTGCCCTCGGCTTCGCCCTTGCCTTCGCCGCACTTGCCTTCACCTTCGGCAACCATATAGCCATTCTGGTATTCAGCCATACTGAAAGGATTGTCGGCCGCGTGGAGCACCGGGCTCATCGCCAGGGATACAGCAAAAGTAGTACCGAGAGCGGCTGCGATGGGTTTCAATTGATATTTCTTGGACATTGAGGTTCTCCTGAGTATTGATAACTTAAGTGGAATCCAATCGCGTATATGTATGTATTCACGCGTCCTGATTCCTTCCATACATTTTATATAAAATACATTCCGGCAGAGGATTTCAATCAAGCAAAAATCTGTTTACAGCGAGGCCGGAACTCAGGTAATAGACAAACGACACCCTGAAAAGTTACAACACCGGACCGTCGCCGGGTCAGCGGATCTCTGGCTACTGAAAATCAGTATTTATTAAAAATCATCAATGATAACAATTGGTTACATGAAAAAGCTGATACTTAAATGGATTGCGTCAGATTTTTATGCGCATATGCGGAAATAAAATAACATCGCGGATTGTGGGTGAATCGGTCAGAAACATGACCAGGCGGTCAATACCAATACCCTCGCCGGCTGCCGGTGGCATGCCATACTCAAGCGCTGTAATGTAATCTTCATCATAGTGCATGGCTTCGTTATCGCCGGCGACCTTGGCTTCAACCTGTTGCCTGAATCTCTCAGCCTGGTCTTCCGGATCATTCAACTCGGAAAAACCATTGGCGATTTCCCGGCCACCGACGAAGAATTCAAAACGATCGGTAATAAACGGATCGTCATCGTTTTTCCTGGCCAGGGGCGACACCTCGGTGGGGAATGCCGTGATGAACGTCGGTTGCTTCAGGGACGCTTCCACGGTTTTTTCAAAAACCTCGATTTGCAATTTGCCAACACCCCAGGTGGTTTCAACATGGATGTCGAGTCCGTCAGCGATATTCAGAAGTTTATCCCGGTCATCCAGGTCCGCTGCATTGATTTGCGTATTGAAATGCAGAATGGACTCACGCACGGTCATCCGCCGGAAGGTCTGCCCCAGGTCGTATTCCTCGTCCTGATAGTTGATGACCGATGCTCCGGTAATCTCAGTCACCAGCGATCGGATCATGTCCTCGGTCAGATCCATCAGATCATGGTAATCCGCGTAGGCCTGATAGAATTCCAGCATGGTGAATTCCGGATTGTGCCTGGGAGAAAGCCCCTCGTTGCGAAAACTCCGGTTGATTTCGAACACCTTTTCCATACCACCCACCAGCAGGCGTTTAAGATATAGCTCGGGGGCGATACGCAGATACAAATCCATGTCGAGACTGTTGTGATGCGTGATAAAGGGCCGCGCCGTGGCGCCACCGGGGATAACGTGCATCATGGGTGTTTCCACTTCCATAAAACCGGCGCGGATCAGATAGTCGCGAATGAAGGCGGTTACCGCGGATCGGATCCGGAAAATAGTGCGGCTGTCCTCGTTCATGATCAGATCCACATAGCGTTGTCGATAACGCGTTTCCTGGTCTGTCAAACCATGAAATTTCTCCGGCAAGGGGCGAAGCGATTTGGTCAGCAATTGCAGGTCGTCCACCTGCACACTCAACTCACCCTTGTTGGTTTTCATGAGTACGCCGCTGGCGCCAACGATGTCCCCCGTATCCCAGTGCTTGAATGCACTGTAGACACCTTCCTGCAGATCGTCGCGCCGTGCGTATACCTGGATCTGTCCGCTCATATCCTGGATATGGGCGAATGCCGCCTTGCCCATGACCCGCCTGGTCATCAACCGGCCGGCAATGGACACCCTGTGACCGAGTGATTCGAGTTCTTCCTTGCTTTTGTCTTCATAACGATTATGCAAATCACCGGCGAGCGAATCGCGGCGAAAAGTATTCGGATAGGCATTACCGCTGTCCCTGATTGCCGTGAGTTTATTTCGTCTTTCCTGTATGAGGTCTTCTTCGGACATAAGTATTGTTAAGGTTGGTTCCGGGTTCTGGGTTCTGGGTTTTTAGGTTCCAGGTTCATAGTTCAGGGTTCAATATTTTCTGTTTTCTGTTACCTGTTACCTGTTATCTGTAGTCTGAAGTCTGAAGTCTGTTATCTGTTATCTGTTATCTGTTATCTGTTGTCTGTTGTCTGTTGTCTGTTGTCTGTTGTCTGAATCAAATTCCCGCTTTCAGACTCGCTTCGATAAACCTGTCCAAATCTCCATCGAGAACAGCCTCGGTGTTTCCGGTTTCGATTCCGGTTCGCAAGTCCTTGATCCGGGACTGGTCCAGTACATAGGAGCGGATCTGGCTGCCCCAGCCGATGTCGGCCTTGTTGTCTTCGAGCGCCTGTTTTTCCTCGTTCAGTTTCATCATTTCCAGTTCGTACAGCTTTGCCCGCAGTTGTTTCATCGCCTGGTCACGGTTCTTGTGCTGTGATCGATCACTCTGGCACTGGGCTACGATGCCTGTGGGCAGATGGGTCAGGCGAACCGCGGAGTCCGTCTTGTTGACATGCTGCCCGCCGGCGCCACTGGCGCGGTAGGTGTCCGTGCGAATATCTGCCGGGTTGATTTCGATCTCGATATTGTCATCAATTTCCGGCGATATAAATACCGAGGCAAACGAGGTATGGCGGCGGTTGCCTGAATCGAAAGGAGACTTTCTCACCAGACGGTGTACACCGGTTTCCGTGCGCAACCAGCCATAGGCATAAGGCCCCTGGAAATACACCGTGGCGCTCTTGATCCCGGCGACTTCTCCAGGTGAGACTTCGATCAGTTCGGTATTGAAGCCGTGCTGCTCACCCCAGCGCAGGTACATCCTCAGCAGCATCTCGGCCCAGTCCTGTGCCTCGGTGCCCCCGGATCCGGCCTGAATATCGAGGTAGGCGTTACTGGCATCCATATCACCGGAAAACATGCGTTGAAATTCCATTTCACCAAGCTGTTTTTCATAACGGTCAAGATCGGTCGTGATTGCATCAACCGCGGCGGGATCCTCGTCGTCACGCGCCATGTCCAGCAGTTCAGCGGCATCATTGAGGCCTGTGGTTAATGAATCAAGCCCCTCGACAACCTGCTGCAGCAGTGCCCGTTCCTTACTCAGCGACTGGGTGCGATCCGGGTCCTCCCAGACATCAGGCTGTTCCAGTTCCCGCTGGACTTCGATCAGCCGGTCGGATTTCTGTTCGTAGTCAAAGATACCTCCTGAGCATGTGCGTACGCTCGAGCATATCCTTGATACGTGTCTGGACAGGGTTTGTTTCTAGCATTGACGCGGGCTCCCGTAAAACAAGGCGGGATTCTACAGCATTGGCCTGAAAGGTGAAATGCGAAAGCTGTGAGGGTAGAGATCGCGGCAGATTATGCGGATTTTCTGAACTTCCTGACCGTGCCGTGCAAGGCCTTCAGCTTGCCGATCTTGTGCCGGACAAAAAAGTCGGTGAATTCCGCCGCGGGCAGGGGTTTGCTGAAATAAAATCCCTGGGCCTCGTCACACCCCTGTTGTTTCAGGAATTCAAGTTGCTCACTGGTCTCTATGCCCTCGGCTGTAACATTCAGGCGCAGCTTGTGCCCCAGGGCGATAATAGCCGAACAGATGGCGGCATCATCGGGATCCGTGGTGATATCCATGACAAAGGAGCGGTCAATCTTCAAGGTCTCTATAGGGAAACGTTTCAGATACGCCAGCGAACAGTATCCGGTCCCGAAATCATCAATGGAGACATGCATGCCCCACTCCTTGAGTTTTTTCAGGGTCGTTATCGAGGCCTCGGTATCGTCCATCAACAGCGATTCGGTGATTTCGAGTTCAATATTACGAGGTACGATTGAATACTCCAGGGCGGTATCCAGGATCATATCCGCGAGGTCCTGCTGGTACAATTGCCGCGGTGACAGGTTGACCGCCACCCTGATCGGATCCATACCGGTCATATTCCATTCCTGCATCTGGCTGCAGGCCTCACGAATCACCCACTCACCGATGCTGTTTATCAATCCATTCTCCTCGGCCAGGGGAATGAACTTTGCGGGCGATACCATGCCCAGGTCCGGCTGGTTCCAGCGGATCAGCGCCTCGGCACCGATCATTTCCCCGTTTCGTATATTAATCTTGGGTTGATAAAACAACTGGAATTCCCTTTTATGCATGGCCTGCCGCAACCGGGACTCCAGTTCCATGCGTTCCTCGCTCTCCCTGTTCATGCCGTCGGTATAGAACTGAAAACCGTTTCTGCCCTCTTCCTTGGCGCGATACATGGCCGAATCCGCATGTTTCATCAACTGTTCCACGCTATCGGCGTCATCGGGATACATGGTTATGCCGATACTCGGTGTTACATAAAGCTCCTGATCATGAATCCTGATGGGATAGGAAATAAAACGAATAATCTTGTTGGCAACAATAACGGCATCATTCGCATGATTGACGCCCTCCAGGAGAATGGTGAATTCATCGCCGCCAAAACGGGCTACAGTATCCTGTTCCCGTGTACAGCGTTCAAGTCGTGTGGCTACTTCCTGCAGGAGCGTATCGCCGGCATTATGACCCAGGGTATCATTGATATGCTTGAACCGGTCGAGATCAATAAACATGATTGCGACCTGGATTTTGTCCCGGTTGGCCCTGACGATAGCCCTGTTCAGTCTCTCCATGAAAAGCGAGCGATTAACCAGTCCGGTCAACCCGTCATGCCGCTCTATATAACCCAGTCCACGCTCGACCTTTTTCCTTTCGATTGCAAAACATATTGAACGCATGATCTGTTTTTTATCATTCATTCCCTTGACCAGGTAATCCTGGGCGCCGTGCCTGACTACCGTCAGAGCTGCTTCCTGATCATCAACACCACCCAGCGCCACCAGTGGCAGTCCGCTCTTGATCTCCAGCATCCTTTCTATACAGACTGTGCCTTTGGCATCAGGCAGGGTCAAATCGATCAGGACAAGTTCGAAATCATTCTCGTTAATGAGTTTCCGGGCCTGCTGCAGTGAACCCGCCAGCATGATCTCGAAAGAATATCCGGCAATATTACTGAGCATACCGTTGATCAAATCGATATCTGCCGGATCATCCTCTACCAGTAATACCTTGTGTAATACCGGGTGCTGTCCAGTCATAACCGGTCTCATACTGCCATTTTAAGGTCGGATTCGAACATGAGGTTCAGTTCAAGCCCGTTGGTGAGCAGGTAATTGCGCAGGGATGTTGGCGGCATGGCCGGGCTGAGAAAATTACCCTGCATCTCGTCAACAGCCATATCGAATAACAGTTTGAACTGATCGATGTTATCTACACCATCGGCAACCACATTGACATGAAGATCACGGGCCAGCCGTACAATCGCCGTGGTAATGGTGGAATCCGTGGAACGATGACCGATATGTTCAATCAGGCTCCGATCAAGCTTGATGGTATCGACCAGAAAGTTCCTCAGGTAATCAAACGAACAATGTCCGGTACCGAAATCATCCACGCTTATAGACACCCCGATTTTACGCAGGTCCTGTAACTGCCTGCTGCATACCTCCTCGTTGTTGATCAGAGTTTGCTCTGTCACCTCCAGTTCCAGCAGGCACGAGGGTAAACCGGTCTTGTCGAGTACCCGTTCTACAGTATCAACAAAATTCCTGTCCAGCAGTTGCCGTGCTGTAATATTGACCGACATGGGTCCTACACAAAGGCCGCTCTGATGCCAGCGCTTGCTGGTTTCACAGGCCGTTTCCAGTATCCACTCACCTACTTCATGTACAATAGACCTGTTTTCCAGGTAATGCATGAAATCCTCCGGCAACAACAGGCCGAGTCGCGGATGATTCCAGCATAACAGGGCCTCGGAACCGCAAACGCGCGCATTATTCAGGTTAAACCTGGGCTGGTAATGAAGACAGAATTCCTTGCGTTCCAGGGCATTGGCCAGTTCATTTTCCAGATTCATGACATGGATAAATTCCGTATCCATATTACCCGTGTAAAAACAATACCTGCTGCCACCTTCGGCGTATGCGCGGCAGCGGGCAAGTTCCGCCTTGTAAATCAGATCATTGATATTCCGGCCGCATTGCGGAAACAGCGAGATACCGATACTGCAGCCGGTAACAACCGCTTTACCGTCGGTAACCATATGCCGTGATAATGCACTGATGACCTTGCTGGCCACTGAGCCTGCGCCGTGGGCATGATTGGCGGATTCCAGCAATACCACGAACTCATCTCCACCGACACGGGCCACTGTGTCGCATCCCCTGAGACAATTGCGTATACGATCCGCTGTCTGCCTGAGCAGTTTATCCGAGCGCCGGCGGCCAAGTTGCTCGTCAATACGACGGAAATTATCCAGATCTATGTACAACACCGCGATACCGGTTCGGTTGCGCGACGCCCGCTCTATGGCCTGTTCCAGTCGGTCGTCCAGCAATAAACGATTCGCTAATCCTGTAAGCGGCTCATAGGTCGGTAATTCTGCGATCTTTCTGAGATAACGTGCCCGTTCCATGGCATAGCGAATGGCATGGAACAGGTGTGCTGAATTGCAGTGCCGTTTGTCCAGATAATCCTGGGCTCCCTTTCTGAGTGCAAGTATCGAATAGTCCACATCAGCCTGCTGGTTGAGAACAACAAGAGGTAATCCGGGTGAGTGTTCATGCAATTCCGGGATAACCGCGAGATCAGGCGTATAACAATGATCGAGATCCAGCACAGCAACATCAAACGTATCATTGCCGCGAAGAACACGTGAGAGTTCATCGGGTTTTCCCGGAGTAAAATTGAATGTGGCGGCGGGCTCATCACCCAGCATGGCCTCAAGCTCAGGTATCGCACTGTCATTGTCGGCAATAGTCAATATCCGGTAGGCTCTTTTTTCGGGCATGGAATAATCCTGGTCTGTGGCACCTGCATACTGATGAATCATTACTGGACCAGGCTGACAAGCACAGTTGCCCTTGTTATCCAATCCGGGATCCATCACCTGTTCATACGCTAACGGCAATAATCGTGGAATCTTTACGTGTATCAGCCGCTTGGGTTTGCCGGTGCTTGCCTGTTCAGCAACCATGAATGCAGCGCAGGGTGAGGATGTTGTAGCCGGTGTTTTCAGGAACAAACCGGCGTGGAAGTACCGGATCAAGTCATTGTTCGCGGAGAAAGCTGTTCCACCATGAGTTGCAGGTTTCTGCTGCCACGAAACTCGTTGATATCCAGCCGGTAGACGACGCTGAGCCGCCGGACATTCTCGTCCCAGTCATCATCGACGGTATTGAAAGCAATGGCCTGGATCACGGCGCCCCCGCGACTGTGGCGCAACTCCAGGCGCAGGTGTTTCTCGCCGACAATCCGGCGTTCGACGATGTCGAACTCCCCCCTGAACAAGGGCTCCGGGAAGCCCTGCCCCCAGGGTCCGCCCCGGTGAATCGTTTGCGCCAGTTCAAAGCTTAAATCGGCAGGCGTAAGTTCGCCGTCGGTGAGGATACGGCCCTGTAATTGTTCCTCATCCACGAGTGCACGCACCTGCGCATCGAACAATTGTCCGAAACGCTCAAGATCCGTTGCGGCGATGCTAAGGCCGGCGGCCATGGCATGGCCGCCGAACTTTTCGATAACGCCGGGATGATGGCTCGAAATGGCCTCCAGTACATCGCGTATATGGACACCGTTGATGGAACGCCCGGAGCCCTTGATGCGGCCTTCCTTATCCGGGGCAAAGACAATCACCGGACGATGAAATTTTTCCTTGATCCGTGATGCCAGTATGCCCACCACACCCTGATGCCAATCCTCGCGGTACAGGCACAGGGCGGCGGCAGAACCGACACGATCACGTTCCAGTTCCGACTCCAGATCTTCCAGCGCCGAGAGCTCCATCTCGCTCTGGATCTGACGGCGCTCCAGGTTGAGGTCATGAAGTTGCCGGGCGATGTCCATGGCCCGTCCGGTATCGTCGGTGAGCAGGCATTCGATGCCGAGCGACATATCGGTAAGCCGGCCCGCCGCATTCAGCCTCGGGCCGATGGCAAAACCCAGATCGGAGGCAACAATGCGCTCTCGCCTGCGTCCGGATACGTCAAGCAGGGCGAGGATCCCGGCACAGCACTGGCCGGCCCGTATGCGGGCAAGTCCCTGGGCCACCATGATGCGGTTGTTATGATCCAGCGGGACGACGTCAGCCACCGTCCCCAGCGCCACCAGGTCGAGCACACAGGCAAGATTGAATTCATCGATACCGCATTCACTGAACCAGCCGTTCCGGCGCAGGTGTGCACGCAGGGCAATCATGATATTGAAAATCACGCCGACACCGGCCAGTGACTTGCTGGCATAGGTATCGCCGGGCTGGTTGGGATTGACGATAACCGTGGCTGCAGGCAGTTCCGGGCCCGGCAGATGATGATCCGTCACCAGCACATCCATGCCGAGTTCACGCGCATGGCGGACACCGGCGATGCTGGAAATGCCATTATCGACGGTGATGATCAAATCGGGAGCGCGTTCAGCGGCCACATCGACGATTTCCGGAGTCAGACCGTAACCATAATCAAAACGGTTCGGAACGATGTAGTCCACGTGTTTCGCGCCCATGGCGCGCAGTGAACGCAGGGCCACGGCGCAACTGGTGGCGCCATCCGCATCGAAATCAGCCACCACCAGAATCCTGCGATCCTTTCTCAGGCATTTCTCCAGCAAGGCTATGGCGTCGTCGATGTGTTTCAACGTACTGTAAGGCAACAGCCGGTTCAGGGAATAATCCAGATCATTTCCGGAACGTATGCCCCGGGCGGCATATACGCGACGGATCACGGGATGCAGATCCCCCGGCAGTTCACAATCGTCAGGCACGTCGCGCTGGATTACCTGTGCTGTCATGATCTATACGTCTGCTCGTAAATGATCGGAGAATTTCCGCAATCCACGCCAGAATTTCAACAGGTGAATTTTTTTGAAGTGATACATCTCGTGATCGGTCAGTAGTTTGACACTGCGGATATGACCCAGGTGAACGTTGTTCAGAATCGGCCGCATCCATTGTTTTTCGATGCGTTCGACCCATGTGTTCCAGCCGGCAATATCCTGGTAATCATGACACCGCTGTACCGCATCCAGTACCAGCAGGTACTCGCCCTGCGCTTGCAGGCTGTTGATAATAAACTGTTCCACCGGTTCGCAGACTGTTCCCGAGAGCATGCATAGCCCCTGTACCAGGGCATCGTCACTGTATACCCGCGACCACGTACGCGGCAGGATCGCCGGCAGTTCGCCACTGCCCCAGAACCACAGACTGTTTACCGGCAACTTGCCGCTGTCTTCGCGCAAACGGTTGATGTCGCAGTCATGCAACTGCATCTGGATTTCATTAATAAACGTCAGCCACTCGGCCCGGTCGCGGCCACGCGGCATCAGGTTGAGAATGGATTGACCGCGCGCCGCCGCTAAATCCACTGTTTGTATGCCGGGTATGGCCGGCAGTTGTACATACCAGCGATCCGCGGACGGCACCTCGAGATGGAAATGATGTTCCTTGAAGAGGGACTGCAACTTCGCACCCAATGCGAGAGCTTCGTGTTGTTCCAGTTGTAATCTCGTGACATCAAACAGTGTCATACCGTGCGCACCGGTGCTCAGATGCACGGGATCCGCGCGCATCCATACGCCCTGCGGCCGTGCTGCATCATCGATCAGACGAGTGATGGCGGCTGCTGGAAAATCAGCCTCTCCGGAAAGGGTTAATCCAAACAAACGCGCCAGTTGCGGGCAGTACCCCGGTGCATCGATGTGCGACTTGTCGGCATGGCCGAGGATGGTGGCCAGTGATACCGGTTCAGTGAAATCCTCAAACAAATTATGGCGGGTGAAATCCAGCAGACCGGGAATATAAAGTGTGAGCCTACTCATCGGAAAAAGTGGAACAAGAGTGTATTCCCGGAGCGCTGATCGGCCGACTCACACTGTTCTCCGTCCACCGTTCACCGTTCACTGTTCACTGTTGCCTGTTGTCTATTGTCTGTTGTCTGTCCACCGTTCAAACAATGTTATCCAGAATCGCTTTTTCAACCTCGTTCAATGTCGCATCAGTAGTAATCACCGGTGTGCTGCCCTGTTCAATGGCGATGTCCGGATCCTTGAGACCGTGGCCGGTCAGGGTACAGACAATACAACTGCCTTCATGAATGCGGCCATTTTTGATATCACGCATGGCCCCGGCCAGTGACGTGGCCGATGCCGGTTCACAAAACACACCCTCTTTTTCAGCGAGCAGTTTCTGTGCCGCGAGGATCTCGTCGTCGGAACATTCATCGAACCAGCCGTCGGATTCCCGGTTCACGATCCAGGCGTTATCCCAGGACTGTGGATGACCGATGCGAATCGCCGTGGCAACAGTATCGGGATCATCCACCATCTCGCCGCGCAGGAAAGGCGCCGAACCGGAAGCCTGGTATCCGACCATTTTTGGCCGCGAACCGACGATGGCGCCACCGGCAAAGCGGCAGTGTCCGTCACAATAACTGCAGGCTTCAGTGACCACGTCGCGATGATCGCTGGAGTATTCACTGTAGCCAATCCAGTGGGCCGTGATGTTGCCGGCATTGCCGACCGGCAGGCAGTGGTAATCCGGCGCCCGTTCGAGTTCCTCGATGATTTCAAAGGCCGCGGTTTTCTGTCCCTGCAGGCGATACGGATTGATGGAATTGACAATGGTCACCGGTGCCGTTTCCGCCACCTCTTTCACCAGCCGCATACCGTCATCAAAGTTGCCCCTGATCTGGATGACCACGGCGCCTTCCACCCTCGCCTGGGCCAGTTTGCCCTGGGCAATCTTGCCGTCCGGGATGAGCACAAACGCGGTGATACCGGCGCGCGCTGCGTAGGCTGCCGCGGACGCCGAGGTATTGCCTGTGGACGCACAGATAATGGCTTTCGCGCCCTGGTCCACCGCCTGGGTGACGGCCATGGTCATACCGCGGTCCTTGAAGGAACCGGTCGGGTTCAGACCCTCGTATTTCACGTAGATATCGACATCCTTACCGAGCAGGTCGGGGATGTTGTGCAGGCGTATCAGCGGCGTGTTGCCCTCTCCCAGGCTGATGATACGGGCATCATCGTGGATCGGCAGGCGATCGCGATAGCGTTCAATGAGGCCGGTGTAGCGTTTTCGGAAGGTCATTTTTTTTGTCGTATTGAACCGGTTTGAATCTTCTTATGCATATTAACTATTTCCTGAGGTGAATAGTGATTGGTGAATGGCGGGTGATGTTGGAGATGCGATTATCTATTCACCATTCACTACTCACCATTCACCATTATTTCAATGTCTCCACTCTAATCCTCATCACCCCTCCATTAATCTCCTCCAGCGCCTCGATCTGCCGTAATGCCTGGTTCATGTTTCTTTCCAGCACGCGCTGGGTCAGGAAGATCACGGGCACATGCACCTCGCCTTCGGCGGGCTCTTTTTGCAATATGGCTTCGATGCTGATTCCGGCATCACCGAGGATACGCGTGACCCTGGCCAGCACGCCGGGTTTATCAATGGCCTGCAGGCGCAGATAGTACGCCGTCTCCACGTCCTCCATGTCAAGTATCGGCACATCGGACAGCGCGTTGGGCTGAAAGGCCAGGTGCGGGACGCGATTTTCCGGATCCGTGGTCAGCGCGCGCACCACATCGATGACATCAGCGACGACAGCGGAGGCGGTGGGCTGCGCGCCGGCGCCGGCGCCATAATATAATGTCGGCCCGACGGCATCGCCCATGACCACGACAGCGTTCATGACGCCATCGACATTGGCAATGAGGCGGCGCTCCGGGATCAGCGTGGGATGCACGCGGAGTTCTATGCCCTTTTCCGTTTTGCGGGTGATGCCCAGGTGTTTGATCCGGTAGCCAAGTTCGCCGGCATAGACCACGTCCTGTGGCTGGATCTTCGAGATACCCTCGGTGTAGGTTTTTTCAAACTGCAACGGCACCCCGAAGGCAATAGACCCCATGATGGTCAGTTTATGCGCCGCGTCGATGCCTTCCACGTCGAAGGTGGGATCGGCTTCGGCATAGCCCAGCGCCTGGGCTTCTTTCAATACCTCTTCGAAAGCGCGGCCCTTGTCGCGCATCTCGGTGAGGATAAAATTACCCGTGCCGTTGATGATGCCCGCAGCCCAGAGGATCTGGTTGGCCGCAAGGCCCTCGCGCATGGCCTTGATGATGGGAATACCGCCGGCGACTGCCGCCTCGAAAGCCACGGTGACACCCTTTTCCTGGGCGGCGGCAAAGATCTCGTTACCGTGTTTGGCAATCAGGGCCTTGTTGGCCGTGACCACATGTTTGCCATTGGCGATGGCCTTGAGCACCAGTTCCAGTGCCGGGTTGTAACCGCCGATGAGTTCGACGACGATGGCCACTTCCGGATCATTGACCACGGCAAAGGCGTCATCGGTAATGATACCGACCTGGTCGAGTCCACTGATGGCATCCGCATCATAGTCTTTCGCTGCGGCATGACTGATGATAATGCCGCGACCGGCACGGCGGCTGATCTCTTCGGCATTCCGGGTCAACACACTGACCGTACCGCCACCCACGGTGCCGAGACCGAGTAAACCTATCTTGACCGGTTCCATGATAATTCTCGTTTTTTTACCTTATGTCTTTGTTCGTAGTTCGTGGCTTATAGCTCGTAGCTTGTAGCTAGTTGCTTGTTGCTTGTAGCTCTAAGACTGTTGTTATCCACCGTCCGCGATGGATTCTGAATCGGTGATCTTTTCCTCCCGGAACATCGCTTTCAGTCCGCGAATGGCCTGGCGGGTACGGTGTTCGTTCTCGATCAGGGCAAAGCGAACATGCTTGTCGCCGTACTGGCCGAATCCGATGCCCGGCGAGACGGCCACTTTGGCGTCGAGCATGACCTTCTTGGAGAATTCCAGCGAACCCATGTGCCGGTATTGTTCGGGGATAGGCGCCCACACGAACATGGTGGCGCGCGGTTTCTCCACGTGCCAACCAATCGAGTTCAATCCGTCGCAAAGCACGTCGCGGCGTCCCTGGTACATTTCACGGATGTCGCGGACACACTGCTGATCGCCTTCCAGCGCCGTGATGGCCGCCACTTGCATGGGTGTGTAAAGCCCGTAATCCAGATAGGATTTCAGCCGAGCCAGGGCATTGACCAGCGTCGGGTTGCCGACCATGAAACCGATGCGCCAGCCCGGCATATTGTAGGTTTTGGACATGGAATAAAATTCCACCGCGATGTCTTTCGCGCCCGGCACCTGGAGGATGGAAGGCGCCTTGTAACCGTCAAAGACGATCTCGGCATAGGCCAGATCCTGGACTACCCAGATTTCATTTTCCCGGGCGAAATCGATGACCTTTTCAAAAAATTCCAGCTCCACGCACTCGGTGGTGGGGTTGCCGGGAAAATTCAGCAGCAACAGTTTCGGTTTCGGCCATGAGTCACGCACGGCCTTTTCCACTTCCTCGAAGAAATCGTTTTCGCCGGTCATCGGAATATGGCGCACGTCACCACCGGCGATGGTGAAACCGAAGGGATGAATCGGATAGGCCGGGTTCGGCACCAGCACCGCATCTCCGGCATCGACGATCGCCATGGCCAGGTGCGCCAGTCCTTCTTTCGACCCCAGCGTGACGATGGCCTCGGAATCCGGGTCCAGATCGACATCGTAGCTGTCCTTGTACCAGTTACAGATGGCGCGGCGCAGTCGTGGTATACCACGCGACATGGAATAACGGTGGGTATCATCGCGCTGGGCCACTTCCACCAGCTTGTCGATGATATGACGCGGGGTGGGCTGATCCGGGTTGCCCATGCCAAAATCTATGACATCCTCACCCTGGTGGCGGGCATCCATTTTCAAGTCATTCACGATATTGAAAACGTAGGGCGGCAGGCGTTTTATTCTCTGGAAATCGTCTTTCAAGGCAGTTTATCGGGTTAATGTTTACAAAACCCGCGAGTATACGATATCGGACATTCAGTGAATAGTGACGACTGGCGCTTTCAGAGCGCCTGACCTGCCCGTTGGGACACAATAACTTCCTGATAACAGACAGTTTCGCAGACCGTCATTGACCATATCCGTTATACTGATCAGCCATGAGTATATTTCGTGCCGCCGTACTGCAAATGCTCTCCACCGATGACGTGGAAGCCAACCTGGATAGCGCCGCTTCCCTGATTGAAGATGCAGCCACACAGGGCGCCGAATTCTGCTTGTTACCGGAAAATTTTGCGCTCATGGGCATGCACGAGCAGGACAAACTGGCCATTCGGGAAGCGCCGGGAACAGGCCCCATCCAGAGCTTCCTTGAAAACCAGGCCCGCCGGCACCAGATATGGATTATGGGCGGCACCATTCCGCTGCAGGCCGATGACCCCGGCCATATCCGTTCTGCGTGCCTGCTCTACAACCCGGACGGTGAGATGATCGCCCGTTATGACAAGATTCACCTGTTCGATGTCTGCGTGGACTCGGACAGCGACGAGGTGTACAACGAGTCCAGCACAATCGAGGCCGGAAACCAGACAGTGGTTGCGCGAACGCCGTTTGCCAATATCGGCATGAGTGTCTGTTACGATCTGCGCTTTCCGGAACTGTACCGCGGCATGCATGCGCATGAGGCCAATATGATCACGGTGCCCGCGGCATTTACCTGGAAAACCGGCAAAGTGCACTGGGAGTCGTTGCTCAAGGCCAGGGCGGTCGAGAACCTCTGTTACCTACTGGCGTCCAACCAGAGCGGGCGCCACGTCAACGGCCGCGACACCTGGGGCCACAGCATGATTGTGGATCCCTGGGGCAGTATCCTGGCCTGTGTCGAAAGCGGACCCGGCGTTGCCTGTGCGGACATCGACATGGAGCACCTGAAGCGGCTGCGCCGCACCTTTCCGGCGCTGGAACACCGTCAGATTACAGACTCCAGATAACAGACTACAGACTCCAGATAACAGACTACAGACTACAGATTACAGATTACAGGTAACAGGTAACAGAAGACATTGAACCCTGAATCCTGAACCCTGAACCTCGAACCCTTAACCACGAACCCAGAACCCAAAACCCAAATGACTGAATCTCTCAAAATCGCCGAAGAACAACTCCTCGCCCACGGCGGCCTGTCCAGCAACGACGTGGAAAAAACCCTGGCGCGCATCATGACGCACAACATCGATGCGGCCGATCTGTATTTTGAAAGCAGCCGCTCGGAGTCCTGGGCGCTGGAAGACGGTATCGTGCGCGAGGGCAGCCACAGTATTGACCAGGGCGTGGGCATTCGCGCCATCAGCGGTGAGAAAACCGGTTTTGCCTATTCTGATGAAATTGTCGCCGCCGCACTGGAACAGGCCGCGCAGTCGGCGCGGGCGATTGCCGCCAGCGGCGGTGAAAACAGGCTTCAGGTCTGGCAACGGCAGCAGGCGCCAGTGCTCTATTCCAGCGACGATCCGCTGGCTTCGATGACGGCGGATGAAAAAGTCAACCTGCTGAAACAACTGGATGCGCTCGCGCGGCAGAAAGATCCGCGGGTGAAACAAGTGATGATCGGATTGACCGGGCTGACCAACACCATTCTCGTGGCCGGCAGTGACGGTACCTACAGCGCCGATGTCCGTCCACTGGTGCGCCTGAACGTCAATGTCATTGTCGAACAGAACGGGCGGATTGAAAAAGGCGGCTCCGGCGGCGGCGGTCGTTTCGGTTACGAATATTTCATTCACAACGGCATGGCCGAATCCTATGTGGACGAGGCCGTGGAACAGGCGTTGATCAATCTCGACGCCATCGATGCACCGGCCGGCGGGATGACCGTGGTGCTCGGGCCGGGCTGGCCGGGGATATTACTGCACGAAGCCATCGGTCACGGACTGGAAGGCGATTTCAACCGTAAGGGTACATCGGCCTTCGCCAATCGTATCGGTGAGCGCGTGGCCGCTCCCGGTGTCACCGTCGTCGATGACGGCACCATTGAAAACCGTCGCGGTTCCCTGAACGTCGATGACGAGGGCATTCCCAGCCAGTGCACCACATTGATCGAGAACGGCATTCTCAAGGGTTATATCCAGGACAAACACAACGCCCGTCTCATGGGCATGGCGCCCACCGGCAACGGCCGGCGTGAATCCTACGCGCACCTGGTCATGCCGCGCATGACCAATACCTACATGCTGGGCGGCGAACATACCCAGGAGGAGATTCTCGCCTCGGTGGAACGCGGTATTTTTGCCACCCAGTTCGGCGGCGGTCAGGTGGACATCACCAATGGCAAATTCGTCTTCAGCGCCAGCCAGGCCTGGTTGATCGAAAACGGCAAACTCATTGCCCCGGTCAAGGGCGCCACGATCATCGGCAATGGACCGGATGTACTGACACGAGTCTCCATGGTCGGCAACGACATGGCGCTGGATTCAGGTATCGGCACCTGCGGCAAGGACGGCCAGTCCGTGCCCGTGGGCGTGGGTCAGCCGACCATCCGCATCGACAATCTTACCGTGGGTGGCACGGCCTCCTGACATGCCTCAGCGGGAGGTCATCGATATCTATGATGACCTCAGTGAGCTCCGGAGTATTCAAAACACAGCAGCGTCACGTCGTCGTGATTGATATCCTCACCGGTAAATTCAATAACGCCCTGCATGATGGCTTTCGGTAAATGCTCGATGGCATAGCCGCGCAAGTCGTTGCCCAGTTGCATCAGGCGTTCATAACCAAAACTGATCCCGTCTGAATTCTGCCATTCAATCAGCCCGTCCGTGCAGGCCAGCAGGCGATCGCCAGGGCGCAGTTGCCGGGTTTCCTCCACGTAGGGCACCATTTCTTCGCTGAACATGCCGACGGGGCAGCCGCCCTGGTGAAAAATGACGGGAGCGTCACCGCTAGCCGGCAGTATGATCAACGAAGGCAGGCCGGCGTGCGCAACGCGCAACAGTCCACCCGGGGATAACCTGAACAACTGACTGGCAATGGCCAGCCCGGTATTGTGCCGCGCCACCATGTTGTTCAGCCGCCGCAAAACTTCATCTGTCGGCAGGTTGCCGGGAAAATTCTCCAGGCTCAGATGCACCATCATGGTCATCAGCGCCGCCGTCACCCCGTGACCGGTGGCGTCACCCAGAAACACAGCGAGTTCACCTTCTCGATTGAGCTGGAAATTGTAGACATCGCCCGAGATCACACCGCAGGGCCGATAGACAATGGATGAGGACAGGTAGGGCAACTCCGGGCCATCAGGCAGTACGGCGCGTTGCAGGCGCGCGGCCATCATCAAATCGTTTGCTATTTTGACGTCGGTATGGATTTGCATGGGTAATTATACCGTTTCCAATGCACCAGTACATCGGCCGCAAGGCGGTGATTCTGAAGCGGAAGAGATCCGCAAAACCCGTCAGTGTGACCGCAGATCAGCGAGTGTCGAGGGTGATGCCGCGCCAGACGAGGATCATGCCCAGTGCCGCCACGGAAGCTGCGGCGGTGAAACTGAACACCGCGCCCAGTGAATCCCAGGTATAACCCACCATGAGACTGCCCAGGGACAGCCCGGCGCCAAAACTGATACTGCTGTACAGCGCCTGTCCCCGGCCCTGCATGCGACCGGTAAAATATCGATGAATGATCTGTATGGCCGTGGCATGGTAAATACCGAAACTGGCGGCGTGCAGGCACTGGGCGATGATCAGTACAGCCACCGAATCAACCGCGTAGCCGATCAACAACCAGCGCACACTGGCGAGAATAAAGCTGACGACCAGCAGGCTTTTCAAACCGAAGCAGCCGATGAGGCGCTGCATGAAAATAAACACCAGAACCTCGGCGATCACACCCAGCGCCCACATATTGCCGATGAACGAACGGCTGTAACCGCTTTTTTCCAGGTATACGCTGTAAAAAGTGTAATAGGGTGCGTGGCTCATTTGCATGAGAAAGCAGCCGCCCAGCAGTGCCAGCACATGCGGTTTTTTCAGAAAGCTCCACACCGATTCGGAAGCCAGATGCAAATGCCCTGCCGCGCCCTCGGGTACCAGCATACTGGCGACGAAGATCATGAACAGGCAAGACAACATGAATACCGGCAACCAGGCAATGTCCAGCGTCTCGAATACGAAACCGAGCGCGAGGACAGGCAGGATGAAACCCACCGAGCCCCAGACCCTGACCCGGGTGTAGGCGTGAGTGGAATCACCGAGGTGATTCATCGTAGTGGCTTCAAACTGCGGCAAAGTCGCATGCCAGAAGAATCCGAACAGCATCATGACTACCGCCAGCCAGAGAAAACTGTCATCAAAGAGGACCCCGGCGTAAATCACCGTCGCCAGTAAAGAAGCGACCTGGATAATACGCATGCGATGTCCATGGTGGTCTGCGATCCAGCCCCAGATGTACGGGGCTACAATCTTGCTGCCCAGCAATATGGCGGTCAGTTCACCGATCAGCCGTGCGTTATAATCGATCGATTCCAGGTACAGCGGCCAGTACGGCAACATCACCCCGATGGCGGCAAAGTAAAAAAAATAAAATGCCGACAGGCGCCAGTAGGGGATGGCGCGCGGGGAATTGCGATTCAGCATGCGGATGAGGTTGCCTGTTTATCTTAATGACAATAGATATGTGACTGGTTAATGGTGAATGGTGAATATGTGATAATTTCCATTCACTATTCACCATTCACTATTCACCATTCACTGTTCACTGTTCACCGTTAACCCGTGGTGTCTCCGACGCCACCTCCCCACACTGCCCCCGGTGCCGTAATACGTGATCCATCAACACCAGCGCCAGCATGGCCTCGGCGATGGGCGTGGCGCGGATGCCGACGCACGGATCGTGACGGCCCTTGGTGACGACTGCATCGGCCTCACCCTGTTTATTGATCGTTTTACCGGGAAGGCGAATGCTGGAGGTGGGCTTCAAAGCGATACTGACAATAATGTCCTGGCCGCTGGAAATACCGCCAAGTACGCCACCGGCGTTATTACTGAGAAAACGGTGATTCTCGATCTCATCGCGATGCTCGGTGCCACGCTGTTCGACTGCAGCAAAGCCGGCGCCGATCTCCACGCCCTTGACGGCGTTGATGCTCATCATCGCTTTGGCGATGTCGGCATCGAGGCGATCGAAAATCGGCTCACCCAGACCCACCGGCACGTGGTTGGCGACAATGTTGATGCGCGCGCCGACAGAGTCGCCATCCTTGCGCAGTTGGTCCATGTACTCTTCCAGTTGCGGTACGGCATCCGGATCGGGACTGAAGAACGGATTGTCATTGACAGCGTCCCAGGAATTGAAATCGATTATATTCGGCCCCAGTTGCGCGAGATAACCGCGGACCTGCATACCGAACTTTTCTTTTAAATATTTTTTGGCAATGCCCGCTGCCGCCACGCGCATGCAAGTCTCGCGCGCCGAGGCCCGGCCGCCGCCGCGGTGATCGCGGATGCCGTATTTCTGTTGATAGGTGTAATCGGCGTGACCGGGGCGAAACAAATCCTCAATGGCGGAATAATCCTTCGATTTCTGATCCTCGTTTTCGATCACCAGGCCAATGGGCGTGCCGGTGGTCCTGCCCTCGAACACCCCGGAGTAAATGCGCACGCGGTCGGATTCCTTGCGCTGGGTGACATGGCGCGACTGGCCCGGCTTGCGCCGGTCCAGATCCCCCTGCAAATCGGCCTCGCTGAGCGCCAGCCCCGGTGGACAGCCATCGACGATACCGAGGTAGCCATAGCCGTGGCTCTCGCCGGCCGTGGTCAGAGTGAAGATTTTTCCGATGGTGTTGCCCGACATGGTAATGTGCCTTTGATTTTTGGTCGGCGATTATACTGAATTCAGCCGGGGAATGTTGGTCCGCATAAAATAAACAAATGACTCGTCATCCTGATATCCAGTAAACGGTGGAAACCCGGCTACAGTTTATTATTGATCCGGCTTATCAGCATCGTATACATTAATAAACCCGTCGTCGTTCGGCATTTCTATTAATTTCAATGCCTTCGCGTTCATCACAGTATCTTCTTCAACAATGCCGTTCAAAAAAAGCATATAAGCAACCAGTGCATAGACTTCAGCGTTCGTGAGTGTTCCCGGTGCGTTCATGGGCATGGAGCGGCGGGTGAAATCAAACAGCGTGGTGGCGTAGGGCCAGTAGGTGCCGATGGTTTTTTCCGGCCATTCGTCGGTGAGGCTGTGTATGGCGCCGGCAAGTTGATCGCCGGAATTGCCCAGCCCGCCCTGGCCGTGACAACTGACACAGTGCTGTTTGTACAAGGCCTCGCCCTCGGCCACGCTGCCCTGGCCTTCGGGTAAGCCTTCGCCGTCGGGCATGATGCTCATGTCGCGACGGGTGATGTTTTCTTCCGTCACCGGGTGGCCGAGATTGGGGCCTTCGGGAGGATCGGCAGCGAGGGCGCTACTCATGGTTTTAATCATGACGACGAAAGCCAACGTAACAGCCAATAAATAATGTCCGCCTATGGCGGTGATTGTTTGACTGGGTTCCCGCCTCCGCGGAAATGACGGATCACGGGCTGGGACATTCGTTTGACTGGATTCACACCGGAGCCTGTCCTGGACATGTTTAATCCAGTGCGGGAATGACGGATCCGTGTCATTTCGAGCACAGCGAGAAATCTCAACAAGATTCCTCACTAGCTCCCTCGCTACGCTTCGGAACAAGGTTTGGAATGACAACAGGAAAGTACCGCCTGGACGGCGGATCATCTGACTCAATGGATACTGGCTTTTGCCAGTATGATGTATGTATAAATCCGGAGAATCGATTAACACTACCTCAATCCCAGCCGGCATCAATGCTGATCTCGCCGTCATCCATCACTTCCGGCTCGTCTTTCTCATAGACATGGGTCACGTTGCCGCTGCTGTCCACGCTCCAGGTCACGATGGCGTTGTAGTGATAAAAACCGTGGCGGCCGCGACTGGCCAGCAGTTCCCTGCGCGATGGCTGCATATAACCCGTTTCGTCAATGGCGCGGCTCATTAATACGGCCGGGCTGCCGTTCCATTGCCAGGGGATGCGAAAGCGGGTGAAGGCGCGATCCAATACCGGCGCCTGCAAATCGGCTTCGGCCCAGGTCTTGCCGTCATCGGCGGAAACTTCCACCTTTTTGATCTTGCCGTTGCCGCTCCAGGCCAGCCCCGTGATCTGATAGAGGCCCGGACCGGATTTCAGCACCATGCCGCCGGAGGGTGACAGGATCAGTGACTTCGCCTCTATGGTGAAGGTGAACATGCGCGCCTTGCCCGAAGGCAACAGCTCGGTGTATTTGGAGGTTTCGTTGCGCGCCATCACCGGCTGATCGGTGATCTTCACACGGTGCAGCCATTTGACGTTGGTCACGCCTTCCCAGCCGGGTAGCACGAGGCGCATCGGGTAACCGTTCTCCGGCCGCAAGCGCTCACCGTTCTGGTACAGCGCCAGCATGCCGTCGGCCATGGCTTTTTCCAGCGGCACGCTGATCTGCATGGCAAAGGCGTCGGCGCCTTCGGCGATCAGCCATTGGCCGGAAGGATTGACGCCCGCCTCGCCGAGCAGGGTGGCCATGGGAATGCCGGTCCACTCGCTGTTCGAGGCGAGGCCATGAAAATATCCGGCCTCGGCCTGCGAGGGTTGCGAGTTCCAGCCGGCGTTGCTGTTGCCACCGCATTCGATAAAACAGATCTTCGAGACCATGGGATAGCGCAGCAGATCCTCAACACTGAACTGCAACGGACGCTGCACATCACCGTGGATCAACAACCGATGAAGTTCCGGATCGATTTGCGGTACGCCGTTGTGATGGCGCTCGTAATGCAGGCCGTTGGGGGTGATGGTGCCTTCCAGCTTGTGCAATGGCGTCCAGGACGCGCCGTTCATGCGCATCACCCGGTTCGGCGAGGCAAAGCGCACGACCTGGTCCTCGTGCGGGGACGGGCTGCCGTAGAGTGAAAATTCGGCGCCGGGTTGTTGCATCCACGGCGGGCGGGCAAATCCGCCACGGTCCAGCCCGGCGGGATCCGCGGCATACAGGGAACGTCCCGTGAGGGCAACCGTCGAGGCCACCAGCCCGAAACCGAGGCCCTGTTTCAGAAAGACCCTGCGGTGCAGCAGGCCGTTGCCGGCAACACGGTCGGCCGTCTCAACCGGGGCGGAGGGTTTCTTCATGTCCGGTCTGGCACGGGTGGATTCATAATATATAAATATATCGAGATGTTTCTATAAATAAAACCGGAATTTTCCGTCACCTCACGACTCACCAGGGAACCATTGTTGTAATTCGGTTTTCTCAAGCATGCACACACCTTCCCCACCGCGCTCGAATTCAAACCAGAAAAACGGTACATCGGGATACCTGGCCGTAAGGCGTGGCCATGAATGGCCGGTCTCCAGGACCAGGCGCCCGTTGTCGTGCAGGTGATCGGCGGCGGCATGTAGTATGGCGATGGCGTGCTGCAAGCCTTCATCCGCCGATTGCAGCGCCGACGCCGGCTCGTGGTTGTACTCCATCGGCAACTCTTGCATTTCTTCGTTGCTGACATAGGGCGGGTTGGCAATGATGAGATCGTAGCGGTTGTTTCCGAGCGCGGCAAACAGATCGGACTGAATCACCCGGACACGATCCGTCAGGCCATGCGCCTCGACGTTGCGCCGGGCCACTTTCAGGGCCACGGCATCGATATCGACGGCATCCACGCGAGCATGGTCAAAGTAACGGGCACAGGCAATGGCGATACAACCACTGCCGGTGCCGATATCGAGCATTCGCCGCACACTACCGGCTTCAATCCAGGGCGAGAACCGCTCTTCGATGAGTTCGGCCACGGGTGAGCGTGGTACCAGCACGGTCTCGTCGACGTAAAATTCGAGACCGGCAAACCATGCCTTGTGGACGAGATAAGCCGCGGGCTTTCGCGTTGTGATGCGTTTATCGACCAGCTGACGGATGGCGTCCTGCTGTTCGCCCGTGACTTCAAGTTCGGGATCATACTGACTGTAAACCGGATCAAATCCGATCACGGCGGCAATCAGGTAACAGGCCTCGTCGAGTGGGTTGTCGGTGCCGTGACCGTAGAAGAGGTTGGCCCTCCCAAGGCGTCCTGCCTCGTAGTTGATCAGGTCTTCCAGAATCATGGCGGAATGATTGGTGATTGGTGATTGGTGATTGGTGATTGGTGATTGGTGATTGGTGATTGGTGATTGGTGATTGGTGATTGGTGATTGGTGATTGGTGAAAAGGCTAGTGACGTATCCCGCCATGTCAATGATTATCTGTTATCTGTGATCTGTTATCTGTTATCTGTTATCTGTTATCTGTTCACTGTTCACCATTCACTATTCACCAATCACCATTAGCTAATAGCTAAAGCGGATGATACCCAGGTATCGCTTCCACATTGACCTCGTCAATCTGCTCGGGATCCAGGTATTGTTCAGCGTATTTCAAATACAGTTTGTCATGAATAAACACATCGAACAGATCAGCATCAATATGATTGTCCTCTTTCATGCGCCCGAGTATGGTCAGGGCCAGCGACAGCGGCATGGCTTTCTTGTAGGGGCGGTCGGCGGCTGTCAGTGCCTCGAAAATATCCGCGATGGCCACCATACGCGCCGGGATGGACATCTGTTCGGCAGTAAGATGGTTGGGATATCCGGTGCCGTCCAGTTTCTCATGGTGGCCACCGGCGTATTCCGGCACGCGCTTGAGGTGTTTGGGGTACGGCAGTGATTCCAGCATCTTGATAGTGACCGACACATGGTTGTTGATGATCTCGCGCTCGCGGATTGACAGTGTGCCGCGGCTGATTTGCAGGTTATTGACTTCCTCTTCACTCAACAGTGTTTTTTCACCTTCAATGTAATAGTTCACCGGTGTGCCGCCGATTTCGGTAATCCGTTGCTGGTCTTCCTCGGAAAGAAACTCGCCGCCAAAATTGCATTTTTCAATGTAGTCCAGTTCATCACGCAGCTTCTGCTGTGTCTTCTGAAATTCCTCATCGTCCTCGACATCGGCAAGTGATCCCGAACTGCCGTTCAAGCGGCGTTTGAGCGCCGCGATCTCGGCATCGCGCATCAGGATCTCGTAGCGGTGTCTGACGAGTTCAATGCGATCAAATATCGTTTCCAGCTTGGTGCTTTTATCCACCACGTATTCAGGCGTGGTGATCTTGCCGCAATCGTGTAACCAGGCGGCGACCTCGAGTTCGTATTTTTCCTCGTCGGTCATGTGAAAATCCTTCAGCGGGCCGGTCCTGATACTGCTGGCGGCATCGGCCAGCATATTGGTAAGCACGGGGACGCGCCGGCAATGACCGGCAGTGTAGGGTGATTTTTCGTCGATGGCGTTGGCGATCAGCTTGATCAGGGCATCGAACAACTGGCGCTGGGCCTCAATGAGGTTTTTGTTGCTGATGGCAACGGCGGCCTGCGAGGCCAGTGATTCCACCAGTTGCTGATCCAGCCGGGTAAACGCCTTGACCTGGCCGGTCTTCCCGTCAATCGCGTTGATCAACTGCAGAACACCGATGATGGTGTTCTCGTGATCGGTCATGGGTACGGTCAGGAAGGAAGTAGAGCGATAACCGGTCTTTTCATCAAACTTGCGGGTACCGGAAAAATCAAAATTCCTGTCGCTGTAGGCGTCGGTAATATTGAATGTTTTGCCCTGGATCGCGGCACAGGCGGCAACGTTATTGGAATTGGCTTCGCCGTCATCATTGTAGAGCGGAATGGGAGGCAGTTCGATGGGTTCGCCGCTTTTACCGCCCTTTTTGATACCCAGCGACTCGGTGTGCATGATTTCAAAACGCAAGGCCTGATCTTCGGCTCGGGTATACAAAGTGCCGCCATCCGCATTGGTGATCTCCCTGGCGCGCACCAGGATCATCTCCATCAGCCGGTCATGATCCTTTTCCGCCGACAGCGCAATACCGATGGCATTGAGTTCTCCAAGTAACTTGGAGATGTCTACACTGGAAATATCCACAAACTGTGCGCCTGCTCCGGGATGCCGATGAGCCTGTACTTTATCGACATTATAGAAGAGGAATCAAGCGATTCCCGAATATCAAACCCGCAGTTTCTGCACACGGCGCACACAATTGGCGATAGACGGGCGGCAAGCTGTGCGACCGATCCTTCCCGGCCATGTTCAGGCGCTGTTATCCATCTCCATGAACAGCTTGTTAAAACGATGAACAAACCCGGCCGGGTCTTCCAGTTTGCCGCCTTCGCTCAACAGGGCCTGATCGTAGAGGATACGCGCCCAGTCATTGAAGCGATTGCCGTCGTTCTCGTTTTTCACCTTCTGGACAATGGGATGATCCGGGTTGATTTCCAGGATTGGCTTGCTGCCGGTGATTTTCTGTCCCGTGGCCTTGAGGATGCGTTCCAGGTTCAGACCCATGTCGTTTTCATCGGCGACCAGGCAGGCCGGCGAGTCGGTCAGACGATGCGTGATTCGAACTTCCTTGACCCTGTCATCAAGGGCTTTCTGCACGTCCTTGACCAGTTTTTTATTCTCTTTGTCTTCTTTTTTATCTTTCTTCTTCTCTTCCGGCTCCTCCATATCGCCCAGATCCAGTTCACCTTTGGTCACCGACTGCAGCGGTTTGCCCTGGTATTCAGTCAGATGCGTGGTCACCCATTCATCCAATGGATCGGAGAGCAGCAATACCTCGATGCCTTTCTTGCGGAAGATCTCCAGGTGCGGACTGTTTTTGGCGGTGGAAAAATTATCCGCGGTCACGTAGTAAATGGCTTTCTGGTTCTCCGGCACACGCCCTATATAATCATCCAGCGAGACGGTTTCCTCCGGGCTGTCGGTATGCGTGGAGGCAAAGCGGAACAGGCCGGCAATGTCCTCGCGTTTGTCCGGTTCGTCGATAACGCCTTCCTTGAGCACGCGGCCGAATTGCTCCCATACCTTCGCATAGGTTTCCGGGTCGTTTTTGGCCATTTTTTTCAGCAGGTCCAGCACCTTTTTACTGCAACCTGAACGCATGGCGTCAATGGCCTTGTTCTGCTGCAGAATTTCGCGGGAAACATTGAGTGGTAAATCGTCGGAGTCGACTACACCGCGAACGAAACGCAGGTAGTTCGGTAACAACTGCTCGGCGTCATCCATGATGAACACCCGGCGTACATAGAGTTTCACGCCGTGGCGTTTTTCCCGGTCCCAGAGATCGAACTGGGCGCGCGACGGGATGAACAACAGGCTGGTGTATTCGGTTTTGCCCTCGACATGGTTATGTATCCAGGTGACGGGGTCCTCGAAATCATGGGCAATATGCTTGTAAAACTCCCTGTATTCATCGTCACTGATATCCTTCTTGTTACGAGCCCACAGCGCGGTGGCGCTGTTGACCACCTCGTCACCTTTTTCCTCGCCGGTTTTCGGCATTTCGATGGGCATGGAAATGTGGTCGGAATATTTCTTGATGATCTCGCGCAACCGCCACTGGTTGAGAAATTCCTTCGCATCGTCCTTCAGGAACAGGGTCACGCGGGTGCCGCGTTTCGGGCGATCCACGGTTTCTATCTCGTATTCACCCTGGCCGTCCGAACTCCAGCGTACACCTTCAGTGCGGGACAGCCCGGCGCGGCGGGTGACGACCTCAACGCGGTCGGCGACGATAAACGAGGAATAAAAGCCGACACCGAATTGCCCGATGAGTTGGGCGTCGTGTTTCTGATCACCCGTCAATGCCTCGAAAAATTGCCGGGTGCCGGATTTGGCGATGGTGCCGAGATTTTCTATCACCTCATCGCGCGACATGCCGATGCCGTTGTCCAGCACGGTAATGGTTTTCTGTTTGTCATCAAACTCGACACGGATTTTCAGTTCCGTGTCGCCCTCGTAGAGTGCATCGTTTTGCAGCGCCTCGAAGCGCAGCTTGTCGGCCGCATCGGAGGCATTGGAAATCAGCTCGCGCAGAAATATTTCACGGTTGCTGTACAGGGAATGGATCATCAGGTCCAGCAGTTGCCTGACCTCGGTTTCAAATCCGCGTTTTTCTTTATTGGCGTCAACACTCATGATTTCGTTTCCTTGATTTTTGTTACATGCTTACTGTTTAGAGATTCCTCACATGCTCCCTCGCTACGCTTCGGGACATGGTTCGGAATGACACAGATGTCTATTTCTGATATCTGAGATCCGGTATCTGAGATCTGAACGTGTGGGCATATTATCGATTTTCAAGCTTTTTAAAAGCCGTCTCTGTCCACAATCAGCAAAGTTATTCCGTTGCCAGTCATGGGTTTGGGGTCCATAATGTAGGCAGACGGCCGATCCATAGAGATTGTCGCTTAACCACCCTTCAGGAGACCAAACATGAAGCAATTTTTAAAACAACTGGGACAGGGCATGACCGAGTACATCATCATCGTCGCCCTGATCGCCATCGCCGCCATCGGCGTGTACACCATCTTTGGTGACGTGGTCCGTAACCAGGTGGGCGGTATGGCCCAGGAACTGGCCGGTCAGGACGGCGGCAAAACCGCGGCCGGCGCCGGCGCCGCAGCCAAAGGTACGGCCGCGGAGGCCGGAGGCAAGACCCTGGCCGACTTCGCTGCCGGCGGTAACTAATCACGCAAAACACACTGCCGGCACAGTGCCGGCGGTGTGTGTCTGACCGGGGCAAGGACGGGCATTATGCCCGGTGGGGGCCGGTCGGTTGCCTCGACAATGAAGAACTTACGCTACAGTCGCGGGCAAGCCGCGGTTTTCGTGCTCCTCTTCCTGGGGGTTCTCACCCTTTCATTGATATTCGTCTACAAGGCCGGCAAGGTCACTACCGAACGCATGCAGGTGCAGAATGCCGCCGATGCCGTGGCCTACAGCGTCTCCAGTATCGAGGCGCGGGATCTGAATTTCATGGCTTACACCAACCGCGCCATGATCGCCAACGAGGTGGCCATCGGCCAGATGGTGGGACTGGCCTCGTGGTTGTTTAACTGGAAATCCTACGCCGCCTACCTCAACGCCTACCGGTTGTATTTCCTGGATCCACTGGTCTCCGCCGTGTCCCTGGGCACGGCCACGGCGCCGTTCCAGAATACCTTCAAGGGCGTGGTGAAACTGCTGTTCGAGACCTCGGCCAGTGCCGTGCTCACGTTCATGAAACCCGTGGTCAATATCGGCACCACGATTCTGCACAACGTCAACAAGGCCTTCAGCTACGCGCAAACCGGCTTTCATTTCACAACCATTCTTTATGCCATCGGCGCGGCCCTGCCGGACAACCCCATCATGGGCGCGAGTATCATGGAAGCCAACGCCCCGGACGCTACCATATCCGACTACGGTACCTTCACCATGCTCATGCATGCCCTGACCTATGCCTCGTTCCCCGGCGTCCAGAGTCCCAGTATCCCCATTCCCGGCGCCCCCAGCGAGCTCTGGTTTACCCGTACCTATCTGCCGACCGGAAACAAGGACATGGACAAGACCGGATTCCAGCGTTTCGCGGCCATAACCAATGCGTCCAAGGACGATTTTTCCCGCCAGCGCGGCTGGGAACTGCCGCTGCCCATCATTCCGGAGGGACTGATCGATTTTACCGGCTCGGACCGCTTCGAGTTACCGGAGATCCTCGGCTTTCAGCCGTGGCTGGAACTGGAACTGGTGTTTGAACTGGATCTCAGGCGCCAGGGCGGCAGTGAACTGCGTTACCGATCGACAGCGAGCAAACAACCCAAGAAAACCAAGTGTCCGGCCGGTTACGAGCCGGGCAAGGGGCCGGGCGCCGTACCGGCTAATTCAGGAACCGGCAAATGTGTCCCGGCAGCGCCGGGTGGTGGCGGGACACCGCCCGCGGTCAAGGGCACGCAGTACAGCTGGTCGGCTGCCGGGGCCACCGGCCTTTTCGTCACGTTCTATTTTCACCTGGCGGCCGGTGTCGACACGCCGTTTGGCACGGTCTCGGGTACATTCGATCTCGCCATTGGCGGCGCTTCAGGACCCGGCGACGGTTACGCCAGGGGTGCACTGAGTCTCGATCTCGGGGCACTGGGTGATATCGATCTGTTCGACATCACCCTGCCCTTCCCGACCTCGGCGCCATTCAGTGCCGGCGCGGCGCAGGCCGCCAAGAATGCAAATAAAATGCGCACCAATGATCTGTCCCTGGTGGCTACCAATACCTACGGTGGCACCCCTGCCAACCGCTCCGCCTGGGTGCTGGGCGTGCCGTTCATACCATCTCCAGGCCCGACCTTCATCGAACCGACAGTACCCGTCGTCAGCCTGACCATGCCGAGCGCGACCAACCACATCAACAAGACCTATGCCGGTCTGCCCATGCACACGGACACCAACAGCGATCACCTGCGTCTCGGTTTTCTCGCTCCCTATTACATCTCCGGTGTTATCAAGGAACAGGACGACGTCAATGATACCAACGACGACGGTCAACCCGATTTCGGCAATATGTTCACGCTTACCGATGGTTACGCGGATGCCGAAGTCGCGGCCATCGCCAAGAGCAGTGTGTATTTCAAACGCCCGAACGATTTGAGTTATTTTGCCCGCCTCGACGGCCAGGAAGAATACGGCAGCGGCTTCAACCCCTACTGGCAGGCGCGGCTGGTGGAGACCACCAACATGGATCGCATGATTGCCCTGGCCATCCAGCAAAAGGAAATCGTCACCACCTTCCCCAACATGTCGACGCTGACCGGGATCAACCTGAACAGCCTTAACCCGATGAACTGGATCCCGTGATGCTGAGTCTTTTCCGACATCCACGTCAGCGGGGCCAGGCCATGACCGAGACCATCATCACGGCCTCCACCGTGCTGGTGCCCATTTTTCTGTTGATCCCGTTGCTCGGTAAATACATCGACATGAAGCAGACCGCGATCCAGGCGGCACGCTACGAGGCCTGGGAATACACGGTCTGGTACGGAACCAACGCCGTGCAGACCTTCACCAACCCTTCGGGCGAACGGCCTTTCGGCTACAGCGCCTCCGGGCAGCCGGTGAAAACACGAACGGAAATGCAGACCGAAAGCCGCAAGCGCTTTTTCTCCGATTACATCCGCAACGACAGCGTCAATAACCTGCAGATCAATCAGAATGATTTCAGCAACGGTTACGATGGCAACTTCGCCAATACCCTGTGGGTGGACCATCGCGGCCAGCCGCTCTGGGATGGCAGCATAAGTGGCACTCCGCCGACGACCTCGGGACCGACGCCGGATGTCACCGGTGGCATTTTCAACACGGTGCTCGACATTATCGATGCCATCTTCGGCGCCGTGGCTGAAATTGCCAGTCACCTGACCAACAGCGGCACCGGTTTCACCATTATCAATATGGACGGCCGCGCCGTGTCCGGCGTGCAGATCAATGTCTTTCCGGAAACGGGGCTCATCGACTGGGCGACCTTCGCCGATACCGGCGGCATTGGCGGCACCGATGATTCCGTGAATATCCCGCAATTATCATTCTTTTCCGGCGCCGCGGTGCTCTCGGATACCTGGAACGCCGGCGGCCTGGAACACACCACCAACCAGGCGGGCGGCCTGGTACCGACCAAGCTGCTCGGCGACCTGCTTGAGCCGGTGCAGCCGGTGGTGGATACCCTGGCCACGTTCCTGGCGCCGGAGTTGCGCGGCTGCAATCCCTGGATACAATTGCCCGAATTTCTCGATCCGACCATCACCCCGGGCAAGAGTGACGGCAGCCTGTGGCTGGGCTACATGAATATCGATGCCGTGCATCCCGACCGCCTGGAGGAAGGCGGCGGTCATGACTGCCCCGACGGTATATGCGTGCTCGACCCGGAACCCAGCCGCTCGGTGTGTGATACCTGATATGAAACGCCTGACTATTATCACATTCATCAGCCTCATGGGCGTGATGACCGCCGTTCAGGCCAGACCCGATTTCCCGCCGCCGCCGGACTCGACGGTCAGCAAGGTGGGCGATTCCATTGTGCTCAACGGTATTGCCATGGATATCCGCCTCTTTGGCAGCCGAAAATCGCCCGGGGAGGTTCTGGCTTTTTACCGCGATCACTGGCCCGAAGGCAGCCAGGACCAGCCGGGTTACGTGGAAACCGATGCCATGCCGCCCTGGCGGATCATCACCCGGGTCGAAGACGGTTATCTAATGACGGTACAGGTACAAGCGGCGAAAAAAAGTGACGGTTCGACCGGATACCTGGGCATCAGCCGTATGCCCGACCTGGACGAGGCCCCGCCGGAACTCGGCCGCGGCTTTCCGAAAATGCGCGGCAGCTACGTGGCCAATGATCTGCAATCAAAAGACCTGGCCAAAAAGGGCCGCACCATCGTCCTCATGAACGGCGCCTCGGTTCGCACCAACGCGAATTTTTACCGTGATTTCTACCTCAACAGCGGTTGGAGTGCAGAAATGGACAAGGAGATCTCCGGCGGCAATATCCACACGCTCAGATTCAGAAACGGTAATAGAAATGTTAGTATCGTCATCAACGGCGGCGGGACAACCGTCGTTACCGCCCAGATCACCAAAGAGGGGTTGTTCTGATATGAAGTTCAAACGCAATATACAGGGCAGTTTCTTCTCACAGTCATTTCGACAGGCGGGGCAATCCATGATCGAATACACGGTCGTGGTCGGTCTCGGCGTCATGGCTCTGACCGCGGCCATGTCCAGCGGCGGCTCCGAACAAAATGCCGCGTTTCCGGATACCTACAGCGCCAAGGAAGCCCTGTTCCAGCGCATGCAGGATCACTACACCGGATATTCCTACGTCATTTCGCTGTCCGATTACCCGGACGCCAACAACCCGTTGGAACTTTATGCCCTTTACAACAGCCAGGATTTGCCGGACGACCTGGTGATTTACCTGACCGACTACCCGGATCAGTTCATCAGCGCCTTGATGAATTACCAGACAGCGGGATTTCCCAGCGTCCAGGATGGACTCGACTTTATCAACGCGGCCAATCTCAGCCCGTCCAGTTTCCTGAACCCTTCGTTTCCCTGAGTATGGCATGCATGCGCAGGAAACAAGTGTACTTATTTGCTTGATGTTTGTGTCATATTTGTATAAAAAGTATTAATAAAATCAAGGAATAATAAAATGCCCAGGAAGGGTTGAAAATTATAATTAGTGTTTTGCGGAGAATACGGGGATGCAATCTGGCCACACGTCCCTCTATTCATGTTATATGACTACCATGATGGGACATGACAGCTAATGGCAGAAACCAGCACGAGTAAAACCGTTCTCCTCCTGATCCTTTCCATAATTTTCGGCGTCGTTGCCGCCGTATTTACCGGCTTGTACCTGAAAAGCCGCGAAGCCGCATTTCTGCGATCACTGCAGGGCGATGAACAGCAGATGGTCAGTGTCGTCGTGGCCAAGTACGACATCCCCATGGGCGCCAAGGTGGAATTACAGCATTTCGATATCGGCGAGGTGCCGTCGAATTTCGTCCATAGCAATGCAGTGACTCCACAACAGTTCCAGAGTTACGTCGGCCGATTTATCACCACCCCCCTGGGCGCCGGCAAAACGCTGTTGACCTCGTTCATGAGCGAGGAGTTTCCGCTGGATTTCTCGGATCTCGTCAACAAGGGCCGCCGCGCCATCACCATCCAGGTCGATGAGGTGCAGTCCTTTGCCGGATTCCTGCGTCCCGGCAATCGTATCGATCTGTATGTCAATATTGAAACCGGCAAGGTCGGCTATCGGGGTGACGGTGAAGATCAGGCCACGGCCGATATCGCCGCAACATTGCAGGATGTCGCCCTGCAGGCAGAAACCGGTGGTGAAGTTTCACCGCAACTGGTTAATGAGTTGGCTGCCAGCTTCGGTGGTGCACAGCGCACCCGGGCCCAGGACGTCGTGTTACCGGTGCTGCAGGACCTGCGCGTGCTGGCGACCGGACGTGAACCCTACGACGAAACCATGGACTCGCTGAGTTACCCGCAGCAACGCACCGGCAGAAATTTCACTTCCATCACCGTCGATGTCACTCCCGAGGAAGCCGCGCTGCTTGCCCTCGCCGAGGACCAGGGTGACCTGATTGCGGTGCTGAGAAACCGTAAAGATCGCGGTGGCGCCGAATTCACCGGCCTGACGCCGCTGGATCTGCTGGCCAAAGCCCGGGAACTGAAAAAACTCGCCCTGATGCGCAAGGCCGCCGCCGAGGCCGGCGCCACGATTGATGAGAACGGTAACTGGGTCGGCGCCGATGGCAAGGTCATCAAAAAGGAAGACATCAACATATCGAAGAACGGCACCGTCACCACGAAGGGTGGACAATTGCTGGCTGCCGAGGGCATTACCATGAACGAGAACGGCGATTACGTCGACGCCGACGGCAATGTCATTCCTCCCGACCAGCTGGTCTTCAACGAGGACGGCACCGTGACTACAAAAGACGCCATCATGGAAGCTGCCGGCTACACGAAAAATGCCAACGGTGACTATGTCGATGCCGAAGGTAATGTCATCAGCGCCGACGACGTCAAGGTGCTGGCCAATGGCACGGTGATGGGTCCTGACGGCCAGGTTATCAGCGGTCCGAAGGCCACGGTCAATGAACACGGCTTCATTATTGCCGAGGACGGCACGGTTATGACCGCCGACGGCAAGGTTCTGGAAGGCGTTACCGTGGATAAAAACGGCAATGTCATCGGTCCGGACGGCAAGGTAATGACCGATGCCAATCTGACCGTCGCAGCCGACGGTACGGTTCGCGACAAGGACGGCAACGTCATTGCGGGCATCACCGGCAGTAATGTCCCGACAAGCCTGAGCGAGGGCGCCGTGGTCGGCGGAGAAGATGTCAGAATGGCCGATCTGCCCCTGTTCTACCGGCTCATACTCGGTGGCGAGGGCGAGGAAGGCGCACCGCTGTCGAAATCCGTGCCGGTTGAAAAACTCAGGGCGACTGCCCCGGAACCGGCGCCGTGATAGCGGATCCCCTGGCAAGCATGCTGATGAATCATAATTAATACAGGATAAAGGTAACCCAAGGTGAAAAAACTACTACTGGCATTCATTTTCCTGCTGTCGCCAGCTCTGCTGGTGGCACAGGAAGACATGGTACCGATTACGTCGATCACCGTATTCGTTGGCGAAATCAAAATTCTCGAGGTGGGTGCCGTCGACCGGGTCGCCGTCGGCAAGGGCTCACTGATCAGTACAACTCTGCTGGATAATGGCCAACTGCTGATCCTGGCCGAGGAGGAAGGGGAAACCTCGGTGCACCTGTGGTACGCCGACGGCGCCGAAAGTGATTTGAAGGTGCATGTACTGGTCAATGACCAGGATCGCATCGTCCATGAACTCTCGGTACTGCTGGAGAATTTTCCCGGTATCGAGGTACGCAAGGTGGGTGAGAAAGTCTTCATGACGGGCTCCATCCCCAAGGCGGACGAAGCCATACTGGCGACAGTCAAGGAAGCCTACCGGGATGTCATCGACCTGACCCGCAAGATCGAGCCGGCGCAAAAGGTCGAATTCCTCGAAGCCTCGAACAAAATGGTATACATGGACGTCAAGATCACCGAATTCAATGTCAGTAAACTCAAGCAACTGGGCATCAACTGGTCTGACGCGGTGGCAGGCCCATCAGCTGCAATTTCATTTGCAGCCGAAGACAACAAGAAATTCAGAGCTGCACCCGATGCTGATCTTGCCCCTTCTTTCGCGATGGATCTCGCAGCAAAGAGCGCCGGTCCAGTTGGATTTTTTGGTATAGTCTCGGAGATCACCTCGCGCATTAACCTGCTGGAATCCTCCGGTGACGCCGTGATCCTGGCCGAGCCCAAACTGAGTTCCCGCAGCGGCGGTGTCGCCGAATTCCTCGCCGGGGGTGAGATCCCCATCGTTACCACCGGCAACCTCGGTTCTTCGAATACGGAATTCAAGGAATTCGGCATCAAGCTGAATATCTCGCCGCTGGTCGATGATGAAGACACCATCATGGCCAAGGTGGCCACCGAAATCAGCGCCGTTGACCAGTCCAATGCCGTCGGCGGCGTGCCGGCGTTCATAACCCGCCGCACCAGCACCGATGTGTTCATGCACGATCAGGAAACCCTGGTCATGTCCGGTCTCATTGACCGCGATATCAGTAAAAATGTCGAACAAATTCCACTACTGGGTGACATCCCCATACTTGGCGCCCTGTTCCGCTCCACCAACTGGAACAACAACAAGACTGAACTGGTCATATTTGTCACGCCGACGGTGTATGACGCCAAGTCCGAGTTCAACCAGAGGCAGGTCCGGCGCCGCGAGGAATTGTTTGAAGATTTCAAACAGAAAATTGCCAATGAAGATCTGATCCTCGATGACTATTGAGGACCGATAAAAACCATGTTTGACGTTGTTGTAAAAACCAAAGCCGGTAAAAAAATCAAGGGGCTGCGTGTCCCGGTCAACGAATGCGGCATCGGCAAGGCCCGCGATAACCTGATCCAGTTGCGCGGCTGGAAAATTGCGCCTTATCACGCCAACATTTTCCGCAATGCCGACGGCCTCTTCATCGAGGACAAGAGCAAGGGCAACACCCTGGTCAATGGCGAAGTCCACCAGCGCTACGGCCCCCTGCGTTCCAAGGATGTCATCTCCATCGGCGGTTATTACATCTCGGCCGGCGTCGATGATTCGGCCGAAGGCAAGTTCGTTGATGAGGACGAAATTGACGACGTCCGGACCATGATCGGGGTCCAGCACCACGCCGAGATCGAGGTGGACGAATCCTTGTATGACGCCGAACGATTCATGTGGCGTAACCGCGTACACGACGAATTACTGCACATGATGGACCTGCGGCGCACGGATATCGGCAGCATGGATGAGGACGAGTTACGGCACCATGTGCAGAAGATGATCGGCGAGATCATTCAGGAAATGGCCAGCAAACTGCCGGCTGATGTCGATCAGCAGCAACTGGCCACCGACGTTCTCAACGAAGCCGTCGGGTTGGGACCGCTGGAAGAGTTGCTGGCTGATGACGACATCACCGAAATCATGGTTAACAAGTATGATGAAATCTATATCGAAAAAGCCGGCCAGTTAACCAAGTCCGATGTCGTGTTCAGCAGCGACGATGCCGTGCTCTCGGCCATCGAGCGTATTGTTTCTCCGCTGGGACGGCGCATCGATGAAAGCTCACCCATGGTCGATGCCCGCCTGAAAGACGGCTCGCGCGTCAACGCCATTATTCCACCGCTGGCCCTGCGCGGTCCCTGCCTGACCATTCGCAAGTTCGCCAAGAGCAAGCTCACGGCCCAGGACATCATTAATTTCGGCGCCATCGACAAGCGCATGGTGGATTTTTTACGCATGTGCGTGTTGCATCACCAGAACATTGTCATCTCCGGCGGCACGGGCAGCGGTAAAACCACCCTGCTGAACATGATGTCCAACTTTATACCGGCCGAGGAACGCATTGTCACGGTCGAGGATGCCGCCGAACTGAAACTGGTGCAGCCGCACATTGTCAGCCTTGAGGCACGACCGCCGAACATGGAGGGCAAAGGCGCGATTCCCATCCGCGAACTGGTTAAAAACTGCCTGCGTATGCGGCCTGACCGCATCGTCGTCGGCGAGTGCCGCGGCGGTGAGGCCCTGGACATGTTGCAGGCCATGAACACCGGCCACGACGGTTCACTGACCACGGCCCACGCCAATACGCCCCGTGATCTCATTGCCCGGCTTGAAGTCATGGTCATGATGTCGGGCATGGATCTGCCCAGCAAGGCGATCCGCGAGCAGGTGGCGTCCGCCGTTGATATTATCGTTCAGCAAACCCGGTTCTCCGAGGGCAGCAGAAAAGTGGTGAACATCTCCGAGGTCACCGGTACCGAGGGCGATATGGTGCAGATGCAGGACATCTTCATCTATCAACAAAACGGCTTTGATGAAAACGGCAAGGTCAAGGGCGAGTTCCTGGCCACCGGACGCATACCGGAGTTTTACGACGACCTGCGCAAACGCGGCCTGCCTGTGGACATGACCATTTTCGATAACTGATGGAAATCATTCTTAACCTGACCAGCGGCACGTTGTACATGGCCATCCTGGTGCTGGCCTTTCTCACCGTATCCTGTCTGAGTTTCGGCATACTCATGAAAGGCCGGGAATTTATTACCGACTACAAGGAAACCTTTACCGAGAGCACCGACGCTACCATGGCCGACATGTTCATGTTTGTCGATGCCACCCGCTTGTTCTATATGAATCTTCTTGCCATGGTTGTCTTCCCGGCGCTGATCTGGTTGCTGACCGGCGATACCATCACCACGGTTGCGGTGTTCGCATTGTTCGCGCTGTTGCCGGGCATGATTTACAGAAACATGCGCAAGAAACGCATGCGCATGTTCGAGGAACAACTGCCGGATGCATTACTGATGCTGTCCGGCGCCATGCGTGCTGGCGCCAGCCTGAGCATTGCCATGGATAGCCTGGTGAAGGAACAACCTGCTCCCATCAGCCAGGAATTCGAACTCTTTAATCGCGAACAGCGTATCGGCGTGGATTTTGATGTCTCAATCAGCAACATGGAAAAACGCCTGCCCTTGCAGGACTTTTCCATGTTTGCAGCGTCCCTGCGCATCAATCGGGAAATCGGCGGCAATCTCGCCGAGATACTGGAATCGCTCGGTGAAACCATCCGCCGCAAACACCAGATGGAAGGTAAAATCGAGAGTCTGACGGCACAGGGCAAGATGCAGGGAATCGTCATGACCGGGCTGCCCCTGCTGCTTGCCGGCATCCTGTTTTTTATCGAACCCGAGGCCATGTCCATGCTCTGGACCGAACCCATAGGCTGGGCCACGCTGGCCATTATATTTGTCATGGAAGTACTCGGCTATGTCATGATCAATAAAATCACCTCCATTGATGTCTAGGCCATTATGAATCCGGAAATAGACGCGCAACTTGAAGCCGTACTGGGTGAACATTCGCTGCAATTTTATATTGCGGTGCTGAGCACGGGCCTGTTTATCTTTTTCGCATTCTGGTTTTTCCGTCAGTTGCAGAACATGGTCATGGAAGAAGACCGCACCTATATGGATCCGCTGCCCATCGGCCTGAAAGTGATCTGGCCAGCCATCCAGATCATCAGTTTCTTTTTCTGCTCGCTGTTGCCTTACGAGATGATGGAACGGACCGAGAAACGGCTGTCGCATACCGGTGTCAGTTATCTTCTGACGGCCGAACAGTTTGTGGCCCTGCGCATCATCAGCATTTTTCTCGGCCTCCTGTTTGGCATCATCCTGCTTGCAGCCCTGGAAAAGGATCTGCCCATCGTGGTACTGGTAACCACGATTTTCGGCTATTTTCTGCCCGACATCTGGCTGCGCGACACACGCATCCGCCGTGAAAGCGCCATCATCCGTGCCATGCCGGTTTACCTGGATTTCATCACCATGTCGGTGGAGGCCGGTCTGAACCTGCAGGGCGCCCTCGGCCAGGCCATGGAAAAGGCGCCGCCGGGACCGTTGCGTAACGAATTCGGCATCGTGCTGCGTGATCTGCGCTCCGGCCTGCCGCGCTCCGAGGCATTACGGCGCATGTCCGACCGAATTGATGTCAAGGAAGTCACCAGTTTTGTCAGTTCCATGATCCAGGCGGAAAAAATGGGCTCCAGCATGGCCAACGTACTCAGAATACAGGCCGAACAACGGCGCAGTGAGCGTTTCCAGAGAGCGGAAAAACTGGCCATGGAAGCGCCCATCAAACTGGTGGGCCCGTTGATTATGTTTATCTTTCCCGTCACCTTTATCGTGCTGGGATTCCCGATCGCCATGAAGTTCCTGAACGAAGGTATTTTGTGAAGTTTGGCAGGCTTTACCTTGAATCCGACCAACAGCTGATTTTTGACCGGGTCATGTTGACCACCAGCCCGCTGGAACGAATGCGCGGTCTGCTGGGCCGGCCAGAACCTGCCGACAACGAGGGTCTGCTGATCGAACCCTGTTCATCCATTCACACCCTGGGCATGCGTTATTCCATCGATGTCATATTTCTCAGCAGGGACTGGCGTATAGTCAAACTGGTTACCGATCTCGGCAGCCTGCGCATGGCCTGGTGCGGCGCTGCGCACCGGGTGCTTGAAACCAGGGCGCATGGCATAGCAAGATGGCGACTGGAACCGGAAATGAAACTCGCCTGGGAGGATTCCTGATGAACCGGCTGTGCACTGTTCTCACCCTTGCTATTGTCGCTGTACTCTGCGGCTGCAATCTGCAAACTACCAGACCGGATCAAACGGCCGGATCCGCTGACATCAAGGACCTTGCCACCACACAGCAACGCGCCAAACTCGCCTATGACGCCGGTAACTGGCCGAACGCCGAGGTCCACTATCTTAAACTGGCACAGGCGTTGCCACTGGATGCCGAACCCTGGTTTCGACTCGGCAACGTGTATACCCGCATGGAGCGACCGGCCGATGCCGTCAACGCTTACCGTGAAGCATTGATCAGGAACCCGAAAAGCACCAGGACCTGGCATAATCTCGGTATCGTGCAACTGCGCCAGGCAACCCGGACCTTTGTGCAGTTACAGGAACATGCCAGTGAGGACGATCCACTGGGGCAACGGGCCCGTTATGTCGTCGAGGCCATGACCCGGATCATGGAAGAAGGTTTTGGAGTTACAGATGCGCAAAATGAGTGAGACGCCATTCACTATTCACAAATCACCAATCACCAATCACATGTGAATAGTGATTAGTGAATGGTGACTGATCTATACTGGTTAAAATGATGCGATTTCTCAAACGCAGTCAGTCCGGTCAGAGCGCCACCGAGTTCATCATCGTTGCGCCGGTCCTCATCATGCTCATTTTCGGCAGCCTGCAATTCGCCCTGCTCTACCGGGCCAAGATCACGCTGAATTACGCCACCTACCAGGCGGCACGTGCCGGCGCCTTCAGCAACGGCAACCGCATCATGATGGAAAACGCACTGGCCCGGCATCTGGCCGCGCTGTATACGCGCAGTACCGATGTCGGTACCGGTGAAGGCCAGATATTCTGGGCCCGCGACCGGGTCAGACAGGAGATCATCGATGGCTTCCTGTGGGTGCAGGTACTGAATCCCACCGGCGATGCTTTCGGCAGCAGTTTCGCTCTCGACGATAACGGCGACAGAATCATACCCAACGATAACCTGATGTACCGTGATCAACTGACGCCGGCGGGACTCACCATACAGGACGCCAACCTGTTACAGATCCGGGTCAGCTACTGTCACCGTATGATCGTGCCGTACATTGACCGCCTGCTCGCCATACTCATGACCAATGCGCCTGACGGCGGCGCCTGTTCCGAATGCACCGGCGCATTCGTCAACGAGGGCACCTTCGAGCGCAGTTGTTTTGATAACCGACGTTTTCCCATTCATGCCCACAGCATCATGCGCATGCAATCACCCGCCAGCGAGGCCGCTATCAACGCCACCATATCTCCCGGCGCACCCACCAAGACCAAGACCTTCGCTCCACAGTTGCAAACCGGATTCTGGACTTTGAGTTCGGCGAAACAGCCCTGAGGCTGTGCCGGTTCCGGGTTCAGGGTAAACAGGTTATTGCTTAACTTTGTGGTGAGTGGTGAGTGGTGAGTGGTGAGTGGTGAGTGGTGAGTGGTGAGTGGTGAGTGGTGAGTGGTGAGTGGTGAGTGGTGAGTGGTGAGTGGTGAGTGGTGAGTGGTGAGTGGTGAGTGGTGAGTGGTGAGTGGTGAGTGGTGAGTGGTGAGTGGTGAGTGGTGAGTGGTGAGTGGTGAGTGGTGAGTGGTGAGTGGTGAGTGGTGAGTGGTGAGTGGTGAGTGGTGAGTGGTGAGTGGTGAGTGGTGAGTGGTGAGTGGTGAGTGGTGAGTGGTGAG